>Ga0306921_10004378_pt1 | contig 14510 bp, 12 predicted proteins | sample sta12Cox44000080_FD_203760 | JGI IMG/M metagenome (GOLD analysis project Ga0306921, IMG submission 203760) | Lab enrichment of tropical soil microbial communities from Luquillo Experimental Forest, Puerto Rico - statoxic.12C.oxic.44.000.080 (v2)... | ecosystem: Environmental > Terrestrial >...
TTTTCCGCTGGGCGTCATGATACTGGTGACGGGGGTATCCGGGTCGGGCAAGTCCACCCTGGTGAACGATATCCTGTATCGTGCATTGGCCAAGGCACTGTATGGCTCGCGCGAGGAACCCGGGACCCACAAGGCTATTACCGGAACAGAGTTCATCGATAAGGTCATCTGCATTGATCAATCGCCAATCGGCCGCACGCCGCGCTCGAATCCTGCAACCTACACCGGCGTGTTTACCCACATCCGCGATCTGTACGCCATGTTGCCGGAGTCACGAGAGCGAGGCTACAAGGCTGGGCGCTTCTCCTTCAACGTGGCCGGCGGGCGTTGCGAGGCCTGCCAGGGTGAGGGCCAGCGCCGCATCGAGATGAACTTTCTGCCCGACGTCTATGTGCAATGCGAGGTCTGTGGCGGAAAGCGCTACAACCACGAAACGCTGGCGGTGAAGTACAAAGGCTACTCCATCGCCGATTTGCTGGAGACAGCGGTCGCCGATGCGTTGCCGGTGCTGGAAAATATTCCACAGATCAAGCAGAAGTTGCAGACGCTGGCGGACGTAGGATTAGGCTACATCCACCTCGGGCAGTCAGCAGTGACCCTCTCAGGTGGAGAGGCGCAACGCATCAAGCTGGCGCGCGAACTGAGCAAGCGCCAGACCGGCAAAACCCTCTATCTGCTCGACGAACCAACGACGGGTCTACACTTTGATGATGTCAGCAAGCTGTTGGAAGTGCTTCACAGGCTAACGGATCTAGGGAATACCATCGTCATCATCGAACATAATATGGATGTGATCCGCAACGCCGATTGGATCATTGATTTGGGGCCGGAGGGCGGCGAAGAGGGCGGGCGCGTTGTCGCCCAGGGCACGCCGGAACAGGTGTCGCGAGCAAAGAAGTCCTACACCGGACAAATATTGGCCAAATTGCTCCCTAACCCGTCTAACGGTAAGGGCAACGGAAACCGGCAACTGGAAGGTCGCGTTTCCGCATCGTCAAGCTGGGAAATGGAATCAACAAACTGATGTCTTTTCCCCCTGGTTTTCTACCAGAACCCGAAAGAGAAGCTCCCGAGCCGCAACCCGGCGTTGCCGCACCGCCCGCCTTTGCGCCCCACGAGCCGCAGCTGGTTTCCTCCCCGGTCGCAGTTTTCCCAGCGTGGTCCGGCTGGGATGCGATCGCAGTGCTGTTGGTGACAGTCCTGGCGGTCTTCGGTTTCAGCGTGGCCGCTTTGGCGGTGGCCCATGTGTTTCCGGCCTATCGACATCTTGCGATAGCAGAGCTTGCGACCAACGCCAAAGTGATAGTGGGCTCCCAGGCCGCGGCCTATCCCGTGGTGATTGTGTTTATGGTGGGCCTGGTCCGCGCGCGTTCTGCGCAACCGTTCGCCAAGGCGATCCAGTGGCGGTGGCCGGGAAACACCGCGGCAACATTCATTTTTTTGGGGATCCTGCTGGCCTTCGTCACTGAGTCGCTTTCCCGCTTCTTGCCGATTCCCAAGTCCCTGCCCATGGACCGGTATTTCAATGAAGCGAGCAGCGCGTATCTGATGGCCATCTTCGGGATCACCCTAGCCCCCCTGCTGGAGGAGTTGTTCTTTCGTGGCATGTTGTATCCGCTATTCCGGCGGAGGCTTGGGATCACGATGGCCGTCGCGTTGACATCGGCTGCGTTTGCCAGCATTCACGGCGCACAACTCGGCTACGCGTGGGGGCCTATCGTCAGCATCTTTTTCGTGGGCGTTGCCTTCACCGCGGTTCGCCAGCGAACCAGTTCAGTGGCCAGTTCGTTTCTCATGCACGTTGGATACAACCTGACGCTCTTTACGATGCTATGGATTGCCAGCGATCACTACCGCCACCTCGAGAAAGTGGCGGGCTAGAGCAATGGTATCGTTGTAACTATGTCCTCTGCGCGCGAACAACTGCTGGTCGTGCTGGCTGAAAAGTCGTTTTGCCTTGGCCAATTCAAGCTTTCGAGCGGGGGAACCAGCGACTACTACATTGATTGCCGCCTGACCACGCTCGACGCGAAGGGCGCCCTGCTCACCGGACAAGCCGTCCTCGATGAGATTCGAAAACAGGGCTGGCATGCCCAGGCAATCGGCGGCCTTACCCTGGGCGCGGATCCGATCGTCGTGGCGACGTCGGTGATCAGCGCGCAGCAGGGTACGCCGGTGCACGGGTTCCTGGTTCGCAAGGCTGAGAAGACGCACGGCACCGGTCAGCGCATCGAGGGCTTTCGCGGCAAGCCCGCCAGGGTGGTAATCGTCGATGACGTTTGTACCACGGGAGCCTCAACCATCCAGGCCATTGAAGCCGCGCGCGGATTCGGCTTTGAGATCTCGGGGGTGTTGTGCCTGGTCGAGCGTGAAGAGGCAGAGGGACGCGCCAATGTCGAGAAGGCCTCGAACCCGGCGAGGTTCGTCGCCCTGTTCACTGCCAACGATGTCCGCGCCGCGCATGTGAAACAAAATACGTCATCGCCGGTCTTTGCGGTCAGCGCAAAGTGCGATCAATGCGATCGCCCAGCCGTTACGAACTTGCCAGGAAACCGCTGTGAGGTTCATCGGCCGTAGGTTGCGACGAGTGCGCAAGCATAGACAGGATTTCATTCGACGCCATGATCAAGACTCTGGAATGGACTGACGCTGGGGTCCGCTTCATCGATCAGACGAAGCTGCCCACGGAGGAGACTTATGTCACATGCAAGACTTACCAGGCGGTTGCAAACGCAATCCGCACGATGATCGTTCGCGGCGCACCGGCAATCGGAGTTGCCGCTGCAATGGGCATCGCGCTTGGAATACGCGAGTCGCAAGCTGCAACTCACGCCGAACTGCGGCGTGACTTTGACGAGATCTGCGGCGTGATCGGCGCAACTCGCCCAACCGCCGTCAACCTGTTTTGGGCGATTCGGCGGATGCAGCAGGTCTTCGATACTGTCAGCGCGCAGCCGATCGCCGAAATCAGGCAACGGCTCGTCAGCGAGGCTCAGCACATGTTGGTGGAAGACATCGCCTGCAACGAAGCCATGGGCAAGCATGGCGCGATTCTGCTTCCAGCGAGCGGCGGCATTCTAACCCACTGTAATGCGGGGGCCCTGGCGACTTGCGGTTACGGCACAGCACTCGGCGTAATTCGATCGGCGGTTGAGTCCGGCAAGAGATTGCATGTCTATGCCGACGAGACGCGTCCTTTTCTGCAGGGTTCGCGCCTGACAGCCTGGGAGCTGATGAAGGACGATATCCCCACAACTGTCATCTCGGATAACATGGCGGGGACCCTGATGCGTCAGGGCAAGATCGACGCGGTGGTCGTCGGTGCCGATCGCATCGCTGCCAACGGTGATGTTGCCAACAAGGTAGGAACCTACACTGTTGCAATCCTGGCAAAAGAGCATGGACTTCCGTTCTTTGTCGCAGCTCCATTTTCGACGGTCGATCTCGAGACACCGGATGGCAGCCGGATTCCGATCGAGCAGCGCGCTTCGAGCGAGGTCACTCATTTCGCGGGCACGCAGGTCGCGCCTGATGGCGTGAGCGTCGAGAATCCGGCGTTTGACGTGACACCAGCGCGCTATGTCACGGCGATCATCACCGAGCGTGGCATTGCCCGTGATCCTTATGCAGATTCACTCCGCGAGTTGGCCGGCCTAGGCGTTACCGCATGAGAAGAGCAAAGCGCCGCCCCGTCAGGCTGCAGTGCGCCTTCAAGATTGGTGGTTACTGCTACTGGGGCTGGTTCGGCGCGGGCTGTTGATTCGCAGGATTTAGTTGCTGCTGATACTGCTGTTGCTGCTGTTGCATTCGCTGCAGCTCCTGCAACAGCTGCTCGGGGGTCTTCGGGCCGTTCTGTCCCTGATCGTTATTGTCTGGTTGCTGCTCCTGTCCAGGGATGCCGGGCCGCCCAGGTGTTACCGCCTGGCCATTCTGCGTGGCGTCGTTATCGACATCGTTCGCTGACCCGTCGTCGTCTGCTGGCGTGTCGTCGTCCTGCGCCGGAGGGGGCTGATTTGCACTTGTTACAGGATTCCCCGGCGAGGGCGATGGCGAACTACCTTGCCGCGCCGTTAGAATTACCTTCTGGACTCCGCCACTGTTTCCAGGCGTCCCGAGAATGACGTAATTGAAGTGCGACCCGTTCAATAACGTTGCCAGAACATCGCGGGGTTGTCCTGGACCAAGCTGAGCCACCACGCGCTCGCCTGATGCGCCGCCAGGCAGATCGACCGACGCGCCGGTTTGTGCCTGCACCGCCCGCAGGACCTGCGACAGCGTAGAATTCTGCGCCTGAATGCTGAGCTGGCCATTCCGGTAGGTTACTGTCGGTGGAGTGGGTGGCACCTGCTCCAGTGTGGGCGGGGCTGCTGGCGATTCCGCGACCGTCTGCTCCGGAGCTTTCTGCTTCTTCTGGGCTCTCGACTTTGTGACTGGGGTGGATTGGGTGGCGCCCGCGGGCACGGTCGTGGGTTGGGCTGGAGTGGAGGCTTCGGCTCGCATGACCGGCTGAGCTTGATTCGGCTGCGTCCTCGGAGGGTGATTCTGATGCGGCAGCGGGTTCTGCGGCTGAGCCGAATCTTGTCCCGCCGCATTCTGCAATGGCGCGCATAGAACCGCGACCAACAACAAAATCCATTCCGTGGTGCGGGTAAGGCGTACCATATCTGTTGGACGCGCCGACTCCGGCTCCGTCTCCTCGAATAATCGCTCCATTATTCTACTCCGGCCGGGGCGAAAAATGGATGCCTGTTTCGATTTCCGCCCGCTTGCGGGAGGAAGCATCTGCTAAACATCGGAGGACGCGGAAACCAGCATCTTACAGTTTGAAGTCATAGCCTTGCCTTACTGGCGGGCAGCGCCCGCGTCACAATCACAACGTCGTGGCGTCTGCCGCTCACGGGTACGCGACCATGATCCTGACGCCACTCGCCGCATCTATGTTCTCTCGCTGTCGCGGAATTCGTCTCATTCTTCTTCTCTGGCCCAGCCTGCTGTCCTTCGCCCATGGTCAAACCTGCAGCAATGGTCCCGACCTCGACGCAGCCACAAGGTCGGCGATTGACAGCGCCGCCCGCCAGTACTTCGACATGTCGGCCCGTGGCGATGTCGCCGGACTGAGATCCAATGCAATTCCCGCCATCGCCAGCGACTTTGGAGGTATCGAGCAGGCCGTTGTCTCCAATAAGGAGCGCCTTGCCGGCAGCCAGCCGACAGTGGCGGGAATGTATGTTCTCGATGCCTCGCAGTCGAAAGCATCGATGGCCCGAGCCGATTTTTACTGCGGTATTTACAACTCGCCCGACCGCGTGGATTTCTCCATTTCAAACCTGCCGCCCGGCAAATATGCCCTCGTCATCCAGAAGGTCGAGGGCAAGACCCCCATTACCCTGACGATGATCCTCGAAAACCTCGGCGGCAACTCGTGGAAGCTCGCGGGCTACTATCCGCGGCTGAACGCCGTCGGTGGTCACGACGGCGAGTGGTACGTCACCAAAGCGCGCGATTATAGGCAGAAGGGCCAGCTGCACAATGCCTGGTTCTACTACCTGATGGCATGGGATTTGCTCGCACCGGTTGACTTCATGAGTACGCCCAGACTCGACAAGCTGGCTCAGGAGATGCAAGGTGCGCGGCCAAACGACCTACCCAATAATGGCAGTCCAATGAACCTTCCCGTAGCCAATGGCAAGAGCTTCAGCGTCACCGAACTCGCGCCGGTTCCCGTTGAAGATTCGCTCGACCTGCGGGTACGCTACAACACCGCTGACGCATCGGATTCCGGCGCAGCCTACCAGGACAATATGGCTGTCATCAAGACCATCGTCCTAAAGTATCCGGAGTTTCGCGACGGCTTCGCCGCCATTATCGCGCGCGCCACTGACAACAGCGGTCATGACTATGGCACCCTGTTGGCGTTGAAAGACGTGAAGTAAGAACCTGGCGTATAGCAACTAACGGTGTCGTACCAGGACAAAGTAGGGATCGACCTGAGAGCTTGGCCGCATTGACCCATTTACTGCTCGCGCAAAGCCTCCGTAGGATCCGTGCGCGAGGCGCGCAGGGCCGGAATTAGCGCAGCCAACCCAGCCACAGTCAGCACAAGCAGGATGACGCCCGACAACGTTGTCGCATCAAAGCTGGATACACCAAATAGCATGCTTGCCAGTAACCGAACCGAAGCTGCTGACAGAATCAGGCCGCAAGCGCACCCAACCAGAGCGACCCTGAGTCCTTGTACTAGGTAGCGTCGCGCGATTTGCGAACGCATGGCGCCAAGTGCCAGCCGCAAACCTATTTCGCGGTGACGAACCGTAACCAGGTAGGTGAGCGTTCCGTACAAGCCGATACACGCCAGGGATACGGCCGTGAGCGCAAACAGGGTCAGCAGGATGGTTCGCATGCGATTCTCTGCGACGGCGTCGCTGAGGTGACTTTCCAGTGACCGAAGATCAAACACCGAGCGATTTGGTTCAACTTGCTGGATGGCGCGACGGAGGCTGTCGACCATCGCCACCGGCTCGCTGCGGGTGCGTATGAGGTAATGCGGATCAGGCTCCGGCGCACTCAAACAGAAGTACACGGTCGGGACGGGTTCGGTATTGAGGCCTTCTTCACGAGCGTCGCCAACGATGCCCCGGATCACCGGAGTCACGGAGCCGGCTCCTCCATGGAGATGATGGCCGATAGCGGGTGTCTGCGAGAAATACTGATTGGCGAAACTGCGGTTCACCATGACACTGGCAGGCTCGCTTCCGTCACCGCAAAGTTCGCCCCCAAGTACAGGGATCCTCATCACAGCGAAATAGCCTGGGGAGACGAAGCGGACGTCGCCGATGACCTTTCGCGCAGGGTCTTCTTGACCTTCGACGATCGTTATCTCCGTCTGGTTCTCTTCCGGCACTCCCGGCAGCATTGCCGAGGTTGCCGCAGCCTCGACGCCCGGCACAGCGCGCAAAGCGTCGAGTGTTCGATTGATGCGCTGGGTCATGCCCTTCATATCCTGTGTCTCTCCCCATGAAGCACTGATGTGCAGGGCGAGTACATGATCCACGTCGAAGCCGGGAGATACTCGCCCCAGCTCCTGGAAGCTTCGCAGCAGAAGCCCCGCGCCGAACAGTAAGGTGACTGCGAGGGCGACTTGTACTCCCACCAGGATCCACTGCATTGGACTGCGTGCCGAAACTTGCGTCCGACTGGAGCGTGCCAGCGGACCAGCCAATCCGCGCGTCGCCCGCCATGCCGGCAGCAACCCGCAGAGGAATGTAACTAGCAGCGCGCACAGGAGCGAATAACCGACGATGCGCCAATCGAGGCCGATTTCTTCCACCCGCGGGAAATTGCCGGCGAGCAAGTGAAAGACCCTGGGGGACCCGGCTGCCAGCAACAGTCCAACCCCGGAGCCCACCAGAGCCAGCACGAAGGTTTCAGTCAGGAGCTGTGCGACGACTGCGCGGCGTGAAGCCCCGAGTGAGAAGCGCACGGAGATTTCGTGCTCCCGGTCCGTGGTGCGTGCCAGCAGAAGCGCTGCGATGTTGGTGCATGCGATCAGCAACAACAGCGTAACCGAGCCGAACAGAATCCAGAGAGAACGGCGCACTCCGCCAACCGTCGATTCCTTCAGCGGCTGAACTTTTACAGCCAGCCTGGCATCGCTCGCCGGGAACTGCTTGCCCAGCTGGTTTTGTACAGTCGCCATGTCGGCGCGCGCCTGGGCGAGACTGGCTTTGGGCTTCAGCCGCCCAATTACGGTGTACCAGGTAGAGGTGCGGTCCTGGGAGTAAGGGGAGTCGACCGGGATCGGCGACCACATCTCGACGTCGCGCTCAGGAAAGAGAAATGATGCCGGCATGACGCCAACGATCGGTACCGAAGACCTGCCGATGCGAACCGTTTTTCCAACCGCGTTTGCATCACCATGAAAGCGGCGCTGCCAAAAGCGGTGGCTGATCAGGACAGCGTCCGGTCCGCCAAACTTCAGCTCTTCCGGAGCGAAGTCGCGGCCTAAGACAGGTGCTACTCCCCAAACCTGCAGAAAACGGGGGGCAACAAAGGCCCGCGTGATCTTCTCCGGAAGAGCGCCCGAGAGCTCTGAGACATCTTCGACGTAGTAGCCGGTGAGGGCCTGAAACGTCGAGTTCATGCGGTTCCAGTCCTCTAACCTCTGGGGTGCGACCAAGTTAATCGGAGCTTTGCTATTGGGATCATAGTTACGCAGCAGCATCAGCTCATCGCTATGAGGAAATGGCAGCGCTCGCAGCAGGACCGCGTCAATCGCCGAGAACACCGCGCTGTTGGCGCCGATCCCCAGCGCCAGGGTCAGAACCACTGCGGCAGAAAATCCAGGGGCCCTTCGCATGAGGCGAAGCCCGGCTTTGAGGTTCATCCGGGTACGCTCGAGGGAGGCGATGCCATGGACATCGCGCAGCTCTTGCGCTACCTGCTCCTTGCCGCCAAATTCCAGCATCGCCTGCCGGCGCGCTTCCTCGTCCGGCAAGCCGCGAGCCAAGTTTTCGCGCGTAACTTCAACGATGTGGAATTCGAGCTCGCGATCGAACTCGCTCTCCCGCCGGTCGCGAGAAAAAGGCGATTTCAACCAGCGCATAACCGGCTCCTATTCGGTGGTTTGCAGGATGAGGGTGATCGCACCTGTCAGGCGCTGCCAACTCTGTTCTTCGGCCGCGAGTTGCTTGCGTCCCTTGACTGACAGCTTGTAAAACCTCGCCGGCCGGCCTGTTTCCGACTCGCTCCAGCTTGCCGTGAGCCAGCCGCGTTGCTCAAGGCGGTGCAGCGCAGGATAGAGCGACCCTTGCTGGACCTGTAGAACTTCCTTTGAAATCTGGCGAATACGCCGCGAGATGCCATATCCATGGAGGGGACCAAGGGCAACCACCTTGAGGATCAGCAAATCGAGCGTTCCTTGCAGCAGGTCGGACTTTTCGGGCAAGTGCTGGCTCCTAGACATCCTACATATGACGAACGCCCAGGTATTAGACCTCGGAAGGCATCGAGTCGTCAACCAGCCGGTGTAAAGCAGTGCGAAAAAGGTCAGGCTGTGCCGGCAAGCTGATGACGCTGAAGTCGAGCCTCAGGTGCACTGCGTGATCAGAGATTCAATGGTCGCAATGAGGCCGGCGGTAGTGGGAACGGGTATGCCGTAGCGTGTGCCACCCCGCACGACAGGTCCGGCAATGCCGTCGAGCTCCAGCCGGCGTCCGGCGGCGAGATCTTTCGCCATCGAAGCGCGAAGCGTGGGCGCCCAGCCAACAAAAATGGTCCGCAGTTTCTCGGCGTCAACCTGTGCACCTGCTTTCGTGGCAACCGCCCAGGCCTCCGCCACGGCAGAATCCAGCTTGGCCTGCCACCCGGGGTCAGCGCGGATTTCGCCGAGGTTCTTGCCTGAGGCGGTGGTCGCCAGCGCCAACGGCTCGAGGAAGCAGAGCTTGCTCCAAAGCAGGGTTGCTTCGTTGGCGATGAACTGGCACTGCAACCCCTCCTCCTGCAGGCGCGCGACCAGGTCTTTCAATGCCGGCTCGCCACTGGCCGCAATGTGGAGGCGTGCCGGAGATCGCTGCACGAATCGGGCAGCTGCACTGCGGTCTGCCTCGACGGCGATGGTAGCGGGCACCACACGATCCTGTCCAAAGCGCGCGCGGAGTGCGGCGACGTGATCTACTCCGTTGAGCAGGGGGACGAGCATGTTGGGCGTGGTATCGACAACTTCGAGCGCGCCTTCCAGCTGATACGTCTTGGTGGCAACCCAGAGCACGTCGAAGATCTGGCTCACGCGCGCTGCAACCTTGGCTGGGCCCGTGATCGTGCCGGAAGGACTCTCCAGGGAAAGTGTTTTTGGATAATCAGCAACCTCACCCGGGCGAACGATAAGAGTGACGTCCTCACCGAGAGAGCCTAGTCTTGTGCCCATCAGCCCGCCGATTGCACCTGCTCCCAAGATTGCGTGTTTCATGGAGACAGTGTGGGGGTTTAGGCTGTGAGTTGCAAGGGGGATGCGACCGACGTCTTCGCTTGACGGGGTGACATGTGGCAGGGATGACCAGCTGCTGCCAAAATTGCAAGCGGCGTGTCTCCATGATATGCATTTGATCGTTCAGGAGGAAGTTTGATCCGTACTGTGTTCCTGTCCTGTGTACTTGCCATTCTTAACATGTTTGAATTTTCACAAAACCAGTCTCAGCCCCCCGCGTCAGCCCAATCCACGACAGCCCGGAACGCCGCTCATGCTCCGGCGTCGGAGCAGTCGTCCGACAGGAGCTGGATTGCGACCAGCAACGGCTATGCCAACATGCTGATCGCGGTTTCATTGAAGCACCATCCTGAATTCGGTTCGCAGCAGGGATTGGCTCAGTACGACACGAAAATCTCGCAGCCGACGCTGGCCGATGAAGACGCAGAGCGCCAGGAGAACGAGGCTGTACTGGTAAAGCTGAAAGCCGCTGCCGCCGAGAAGCAGCAACAGGACGTTGCGCAAGATCTGGAGATTATGATTCGACGCGTGCAACTCAACTTCCGGCGACAGGATTTTCAGCGCGCGCATGAAGTTCCCTTTATCAATGGGAGCGAGTTGGTCTTTAGCGGATTGCACATCCTGCTCGACGACCAGACACCAGCCGACCGGCGGCCAGCGGCGGTAGTGCGCATCCGCGAATACGCCGGGCTGGAGCCGGGCTACACGGCAATCAGGGAGATTGTGAAGCAGCGGGTCACCGAGCAGATGGCGAAGCTGGGCGTAATCTACCCGGCGAAGGTCGAGATGGAAACCGAGATGGCACGCAACCCGGCGTACATCCAGGGCATTGCCGCCCTGATGCAGAAGTACAATCTGCAAAACTGGGAGGAGCCGTTCGGCAAGCTGAAGACGCAGTTGGCTGAGTACGATGCTTGGGTCCGCACAACTGTGCTGCCAAAGGCGCGCACCGATTTCCGCCTGCCTCCCGAGGAGTACGCGTTAGACCTGGAGAATTACGGGATCGATATTCCGCAGGACCAGCTCGCTGGGATGGCGCACAATGCATTCACCGAGATTCAGGGAGAGATGAAATCGGTTGCAGCGCAGATCGCGAAACACCGTAACCTACCGTCGAGCGACTACCGCGATGTGATCCGCGAACTGAAAAAGCAGCAACTGGTAGGCGACGCGATTTTACCGTTCTATGAGAACCGGCTGAAGCAGATCGAAGAAATTATCGTGAAGCAGCAAATCGTGAGCCTGCCGGACCGGCCGGCGAAGATCCGCATCGCCACCGCGGCCGAAACAGCACAGCAACCGGCTCCCCACATGGTGCCACCGCCGTTCATCCACAATACCGGCCAGCGGGGGGAGTTTGTCCTGCCGCTGAACATTCCAGCAGGACCGGGACAAACCGCGACTGAGAAGTACGATGACTTCACCTTCGACGCCGCAGCCTGGACGCTTACTGCTCACGAGGCCCGGCCAGGGCACGAGCTGCAATTCGACACCATGCTGGAGCATGGCGTGTCACTGGCACGCGTGCGCTACGCATTCAACAGTACCAACGTAGAAGGCTGGGGACTGTATTCGGAATATCTCATTAAACCCTACATGCCACTGGAAGGCCAGCTGATTTCACTGCAGTTGCGGTTGCAGCGCGCGGCGCGGGCGTTTCTTGACCCGGAGTTGCAGCAGGGTAAGGTTACGCCTGAGGACGCCTACCGAGTGCTCCAGCAGGATGTTGTACTTTCGCACGCGTTCGCGCAGGAGGAAGTGGAGCGCTTTACCTATCGTTCGCCAGGACAGGCCAACAGCTATTTCTATGGCTATACGCGATTGATTGAGTTGCGTGAGGAGACAGAGAAAGGGCTGTCGGCCAGGGAAGTAAAGTTCGACCAGAAGAAGTTTCATGACTTTCTCCTGGCGCAGGGGATCTTGCCTCCCGACCTGATGCGCAAAGCTGTGATGGAGAATTTCGTTCCGGCGCAAGTGAAGGCCGCTGACCAGCCATAAGTTGGATGGTCCCGTAAGCGGCCAAGGGAAAGCTAATGCTGTGGCTTTTTGTCGTTAAGGCTTTCTCCTCTCACTTCCGCCAGATCCTCCAGTTCCGCGGCAAGCTGAGACTTGAGTTCCTGGGTAGCTTTGTCGAAGTCCGCCTTGGCTTTCGCGACCCGACCCACAAGGGCGTGCATCTGCTTTGGACCCAACACCACGTATCCGAGACCGGCGAACAACAGGAGTTCTGTACCGAAGCCCATCATCCAGTCTTTTTACACCTCGTTTCCATCGACAACGGTCGGTTTCTGGTTCGTTTGTTCCTCTGGTTTGATCGCCGATTTAAAACCACGTATGCCTTCTCCGATTCCTTTGCCTAGTTCCGGAAGTTTCTGGGGCCCGAATACAAGTAGAGCAATTCCGAGAATCACCAGCAGATGCATGGGTTGAAAAATACCTTCGAGCATTGTGATCCTTCGCACGCACCAGCGCTTTAGTGCATCTGGTGCAGGTTGAAACTTGAGACGCTGCATTCTGTGTTTCCAGAGATGCAGCGCCGAGTGCATCAAAGATGGGGAGCAAGTTCGCTCTCCCGCTTAGAATTCGTTATTCCCGTCGAGCGGCATCTGCGTCTTCCGCCAGGTCCCGTAAGAAGGCGAAAAACTCGGGAGTCTGACCAATGAACAGCCCATCCGCCGTGAGACCTTTGACAGCGTCCATCGCCGCACCATGGGTGGCGGTGGGGCGAATGATCGAACATGCCGGGAACCGCTTGCTGAGAAACGCCGTGGGCTCAGGCATGATCAGGTTCGTTTGGAAATTCTCTCCGCCGAACGGACGAGAGTTGAGATCCGGGAAGGTGACCTTTACCCCCGTCACCGGATCGATCACGTCTTTCAACACAGGGGCATTACCAGCTTTATCGTGCCAGGTCTGAAAGTGAGCGATCTCAGTTCCGCCAATCGAGAGCAGGATGCGCAACACTTCCGGACTCGTGACACGTTGCGCCAGCTTGGGGTACAGGCTTGTGCCACCTTGCTCGATGAAAGCAAAGTGGAAACCAGCCGTGTTGACAATGGCTTGAAAGAACTCCGGATGGTTTGCATCGTCGTCTTTCCGTGGAATTGCCGTATGCTTCCCCACCGCCAAAGTTGGGACGGCATGTGCAAAAGTATCTCCAAAATCCGGGTTCTTGGTTCGACTCCGGTAACGTGTCCACCACGAAGTATCCACCGTAAGCTCCATGAGGTTCGTGATCCGGCCAATCGGGTTGGCTCCCGTCGCCTTGCTGCTCGGCAGAATACGAAATTGGTCCAGATTGACCGTGTCTGCGCCCTTCGAAGCAAGGTACGCGTTAATAAATACTTCGTGGGTCAGCTCATCTTCAGTGTTGTCGTGAATGTACCGGGACATGTCGGTATCGAGGGGTAACAAGTCCTTCATATAGAGCGGATTCCCTCCCGTGGGCTGGGCGGGATAACCGGGAATGAGTTGGCTGGCCAGCCGGGAGACTTCGTCGTCCTGAACGCCTCCAAATTCGGCGTACTGGAGCCACAGGTCGCTCTCGATGATTTCCGCTGCAGCGAGAAACCGCAGAATGGCTGCATCCCCGGGAGTGAGCGACCCACTTCGCTCCTCGGTCTGGGCTTCGCTGGCTGTCAAGAATCCACCGGCCGCCAGCGCCGCTCCGGCGATGCCCAAGCCTTTAAGGAACGAGCGCCGCTCGACACCTTGCGACCCCGGGGAGTCAGTCTGTTCTTCGGTTGATCGAGTAGTTGCCTCACCTGATGCAATCGTGGTGAGATCTTCGTTTGCCATAAGCACTCTCCGATCCAAGACGGATTTCCGGTGATCAAGTCGGCTTCGGTTGATTCACCGTGCGAGTAGGCTACTGCTCCGTGAGGATGGGTGTGTCACGCCACGGTGACATCTATGTGAGATGTTTGTTGGCGATAAGACACGACTTCGTGACATTTGAGAGGGTTGACGGCCATACCCGAACCAATGGCTGTGACTTTGCGCGCATGATGGTGAGCGGGTACACTTCGGGCCTTGATCTCAGAGGTCTTATGCGAACGATCCTGACCGTATCCTTCCTGATCGCCAGCGTTGGAGTGTCAAGTCAGACCGCTGCACCCGCTGCGAAATCGTCCTTTGGGGATGGCCAGCGCCCGCTTGCTTCGCTGCCTTATACGCCAGGATTGTATCTGGAGTCGATGGACAAGACGGCTGACCCTTGCGTGGATTTCTACCAGTACTCCTGTGGCGGCTGGATGAAAAACAATCCCATTCCGGCGGATCAGGCGAGTTGGTCGGTTTACGGCAAATTGACCCAGGAGAACCAGCAGTTTCTGTGGGGCATTCTTGATGACCTGTCGAAGAAGACGTCGGGCCGCAATCAAAACCAGCAGAAAATCGGCGACTACTTCGCCGCGTGTATGGACGAGTCGGCGATCGAGAAACTCGGCTTACGGCCCATCCAGCCATACCTCGCGGAGATTGATGGCATCACCTCCAAGCAGCAGTTGCCGGCTCTGCTCGCCGAGGG
>Ga0306921_10004379_pt1 | contig 14510 bp, 14 predicted proteins | sample sta12Cox44000080_FD_203760 | JGI IMG/M metagenome (GOLD analysis project Ga0306921, IMG submission 203760) | Lab enrichment of tropical soil microbial communities from Luquillo Experimental Forest, Puerto Rico - statoxic.12C.oxic.44.000.080 (v2)... | ecosystem: Environmental > Terrestrial >...
CACGAGCCCGCCGACTCGTGCCCGGTTCGGGTTGACGACGTAGATCCGGCCGTCGTAGCCGTGCTGGCGCAGCACCTCGAGCGGGCGCCCGGACAGGGAGTCGGGGTCCTCCGAGGCGCCGACGATCGCGATGCTGCGCGGGCGGAACATCGGATGGAGCCGGTGCTCGTGCGTCACCCCGGCCGCCCCGGGGGACACGCCGGGCGCGCACCGCCCCGCCCGGCGTCACCGGGCCTGGACCCGTGAACCCTGATCATGAGGCGTAGGGTAACCAGGTGAGCGGCGGCGAGGTGCGGGACGGCGTATCGCTGACCAACCTGGACCAGCCCTTGTTCGAAGGGGCCGAGGCGACCAAGCGTGACCTGGTCAACTATCTGGATGCGGTCGCCGCCCAGATCATCCCGGAACTGCGCGGCCGGCCGCTGTCGGTGGTACGGGTGCTCCGCGGCCAGGAGCCGTTCATGCAGAAGAACGTGCCCAAGTACACGCCGCCCTGGGTGCGGACGGTGACCCTGTGGGCCGAGTCCTCCCGGCGCGAGGTCTCCTACGCGCTCTGCGATGACCGGCGCACGCTGCTGTGGTTCGCCAACCAGCGGGCGATCGAGTACCACCCGACCCTGGCCCGCGCCGGTCACCTGAACCAGCCCACTTATCTCGTCCTCGACATCGACCCGCCGTCCGCGGACACGTTCGGCCTGGCCGTGCGGGCTGCCTGGCTGGTCCGCCAGGCCCTGGCCGGCGTCGGGCTGGCCGGGGCGGTCAAGACCAGCGGGGCAAAGGGCGTGCACGTGCTGGTGCCCATCGACGGGCACGCCGGCAGCGAGGACGCGGCCGCGGCCACCCGCGCGATCGCCGCCCGGGCCGAGCGGCTCGATCCCGACCTGACCACCACGGCCTTCATCAGGGAAGACCGCGCCGGCAAGGTGTTCCTCGACTCGACTCGGGCGGGCGGGGCGACGGTGGTGGCCGCGTACAGCCCGCGGGTCCGCCCCCGCGTGCCGGTGTCGTTCCCGGTCGCCTGGGAGGATCTCGACCGCGTCGGTCCGGGCGATTTCACCGTGCGCACGGCGGCGCGGCTGATCGCCGGGCAAGACCCGTGGGCCGCGCAGATGCCCGGGCCACAGCGGCTGGACGCGGCGCTCATCGAGGAGGGCCACGCGATCCCGATCGCCCGGGTGCAGGCGATGCACGAGGGCAAGCGGCGCGCCCGCGCCCGCCGCGCGAGCGCAGCGGGCGGCGCGGACAGCGCAGGCGATACGGACGCCGCGGGCGAAGCGGGCGACGGCATGAGTTAGCGTCCGAGTCATGGCCGATGCTGACATGACCGCCTACTGGAATGCCCGCCTCGGCGAGCTCGCCGCGCAGGTGGGCGTCGCCGGTGCCACGCTCGGAATATGGGCCGACGGACGCGAGACCCTGGCCGCCCACGGCGTGCTGAACGCGGCCACGGGCGTGGCCACCACCCCGGACTCGCTGTTCCAGATCGGGTCCATCACCAAGGTGTGGACCGCCACGATGATCATGCAGCTCGCCGACGAGGGGCGGCTGTCCCTGGACACGACGGTCTCGCAGGTCCTGCCGGGCGTGCGGCTCGGCCAGCCCGACGCCAGTGCCGAGGTCACGATCCGCCACCTGCTCACGCACACCAGCGGCATCGACGGGGACATCTTCACCGACACCGGACGCGGCGGTGACTGCGTGGAGCGCTACGTCGGCAAGCTGGCGCAGGCCGCGCGGGTCTTCCCGCCCGGCGCGGCGTACTCCTACTCCAACAGCGGGTTCGTGCTGCTCGGCCGGATCATCGAGGTACTCGACGGCCGGGAGTGGGACACGTCCCTGCGCGAGCGGCTGATCGGGCCGCTCGGGTTGGAGCAGACGGTCACCCTGCCCGAGCAGGCGATCCTGCACCGCGCGGCGACCGGGCACCGCCAGCGCCCCCGCCAGGATGTCCCGGTCTCGGTGTGGGGGCTGCCGCGCAGCGTGGGTCCCGCGGGCCTGATCACCGCCAGCGCCCGCGACGTGCTGGCGTTCGCCCGCCTGCATCTGGACGCGGGCGCCGTCCCGGACGGCACCCGGCTGCTCGGCCCGGCCTCGGTGTCGGCCATGCAGCAGCCGCAGGCCGACATCCCCAGCGTCGACGGCCGCGGCGACGCGGTCGGGCTCACCTGGCGCCTGAACCACTGGAACGGCCGCCAGATCATCGGGCACGACGGCGGCACCATCGGGCAGACGGCGTACCTGCGGGTCGACCCGCAGGCCGGCGTGGCGGCGTGCCTGCTGACCAATGCCTCCGAGAGCCAGGGCTTGTACCAGCGACTGTTCTCCGAGGTCTTCAGCGCCTGCGCCGGGATCACCGTGCCCGACGGTCCCGAGCCCGCGGCCGACCCGGCCGACCTTGACTTGCAGCGCCACGCCGGCCGGTACGAGCGCACCTCGTGGCGTTACGACGTCTGCGTCCGGGACGGCCGGCTGCACGTGATCCCCGGCCTGACCGATGCCCGCGAGACGTTCAGCGACGACGAGCCCGAGGAGTTCGACCTGCACCCGACGGACGCCACCGGTGACCGGTTCGTCGGCCGTCTCTACGACAGCCAGCCCTGGGCGCCGGTGGTCTTCGGCCGGCTGGGCGACCAGACGCCGTATATCCACGCCAGCGGCCGGATAACCCTCCGGGCCGGGTAGCGGCTCAGCGCGGGGACAGGACGCAGAACTCGTGGCCCTGCGGGTCGGCCAGCACCGCCCAGGACACGTCACCCTGGCCAATGTCGACCGGTACGGCGCCCGCGTCCCGCAGCACCTTTACCGCGGCTGCGTGGTCCTCGCCCTTATGCGGGGCCACATCCGGGTGCACCCGGTCCTTGACCGCCTTCGGGTCGTTCACCCGCAGGAACTCCAGGTACGGCCCGGCCCCCTGCGGTGACCGGAACGCGACGAAATCGTCCTCGGACCGGCTCCGCGCCCACCCGGAGGCCAGCTCCCAGAAGCCGGCCAGCGCCGCCGGGTCCGGGGAGTCGACCACCACCGCGGCCACCGGCCCGGTGCCGGCGTAGACCGGCCGCGGCTCGAGCACGCACAGCTCGTTGCCCTCCGGGTCGCCCAGCACCGCCCACGGCATGTCGCCCTGGCCGATGTCGAGCGGCCGTGCGCCCAGCTCGCGCAGCCGGGCCACGAGGTCCGCCTGGTGCCCGGGCGACTCGGTGGCCAGGTCCAGGTGTACCCGGTTCTTGACCGTCTTCGCCTCGGGGACCGGCACGAACACCAGCGGCAGCGCCGCCGGGCCCGGGTAGTCGAAGCCGGACGGCCACACCACCACCTCGTCGGGCTCCTCGGCCGCCACCTCCCAGCCCAGGGCGGCCGCCCAGAACCGGGCCAGCTTCGGCGGGTCGTTGGCGTCGAACACGAGGTGCACCAGGCGGGTAGGCATGCCGCCACCCTAGCCGGGCGGCCGGCGCCCGGCCGTCAGGCGGCGCAGGGGAGCGGCCCGGTGTCCTGCGGGGAACCGCAGCACCGCAGCTGCCCGCCCCCGCGGGACAGCTGCGGTGACCGCGTGACGGGCACCTCGGCGACCAGCTGCCTGACCCACCGCATGCGGGCGGCCGCCGCCTCCGGGTGCTCGCCGAACTCCTGGGCCATCCGGCTGGCGCAGCCGCGGACCCCGTACTGCCGTACCGCGGCGCGGATGAACTCGGCCAGCGCCGCCGCGTCCGGCGCGTCCGACCGCTGCAGGCCGGAAACGAACAGTGCCTCGCACCGCGCGTCGTTCACGTTCAGCCGGGTCATCTCAGACCTCCTGTTTTCCCATTGCAGGGTGCGTTGGGAAACGCGCCGCTCACAAGGGGAACCCTCCCCATACCACGTTTCCGGCGTGCTATCTGGTTCTGTATGACGATCAGCAGAATCGGGTCCGGGCCCGGGCTCCCGGCAGGCTTCCCGTTCAGCCTGGCCAGCGAGGCCAACGGGATCTTGTTTGTCAGCGGGATGCCCGCGCTGGACCCGGACGGGACGTTCGTGCCGGGGACCTTCGCGGAGGAGGCCGACCGGGCCTGGGCCCGCGTGATAGCGATCGCTGCCGCGGCCGGGTACTCCGCCGACGACCTGCTCTACGTGCAGGTCGTGCTCGGCGACATCGGCGACTACGGCGAGATCAACGCCTGGTGGCGCCGGCAGTTCCCGGACCCGGCCCGGGCCCCGGCGCGGTTTACCTTCCAGGCGGGCGCGCTGCCGTTCGGCGCGAAGATCGAGCTGCAGGCCGTGGCGGCCCGCGCCCGCTAGCCCGCACCGTCCGGTCCGGCGGCGCTCGGGTGGAGCAGCGGGCGGTAACCGGCCGCGAGCGCCGCGACGGACGAGGGCGGGGTCAGCAACTCGACCGGCGCGTCCGGCCGCAGCGCGACCGGGGCCAGGTAGCCGGCGAACGACCACGGCAGCAGGCGCCCGCCGGCCAGCAGGCCGAGGATGCCGTCCTGCCGGACCATCGCCCCGTCGGGCAGCTCGCCGGCGCGCGCCGGGTGGGCTCGCTGGCCCCGCGTGCGCGGGTCGACGCGCTCGGCGTGCAGCCGGGCGTCCATCTCGACCGCGCGCGGGCGCTGCGCCAGCCCCTGCGCCCGGCGCCACGCCTCGGCGTACGACTCATACGCCGGGCGGCGGCAGTACCCGCACGGGCGGTGCCCGGCGGCCAGCGCCGTGGCCTCATCCAGGAAGAACAGCGCCGTCCAGCGGCCCGGGGGCATCGGGTCGCGCCGGACGCCCCGCCATTCCAGCACGCAGCAGATCCACAGCTTCGAGCGCCAGCGCGCGGCGCCCAGCGTGCGGTCGGCGCGGTGCAGGCAGCCGCGGTTGCCCATCAGCAGCCCGCGCGCCGGGTCGGCCACGATCTCCCCGGCGGGATTGACCCGGTTCTGCAGTGGCGTCCCGCTCACCTCCTACAGTTACCACGGTGTACCGATAGCCCGGCCCGGTGCCGATCCCCCGCGAGCATCGGCCAGCATTCCGATGTATACCGGGAGCATGGCTGACGATTCCCTCCCCGGCCAGATGCGGTCGGCCGCTACTGTCCTGCTGACGGAGCTGTCCGGCGGGCAGCTCGAGCTAGCCGCGCGCCCGTTCTCCGATGACGCCGCTCGCCGCTGGCTCGAGTACCGCCCGGAGCGCAGGCCCGGGGCCAGCATCGCCGACATGAGCGTGCAGGCACGCAAGGCCGCCCACCGGCTGCTGTCCACCGGGCTGAGCGAGCACGCCTACGCGCAGGCGATGGTGATCATCGCCCTGGAGGAGGTGCTTGACCGGCAGGAACGGTGGCGGCGGCACCGGCACAGCAACGACTACTGGGTGGCCGTCTTCGGCGACCCGGACGGCGATGACCCGTGGTCGTGGCGCTTCGAGGGACACCACCTGTCGGTCACCATGACCCTGCGGGGAGACGAGATCTCCCCGGCCCCGGTCTTCCTGGGCGCCAACCCGGCCCGCGTCAGCTACGGCGGCCAGGCGGTGTCCCGGCCGCTGCCCCTGGAGGAGGACCTGGCGCGGGAGCTGCTGGCCGCGCTGGACCCGGCGCAGCGGGAGATCGCGGTGGTGCCGGGGCAGCCGCCCTACGACATCCGCTCGGGCACCAGGTCACGAGCCCAGGACCGCATCGACCCGGTCGGCATCGCCGCCTCCCGGCTCGGCCCGGTGGCCCGTACGCTGCTGGACCGGCTCGTGACGCTCTACCTCGACCGGCTGCCCGCCGGCCTGGCCGCCCGCGAGGCCGCCCGGATCAACACCGAAGAGCTGTGCTTCGCCTGGCAGGGCCCGGCCACGCCGGGCGCCCGGCACTACTACCGGGTGCAGGGCGACGACCTGCTGATCGAATACGACAACACGACCGAGGACGGCAACCATCAGCACACCGTGCTGCGCCGCCCCCGCAGCGACTTCGGCGCCGACGTGCTGGGCGCGCACCTGAGCCACGCCCACCGCTGAACCGCCCTCCGGCCGGCTCGCCGGCCGCGCGGCCGCGGCCGGACGCTCAGGTGACCACACAGCCGGGTCTGCGGCCGGTGGCCGGGAAGGCCCGGGCCAGGGCGACGGCGATCTTGTGGGCGCGGGCGGCATACCCGGCCGAGGTGTAGTGGATGCCGTCGTTGATGAACCACCAGGGCTCGACCTGGGCGGCCCAGTTGAAGATCCGCATGTTGGGGTAGCGGGCGCAGGCCTGGAGCAGGGCGGCGTTCCACAGCCGCATGTTGGCCTCGGCGTACGGGCCGGAGGGCACGAGCGAGATGACGTTGACCCACATCACGGGATCGCCGTGGGCAACGGACATCATCTCCCGGATCCGGGCCGCCCGGCCGACGTTGGACCCGATGGCCACGTCGGCGGTGTCGTTGGTGCCCAGGGCGATCACCCAGCAGCCGCGGAATCCCCCGGCCGCGATGGCGCGCGCGGCGTCGTAGCCGTTGGTGTCGCCGGGGAGAGTCTCCACGACCGAGTTCGCGCCGACGATGTTGGTGATGACCTGCTGGACGCCGACGCGCTGGTACTGGGCCATCAGGCGCTGGGCGGGGTCGGGCAGGTAGTCGGGAGAGACCAGGCCGTCGGACGTGGAGTCGCCGAGGTGGGCGACGGCCTGGCAGGAGGTACGCGGCGGTCCGGGGTTAGCCGCGGGCGAGGGCGCCGGCGCGGGCAGCCCCTCGCCGGGCTGCGGGGCCGCGCCGGGCTGGAGGCTGGCGGGCGAGCCGGTGGCGGGAGACACGGGCCGGGTGGAGCCGACGGGCAGGGAGGAAAGACCGCTGGCCGGGGCGGTGACAGCCCCGCTCAGCCCGGCGCACGCCGCGAACAACACCCCGCTGGCGGCGGCCAGGATGGTCAGGGCGACGGGCCGGGCGTTGCGGGTCAGCCGGTGCCCGCTCAGGCGGCGCCAGTACTGGGTCAGGCCACCGCGGCGGATGGGCTCCTCGATACAGCGCCACGACAGGGCGGCGATGACGATGATGGCGGCGATCTGGACGGCGGCGCGGGTGAGGTCTTCGGTCGCGTAGGCCGCGGTGGTCAGCACGATGACGGGATAATGCCACAGGTAGATCCCGTAGGAGCGGACCCCCAGCCAGCGCAGCGGGGACCAGCCCAGGGCGCGGCCGGTCCGGGTACCGGGGGTGGCCACGGCGGCGATGACCGCGGCGGTGGCCACCGACAGCACGATGATCCCGCCGTGGTAAAGGAACGGAGAGTACTGGCCGGTGCGCCAGATCAGCACGGCGATCACGGCCAGCCCGGCGAACCCGCCGACGTCGAGCCAGGTCCGGGCCCGTCCCTCCGCCGCGGCGCCGCGGCTGGGCCAGACCAGGGCCAGCGCCGCGCCGATCAGGACCCCGGCGGCGCGGGTATCGGTGCCCTCATACACCCGGGTCGGGTCCAGCCCGGGGTGGTACAGCGCGAGCATGGCCACGGCCGAGCCGACGGCCAGCACCAGCGCGGGCAGCGCCAGCCAGGCCACTCCGCCCGGCCGGCCCTTCCGCGCCCGCCGCAGGCAAATCAGCCCGGCGAGCAAGAGCCAGGGCCAGACCAGGTAGAACTGCTCCTCTACGGCCAGCGACCACAGATGATCCAGCGGCGCGGGCGGGGCGAACCGGGCGAAGTAAGACTGGTTCTGGATGATCAGGTACCAGTTCGAGGAGTAGGTCGCGGCCGCGGCGACCCCGCCGCGCAGGTGCGCCAGCTGGGCCCGGTCGTTGACGGTCACCCAGGCGCTGACCACGATGAGCATCACGAACAGCGCCGGCAGCAGCCGCCGGGCCCGCCGCAGCCAGAAATCGGCCAGCGCCAGCCGCCCGGTCGCGGCCCACTGCCCCAGCAGCAGGTCGGTGATCAAGTATCCGGACAGGGTGAAGAACACCCCTACACCCAGCAGCCCTCCGGGCGTCCAGCCCAGTTGCTCGTGAAAGGCGATCACCGCGATCACGGCCAGCGCCCGCAGCCCGTCCAGCCCGGGTAGGTAGCGCTGGCCGGCGCGAACCGGCTCCGGCACGATATCTCTCCCCGTTGCGGCCCACCCGCCGCAATGGCGTCAGTACCCGATGTAACTTATCGGTTCTACCTGCGTAGGGGCCAGGAAGCGCGGCCCGCGGGCCACGCCCGTCATCCGGGCGAGACGGGTGTCAGCCGGGCCAGATGCCGCCCGGCGGCCCGGGCCCTCCGCCTTCGGTGACCAGGCCCGGGGCCCGGGGTAGGTAGTTTGGCTGGTATGACCGCGGAATCGTACGCGACCGCGGCCGGGCTGATCGAGCGGTCGGCGGCGGCCTACGTGTCCGGGGTGCCGGAGCGTCCCGCCGACGACGGGTTTTTCGGCCCGGCCAGCGTGACCTGGAAGATGAGCGCTGACCTGGGCGGGCCGGTGGCCGGCCTGCGGTCGCTGATGATGCAGGCGCTGCACCCGCTCGCGATGGCCGGCGTCGACCAGCACAGCACCTGGCGCCAGGATCCGGTGGGCAGGCTCGCGGCCATCTCGGCGTACCTGGCGACGATCAGCTTCGCCGAGCGTGCGGCGGCGGAGCAGGCCGCGGCGCGGGTGCGCCGGATCCATACCCACGTCCGCGGCGTGGATGAGATCACCGGGCGCCCGTACGAGGCGAGCGATCCCGCGCTGCTGCTGTGGATACACGCCGCACTGGTCGAGTCCGCCCTGGCCGTGCGCGGGCTGTTCGGGACGCCGGTCTCGCCGCAGGACGCCGACCGCTACGTGGCGGAGATGGTGGTTGCGGCCGAGCTCGTCGGGGTGCCCGCGGGCCTGGCCCCGTCCAGCGCGGCCGAGCTGGATGCGTACCTGGCATCGGTGCGGCCCGAGCTGCGCTGCACCCCGGCCGCCCGCGAGTCGATGGCGTACCTGCTCGACCCGCCGGGCCTGGATGAGGACGTCGCCGAGATCTGGCAGGACATCCGGTACGGCGCGGTGGTCGCGCTGCCGGACTGGGCCCGGGAGATGTACGGGTACGACGCGCCGCCGCTGACCCCGGGGCGCCGGGAGCAGATCCGGCAGGTGCTGGGGGTGCTCGATGCCTTGTACCTCGGCGAGCCCGGGGTGCTCGAGGCGCGGCAGCGGATCGCGGCGCGGATGCGCGCTGCGGCGCGGCCCGCGTGAAGCGGCCTCGCGTGGCGCGCGCCAGCACCGCAGGCGGGGCGCGCGCCGGCGGGCTCAGCGGGGCGCGCGTGACGGCGCTGGCCGGCGCGGCCACGGCCGGTGCGGCCGCGGGCGTAGCCGCGGTCGCGCTGCTGCGCCGCCGGGCCGGGCCGCTCGGGCAGCCGAACCTCCGGGTCAGCCGTGGCCTGGCCGCGCTCGGGCTCGTCGCCCGCGGCGGGGCGCGTTACGCGAGCAGTGCCCCGCGGCTGTTCGCGGCCGCTGGCGAGCACCGCCAGCAGCTGCGCCACGACCTTGCGCTGCAGACCGCCGAGGACGTCGCGGCCACGTTGGGCACGATGAAGGGCGTGCTGATGAAGCTGGGCCAGATGGCCAGCTACGTCGACAACGGCCTGTCGCCCAGCGTGCGCCGTACCCTGTCCCGGCTGCAGGACAGCGTCCCGCCGATGAGCCCGGAGCTCGCGGCGCAGGTGGTAGAGGCCGAGCTGGGCCGCCCCCCGGAGCGGGCCTTCGCCCGCTGGGACCCCGAGCCGATCGCTGCGGCCTCGATCGGGCAGGTACACCGGGCGATCACGCACGACGGCCGCGCGGTCGCGGTGAAGGTGCAGTACCCCGGGATCGCCGAGACGATCGCGGCGGACCTGGGCAACGTGGCCCTGCTGCGCCGGATGCTGCGGGTCACCGCGCCGAGCCAGGACGTCGACGCGCTGCTGGCCGAGCTGCGCGAACGGGTCCTCGAAGAGCTCGACTACCGCCGGGAGGCCGACAACCAGCGCTTCTTCGCCGCCTACTACGCCGGCCATCCCACGATCACGGTCCCGGCGATCGTCGATGAGCTGTCGACACGGCGGGTGGTGACCAGCGAGCTGGCCGACGGGGCTCGCTTCGCCGAGCTGGCCAGCTGGCCGCAGGCCGAGCGCGACCTGGCCGCGGAGACGATCTACCGCTTCGTGTTCCGGAGCCTGTACGAGCTGCGCGCGTTCAACGGCGACCCGCACCCGGGCAACTACCTGTTCCACGGCGGCGGCAAGGTCACCTTCCTGGACTTCGGGCTGGTCCGGCACTTCACCCCGTCCGAGCTGCAGCCGCTGGCCAACATGGCCCGGTACGTGTGCGTTGAGCGTGATCCTGAGGCGTTCCGCCGGAACCTGGAGCAGGCCGGCTTCCTGCGCCCGGGCGCGCCGCTGAGCACCCAGCAGGTCATCGACTACATGGCCGTGTTCTATGACACCGTCCGCGAGTCACGGCCGCTGACCATGACCGGGGACTACTCCTCCGCGGTCGTGCGCCGGTTCTTCGACGTGCGCAACCCGGTGACCACCTACGCGCGCATCCCGCGGTCCTACGTGATCCTCCAGCGCATCAACCTCGGCCTGTTCGGGCTGCTCGGCGAGCTGACCGCGACCGCCAACTGGCGGGCCATCGCCGAGGAGATCTGGCCCTTCGTGCTCGGCCCGCCGTCCACCCCGATCGGCGAGGCCGAGACCGCCTCGTGGGTCCCGCAGGCCCGGCGGAAGGCGCCTCCGCCCCTCGCCCTCGACTAGCCCTGCCGGCCGGCCGCGGTTCAAGTCGCTTATCCCCGCCCAGAACGGGTGACATCGACGAGGCCCCGTGCAACAATCGGCTACGTTATGTAAGGGGTCGCCATGCTACTTACCCGTCTGAGGCGTTTACCGCTTATCGCCGCCCTGGCTGCGGCGGGCACCCTGGCCGCCGCAGCCTGCAGCAGCTCAGCCTCCGCCCCCGCCGCCTCCTCGGGCCGCGGCCCGGAGCTCACCCACATCACGGTCGGGGCCCTGGCCATCACCGACGACGCGCCGCTGTTCATCGCCATCAAGAAGGGCTACTTCCGGCAGCAGGGCCTCACCGTGACCACCAAGATCGTCGCGGCGAGCACGGACGCGATCCCGGACATGCTGGCCGGGAGCGTGGACATCATCGGCAGCGGCAACTACGTGTCGTTCTTCGAGGCCGCGAGCAAGGGCGTGATCAAGATTGACGTCCTGGCCGCGGGGAGTCAGTGCGCCGGGAACACGCTGAACGTCCTGGCCATGCCCAAATCGAACATCACCAGCCCGGCGGACCTGGCGGGCAAGACCATCGCCGTCAACCTGACCAGCAACATCCAGACCCTCACGATCAACGCCGTGCTCAAGGACAAGGGAGTCAACACGGCCGGGATCAAGTACGTGGTGATCCCGTTCCAGGACATGCCCGCCGCGCTGGTCACGGGAAAGGTCGATGCGATCAGCGTGGTGGAGCCATTCATCACCGCCGCCGAGCACGACGGTGCCACGTCAGTACTGGCGGAATGCCAGGGCTCGACCGCCGGCATTCCCCTGGGCGGCTATTACGCGACCCAGGCCTGGGTCAAGAAGTACCCCAAGACCGCGCTGGCCTTCCGGCGCGCCATCGACCAGGCGCAGGCCACCGCGGACGCCGACCGCGCCCTGGTGCAGCAGGTGATCCCCACCTACACCAAGATCACGTCTGCTATCGCCGCGCGCATCTCTCTCCCGTACTATCCGCCCACGTTGCAGGCGGCTCAGCTAGGACGGGTCGTGGCCCTGATGCGGTCCGCGGGCATGGTGAGCGGCTCGTTCAGCATCACGCCGATGCTGTTCCGCCCCGGCGGCTGAGGACGCCACGGGCAGCTACCCGGGCCGGCGCAGCCCGGCGGCGACCGTCTCGGTGATGAGCTCGAAGGAACGGATCCGGTCGGCGATGTCGTAGACCATCGTGGTCAGTATCAGCTCGTCGGCGCCGGTGCGCTCGAGCAGCCCGGCGAGTTGCGCGCGCACCGTGTCCGGCGAGCCGAGCGCCTGGTCGGCGAACCGTCCCCAGGCCAGGTCCCGCTCGCCGGGGGCGTACGGGTAGGCGGCCGCCTCCTCGGGGCTGGCCAGCGGCTGCGGCCGCCCGCTGCGCAGCCGCAGGAACGACAGAGCGGCCGGGCCGGCCAGCCACTCGGCGCGCTCGTCGGTGTCAGCGCAGATCGCGTTCACCGCGACCATCGCGTACGGGTGCTCCAGCCATTGCGACGGCCGGAAGTTCTCCCGGTACAGGGTCAGCGTGGGCACGGTGTTAGCCGAGCTGAAGTGGTGCGCGAACGAGAACGGCAACCCCAGCAGGCCCGCGAGCTGCGCGCTGTACCCGCTCGACCCCAGCAGCCAGATCGCGGGCATGTCGCCCAGGCCGGGGGTGGCGGTGATCCGCGCCGGGGCGTCCCCGCCGGTGAACAGCCGGATCAGGTCGAGGAGCTCGGCCGGGAAGTTCTCGGCCGACAGGCCCTCCATCGTGCGGCGCAGCGCCAGCGCCGTGAGCTGGTCGGTACCGGGCGCCCGGCCGATGCCCAGGTCGATCCGGCCCGGGTGCAGCGCCTCCAGCGTGCCGAACTGCTCGGCCACGACCAGCGGAGCGTGGTTGGGCAGCATCACCCCGCCCGAGCCCACCCGGATCGTGGACGTGGCCGCGGCCAGGTGCGCGATCAGCACGGCAGGTGCCGAGCTCGCGATCGCGGGCATGTTGTGGTGTTCGGCGACCCAGAACCGGCGGTACCCGAGTTCCTCGGTGCGCCGGGCCAGTTCGGTGGTCTGGCGCAGCGCCTGGCCGGCCGTGGTCCCGGCGGCGACCGGCGAAAGATCCAGAACGGACAGCGGTACCTCGGTCACGTAGCTCGGCAACTCATGACCGTGCGGGTTTCTTCCGCCGGCCTGCTGGCGGCAGGAGCGGGTCGAACCCCGCGGTTCCCCGGAGCACCGCGTCGTCGAGGCGGGCCGAGATGAGGTCGAGCACGCCGAGGGCGCATTGCTGATCCGCCTCGGGTATCCCGCTGACCAGGTCCTGGGCCAGGCCGCGATAACCTTCGAGCAGCCGGGCGAACGCGGCTTCGGCCGCGGGCGTGAGCGCGACGATGGTCGCGCGGCGGTCGCTGGGATGGGCGCGCCGTTCCACCCAGCCGTCCGCTTCCAGCGCGTCGACCAGGCCGGTGATGGTCCGCGGCGTAACGCCCACGGCCTGGCTCAGCGCCCGCATCAGTACCGGTCCCGAGGCTTGCAGCGCAGCCACGACGCGGCCGCGCGCGTAGCTCATCCCGTACTCGCGCGCCCCGAGGTCGAGGATCTCGACCAGCCGCGGAGCCAGCGCGAACAACCGGCCCATGACGCGCCCGGCTGCGCGACCTCGGTACGACCATGCTGCTGACCACTCAGTATCTCGAGGAAGCCGACCGCTTCGCCGACGACGTGCACGTGCTCGACCACGGAGTGGTCATCGCCTCGGGCACCGCCGCGCAGCTGAAGGCGCGCACCGGCGCGCAGGTGGTAGACGTGCTGCTGGCCGGGCAGGACGCGGCGGCCGCGGCCGCGGCGCTGCGGGCTCGCGTCGCGCCCGCCGACCTGCACGTGGACGAGGCGTCCCGGCGGCTGACCATCCTCGCTCGCGATGGCCTCGGCACCCTGCTCGCCGCGGCCGAGCTGCTCCAGGCGGACGGGATCGGGGTCGCCGACATCGCCCTGCGGCAGCCGTCACTCGATGAGGCCTTCCTGGCCCTGACGGCGGGGGCAGCGCCATGACGCCGGCGGGCGGTCCGATGACGCCCACAGGGGGTCCGGTGACGTCGCCCGGGGGCCCGGGGGCGCGGGCCGGCGCGACCGGAGCCGGACCGGGCCTGGTCGCCGGGTGGCACGAGCGGCCCGGGCCCGGTCGCCTGGCCCGGGACAGCCTGCTGATCGCCGGACGCTACCTCCGGGTCCTGCGCGGCAATCCCGGCCGTCTCATCTACCCGCTGCTGCAGCCCGTGCTGATCCTCGTGCTGTTCGTCTCGGTGCTGGAGAATCTCGCCAGCGTGCCGGGCGGCCTCTACCGGCAGTTCCTCATCCCCGGGATCATGATCCAGAACGTGGTGCTGACCGCTCCGGTCACCGGACTGGCCATCGTGCGGGACGCGGCCTCGGGCCTGGCCGACCGGTTCCGGTCGTTGCCCATGCCGCGCAGTGCGGTGCTCATCGGCCGGTCGGTGTCCGACACCGTGGTCTTCTTCGCCCAGGCACTGGTCATGCTCGGCGTGGGATACCTGCTCGGCTTTCGCGTGCACACGGGCCTGGCTGGCGTCGCCGGGATCATCCTGGTGGTGATCGGGTTCGGCACCGCGCTCGGCATCACGTGCGCTTGGCTGGCGCTGCTCATCCGCGATGTGGAGACGGCCGAACGCGCGCTGTACTTCCCGTTCATCCCGCTGGCCTTCGTGAGCTCCGCGTTCGCCCCGGTGGACCGGCTGGCCCCCTGGCTGCAGCCGATCGCCCGGGTCAACCCGGTCACCGCGGCCGTTGACGTGGTGCGGGCCCTCTCCGACGGCGGCCCGCTCCTGGTCCCGGTCACCTACCTGGCGGCCTGGACGGCCGTG
>Ga0306921_10004380_pt1 | contig 14509 bp, 13 predicted proteins | sample sta12Cox44000080_FD_203760 | JGI IMG/M metagenome (GOLD analysis project Ga0306921, IMG submission 203760) | Lab enrichment of tropical soil microbial communities from Luquillo Experimental Forest, Puerto Rico - statoxic.12C.oxic.44.000.080 (v2)... | ecosystem: Environmental > Terrestrial >...
GCTAACCCGATCGTCGTCTCGATCACCGTCGGCTCTGGCACGCCACACTTCTCCTTTGCAGGAGGGAGCTTCAGCTATCAGGTGACGGGGCCCTTAAGCTCGCCGGTCCCCGTCTATTACGACGGAGATCCGTCACTTGCGACGACAGTCTCTGCAACCAGCGTCAATGGTAACGGCGCCGCCGTGAATGCAACGCCGGCGACGTTGACCGTGGCCTTTGTGCTGCCGTCTCCGAGTCCCACGCCGACCGTGTCGGCGAGCATACCGCCACACGGGGTGAGCTTGTACGTGCTCAACGGCATGAACAACGCCGTCGAAGAGTTCCCAAGCCCGGCGCCGGCTGCGACGCCCAAACGCGAATTCGGACCAACGCTCGCTATGCTGGATTGCGCTCCTGGTGTGCCGGCGTACGCGGCCGGCATGGTCCAAGGCGTGACCGTCGATGGTTCCGGCAACGCGTATGTCACCAATAACTCCTACTGCGGTCTCGGGTCGCTGACACTGACGGCGTGGCAGTTCGGCCCCGCTGCGACGGCGGCGTCGAAGCCCTCGTCGACCTTCGTTGTGCCGGCGGCAGAAACGGCCGCGGCCTCGCAGAACCTGGGGCTTGATCCGACATCGCAACTCGTGATGCTGCCGACGACCGACGCCGTGCAGGGAACGCCTGCCGTGCTGCGCCTGTCGTTCCCCGGAGCAACCGGATCGCTTGTGTCCGTGTTGGGTGGCGGCCCGTGCATACCGCTCGTCGGTTTCTCTTCATGCGACGGCGTCAACCAGTACGGATACGTCAATACCTACGCGACCGCCGTGGATTCGAGAGGTTACACTTATCTGAGCGGCTTCACGGACTTGGCCGGCAGCCCAGCGATCGTGGTCTTTGCGCCAGGTACCACCACGCCGCTCGCCTATAGCGCAATCGACGGCTCGCAAACCGACACGGAGCTCGACTTGTTCCCGGCAGCGCTCGCTATCGACGGCAGCACGTTGTACGTATTGAACTCCGGCAACGGCGCAGGCTACTCGAACTGCGGTCCCATCGATGCTACGACGAACACGTGCGCCGATGGATTCAACCATGAGTACGTGACCGCGTACGACACGACTAAGCTCGTGGCGGGTTCGGCGGTCGACCTCAAACCGAACTTCGTGCTGGGTGGCGACGCGGTTGGCCGCTTCGGCTCAACGGCCGTCTCGGGGCTCACGCAAGGGTACTCGGATCGCATGGCAGTCAATAAGGGCACGCTTTACGTCGCGAATACGTCCGGCCCCGTGTGCGACGCGACTTGTAACGGTAATGCGACGAGCGGTGTGCATGCACCGCCCGGCGAGCTTGATGTCTACAACGTCAGTGGACTTCGGGGCGATCACAATGATGTCGCGCCGGCGAGCGTCATCTCGCCTGCAGGGCTGTTACCCGCCGGCGTCGCGTTCGGTGCGAGCGGAACGGCGAGCGGACCAGCGATAGCAGCGATTCGCGGGATCCCCGGGAAGTATCGCGCGGGTCTGGGCCGCCGTTTGCAGCCCGGCCACTAATCCTGCTGCTTGCGCTGATGCAGCATGAACGAGTTGCCTTCGCTGTCTTCGGCACCGATCATGTGACACACGTTTGACTCGAAGGGCTCGGGGTGGGCGAATTTCACACCGCGAGCCTGTAGCTGCGCTACCGCCTCTTTGAGATCCGGCACCGCGAAGAATACGCCTGCGCTGGGGTGCCACGTGCCATCGCTCATTTTCCAAAGTCCGAACGTCGAGCCGTCAGCGAGCTCGAATTCAGCGCCTTGGTCTTCTTCCCATGACGGGGTCAGCCCGAGCGTTTCCCGGTAAAACGCGATTGCACGCTTTGGGTCTTTCACGAGGTAGCAGTGGATGTCGATACCAGTTGTCTTGATGCCGGTCGCGGTTGCCATGAGATGTCCTTTCAGCAAAGCAGTGGGTGCCTTTTGTACGCCGCGATGATAGCGGCCCAATATTGACAAGCCCTGTCATGTTTTCGTAGGATACTTGTCATAATGAAGTCGGGGCGGCTTTTGGCCATGCTGCTGATCCTCCAGGCGCGGGGCCGGATGTCGGCCAGGGACTTAGCGGGGCGCCTTGAGGTGTCTCAGCGGACAGTGTACCGGGATCTCGATGCGCTGAGCGCTGCCGGCGTGCCCGTGCACGCGGAGCGCGGCGCGGCCGGCGGCATCGTGCTGGCCGACGGCTACCGCAAGGCGCTGACGCAGTTCGGCGATGACGAGATCCGCTCGCTGTTCACGGCCGGCGACAACTTGCTCGCGGACATCGGCTTCGAAGATCGCTTACCGGTCGCGCTCGAGAAGCTGGCGGGTGCGCTGTCGGACACCCAGCGCCGTGCTGCGAACACGATGCGCGGCCGCGTCTACGTCGACCACCGGCGTTGGAAACAGTCGGCCCAACCACGCGAGTACTTAGCGCTGCTGCGCGTCGCAATTTGGGAAGACCACCGTGTCGTGCTGCGCTACAAAGATCAGAACCAGCGCACGAGCGAGCGTGTCATCGATCCGCTGGGCCTCGTTGCCAAAGCTGGGATTTGGTATTTGGTGGCGCGGTCAGGTAATGAGATGCGCACGTTTCGGGCCGAACGCATCTTGGGTGTGACCGAGACGGACGAACATTTCACGCGACCCGACGGGTTCGATCTTGTAGGCTTTTGGCGGCAGTGGACCATCGACTTTGAGGACCGGCTGCCCGCATTTCCTGTTATCGTGCGGGTTCCCCGGGATGAAGCGCGCGAGATCGGTTCGTATTGGGAGGCCCAGCTGCTCGACGACGGCTCGCGATCGGGCACTGCGCTCGTCAAGGTCATCTTCCCGAGCGAAAGCGCGGCCGTCCACCAGATCATTGCCTGGGGCGAAAAAAGCGATATCGTGGAACCCGACGTCCTTCGCGCTCAGGTGGTGGCACGAGCGCACGAGGTGATCGCGCACCATGGCCGGCTCAACGTTCGCTGATACTGAAGGTGCCGCCGGCGCTGCGCTCGTGCGACTCTTCGAGCGCCAGCGCGCGGCGTTTGCTCGCGACCCGTGGCCGGATCACGCCATGCGGGTTGCACGCCTGCGCTTGTTGCTTCGTGCCGTTCTTGAACACCGGGAAGAGATCGCCGCTGCGGTCAATGCCGATTTCGGCGGGCGCTCGTGGCACGAGACGATGCTCGTCGACGTGTTCGGTGTGGTGTCGCTCATCCGCTACACAATCGCGAATCTGCGCCGCTGGATGCGTCCGCAGCGGCGGCGCGTCGAACTTTTCTTGCAGCCGGCGCGGGCGGAGGTTTGGTTTCAGCCCAAAGGCGTCGTTGGTATCATCGCTCCCTGGAATTACCCGCTGTACCTGTCGCTTGGCCCCTTGAGTGCCGCGCTTGCAGCCGGCAATCGCGCCATCGTCAAGCCGTCAGAAGCCGTGCCCGCGACGAGCGACGTCATCGCCCGCATGTTGTCTGGGGTCTTCGATGAGGATCTCGTCGCGGTGGCGATTGGCGGTCACGACGTGGCTGCGAGTTTGAGCGCGCTACCCCTCGACCACCTTTTCTTCACCGGATCGGCCGCAGCGGGGCGAGCGGTGATGCGTTCGGCAGCAGAGCACCTTACTCCGGTGACGCTCGAACTTGGCGGGAAGTCTCCGCTCATCGTGCATCGCGACTACCCTGTTCCAAAAGCCGTCAAACGCCTCGTTGCCGGCAAGTTCTTCAATGCCGGTCAGACCTGCGTTGCGCCTGACTACGCGCTCGTGCACCGGGAACGCTCTGACGAGTTCGTGGCCGAGCTCGAGCGTCAGATCGGGCTCGCGTACCCGGGTGTGGACGACAACCCGGACTTTGCGTCGATCGTCGACGATCGTCATCACGCTCGACTGCTTGGCCTGATCGCTGATGCACGCGCCAAAGGCGCACGCATTGTGGAAGTCGTTCCTGGCGCTCGCGAGAGCGGTGCAACGTCTCGCAGGATAGGTCCTACCTTGGTGCTCGATGTCGATAACAGCATGACGGTCATGCGCGAGGAGATCTTTGGCCCCGTGCTTCCGATCGTCACCTACGAATCACTCGACGCAGCGATAGCATTCGTGAACGGGCAACCCCGGCCGCTGAGCTTATATTATTTCGATGATAACCGATCGAGGTCGCGACGGGTATTGCAAAGGACGCTATCTGGCGCGGCATGCATCAACGAAGCCGCGCTGCACGTGCTCGACGCGGACTTGCCCTTTGGTGGCGTTGGAGCCAGCGGGTTCGGCGCCTATCACAGCGAGGCCGGTTTTCGAACGTTTTCCCACGCGCGCGCGGTGCTTTCTCGTGGCCGGATCAATCCCGCAGATCTGTTGGCGCCGCCCTATGGTCGGCTCTTCGAGCGCTTCCTGGCGCTCGTCATCGGATCAACGAACGAGAAAAAGAGAACCGGCCCTCGTCCCTGAGGACCGGTTCTGCCGGGCGGCTCTTGCTTAGGTTAAAGCCGCCGCCGTCGAGGACGGAATTAGCTACCGATGCAGGCGTTCGAAGCGGTCTTGACCGGTGTCTGGAACGAGATGCCGAGCGTGGAGTAGCCCGTCGTCCCTGTTCCTTTGGTCGTGGTGGCCGCATCAACGGTCGTGATGTTCTTGGTGCCTACCTGGTTGTTGTAGATGATGCCGCTCTTGGTCAGCTCTTGCGCGAGTGTGCGCAGCTTGGCGCTGTTCGAGCCGTTGCCCTTAAAAGCAAGCTCGAAGTACGATACCGCGAGTATCGGGTAACCACCGCTGACATGAGAGTACGCAGCGGGCTTGACCAATAGCACGCAACCAGCGTGCGCAGCGGCCGGGCTCAGCGGAGCCGTGGTGGCAGCGCTGCCGGTCGTGACGACGACGATGCTGTCCTTGACGACCGATGTCGTGCCGCTTAGCTTAGCAGCTGCCTCAGGCAGGTTTTTGATCGGGTCGAACCCGTTCACTAGCGCGTAGTCGATGCCCGAAGCCGGCACGCGTGACGAGTTGGCATTGGCCGCCTCGACGTAGCCGATGGTCCCCGTGTTCGCTGCGATAAAGCTAGCAACGCCGGCGTTACCTGACTGGCCGCTTGCGCCTGCTGGAACGCTGGTCACAACGCATGGGCAGTTCACGCTCGTGGAGTCGAAGAACTGCTGGCTCGTCGTGATCGTTGGGGCGCCGCAGACTGCAGACAGGTGGTTAGAGAACGAGAACGTCGTACCACTTCCGTCGCTTCTATAGACCAGCGTCAGCGGTCGCGATTTGAAACCGAGCTGGCTCCAATTGGTGATCGTGCCGCGGACGATGCCGCAGATCTGCGAGTCGGTGATGTGGATCGGAGTGCCGCCCGCATCCGGGTCATTGTAGAACATGGCGACTGAGCCCGCGATTTCCGGAAGCTCCGTTGGCTCGCCACGTGTAGCCGCCTTGTTAGTCACAAACGTGCTGTACTCCGATTGTGACAGTGGTGAGTCGCTGGCATCCATGTCGGGTTCGGTGATCGGGAACCCGGTGCCGACCTGCGGCGCACCAAAGCCGTTGGTCGAGCCGGCCTTCGTTCCGAGCGGAGCGCATGGGCCATTGACGCCAGCCGTCGCGCCCGAAAGTCCGTCGTAGACTTTCTTACCGAAGCCGGAACCGGTCTGGCAGTATTGAATGACGGTGTGATCGCCAGACAGAACAGACTGATAGTAACCGAAAACGGACCCTGCGACGGGTGTCGAGGGGTTGGTCGTCAGCGCCGTAGAGCCTTCGTACGCGAGCGCGGGCAGCGTTGCGCCGCCAGACACGTAGGTGGTGCGCAGCGTGCCGTTCGTGTAGCGGTGGAAGCCGTACACCTGCCGCTGATACGTCTGCACCGAGTGCGTCGGAAACGTCATCGTTGGATAGCGCGTGCTGTTAGCCGTTGCGCTCAGTTGCGCGCCGGCCACCGCCGCGGCCAGCGCGGTCAGCGCTAAGACCTGTGCGGTCTTCCGAGTGGAATCGCTCGTCATGCTGCTTCCTTTCATGAAGCGGTCAGGATCTAGTGAATGAAGGTATGTGGCGCTTGGAAGGTACGACGGAGCACATGGCTTGACACGCCGCCGCCGATCTTGAACACCACGCCGAAGCCTGAGCCGCCGGCATTCGTGGTGCCGTAGATGTTGCCATCAAAGGAGACCAGCAGCTTGCCGAGCGGCGTGCTGCCATCCGTAAGACCTGTGAAGGCGTAGAGCACGTTGAACGTGTTGGTGTTGATATTGTAGGACCACACGCTGCCACCGCCAGCTCCGCCGGTTGTGGTCGTGCCGTAGAGCTTGCCCGAGGACGACGAGGAACTGAAAGCCGTTCCAGAGGTCTGTCTGACGAATGCGCTACGTCCGGCTGATGAGAAGAGCGAGCTTGCATCGTCGCTGCCGCCCGATGTCATGAGGGTGACGCTCGCCTGCGGATTGCCGCCGTCAGTGCCGCCGGTGAAGTTGTACAGGGTGTTGAAGTGCTGGCCCGACACGAGGACGCGAAAGATGGTGCCGAGACCATTCGCCCCGCCTTGGTTCGTGATGCCGTACAGATTGCCGTGCAGGTCGCTGGCGAGCACTCCTTCGGGGACGCCACCATCTGCGTTCCCCGTGAAGTTGTGGATCACTTTGAAGTTGCCGCCCGGCGTGACGCGATAGAGCACGCCCTCACCGTAGAGGCCGCCGCCCGTGGTGAGACCGTAGAAATTGCCGTCTCCCCCGTACTGCAGGCCGTCCACCGGAGTCGCGCCGTCCGGTCCTTGGAAGGTGTGCACTACCTTGAAACCAGAGCCGTTTGGCGAAATACGGAAGACAACGCCGGCCTCATTGATACTGCCGCCGGTCGAGGTTGTGCCGTACCACTTGTTTTGCTCGGGCCAGTAGAGTAGCCGGCCTGTCGGCAAAGCTCCGTCGGCCAGACCGGTGAAATTGTACAACGTGGCTTCGTCGCCGGCGAGATCAGACGTGAAGACCGTACCGCTGCCGAACGTACCGCCAGATTGAGCTACGCCGAAGTCATTACCAAAGATCTGGGCGTCACCGAAAAGGTTGCGCAGACCTCCGGTCGGCACTTGGCCGTCGTTTCCTGCGCCGAAGCTGTAAATCGAATTGAAAACTGAGCCGTCAGAAGAAACGCTGAAGATGTTTCCCAGGCCAAGCGTTCCGCCGATCTGCGTTTCGCCGATGATGTTCCCGTGGGAATCCTGCAGCAACCCACCCTGCGGCGAGTTGCCGTCGGCGCCGCCAGAAAATGTGTATAGGACAGTGTACGTCGGCGCTGCTACTGCCGGCGTCATCAGCGCGGCAGCAAGAGCAAGGCCAAAGGCTGCTACTGCGGCCGCCGACCTAAACGTCGAGAAACGTGGCATAGTCACTCCTCTCCACGACACGCGAAGTGATACAGCGGCGCTCCTTGCCGCCGAACATATGATGCCTGAGATGGCCGCGTGCCGGAAGGCTAGAAATGTGCCGCCTGCTTAACTTCTGTTTAAGCTTTGCTTAAGCAAGAATAAGATGCGGCAAAAGCCACATCTGCCTGACGCAGGCACTTGTACGATAGGCCGAACGAACGCTTTAGGCCGGTATTGCGGTGTCAAGCTGCAGCACAGCTGCCGCAGCTGCCTCATCCCGAAAGATCGGGAATATGCGATCTAGCGCCGTGATGGAAAGGATCCGCAAGAAGTGTTCTTGATCGACGATCAATCCAACCGATCCGCCTGACTCACGCACAAAGCGGAGCACGCGGATAAGCGCAGCGAGCGTCTGCGAATCGAGCACTGCGAGCGGCCGCAAATCTAGCAAATGCGTTTGCGCACCGCTACGCATCGATGTGCGGATCCTTGATCGCAGGCGCTCTACACCAACTCGATCGAGCGACCGCTCTATCCGGGTGACTTCAAATTCATAAGACACGACTGGCATGGCATGAACCTCTTTGATTGCCACATCATTATGCAATCGCAAATATGACATGAAACGTCAACTTTGGATTGACGATACCGCGCCCTCGTAAAACGAGCGACATTTTGGGACGAGCGAACTATTCCGTGAAGATGGCCAACGAAGAAGACTGCCGGCTGCCGCCGTTCACTGGCGCCCCAACGGGCACGTATAACGAAGCACCGATAGCGGCGGCGCCGGTTCCATGCCGGCCCTCAGGCAGAGGCCCAAACGTCGTCCATTGGCCGGTCGAGGGATCGTATGCTTCGTTCTGCGTGAACACGCCGCCGTCGTACTCTCCGCCGATTACGAAGATGCGTCCGTTGAAGAGGGCCGCTGCGCAGCCGCTGCGCGCCGTCGGGAGCGGCTGCTTTTCTTGCCATCTGTCGGTCGCCGGATCGTACTCTTCATTATAGGACACGTTGTGCGCAAACGTGTTGAACCGGCCACCGATGGCGTAGAGCTTGCCTTGGGCAGCGACAAGGGCCATGTGATCTCGCGGATGTGGCAGCGCAGCCGCTGTTGTGTAGGTATTGCGCGCAGGGTCATAGACGTAGTGCGTCGTGACGCTTTGTGTGTCGCGACCACCAACGATATGGATCTTGTCTCCCAACGCTGCGACCGACGGTGAGCCCAACGCGCGCGGCAAGGATGTAAGCGCACTCCATCGGTTGGTCGCCGGATCGTACACATATGCGTCAGCGACGGCTGCGCTGTTTTGCTGAGAGAAGCCGCCGAACGTGTAGATCTTCCCGCCTAGGCTAGTTGCCCCGATATGGTTCATGCCGCGTGGAATGGGCGCGCGCTCTTGCCAGGTTCGAGTTGCCGGATCATAGGCTTCGTTGTGCGTCTGATCCACGGTGCCGGCGCCGGATCCGGCGATAACATAGAGCTTGCCAGCAGCTGCCGTCACGGCGACCTCGCTACGTGCTGTGGGCGCGGGTGGCCCGAAGGTCCAATGACCAAGCGTTGCTGCAGCCAGGAAGACAGCGAGGGACGCAAAGAGGTGCATCGTCGCTCTATTATACCATTGAAATGGAAGAGCCGGCGGCTATTTGTGCGGCCGGCTCTTTGAACTTCGCTAGCTTGGTGTTAGTAATCCCACTGCGAGAGCGGCGCGACGGTGTTCGGGATGAAGGGCGGTGGCGTTTGCGTGCTATTGTAGTAGAAGGTGGCTGTGCCGCCGCCGTTCATCGTCACGTTGTTCGGCGTAATGATCGCACCAGTGAAATTGCCAGCACCGCTGCCGTTGAGCGTTACGTCGGCGTTAGCCACGTAGAAGATACCGGCGTTGGTCGGCGTGCCTTGCAGCGTGGTACCGCCATTCCCGAAAACGTACACGATGTGGGTGGAGGAGGCTGGCAGCGCCTGATAGCTGGCATTGCCGCTGACCGTGACGTCGCCCATGACAACGGTGGTCTCGCAGTAATTGATGAGCGTGCTCGATCCTTTAACGGTGATGTTGCCGCCTATGTACGCGACGCACTTACCGGCTGACGTGCCGATCGTGCCGCTGGCCACGTTGCCCGCGGTATAGTAGTTGGAACCGCCACTCTGCGCCTGACTGAGTACGCTAGCCTGAATCGTCGCCAGCTCCGCCGCGGTGAGAAACGTCGGCGGCGCTTGATTGATGTATCGCTGCCCATCGTAACCCGTGATGGTGTTGATGCTGCCTGTCGCATAGGATTTTCCGTCGGGGATTTGACCACCACCGCTCGAGACAATCGTGCCGCAGCGGATGTCCGCAGCATGATTGCCCGAGAGATCGGTGATCTGTTGATGATTGATGATGCCCTTCTTGCCGCAGGTGATTGCACCGCCGCCCAAATACACGGGCGGCGCCAAGCCGACCATTTCCTCGACGTACACAGTGCGACCACCAGTAATGGCAGATGCAGAGCCGACCAGCAGCGCTTGTCCGGCAGGAATCGCGATCGATGAGGATTGGTTCGGATCGGGGTCGCTCACAGTAGTCGATGCACCGCCGCTGAGGTTGTTCGACCAGATCGACCAAGTATAGGTGTAGCCGTCGATGGTATTCGACCCGCTCGACGTCGCGCTGAGGTTTTGGTCCAAATTCCATACCGCGACGTTAAGGCCGGCTTCGGCTGCATTGAACGTCTCGTTCTTCGTCTGGACGTTGAGCGCATCGTTGGCCGAGTAGGAGGAGTTCGACAAGACGCCGGCCGCGACAAGCACCAGCATCACGACGAGGAAGAGGACGATGATCAGGGAGACGCCACGCTGGTTGCGACGGCGAGCGGTTCTATGGGCGTTCATGAGGACCGGTTCCTTGTCTCGACATCGGTGGTATAGGTGGTCTCGTTGTTAGCGCTGTTCACCGTGCTTCTGGCCTGAAGTTGCAGGGTTACCTCGTGTCCACTTGCAGGTGCTCCCAGCGCAAGGGTCTCCACAAAGCGCGCGAGTTGCATGCCGCCATTAGTCGTTACGTCGGTGACTGCCGCTTGGGCCTGTGCGGCCGTGAGCGCGTTACCCGCGATGAAGGTTCCCGGGTTCGCGTCAAACGCCACATTGAGGTTGCCGACTGCGTCGACCCAGTACACCGTCGCCCCTTGCCATTTCGGTAATCCGTTGGCTTGCAGCTGGAATGGTCCGCCGCCGTTAGCAAATGCACTGGAGATGACGACGGCCTGAGCTGTCGCCGTGGTCAATGAGGGAGTGCTGCAGGTTGGCGTGCCTGTTGTCGTACACACGAAGATTTGGTCGACGCTCGAATTGCGCAAATCGCGCTCAATCCGGTAGAGCGCCATGGCGGCGGCCTGTACGGTATCTACCTTTGCTTGGGTGTGGCTCTGCGAGCGCAGCAGTGGACCTATGACAAAGGCAACTGCGCTCATGATGAGGCCGAGCACCGCCACAACGGATAGCAGTTCAGCGATAGTAGTGCCGCGTTGCCGCTTATTCCGTGACAAGGCTCTGTACCGTGACCGTACGGGTTGCATCGCTCACAGTCCACGAAACGCTGACCGAGCACAAGTAGCTGTTCACGTGCAGGTGGGGGCCGGAACCCGTGAGCTGAATCGTGGAGCAGCCGTCCGGGGTCACCGTGAAGTTGCCGTAATCCTTTGCGGTTTGATTCTGATCGACAAACGACTGGCCGGCATCGATGGGAACGTTCGTCGGGCCAGGTGTCGGGATAGCATGCAGCTTGGCATTGCGTTCATCATCGAGGAACCGTTGGCCGACGGCAACCGCCTGCACTTGCAGCGCATTCGTCTGTACGTTGGTGAATGCGAATGGCACGACGGCGAGCATGGCGAGTAGGCTCATGAGCATCACCACGAGCGCGATCATGGTTTCGATGAGGGTGAAGGCACGTCTTGTGCGTGCGCGGCGCGGAAGCGCAGAGTGAATGTCCATCGTCACTCTTTTGCGTCATCGGATGGCAACGTTCCCCGTTGGCGAGAAGACGTGCGGCTTGATTTTCCGCCGTTCATATGAGTCGGATAGACGAAGTGCCTACGCGTGGTTACCACAAGACTGCGGTCCCATATGTGACGTTGAATAGATGTCTCTGGCGTATGATTTTTGCTTCAGTCCATGCTGAATATCGGGCGCCGGTTATCTAGGACCACGGGAGCATCATGCACTGAAAAAGATACAGCCGGCCATGAGACCGCCGGCTCTCGCGTTTTCAGCAGCATCCTTTTCCGGAACTTAGGCTAGCATAGCATCGATCATCTCAAGTCCGATCAAGTCCAACAGCCTTGGAAATATTTGGTTTCCCGCGCCTGGACACGCGTCTAAGAGTGCCAATGCTGCTTCTGGCCGGCCGGCCACAAGGCCAGGCTCTCGGCTCGGAGAAGCGCGACATATGAAGTTGCCTCGGTTTATGCTCGAAGAGTGGTTAGAAGGCCACAGGGACTCCTCGATTCGCTCCTACTTGGGTGGGAGCACGGGCCCGCTCTGGACAGTGCGGGAATTACTCCAGCTCGGCGGCGCCGGAAGCCTCGAGCCGTTGCTCGATTCCAATGTTGTCTATGCGCCGTCGGTTGGTGCGCAAAGTCTACGCCGGGCCATAGCTGAGATGCAGTCCGTTCCCCTTGAGCATGTCCTCGTGTTTACTGGCGCTGCAGAGGCATTGGCGCATATCTTTGCCGCCGTAGCAGAGCCCGGCGCAAACGTCGTCATTCCTTTTCCGTGTTTTCCTCCACACCAGTGGTTGCCTGAAAGTCTTGGTCTTGAGGTGCGGCTCTACAAGTTGCGCCGTGAGAACGGGTTCCGCATTGACCCGGATGAGATCGTGCATCTTGTCGATCGGCACACAAAGCTTATCTTGATAAATTCGCCGCACAATCCGACTGGCGCCACCATCAGTGAGTCGGGCTTGCGCATGCTCCATGACGTCGCCGCGCGGCGCGGCATTCAGTTCGTATCGGACGAGGTCTACCACCCAATCTATCATGGTCCCGAAACCCCCTCGGCAGCGTGCTTGCCGGGAGCAACCGTCGTCGGCGATCTTTCAAAGGCGTTTTCACTCAGCGGCTTGCGCATCGGATGGATCGTTGAACCGGACGCAGGCCGTCGGGCGAACTATGAAAACGCTCGCGAATATTTTACAATTTCAAATTCGCCCATCTCTGAATATCTCGCAGAGATTGCGGTGCGCAATCGCGAGACAATCTTTGCTCGGGCTCGCGACGTGGCAACCGCGAATCTGCAGCAGCTGGAGCACGTCCTCAATGAGCACTCCGAACGCGTGCACTGGGTGCGACCACAGGGAGGTATGATCGCATTTCCGTGGCTCGTCTCAGGCGAAGAAAGCCGCAGTTTATGTATCGCGGCAGCGGCTGAAGGCGTGCTCGTAGTTCCGGGCGATTGTTTCGGATTTCCCGATCATCTTAGAATTGGCTTCGGCGTGGGCCAAGAATGGTATCCAGAGGCTATGCAACAGCTGTCCGACGTTCTGGCGCGCTGGGCTCGCCGCTCGGTCGTGGGCGCGCCGGCATCGTAAGATCTGGCAGGTAGCTAACCCTTTGAACCAGACCGTGGGTGAGCGCTAGGCTACTTGGGGCGTCCTCACCCCAAAAGCCGTGTGTGCTAAACGCCGCCCACTTTTGTACTTTTTAGATCGCTGAATGTGTAGCAGCCTGCTTCTCCGGGTACTTCACGAGCATGTGTACGCTTGCCCGATCGAATCGAGGTTTGAGGTGCGACGTCCCGGTGTGGTCATGGCTCCGCTCCAGGACGAGCTAAAATGCAACGGGACCTTTAATCCCGCGGCTGTGCGCGGACCCGAAGCAAAAGAGACCGCGTATCAAGAGGTGTGGGATCTCATCGACCGCACGAAAGAGCAAGGGAGTCTTCCAACCTACATGGTTCTCTGCCTAACGGACATTGCGGAAGGCAAGGATGCCAAAGCAACCGCAAAGGAGCAAAGATCGCGAAGGCGCTGCTGCTAAAATTTCAAAACCACCCGAAGCGCATCTTCCGCTCGGCAGCCGTGAAGACGCTTATCAACAACCGCGTTGAGAATGGCTTCAGCAGGCAGCCCTCGCAGGTGGAACGGGGATTTTAGACTCGGCCCATACAGGGGCGATCGTATAAGCCAACATTAGCCGCAACGATCGGAGGAAGTCCACCTGGCGGGCTCCCTAGCATGGCAACGAATCGAGCGCTCTTTTTTGAAGTGTTGAGATACCTGGTTTGCCGTGACGGTTCGATGTTTGGAATAGTTTAGAGCGGAGTATCTGTCGACAGCCCGGGCAATTGCTAGCAGGTCGGAATCACCTCTGATTGATTCAGCTGCGTCCAAAATGGGAAACGCCGCTTCGACTTGGGCGCGCTTTACCACCAGGTAAGGACGGATCAAATTGAGGACACGACGGACGGGGCGATAGCCAACAATGGTGTAGTCGGTCATTGAGCCGCGGCTTCGAATTGAACCGTTTCCGAGTCGCATCTTTAACCACTCTAGCACCCCTGAGCCACATCGCTTCTGATAGAAGCACACGCTCGCGCGAATCTGGAAGCCCAACCTGTAGTCACGGCGGCGAACGATTTGAAAGATGATGCTTCCATCGCCGTCAAGAAAACCGGCAATATAGGCGCATTCGAGGTCCGTCATAGCGGAATGGTTATCACGGCATTCCGCCCTAACGACAAGAGCCGGCGGCGCATGGGCGCAACCGGCTCTCGAAAACTAATCCGGCACCTACCTACTCTCCCAACAACCCTGCGGTTGCAGTACCATCGGCGTTAGCGGGCTTAACTGCCGTGTTCGGAATGGGAACGGGTGTGACCCCACCACCATCGGCGCCGGAAACTTTATAAATTTTCAAAGGCGAGCGTGGGGCGCGTGGCCCGGGTGCCTCGCTCTCTGAAAACTGCATAGCGATAACGTCATAGACGGCGTTGCAACTAGTTCTGCCAATATGTATTGAACGATAATGGCGAACGAATAACTTTCTGACTGATTAGTACTGGTCAGCTTCACAGATTGCTCTGCTTCCACCCCCAGCCTATCGCCTGGTGGTCTACCAGGAGTCTTCACCTTGCGGTTCCAGACCTTATCTTGGGGCCTGTTTCACGCTTAGATGCTTTCAGCGTTTATCAGATCCGAACGTGGCTTCCCGGCTCTG
>Ga0306921_10004381_pt1 | contig 14508 bp, 13 predicted proteins | sample sta12Cox44000080_FD_203760 | JGI IMG/M metagenome (GOLD analysis project Ga0306921, IMG submission 203760) | Lab enrichment of tropical soil microbial communities from Luquillo Experimental Forest, Puerto Rico - statoxic.12C.oxic.44.000.080 (v2)... | ecosystem: Environmental > Terrestrial >...
TGTAGCGTTTTGCCGGAAAGCCGATCGCCTGCATTCGCTGCTCGTTGGAGCGGAGCCCCTGCACCACCATGCCGAAGCGCGAATTGACGATGCGCCAGATCAGAAAGATGACGCCCAACAGGCAGGCGAGGCAGAGATAATAGAACTGCACGCGGTTCGAGAGATTGATGAGGCCTAGGAAATCGCTGCGCCTGTACACGGTCAGGCCGTCGTCGCCACCATAGCGGGCAAGGCCCGAAGCCACATAATAAGCCATCTGCGCAAAGGCGAGCGTAATCATGATGAAATAGACGCCGCGGGTGCGCAAACTGAGCGCACCAATGACGAGCGCATATAGCGCTGAGGCCGCCAGCGCCACCGGAAACTGCACGAAGCCCGAGCCGATACCTTCTTGCGCCAGGATGCCAACGGCATAGCCGCCGACGCCGAGATAGGCGGCGTGGCCGAAGCTCATCATGCCGCCATAGCCCATGATGAGGTTGAGGCTCGCCGCTGCCAGCGCCAGAATGACGATGCGGGTGAACAGCGTCAGCACGAACACGTTGCCAGTGAACTGCGAATAGAGCGGCAGCAGCACAAGACCGGCGACGACCAGCGCCGTAACGACGGTCCTGACGTCGAGCGGCCGCTTCATCGTCGCGTAGCTGGAAACAGCCCCTCCGGCCGCACCACCAATACGATCGCCATCAACAGATAGATCAGCATCGAGGACAAGGCCGGCGCAGCCGTCGAGGCGGCGGCGCCGCTTAGAACCTGCCGCAAGAGGTTAGGCAGGAAGGCGCGGCCGAGCGTATCGATCAGGCCGACAAAGATCGCAGCGAGGAAGGCACCGCGGATCGAGCCGATGCCGCCGATTACGATGACCACGAAGGCGAGAATCAAAATGTTCTCGCCCATGCCGATCTGCACCGTCAGGATCGGCGCCTGCATCAATCCGGCAAGCCCCGCGAGCGCGGCGCCGAGCCCGAACACCAGCGTGTACAGCAGCTTGATGTTGATGCCGAGCGCGCCGATCATCTCGCGGTTCGAGGCGCCGGCGCGGATCAGCATGCCGACACGCGTGCGCATGACACCAAGATAGAGCAGGAGCGCGACCACAAGCGCCACCCCAATGATCGCAAGGCGATAGGCCGGATAAAAGATGCCGGGTACGATCTGTACCGGCACCGTCAGCCAGGGCGGCAGCGGCAGTGCTAGGCCCGCCGGCCCCCAGATTAGCCGCACCGCCTCGTTGAAGAATAAGATCAGGCCGAAGGTCGCCAGCACATGGTCGAGGTGATCGCGACCATAGAGGTGGCGCAGCGCGGTGAACTCTAACGCGATGCCGAGCAGAAGCGTTGCACCGAGCGCCAGCACCGCCCCGAGCACGAAATTCCCGGTCCAGGCCACAAAGCTCGCAGCGAAATAGGCGCCCATCATGTAAAGTGAGCCGTGCGCGAGGTTGACGAGGTCCATGATGCCGAATACCAGCGTCAATCCCGCCGCCAAAAGAAACAGCAACAGGCCGAACTGCAAACCGTTCAAGATCTGTTCGACAAACAGCAGCATGCGTCGCTCAACCAGGCCCCCTCAAGCAAGAGCGGCAGCGCATGGTGCGCCGCCGCCCCCTTTCTAGCAAAATTTGTGCTCACTTCATCGGGCACTTGTCGTGGAAGCGGTCCTGATCATCCTTGACGATGGTGGCGACCGTTTTCAACGAGAACCGGCCGTCGGCATCCCTGACCACATCCTGCAGGTAGAAATTCTGGATCGGGATGTGGTTGTTGCCATATTTGTAGGAGCCGCGCACGGACTTGAAGTTGACCTTCTTCATCTCCTCCTTCATCGCATCCTTCTTTGACGTGTCGCCGCCAACCGCCACCACCGCGCTGTTGATCAGCTGCGCGGCGTCATAGGACTGCGCACCGTAGAAGCTCGGGCGCAACCCTGGATATTTTTTTCGATAGTCCTCGACAAACTTGCTGTTTTGCTCGTTCGGCAGATCGTTCACCCATTCCTGCGCGCCGGGAACACCGAGCGCATTCTCCTTCTGCAACGGCAGCGACAATTCGTCGATGGTGAAGGCGGTATAAAGCGGCTTCTGCTGCTTGATACCGGCCTGGGTATATTGATTGAGGAACTGTACGCCGGCTGCCCCGGGGTAGAACACGAAGATCGCTTCCGCGCTCGAGTTGCGCGCCTTGGAGAGCTCGGCGGAGAAATCGAGCTGGCTCGGCCACACCGTATATTCTTCGCCAACCACCTCACCCTTGAAGGTGCTCTTGACGCCCGCCAGCATGTCCTTGCCGGCGGCATAGTTGGGGCCGATCAAAAACACCGACCTCACGCCCTTCTGGTTCATATAAAGGCCGACCGCCTGCGGCGTCTGGTCATTCTGCCAGGAGGTCGAGAACACATAAGGCGAGCACAATTCACCGGCGAGCTGCGAGGGACCGGCATTGGCCGAGATCAGAAAGGTCTGCGAGTCGATCGCAGTCTTCAGCGACGCAAGCAGCACGTTCGACCAAATGTAACCGACGATGAAATCGACCTTGTCGGACTGCACTAGCTTTTCGGTCTTCTGCTTGCCGACATCGGGCTTCTGCTGGTCGTCCTCGTAGATCACCTCGACCGGCTTGCCGCCCATCTTGCGGCCGAGATGATCGAGCGCAAGCTCAAAGGAATTACGCATGTCATTGCCAATCACCGCGGTCGGACCGCTGAAGGTCGAAATAAAGCCGATCTTGATGGTGTCCGCCGCAAGCGCCGGGCCCGAAAGAAGAAGCGCTGTCACCCCCGCAAGCCAGAACGCCGTCCTCATTTGATCCCTCCCTCGTTGCCCGAACCGGCTGCCGCCAGCACCTCACTTGTCCATCGGACCCGCGTCTTGAGCGCGAGATCCCCCCTCGGCAGCAAACGCAAGCTATGAGCCTCGCTTCGAAGCATTGGCCGTGCCGTTCGCTGAGCTGCACCATAATTCGCGCTTGGTAAGGATGGCAAGAAATATAGTGCCGGCCGGTGGTTCGGGATGGCCCCAAGGCGCCGCCGGCCGCCACGCCGTTCAGGTCCGAGATTGAGCATCCTCATCACCTAAAGCGCGTGGCGGAAATCTCTGATCGTTGCGACCGTCTAAGCGTATCCGCCGCAAAGCCGGTTAGCTTGAAAGATCTCCGACTGCCAGCGCGCGTGCGGGTCGAACACCAGGACCGCCGAACGGCCTTTGACCGTGCCCGCTACCAGATGCCAGTCGTCGAGCTTTGAATTGTTTACGAAATAGTGCGACAGCTCGGCTTTGCCGTGCATCCGCGTCGTGTTGACGAGCTCGAGCTCGTCTTCGTCCACGATCATCGTCCGAACGGTGTCGAAGTCGCGCGCATTGAAGGCTTTGAGCTAGGCGGCAAGCCGCGCCTGATTGGCGTCCGACAGCTGAGGCCCGGGGGACTCGTGATCGCGTCCAGCTGCTTGGCAATCATCTCCATCTCCTCGCCCGATCTCAGCGGCTCGCGTCTGTGGCGGCAGCGTAGAAAATCCGCGCCGCGTTGTGCACGATCCGAAACAGCCAGGCCTGCCGGTTTTGGATGGGCCGGTTGTGGCCGCGCCTCGACCGCCTTGATGAGCGCATCCTGCATCACATCCTCGCCATCGATGACCACGCCCACCATGCGCGCACAGGAGCGAAGCAGTTTTCGCCGCCTTAAAACCAGAAGCGCCTCGAATTGAGCCTCAAGCAGGCTGACGCAATCCTCCCCCTATGCCTCGCTCAGCATTCGATCGTTGCCGACAACGGTCGCGCCGCAAACGACGGGCAGCTCGGCACACCACTCGCCTGTGCCGCTCTGGAAGGCCTGGAAAGCCCAAATTGTGTCAGCGCGGTTGGACCGTCGTCAGCCGTGGTCTCAACGATATGGCTAAAGCTGTTGTCCTCCAGGCGCAGCGCAGATAGCGACACCGTCGGGCTTTGGCGCTCGAAGCTCGACAACGACCGCGCCTATCAACTCGGCAGTCTTGTCCGACATCACTGTCTTGGTTCGATACCTGATCAGATCGGTCGCTGCATTGCCTTGCTGCTTTCCTAAATGTACGCACATGTGAGCGTCTGCTGGAGTTCGCGCTTCAACCACGGCGCTTGCCAGCGACTGATGGCGAACGCCGGTTGGACGGAACCTGCGAATGACGGCATACTTGTGCTCATGGAGAAACATCGAGCAGCCAGGCCACACGGCGTGATCAGCACGCCGGTCCCAGTCCATAGCGTGGTGATCGTCGGCGCTGGCTTCGGCGGACTTGAGACAGCCTATCGGCTTGCGGGTGCGCCGGTCGAGGTCACGATGGTCGACCGCCGCAATCACCATCTGTTCCAGCCGCTGCTCTACCAGGTTGCGACCGCCTCGCTTGCGACATCGGAGATCGCCTGGCCGATCCGCTATCTCTTGCGCGACCGGCGCGACATCACGACCGTATTCGCAACCGTCACCGGCGTCGACACGGCGGGCCACCGCGTGCTGTTCGATGACGGCGACGGCCTGCCCTACGATACTTTGGTGCTCGCAACCGGCGCCCGCCACGCCTATTTCGGCCATGACGAGTGGGAGAAATTCGCGCCGGGCCTGAAGACGCTCGAGGACGCGACCACGTTGCGGCGTCACATCCTGGTGGCATTCGAGCGTGCCGAGCGCGAGGACGATCCCAAACTGAGGGCGGCGCTGATGACCTTTGTCATCATCGGCGCGGGTCCGACCGGGGTCGAGCTCGCGGGAACCATCGCCGAGCTCGCGCAACACACGCTGCCCGGCGATTTCCGCAGGATCGACACGCGCAAGGCGCGCGTGGTGCTGATCGAAGCCGGGCCGCGCGTGCTCGCGGGATTTTCCGATGATCTGTCCGCCTACGCGCAGCATGCGTTGGAACGGATTGGGGTCGAGGTGGTGCTCCAACAAGCCGTCACCGACTGCAACGCGGACGGCGTGGTCTATGGCAACACCAGGCTTGCGGCGCGAACCCTGATCTGGGCGGCGGGCGTGCGCGCCTCACCCGCAGCCGAATGGCTCGCCGCACCCGCCGACCGCGCCGGACGGATCGAGGTCAAGCCCGACCTTTCCGTGCCCGGACATCCCGAGATCTTCGCAATCGGCGACACCGTGACGATCGCCGCCGGGGACGGAAAGCCGGTCCCGGGCATCGCACCCGCCGCCAAGCAGCAAGGCCGCCATGTCGCGGCCTGCATCAAGGCGAAGCTCGCGGGCAGAAGCTGCGAACCGTTCCGCTACAAGCACGCCGGGAGTCTCGCGCAGATCGGCAAGCGGCTCGCAGTGATCGATTTCGGCAAGCTAAAACTGCGCGGCGCCATCGCTTGGTGGATCTGGGGCATCGCCCACATCTACTTCCTGATCGGGTTGCGCCACCGGCTGAGCGTAGCGCTGAGCTGGCTCTGGATCTACGCACGCGACCAGCGCGCGGCGCGACTAATCACGCAGGGTAGCAGCAAGGTGACGCGCTAGTGCAAGTATCAAGGACAGGACGATGTTTGACCGGGCGGGATTGAAAACAATGTGGCCTATCACCTCGTGGGTGCCCGCTACCTCCAGGAGGCGGCCATGTTGGTCCTGAATTTTGTTGCCTCTGCGTTCGTTCTGGTCGGCATTGCAATCCTCGCGCTCGCCATCATGAGCATTCGTGTCGCCAATCAAGGGCGACGCGTCGTGTTCCGGCTGGGCAAGTTCAACCGCAGCGCAGGTCCAGGCCTCTATCTCATCTGGCGGTCGATTGAATAGCAGACCAAGCTCGACCTGCGAACTGTCACAGCGAATGTCAAGCAGCAGGAGGGTCACGCGCGACAACGTGCCGAATCAAGGTCGATGCCGTGATTTGGTAGCTGATCGTCGATCCGAAAGCGTGCGGTGATCCAAGTCAAGCAGGTTTCAAACGCGGTATCTCGCCGACGACCCGGCGCAGCGTACTGGGTCGGCATACGCTTGACGAAATCCGGAAGGCGCAGGACACCATTGCAACCGACATGCCGCACGAGATCGACGACGTGACCGAACCGTGGGGCGTGAAGGTCGAACTCGTCCAGATGAAAAGCGTCGAGATCCCGCCCAGCGCGATGCGCCATGGCTCAGGCGGCCGACGCGTTGCGCGAAAAGCGCGCGCGGCTGATCAACGCCGAGGCCGAGCTGGATGCGGCCGAGCAGCGGGCCGCCGCAGTCATCATCCAAAATCCGTCCGGGCTTGAGCTGCGGCTGCATGCAGATCGTCCCAGAGGTCGGCGCCGAACAGAACATCATGACCATCGTCATGATGCCTAGCGAATTGGTTGCCATGGCGAGGGGTATGGCGGAAGCCGCCAAGACCGCTACCGGCAAGGCCTGATGGCCTGCCAACTCGATGCATTGGCATGCCCTGCTCTCACCGTCACTATTGACCCACCGCTGCTGCCGCCCAGATGGCTGCCTACAAAACCAGCAGACGCGGCCGGTGCAGATCAGCGGCAGCCGCGGCGCATTGCCGATTTGATTGAATAAGCGACTGATATAATGGGATTATTTCGATATCCTCGGCCGCATCGAGATTGCACACAATGGCACATCGCTTGCAGCAATCGAGGACGGAATCGACCGCCGGGATCGAGCGGATATGGCGGACCTCAGACCGCCAACGGAGGGAGCAGCCCGTGACTGAAACCGTCGCTGCAATCGTCGCTGCACATCGCGCGGGCATCCTGTCACCGGCGCAAACGGTGGCGCGCAGCTATCTGCGGATCCGCAACAGCAACGATCCCGCCGTCTTTATCAGCTTACGCGACGAGAAAGAGTCGATTGCGGAAGCGGACAGCCTCCAGCCAAGGGACGCGAAAGACCTGCCGCTGTTCGGCGTGCCCGTTGCAGTGAAGGACAATATCGACGTCCTGGGAATGCCGACCACGGCAGGCTGTCCGGCCTTCTCATATCGGCCCTCGCATGATGCGACGTCGGTCGCGCGCTTGCGCAGGGCCGGTGCGATCATCATCGGCAAGACCAATCTCGACCAGTTCGCGACCGGCCTTGTCGGCGTGCGCTCGCCTTACGGCATCCCCAACAATCCGATCCGGCCCGATCTTATTCCGGGCGGATCGAGCTCGGGCTCGGCGGTTGCGGTCGCTTCCGGCTTTGTGCCGCTCTCGCTCGGCACCGACACGGCAGGCTCGGGCCGGGTGCCCGCGCTCCTCAACAACATCGTCGGCCTGAAGCCGAGCCTCGGCATGGTCTCGACCGCGGGCGTCGCTCCGGCCTGCCGCACGCTCGACTGCGTGTCGGTGTTCTCACTGACCGTCGATGACGCTGTCAGCGCGCTTGCCGCAATTGCCGGCCCCGATGGCGCCGATCCATTCTCGCGCGACCGGCCGCTCGGCCAGCTGACGCCGCTGCCGACAAAACTTCGCCTCGGCGTGCCGTGCAACGGGCAACTGATCTTCTTCGGCGACAAGGCCTCCGAAGCCGCCTATGCCGAAGCGCTGAAGCGCTGGAGCGCGCTCGGCGCCGAGTTCGTCGAATTCGACATGGAGCCGTTTTATGAGACGGCGCAACTACTCTATGAAGGCCCTTGGATCGCCGAGCGCTTTCTCGTGATCCGCAACCTGCTCGCCTCCGCGCCGGACTCGATCCATCCGGTGACCCGCGAGGTCATCGCACCAGGCAGTCGGCTGACGGCAACCGAAACCTTTTCGGCACTGTACCGCCTACAGGGCCTGCGTAAGTTCGCCGAACGCGTCTTCGCCACTATCAACGCGATCGTGCTGCCGACGGCGCCGACGGTCTATACCACCAAACAGGTGCTGGCCAATCCGATCGAGCTCAACAGCCGGCTCGGCACCTACACCAATTTTGTCAATCTGCTCGATCTCTGTGGCCTTGCACTGCCGGCCTCGATGCGCCCCGACGGCATCCCGTTCGGCATCACGCTGCTTGCACCGGCAGGCCACGACGCGCTCCTCGCCAGCATCGGGCGCATCTTCCACGCCGATACCAAGCTCACCGTCGGCGCGCGCGGCGTGACGCAACCACCCCTTGCACCATTGCCGGCCCCAACCGGCGACGATCTGACAGTTGCCGTGGTCGGCGCGCATATGTCGGGCATGGCGCTCAACGGCGAATTGCGCACGCTCGGCGGACGCCTGATCGAGGCAGCCGTGACAGCCCCTGACTACAAGCTCTACGCGCTGCCGACGACGCCGCCAAAGCCGGGCATGCTGCGCGTGCAAGCGGGCCAGGGGCGCGCCATCGAGATCGAGATCTGGGGTCTGTCGCCGGCCGCTTTCGGCCGGTTCGTTGCGGCGATCCCGCCACCGCTGTCGATTGGCACAATCCGCCTCGCCGATGGCCGCAACGTCCAGGGTTTTCTGGTCGAAGCCGCAGGGCTCTGCGGTGCGCGCGATATATCCGCCTTTGGTGGCTGGCGCGCCTATCTGGCGGAAGCGGCGGTCTGAACGAAAATTGCCCGCGGAGGGCCTGGATCTTCCGATCTCGCAGGGCATTGCCGCGGAGGATGAACGCGTGAGCCGCTGCGCGATCTTGGAAGCCACCTCGCGCTGCAGTGCCCCAATCAAGGGCGCGGGCTTGGGAAGGCGCCGCCCGAGAGTTCGGCTCGCATGCCTTTGAACGAACGCCGCAGATGTCAAGCTGATGCCAAAGCCGGTGATCAATCGACCATTGCGGAACACAAAACATCGCGCAACGACCCCGGCTGCGACGGGCATCCGCGCGCGCTACACCGACACCGCATAGATCTCGTATTCGTCGCGTACCAGCTCGATATGGTCGCGCATGGCGGTAGCCGCCCCGGCCTTGTCGCCGCGCATGATCGCGACCACGACGCGATCATGCTCGGCATGTGACTTGGCAAGCCGTCCAAGATTGCGGAACTGGGCGCGGCGGAACGGCTGCACCCGAACCCGCGTCGCTAGCGTCATGTCGGCGATATAGGTGTTTTGCGAGCCGGCATAGATCGTGTTGTGGAAACGCTCGTTGACCTCGTGGAAGCGGTCGGGGTTGCCGGTATAGCTCAACAGGCGCAGCTCTTCGTGCACGGCCTCGAGCCGATGGCGTTCGACCGGCGTCATCCGCTCGGCGGCGAGCCCCGCGCACAACGCTTCAAACTCGGCCATCGCCTCGAACATCCCGCTCAGCCGCTCGATCGATGGCCGCGCCACCACCGCGCCGCGGTGGGCGCGCGCTTCGACCAGGCCTGATGCCACAAGCTGGCGCAACGCCTCTCGCACCGGCGTACGCGACACCTTGAAGCGCCGCGCGACGTCCGTCTCATCGAGTGGCGCGCCCGGCCGCAGCGACCCGCGCACGATCTCGTCCGCCAGCTGCAGCCGCAGTTCCTCGGCACGAGTCATCTTCGCAGTCGATGGCGATGCACCATCGACCCCCCGCACCGCAGGCTCGGGGCGCGCGGCGTGCTGCGACGCGTTGGTCGGAAGACCGTCGAGGCTCATGCGGTCTTCACCTTGGGCTCGTCGATGATGCTGACATGCGCCGCAACGATCCTCCAGCCCTGTGGAAAGCGTATCCAGGTCTGCATTTGTCGTCCGACCTTGCCAGGCAGGCTGTCGCGGTAAAACAGCGTCGAGGCGACCGCGGTGTCGCACCCGTAGGTCGTGATCAGGGTTTTGGCGGTCTTGCGCATCAGCCCGACCGCCGAGCGCGCGGCGCGAAACGCGGCGATCTCGCTGTGGCCGTAGAGATTTTCGCCAATGCCGTAGCGCAGGCTGCGGGCATCCTTGTAAAACAATTCATCGAGCTCGGCGACGTCGTTGCAAACCAGCGCCTTCTCGTAACGCTCAAACTGCACCATCACTTCCGCCAACACGTCGGGACGATCAATCTCCATTGTCAAATTCCTCTCGGCGGCGGTGCCGCCACTGCGCCCATCCATTCCAGCGCATAGGCGGTCCGCAACACGACGTCCTCGCGCCAGGGGGCGGCGATGATCTGCACGCCGATCGGCATCGGTTCGAGCGGCACCGGAACGACGACGACCGGCAGGCCAATGAAGGAGATCGGTTGGGTATGAATGCCGATATTGGCCCGCACCGGCAGCTCCACCCCGTCGAGCAGGAAAGTTGCCTGACCGAGCTTGGGCGCGACACAGGGCGTCGCGGGCGCGATCAGCACATCCACCGATTTGAAGACTTCAAGGAACTGCTGGCGATACCAGCGCCGGAATTTTTGCGCCCGATCGACCAAGGGCGCCGGAACCATCGCGCCCGCGATCAGACGATCGCGCACTGCGGGATCGAAATCAGCCGGCCGCTTGCGCAGGCGGTCGAGATGCAAGGAAGCGCCTTCGGTGGTGGTGATGACATAAGCTGCCGCGCGGGCGCGCGCGGCTTCGGCAATTTCGATCGTTGAGCTGACAGCAAGCGCTTTCGCAACTCGCGCCACAGCCTCGACCGCTTCCGGGAAAAGGTTGTTCTCAAAATGTCCGCCGGCGAGCGCGATCCGCAAGCCCGAAATGTCCTGCGCAATTAGCGGCGTCACAGGTTCGTCCGCCCGCCTGGTGCAGGCGGCATCATCGGCATCGGGCCCCTGCATCGCATCATAGGCCAGCGCGAGGTCTTTGACATTGCGCGCTAGCGGACCGAGATGATCGAGGCTGTAAACAAAGGGGAACGCGCGCGCGCGCGACAGCCGTCCATAAGTCGGCTTCAGTCCAAAGATGCCGCAGAATGACGACGGCACCCTGATTGATCCGTTGGTATCCGAGCCAAGCGCGATCGGCACAAGGCCGCCGCCAACTGCACTGCCGGAACCGCCGGAGGAGCCGCCGCTCATCCGCGTCGGATCGTGCGGATTGTGCGAGGGTCCGTCGTGCACGTTCTCGCCGGTAAAGTCATAGGCATATTCGCCCATGTTGAGCGCGCCGAGCAGCACAGCGCCGGCGGCCTCCAGCCGCTCGATCAGCGTGGCGTCGCGTACCGCCGGCGCGCGCTTGCGATTGATCTTCGACCCGGCGCGGGTCGCAAGCCCCGCAATATCGAACAGGTTCTTCACCGCGAAGGGAACGCCAGCGAGAGGCCCCACCTTCCGTCCGGCCGCGATCGCGGCATCGACGGCACAGGCTTTCGCCCGTGCGCGCTCCGCGGTGACGTCGGTGAAGGAATTGAGAATGGTGTCGTGTTGCTTGATCCGTGCCAGCGCTGATTCGACGATCTCCAGCGCCGACACTTTGCGCCCGGCCACCGCGCCCGCGATCGCCGCGGCCGAGGTCGGCGCCTGCGCGAGGCCTGTGGCGAAATCAGGCTGTAAAGACACCGGCCGGCTCGGCTTCGTCGGGCAACGGGAATTGGTCCACCAGCCCCGCGAGTCTGAGCGATACCTCAAGATTCGCTCTCACGGCCGGTTTCCAGGCCGGATCGATCGGCAGGCTCAAGACCTTGGCAACGGCATCGATATAGTCGTCCAGTGGCTCAGCAGCCATCGCTCTCCCTATCAGCTTCCTCGTCTCACCGTGGCCGACGCTAGACCATGCTCAGTGAAGGGGCAACGGTGGATGAGGTATCGCCGTCAACAACTCACGCGTATAGGCGTCCTGGGGATCGCTGAGCACGCGCTCGGCCGGGCCCTGCTCGACGATCCGCCCCGTCCGCATCACAATGACACGATCGCACAACAGACGCACGACGTTCAAATCATGGGAGACAAACAGGTAACTCATACCCATCGACGCCTTCAGGTCCTGCAGCAGGTTCAAAACCACCGCCTGCACCGAGACGTCGAGCGCCGCGGTCGGCTCGTCCAGGATCACGAGTCTGGGATGGAGCGCGATCGCGCGTGCAATGCCGACGCGCGCCTTTTGCCCGCCGGACAATTGATGCGGAAAGCGGTCGATGAGGTTGAGGGGGAGGCCGACGAGCGTCGCCAATTCCTCGCACCGCGCCCGCACCGCATCGCGGCCCTTGATATCGCCGAGCCGCAGAATCGGGTCGGCGATCGCACGCGCCGCAGTGAAGCGCGGATTGAGACTGTCGGTCGGGTCCTGGAACACCATCTGGATGCGGCCGCGCAAGGCGAGCCGCGCGAAAGCATTCGGCATGATGTCGCCGATTTCCTCGCCCTCGAAACTGATGCGGCCGGAGGTCTGCTCCAAGAGCCGCATCACCATCATCGACGTCGTCGACTTGCCGCAGCCGGACTCACCGACCAGGCCAACGCTCTCGCCATATCCGACCGAAAAGCTGATGCCGTCGACGGCGCGGAACACCTCCCGTTGCAGCGACGGCTTGCGGCCGAAAAATTGGGACAGCACCGCGGTCGCCCCCTGGCGCGGATATTCCTTCACGAGCTGTTCGACGCGCAGCAGGGGCTTCGCCGGACCCGCGCCCTGCGCGCGTTCCGCGCTCCCAGCCGGCGGACCTGCAAGAAACTCAGCCTGCTCCGGCAGCAGCTCACGCAGCGACACGCCGAGGCGCGGCGTCGCGCGCATCAGCTTGCGCGTGTAGGGGTGCGCGGGCTTGGCAAAAATGTCGGCCGATTTCGCGGTCTCGACGACGCAGCCCTTCTCCATCACGACCACGCGGTCGCAATAGGCGGCGGCAAGGCCCAGATCATGCGTGATCAGCAGCGTCGACATGCCTCGCCGCCTGGTCAATTCCACGATCAGATCCATGACCGCCTTTTGCGTGGTGACATCCAGGCCCGTGGTCGGCTCATCGGCGATCAGAAGCTGGGATTTGAGGCGAGCGCCAGCGCGATCACGACGCGCTGGCACATGCCGCCGGACAGTTCGAAGGGATAGGCGTGGTAGCGCTCGCGCGGCCGCGCGATCTTGACCTGCTCAAGTGCCTCGATCGCCTTCTTGCCGCGATCGGCAGCCATCGCCTGCTGCACATGCTGGCGCAGCACGTCCTCGATCTGGTCACCCACCTTCCGGATCGGGTTGAGCGCTGCGCGCGGGTTCTGAAAAATCATCGAGATTTCGCGGCCGCGCAGCTCGCGCATCGCCGCCTCGCTCGCGCCCTTCAAGTCGATGCCTGAAAACATCACCGAGCCCTCGGCGATCCGACCGGCGCGGTCGAGAATGCGCATCACCGCGTACGAGGTGACCGATTTGCCGGACCCGGATTCGCCGACGATGCCGACCGTCTCGCCCCTGACGACGGAGATGTTGACGTGCTGCACCGCCCTGACAATGCCGCGCCGCGTCGAAAATTCGACCGTGAGGTCATGGACATCGAGCAGCGGCGGCGCAGACATCGCTCACGTTCTCCGCTGCGGATCGACAATGTCGCGCAAGCCGTCACCCAGCAGATTGAAGCAGAACACCGCGATCATCAGCGCAAGGCCCGGAAACAGCGCGATCCACCATTCGCCCGACACCATGAAGCCTGCGCCTTCGGCGACCATGATGCCCCATTCCGCGGCCGGTGGTCGCACGCCGAGCCCGATGAACGACAGGCCTGCGGCATTGAGGATCGCATAGCCCATGGTCAGGGACATCTGCACGATCATGATCGGCATGATGTTGGGCAGGATGTGGCCGAGCAAAATCCTAAACGCGCCATTGCCCGAAAGCCGCGCGGCCTGCACGAAGCCGGCGTTGCGCCGAACATTGGCTTCGGCGCGCGCCACGCGCGCATAGAGCGGAAAATTGACGATTGCAGTGGCGATGATGATGTTTTGGACGGTGTTGCCGAGCGCGGCCACGATGCCCATGGCCAGCACGAATAGCGGGAAGGCCATGATGGTGTCGGCGATACGGCCGACGATGCGGTCGGTCCAGCCGCCGAAATAGCCGGCGGCGACCCCGGCAAGCCCGCCCATCAGGAACACCAGCGCCACAGACGCAACCGCGATGAACGTATCGAGCCGGGTCGCGACAATGACGCGGCTGAAGATGTCGCGGCCCAATTGGTCAGTGCCGAACCAGTGCGCGGCCGACGGCGGCTTCAGCGCCATCGCGGTGTCGGAGGCGAGAGGATCGAAAGGCACCGCAGAGGGGCCAATCAGCGCGGCAAAGGCGATGAGGAGCAACAGCGCAAAGGCAAAGGCGGTGAGACGGTTCTCGCCCAGCACATAGCGGACGTGCCCGAGCATGGCCCTAAGGCCGATGCTGTTGCGGCTGGAAGCTATCGGTTCGGCAGTGGGCGCGACGCTGCTCATCGTAGTCACCCCTCAAGTCTGACGCGCGGGTCGATCACGCCATAGAGGATGTCAATCATCAGGTTGAGCGCCACATACAAAACCGCCATGGTCAGCACAAAGCCCTGCACCGGTGCGAAATCCGACGCGATCAGCGCCTCCACCGCGTAGGAGCCGATGCCGGGCCAGGCGAACACCTTCTCCACCAGCACGTTCGCGCCCAACAAGAACGAGAACACCATGGAGAGCGTGGTGATGACCGGCAGCATGGCGTTGCGGAACGCGTAGGTGACGATCACCGCCGACGGCGAGAGTCCGCTTGCGCGCGCAGTGCGGACGAAGTCAGAGGCCAGCACCGACAGCATCGCCGCACGTGTCATGCGCGCGATCGGCGCCAGCGAGAAGATCG
>Ga0306921_10004386_pt1 | contig 14503 bp, 17 predicted proteins | sample sta12Cox44000080_FD_203760 | JGI IMG/M metagenome (GOLD analysis project Ga0306921, IMG submission 203760) | Lab enrichment of tropical soil microbial communities from Luquillo Experimental Forest, Puerto Rico - statoxic.12C.oxic.44.000.080 (v2)... | ecosystem: Environmental > Terrestrial >...
CTTCTTATAGAGAGCGTCCCATCTGTTTTTGACTCCGGCTTGTACGCCCTTTCCACCCAATCTTGCGCCTCGATCTCTTCTATCGCTACCGAAACCGACTCTTCCCCATAGTGCAGGATCTTGACGACGTCTTGGGTGATGGCTTCGGCAAGACGCTGCTTCCGCTGTTCCGATTTTCCTGGCCACACCTTCACGATGACGTGCGGCACGTTTCACTCCTGGCGTTTCAAGTCCTTAGTGTCGCGCGGGCTCACTCGGATCGTTGCCGAGCGTGCGTGCGCGCCAACCATCGGACTGAGGTACGGGCTGCCCTTGTATTTCGCCCGATAGGCATCATCAATGCGGTCGTCGAGGCTTCCCTCGACAGGGGCGAAGGAAACCTCCTTGGTCATCCCGGCAGCCGCAATCCGCCCCGCATTCTGCCGGATGGCTGCCTGACAAGAGCTTGACTTCGGGCCGTTGTAGGCCCGCACGTACAGGCCGTCATTGACCACCACGGACCAGATGCAGGTAGGCGTGACGTAGGTCTTTCCGTCGTCGCGAAAGGGTGAAATATGCAGGTCATCGCTTTCTGCGATTTTGTCCACTGCGTCCTTGGCCCATAGGCTCATCATGACCTGCTTTCTCGCGCGGTACGCCTGCAAAACTGGCCAGGGTGGCTCAATAGCGTTCCCACACGGCCCGCCAATGTTCTGTCGCATCAGCTGATCGAACGACGAGCTGCCGTCCGGTCAGCTCAAACGCCCGCGAAAGGTCTCTACCGATCAGACTGCGCACCATTGTGCCCTCCACGTGAAAGGTGAAGTTGTGGGCACTTTCGTCGATCTTGTAACTGCCAAACGACGCCTCATAGCCGCCTACCGCATACCGCGCCGGCCCGGCTTCACCGCTAGCCTGCGGCTCACGATACATGACTTGGACCGACATGTGGCCGTCGCGGGTAAAGACCAGCATCCCGGTGCAGTCAGCTTTGCGGATTCTTCCGTTGGCATCAGGCTCTTCAAGCGAAGCCAGCCGCCAAGCTCCAATCCATGGGTCCTCGAGACCAGTGGAGCAGCCGGAGTCGAGACGGCCGGGCCGTGTCAGACCGGCGACAACTGCGAGTGCGACGGAGAAGGTCATCGCTATAAGCGAAAGGAGTTTCTTCATTACTTGCGTCTCCTCACCATCAACGCCCAACCATCTTCTGCAGGTGTTCGGGGTAACGGGCGCCTTGCACCGCTACCTTCGCCGCCGCCTCTTCCAGCTCCTTCAGGTCTTCGCGCGAGAGTTTGACCGAGGCCGCTCCAAGATTCTCTTCCAGGCGATGCATTTTCGTGGTCCCGGGAATCGGCACGATCCAGGGCTTCTGGTCGAGCAGCCACGCCAAGGCCACCTGGGCGGGCGTCGCCTTTTTCTCGGCCGCGAACTTGCCAATCACCTCGATCAGCCCCTGGTTCGCTTTGCGGTTCTCTTCGGTAAAGCGCGGCACCATATTGCGGAAATCGTTTTTGTCGAACTTCGTTTCGGCATTGATTGTGCCGGTAAGGAAGCCCTTGCCCAGCGGGCTGAACGGAACGAAGCCGATCCCCAGTTCTTCAAGCGCCGGCAGCACTTCGCCTTCGGGCTCTCTCCACCACAGTGAATATTCGTTCTGCAGTGCCGCCACCGGCTGGACGGCGTGCGCCCGGCGAATGGTCCCCACGCCCGCTTCGGACAGGCCAAAGTGTTTGACTTTGCCTTCGCGAATCAGATCCTTTACCGCCCCGGCGACCTCCTCGATGGGTACCTCGGGATCGACGCGGTGCTGATACAACAAATCAATGACGTCGGTCTTCAGGCGCTTCAGCGAGGCTTCCGCCACTTCTTTGATGTGCGCCGGACGACTGTCCAAGCCGACACTCTTGCCGTCCGCGATCTGGAACCCGAACTTCGTCGCAATTACCACCTGGCTGCGGAAGGGAGCGAGCGCTTCGCCGACAAGTTCTTCGTTTGTGAACGGGCCATACACCTCGGCGGTATCGAAGAAAGTGACCCCGCGTTCCACGGCGCCGCGAATCAGAGAAATGCCCGCCTGCTTGTCTACGGCCGGACCGTAGCCGGAGCTCAATCCCATGCAGCCGAGGCCGATGGACGAAACCTCCAAAGTGCTTTTTCCTAGCTTGCGTTTTTGCATTGCAGTTCTTCCTTTGTCCGGGGTCGACCAACGTGCGGAACCCGTCCGGTTAAGCGACGCCACAAGAAAACTCTATTCCTGTTTGGGCGCTTTGGCTTGCCGGATTCGCTGAACTTCTTGCCCGATTCTCCAGGCCCTTGGCTCTCTAGGCCTGCGCAGAGCCGGGCTAGGTGAGCTGCTGTCCGCGCGTTTCCGGCAGAAGCAGGGACAGCAGAGCGGCGGCCAGATAGGCCGCGGCCTGCAGCAAGAATGCCGGGCCAATCCCGTAGTGCACGGCCAAGGCGCCGACGGCAAAGGGAGCCGCCGCGGAGAGCCCGCGACCGGCGTTGTAGCTGAGGCCCATGGCCGTGGCACGGATCTCGCCGGGGAAGATTTCGCTGGCAATGGCAGCGAAGCCCGAGAAAAATCCAATCCCGAAAAAGCCCACCAACGGGCCAAGCAGAAGCAGCCAGAACGGTGTGCGCACCAGTCCATAAACGGGTACTAGCAGCGCGGCGATCAGCAGATAAAGAAAATACGGCTTCTTGCGGCCATACGCATCGGCAAAAAAGCCAAAGAGCGCATAGCCCAGCCATTTGCCCGCGCACAGGACCAGAAAGAATGTGGTGGTCTTGGTCAGATTGAGACCGCGGCCGCCCTGCTCGACGGGCAGCGAGAGATAGGCGGGAACCCAGATAAAAAGCCCCCAGTAGCCGAACATGGCGAAGGCGTTCATGGAAGTCGCAATCATTCCATTGCGCAGCGTTTCGCCTCTCAGCAACGAGCTCAGTCGCGGCCGCGAGCCCTTTTGAGCGCGCTGTTTCCACAGTTCCGGCTCGGGGACTCTGGCCTGAATCCAAAAGACCACCAGCGCGGGCAGTACGCCCACCAGAAAGACGGCGCGCCAGCCGTGATGCGGCAGAACGACGGCGACAATGAGGGCAGCAACCGCTTCGCCGATGGCGTAGGCGGACTGCATCAGGCCCAACGCCTTGCCACGGTGCTCGGCACGCCAGGTTTCCGCGATCAGCGCTGCGGCGGTCGTCCATTCACCCCCCATGCCCAGGCCCAGAACAAAACGGAAGAGAGCAAGTTGCGGAATCGTGTGGGTGAAGGCGCAGGCCGCGCTCGAAAGGGAATACACCAGAATGGCCAGCATCAAGGCGCGAACGCGGCCCACGCGGTCGGCGATGAAGCCAAAGAGAAAGCCTCCCATGGCCGAGGCGATCAAAGTGAGCGAGTTGAGGAATCCCGCAGTGCGCGTGTCCATGGAAAATTCGCGCAACAGGTAGCCGACAATCAGGGAAAACAGCATGACGTCCATGGCGTCGAGCAGCCATCCGAGCCCGCCGGCAAGCAGGGTTCTGCGTTCGGCAACCGTGACGTCGCGCGGAACGGAAAAAGGTGAACCTTTTGACGGCATGATCGGCGGCGTCGCAGGGGCCTGAGCTGATGTGCTGTCCATTTGGCTGCGGATTGTACCTGAGGTTAGGGGCAACGGCTGTCCCGGCGGGGAACAGCTGGTCGGAGGGAGACCCAGCTACACCCAGCGAGAACAAATAGGGGACATTTTAATCGAGGCAAGGAAGGGGACATTTTTCACGAGCTTTGAAAAGAAGAGGAATTTTCGTTGTCTGCCTTCACAGACTTTGCTAATCTCCCGCGCATTGCAAAGCTCCCTCGGAGGTACCCATGGCATTTTGTATGGCGTGTGGTCAGGAGCTTGGGACAGCCTCGTTTTGTCCGAAGTGCGGAGCGAGCCAAACGGCGACTGCGGTGCCTGCGGGAGCAGGAGCGCCTACGGCAGCGGTTCAGGCGGGTCCAACCGAAGGAATCCAGGAGAACATCGCCGGACTGCTCTGCTATTTGTTTTTTTGGGTCTCGGGTCTGATATTTCTATTGATCGACAAACGCCCGTTCGTAAGGTTTCATGGCGCTCAGGCGATTGCCATGAACATCGCCTTCTGCGGAATCTGGGTTGCCTTTTGGATAGTCACCTTGCTGCTTGGCTTCATCACCGCAATGATGAAGTTTCCTATCGGCTTTTTGGCGGTTTTCCTGTATCCGGTGGTTATGATTGCGTTCTTCATTACATGGATCTATTGCATGTACAAGGCCTACCAGCACGAAAAGTTCAAACTCCCGATCGTCGGAAACATCGTCGAGAACATGGTGAGATAGACGCGACTTTGTTGCAGACCTTACCCCTTGAAAGGCCGCCTTCGATCCGGCGGCCCTTTTTTCGCCAGCCAGGTACTTGACTTTCCGCAACGCTCCCCGCATCTTAAAAAGCTTTGCCGGCGGTGACGGTGATCACCGTATCACCCGAAAGGCCCGAATCTCTCTTCCATGACCAAAGTACGACTGTGCTTTCACGACCGCTGTTTTGATGGCAGCGCCTCGGCCGCGCTTTTCTATCGTTTCTATCGCGAGCGGTTTGATCCCCATGCCGATTTTCATTTCACGGGAATGACCCACCGTGCGGCGCAGCCCTGGGAAGGGGACCTTTTCGACGGCGACGAGAACGTAATTGTGGACTTCAAGTATTCGAATTCCCCGAAGGTGACCTGGTGGTTCGACCATCATCAGAGCGCTTTCCTGTCGGCGGCGGACGCGGAGAATTTCAAAAGACAGCGCGGCCCGCACATGTTCTATGAGCCCGACTATAAGTCCTGCACGATGTTGATTGCCGACACGGCACGCAAGAAATTCGGATTTGACACCGCGCCGCTCGGAGAGCTGATCCATTGGGGCGATATCATCGACGGAGCTCAATTCCCGACGCCGCAGTCCGCTGTGGAATTGAAAGAGCCTGCTACCCAGCTGGCTCTGGTGATCGAAGCGGCTCCAGAAGACGGAGTTCCTGCGAAGATTATCCGCGATTTGGCCTACACCCCGCTCCGTGAGATGGTGCAGCTGCCGATCGTCAGCAAGTACCTGGGACCACTGCTCGAGCGCCATCAGCGGTCGATCGCCATCCTGCAGGATCGCTGCGAGGCGCGCGACGGCGTGATCTTCTTTGACGTGAGCGATTTGGATCTCGAGGGCTACAACAAGTTCATTCCGTACCTGCTGCATCCGGAATGTGTGTACTCGATCAGCGTGAGCGCATCTGCGGCGCGCGCCAAGGTTTCCTTGGGCACGAATCCCTGGAACCAGGCGACCGCAGATCAGAATTTGGCCTCGTTAGCGGAGAAGTTTGGCGGGGGCGGCCACCAGCGCGTAGCCGCAATCTCGTTTGATCCCGGGGATTTACCGAGGGCGAGAGAAGTTGCGCGCGGCTTGGTGGAGACGCTGCGAAAAGCTAGATAGCCCCGAGCGTCCGACGGCTGCGAATTTCCTACGTCACGTTGTTACGCAATATTCGTATCACGTTCAACGCGTCGATGAGGGCTTGCTCTTCAGCAAGCTGAGTCGCATCGCCATCCGCATCCGTTGCCCGCAGTTGCCCGAGGCGTTCTCGAAGCATACGTTCGACTGGCTCCGTTTTTTCAGCCGCCCGGACCGGGTCAGGTTCAAGAATGGCCAGGTGGAGGGGTTCCTGCCACTGGGGAAATTTTAATTGGTCTTCGGTCATCGTGCTGTCCCTTTGCATGGAGGGAGCTGCCAGATACATGCAGCAAGAAAGTGGCAATGCATTTCAAGACCATGATTCAGGCCGACGTTCCCCAGGGCCGCAATGGAAAACACAAATCCATCGTCACCACGATCATTGGCGACCTGGACCAGCTGAAAGACGGCTCGGCCTTCAAAGTTCCTCTCGTCGAACTCGCGGACTCCAAGGAAAAAGTCCGGTCGGCCTTAAACCGGGCCACACGTAAGGCCGGACGCAAAGCCGCCACCGCTAGCGACGGAACGTATCTGTACCTCTGAAACGAGAGGCTATAAGCGCAGACTGCGCCGGACGCAGAATTCGCATGACGCGGATAGACACAGCGTTGCGTTCCGGGCGCGTATCCATTAATCTTGAGTGGTTCTTGGTAGAGGAGCGGAGCTCCATAGTAGCGTAACCCGCGATTCCGAACGGCTTCGGAGGGTAGCGTGAAAGGGAGGTTAACTTACACTCCGCCGAAACGCAGCCTCCGGCCGATCGAGGCGGGCGTTGGGGGACGGGTCTAAGGTCCGTTCACTGTCATCCCGGTCTAATTCGGGATGGAGCGCTATCGAGGAGCAGCGATTGCGCAGCGTTCCGCGCGGTTCTCTCCTTCTCTTTCTGCGTTTCTTCCAAAAACAACTTGGTGGCGGGGGTTCATGGATCCTTTTGCACTTACGCGCTCGCTGGTCGACATCGAGTCCGTGACCGGACGGGAAAAGGCCGTCGGCGAGTTCCTGTTCCGGACGCTCGGTCAACTAGCGGCTTCGACCGGTGGGATAGTCGAACGCATGCGCGTCGAAACGTACCGCTTCAATGTGTTGGCGACCTGGGGCTCGCCCGAGGTTGTGCTGTCGACGCATATGGACACCGTGCCGCCGTTTTTCGCCTCGAGCGAGGATTCGGAATTTGTGCGTGGACGCGGAGCGTGCGATGCGAAGGGAATCGCCGCCGCGATGATTTGCGCTGCGCAGCGCCTCCGTGCAACGGGTACCAGCAATTTCGGGTTGTTGTTCGTTGTGGGAGAGGAGAAGGACAGTCAGGGCGCCTTCACGGCTGCAAAACATTCCCTAGGTTCGAAGTTCTTAATCAACGGTGAACCGACCGAAAACAAGCTGGCATTGGGATCCAAGGGAACTCTGCGCTTCGTGCTGACCGCACGCGGCCGGCTCGCGCACTCGGCTTACCCGGAGCTGGGCGATTCCGCGATCGAGAAATTACTAGACGCTCTTGGCGCAGCTCGAGGATTGCAGCTGCCGGAGGACGCGCTGCTCGGCAAATCCACCTTGAATATCGGCACCATCTCAGGGGGCCGTGCGCCAAACGTCATTGCAGACGAAGCGCGCGCCGACCTGATGTTCCGCACTGTAGGCGACCCGGAGCCGATCCGGACAGCCTTGCACCGCGCCGTGGATGGACGCGTAGAACTTAAGGAGGAACTGCACACGGAAGCGCTGCGCCTCGAGGCGGTACCAGGCTTTGAGACGACCGTCGTGGCCTATTCGACCGACATTCCTAACTTTGCCGGTGCGTGGGGCAAGCCGTTGCTGATCGGGCCGGGAACCATACACGTTGCCCATACTGCGGAAGAACGCATTCCCAAGAAAGAACTGGTTGACGCGATAGAGATCTATTCGCGGCTCGTCGAACGACTTCTGGCGGGAGGCGTCTAGCGCATGCCGCTAAGGATTGCCATTGTCGGAAAGGGAAAGATGGGGCAGATGATCGCACGCCTCGCTCCGCAACACGATTGCGAAGTCGTTCGAACCATCGGCTCGGCAGGGAACGACCACGGCAGATTACTGACGCGCGAAGCACTCGAAGGCGTGGATGTAGCAATCGAGTTCACCTCGCCCCAGGCGGCTGCGCAAAACCTGCGTCGCCTGCTCGAAGCCGGCGTAGCGACGGTCGTGGGAACGACGGGGTGGTTTGCGGAACTCGCTCAGATCCGCGAACTGGCGGTCGAGCAGAACGCGGCGGTCGTCTGGGGGCCGAATTTTTCGGTTGGGCTTCATCACTTTCGGCGGACGGTCGCCGAAGCGGCGCGCCGGTTTGCCCGCGAAGAAAACTACGGGGCGTGGGGCTGGGAGATTCATCACACTGCCAAAAAAGATTCGCCGTCGGGCACCCTGCTGGCTCTCGCGGAAGAGATGGCGCGCAGCGGATATCAACGGCCGGTGAGCCTTAGTGCAAATCGCGCGGGCGCCATTCCCGGTACCCACGAGATCGGCTTCGATTCTGCCGAAGACACCATCACGCTGCGCCATCAAGCCCGGGGACGCGAGGGTTTCGCAAGAGGCGCCTTGCGGGCGGCGCACTGGCTCGTTGGCAAAAAGGGCTTTTTTGAATTTCGAGAAATCGCGGACGAACTGCCTTAGCCGTTCGGCCGAACCCAAAAAGGAGGCTGCGATGCAATTCATCGGATGCGGTACGGCGCTGGTAACGCCGTTTCACCCTGACTTGTCACTGGACGAGGCGTCGCTGCGAAAGTTGGTGCGGCGCCAGGTTACGGCCGGCGTCGATTTCCTCGTACCCTGCGGCACAACCGGGGAAAGCCCGACGCTGACGCGCGCCGAACACCTTCGCGTTGTCGAAATCACCGTCGAGGAGTGTGCCGGAAAAACCCCGGTCCTCGCCGGCGCCGGGGGCTACAACACGCAAGAGGTGATCGAACTTGCCCGTGAAATCGAATTGCTGGGCGCCGATGGACTGCTTTCCGTAACGCCGTACTACAACAAGCCGACGCAGGAAGGCCTTTATCAACACTACCGCGCCATCGCACTGGCGACGGGTCTGCCAATCGTCCTCTACAACGTGCCTGGACGATGCGGCACGAACCTGGAGCCGCCGACGGTGAAACGGCTCGCCATGATCCCCAACATCGTCGGCATCAAGGAAGCCTCGGGAAACATCGGACAAATGTCGGCACTGGCTAACGCTGTTCCGGACGATTTCGTAATTTTGTCGGGCGATGACGCTATCACGCTGCCGCTGTTTGCCCTCGGCGGTCGCGGCGTCATTTCCGTGGCCTCCAACGAAATTCCCGCGGAAATGACGGAGCTATGCCGACGCGGTTTGCGCGGCGAATTTGCTGTAGCCCGCAACATCCATCGCCGCTATCTGCCGTTGATGGAAATCAATTTTGTCGAGTCCAACCCGATCCCGGTGAAGGCCGCGCTCGGACTGATGGGCGTGCTCGATCCCGTGTGGCGCTTGCCTCTCGTCGCTCCCAAAGGGGAGAATCTCGAGCGCATCCAAGCCGTATTGGAATCGCTCCAGCTCACTGAGAGAACCTCCATTGCCGCCCCCGTTAGCGTCGCGCATTGAAGGGCTGTTCGACTATCCGCCGGACGGATATTCCGACGAACACCGCATCGTCTTCGAGCAGTTCAAAGATGCTCTGAATAGCGGCACCGTGCGTGCCGCGGAGCCTGATGCGCGTTCCCGCACTGGCTGGCGCGTAAACCCTTGGGTAAAGAAGGGCATTCTGCTGGGGTTCCGCATGGGCACCATCGTCGAGATGGGGCCTTACCCGACGGCACAGCCCTTTCTCGACAAGTCCACTTACCCGGTCAAAACGATTCATCAGAACGAAGGCGTCCGTCTTGTCCCCGGTGGCTCCAGCATCCGCGACGGAAGCTTTGTCGCCCGCGGCGTCGTCTGCATGCCGCCGATGTTTATCAACGTCGGCGCGTACGTCGACGAAAACACAATGGTAGACTCGCACGCGCTCATCGGAAGTTGCGCGCAAGTCGGAAAGAATTGCCATATCTCTGCCGGTGCGCAAATCGGCGGCGTGATCGAACCCGTGGGCGCGATGCCGGTCATCGTCGAAGATGAGGTCATGATCGGCGGTAACTGCGGCGTGTATGAAGGCACGGTCGTAAAGCGGCGAGCTGTGCTTGGGACCGGCACGATTCTCAATCGCTCAACCCCTGTCTACGACTTGGTTCGCGACACTGTCTACACGGCAACTGACGACGAACCGCTCGTCGTTCCCGAGCAGGCCATCGTCGTCCCAGGCGCCCGTGAAGTCAAGCACCCTGCCGGCGCCAAGTGGGGACTTTCCCTCTACGCAGCCGTCATTGTGAAATATCGCGATGAAAAGACCGACGCACGCGTCCGGCTTGAAGAGTTCCTTCGCTAAGCAGACTAGCGCTCGCGCAGTCCTCGCTTTTGTTCGACAAAGGTCCGCACGCCATGTAAAATATTTGAAGTCGTTTCTGGGGTTTGTAGACAGCCGCCACCTGCTCCGGGCCGTGCACAAGCCCGCTAACCCGTGGACCGGTAGCTCAATGGTAGAGCAGCTGACTCTTAATCAGCGGGTTGGAGGTTCGAGTCCTCCCCGGTTCACCATCTCCTGACGATTTTACGTCTAATAATTTAAACGCCTACACATAACCGCGTCTGCGTCGGAGCTGAGAAAAATAGTCCCCTCCGCTCGCTGTTCTACACGGAGGAGATCGGTTTCAGTTGAGCTGGTTCTTCGAGAATGTCTAGCAATTCTTGCGCACAAAACACGCGGTTGCGGCGGGCGTCAGTCGTCCTCCTCACTACTCGGTTCTGTTCAAGCCGCTGGATCGCTCGTTGGGCCGTCGTAAACGCAATGCTCAATTGGCGCGCAGCGCCTGTTGCAGTGATAAACGGGTTGGCTGATAGCAGCTCAATGATTCGCGAGGCGCTTGGTTCACCGGCCAACTTCTTACGCCACAGGGAAATAACGTCATTTATCCGAGTCGCGCGGCTGAGAGCGTCTTCTGACATCCGCGCAACGCCCAGCAGAAAATATTCGATCCATTCATGCCAAGCCGATCTCTCACTCACTGCACGCAGACTGTCGTAATAGTCTCGACGCGACGCCTCGAAGAAAGCCGACAGGTACAGCAGAGGAGTCGGCAGGATCTTTCGCTCGATCAGGAACAACGTGATCAGCAAGCGCCCAACGCGGCCGTTGCCATCTCGAAAGGGGTGGATGGCCTCGAACTGATAGTGCGCAAGCCCAATTGTTACCAACGGCGGCAAGTTCGATTCGTGTAGAAACCGCTCCCATGCCGCAAGGCACGGCTCGACTTCGTCGGGTGGCGGCGGGATGAACGACGCGGTCTGGATCGTGCTTCCGGGTTTTCCAATCCAGTTCTGCGTCTTTCGGAACTGCCCCGGTGCTGCTTGCTCGCCGCGAACCCCGGTCATGAGCTTTTTATGCAGTTCCCGGACCAGGCGTACACAGATCGGAATCTTGCCTAGCCGTGTGATCCCGTGTTCAAGGGCGACCACGTAGTTGCCAACTTCGCGCAAGTCCGCTGGACTGCGGGTCACCAGGGCTCCGGCTTCAGCCGCGAGAAGTTCGCCCAAGGTGGCCTGCGTGCCTTCAATCCTGCTGGACAACACGGCCTCGCGCCGCACAAACGGGCGCATAAGCACATGGGGGTTAGGTAGTCTCCCTCCCTCGCCAGCCAACCTGCCAATGAGCCGATCCGCGTCGGAAAGCACCCGGATGAGTCGGGGCGTCCAATCAAGCGACGGCGGTAGTGATGCCGGCACGAAGGCGGAATACCCTCCTTGGGGCACCAGTTTGCCGGGTATGTTCGCGATTTTGGCCATTCCACCTTCTTGCGTCGCGAAAAGACGCAAGACCGTTATTGTCGATATTCATGATAATCGAAAATAAGGCTATTGGCTATTAGCGATGCCGAAAACACAACAAGGTGCTATTTGCGCACTCAAAACGTTCGGCATCTGTTAGGCGTCAGGCGTGCACCCCATGGAATGAACCCTTGAGTTGAGTCTGCCCCTACGCTTGGTCAAGTAACGGAACGGGTGGCTTGGCATCCCCCCTTCTGCAAAGTGAGGCGTCGTCTATTTTCCGTTCCTTGTGTGCGGCAAGTTGGGAACAAGTTTAGGAACAAAACCCTGCCGAACACCGTAAAAGACCGTGCTACAAGACGCAAGGAAATGCATAAAGAACCAACTACATAGCGTTTCTGGCGTTAACAGCGGGTTGGAGGTTCGAGTCCTCCCCGGTTCACCACTCATTCCTAAAGCTTTACGGTTTCTCTGCCTCGCTGCCCGTTTTTGCCATTGTGGGGACTTTTGTGGGGAGTCCATCCCGCAATTCACGAGCCTTGGACAGCGCATCGTGGTCCGTGCGCCGAAGTCTTTGCTGGAAGGTGGCCGAACCGATGGCAACCCAACTTCCTAAGTCGAATGCCAGCGACGCGGGATTAAGGCAAAGGCCCATATCCCTCGGACGGCATAGCCGGAACTGCAGTGTCTGTGGCCATCAACGTCGCGAAGAGATCGAACGAGAATTTGTTAACTGGGCGGGGCCGAAGGCTATCGCAAAAGAGTTTGGCCTTCGCGACCGGACTGCGATTTATCGCCACGCGCATGCTTTAGGCCTTTTCTCCAAGGGCCAGCGAAACATTCGTGCGGCACTTGAAAAAATCATTGAGAGAGCCGGAGAGGTGGAGGTGACCGCCGCCGCCGTCGTAGCGGCCGTGCAGGCTTATGGGAGGCTCAACGCTCAGGGTCAATGGATCGAGAGGGTCGAGCACGTAGACCTGAACAAGCTATTCGAGAGAATGACCGAAGCGGAAATGGAAGAATACGCAAAACAGGGTAATCTGCCCGGCTGGTTCAAACTAGCGGTATCCGCAACGCCCTGCGACAGTTCGGATGACAGAAATGCCGATTAAACCGCAAGAAACGCTGCCGTTGACCGCTACTCCTCGACCGGGAGATTTCCCGCTTGGATCTCCCTAGTCCAGGGCTGCGGTACGAATGCAACTGGCGAAGATCAGAACGGCACAACCTCGTGTCACCTATGTGATGTATGTAGCCCGTCCGCGCCGCGACCCGCTGCGGTATGACTTCACGGATTGGGCCGGAGATCCAGAAAATGGCTTTCAGCGATTCGTTTTTGCTCCGCACGACTGGTTGGAACCCGGAGATCCGGTTCCTGTCTGCGCAGATTGCGGGAAGCCTCTTAGGAAAGACCACGAGAGTCTCGGCAAAATCTTCTACATCGCGGACTGCCTCGAAGTACACGTCCCAGAACGCGCTGAGTAGCCAATCTTAAGTGTCCAGCGGATGTTAGGCGACACGCGTAGTCGCTCGGATAATTTCCTTTTACTTTGCGGCCATTCGGCGAAGGCAGTGGGAGCTTCCCCGTAAGGAACCGTCCTAGCTCGTCGAAACTGGGAAGGATTCTGGCAGCCGTCTGTCGCTCGCTGGGCCTCAGTTACGCGCCGACTGCTTTCGATTGATCGAAAGACTTAATGGCTTCTGCTTCGTCGTCCTTGATGTCAAAGACTGTATAAAGTTTTGTGATTTGCAACGCGTCATGGACCTTGTTTGTCAGGCTGAGGAGTTTCAGTTCTCCTCCCTGCTTCCTTACGCTTGAGAAAGCGCTCACAAGACTGCCCAAGCCTGAACTGTCGATATAACTCACGTTGCGCAGATTGAGCAGGATCTGCTTATGGCCTCGGTTCAACAGATCGACGATTAAGCCGCGCAGGGCCGCGCTTTCTTCGCCGAGCACAATTTGGCCGCTCACATCCACAATCGTCACTGACCCGGCTTCTCGAGTTTTCGTTCTCAGATCCATTACAGACCTCCAGTCTGCGCACTAGTATGTGCCTTTGCTTTGGTCGTTGATATAGCGAACGCCGAGAGTATGAAACTCTCGGTGCAAGTGGCGCAAAGCCTGCCAGATCCGTCGGGCGATTAGCTCTTCGCTTCTAGCCTAGACACGTCAGCCGGGGCCGGCGCAGCGAGCTTTGGTGCGGTTTGGGCTTCGGCGTCGATGTGCCTTTCTACGATTCCCTTGGCGGATGCGAGGAACTGCTCCGCACTTTCCAAAGCGGCCGAGGCCTGCTGAGAGTCCGAGGTTCTGTACGTTTCGATTTCTGCGCGCTGCAAATTTTGGAGAGCATATTTTGCCGTGCGCAGAGCCGCGTCGGCGTCGATGAACAGTTTTTCGCAAGCTGCTGGGAGCCTACGGGTGTGTGCGAGCGCGGCCCGGATAGGGGAGTCGCCAAGGTCGTCTGGGTCGGCGATGCGGGACGAGCGTCTGGCCGCAGCGCTTTGCCAATATTGAATGAGAGCATTGGTGCTCGCGATTGCGGCTAGGATGGCATGTGGCTCAAATCCGAGCTGCTCGTCGTACTGCTGCTTGATGAAGGCAATAGTTTTTTCTGCCGCTTCAGCTTGACGCTTTGCGGCGTCGGCCTGTTCTTTCGCGGCGTTCGCCGATTGGCGGGCTTGCTTTAGCAGACGGTGTATGGTGAGCGCGTAGTATGCCGTGAGCAGGACCAAGACCGTGGTCGCGACGGCTTGGACGGCGGGCGAGTTAGCGTTCAGCCAATCGAGTAGTGGGTGAGCGAACGTCGAGTCGGTCCAGCCGTGGACCGCTAGAATCGGGTGCATGGGCGGTGTCGAAGATACGCGGGGTGGTGTACAGCGTCAACAAGATAGCGACCCTGCCATTCCGGTTTCAGGATCTTTCTGACGCGTTTTGCGCTCCGTTCGCCTCCACAGGCACTCGTCCGGAAGTACGATGGGTTCTGGCAGGTAGTTAATCTCCATTAGAGTGGTGCTTTAAGCATTCTAAGGACGCCACATCGGTGAAGCTAGTTTGCAGGCTTCTGAGGCCTTTTGGACCAGTCCCGCACCACTAATAGCAAGCGGATCTAGTGTGCTGTCCCGGAAATACGTTCACATAGTCGTTGAACTTTAGCGAAGATCGAATCCACGGTGGCGGTCCAGACGAAAGGCTG
>Ga0306921_10004388_pt1 | contig 14502 bp, 14 predicted proteins | sample sta12Cox44000080_FD_203760 | JGI IMG/M metagenome (GOLD analysis project Ga0306921, IMG submission 203760) | Lab enrichment of tropical soil microbial communities from Luquillo Experimental Forest, Puerto Rico - statoxic.12C.oxic.44.000.080 (v2)... | ecosystem: Environmental > Terrestrial >...
AGGTACTTTTCGATGCCGTCGGCCGAAGTTGGCGGTGATGTGCGCAGGAACCGCGCCTTGAACTGCTGGCCATGGGTGCGGTCGTTAACCCATTCGCCCGAGGCCGTGATCCACTCGCCGGCGGAAATGGTTGCGGCATAGCCAACCACGGTCACGACGTCACGATGCCCGCGCGCCCTGGCGCGCAGAACGCAAAAACCGTTCTCGGCGTTGTGGTAGGTCACTCGCTCGACGACGCCTGCCAGCACCTCGCGGTCGGATGGTTTGGGCTCGATATTCATGAACCCCGTTGCTCGGTTAGGCGTGTCGCACTAGCAAGCGCCGTATACTGCGAAATCCTGTTGATTCTGCCGGCCTAAGTATAATCCGGCAGTCGACCCGTTTCGCGGGCTCTTGATAAATGCACCACCAGTTACTGCGATGACAGCGAGGGCTGTGAGCCGTTACCAACGCCCGTTCGCTTCACCATCGAACAGTTGCGGCTGAGCGAAGCGTCACCTCGGTAGTGGTTTATTGCTTAAGGAAGCCCCGTCGGCGACGAGTGGAAGCAAGCGATAGCCGGAGCCAAATTCGAGGACGCGACAAAAGCGTCCTCGATGACATCAGCCCCCTGCCGGGAACAGTCAGCTTGCGGACGGTCCTTCGCTACGCACCATTTTTGGAAGAGTGGAGTACCAAGCACGCGGCGCACGCCGCAATTGCGATCGCCTTCTAACGGGAAGTTGCACCATGGACGCGTGGCTAGCTCAGTGCGGCTTTTGGAGAAAAGTTGGAGAAATGCAGAAGCAGATGGTCCGCGTTCGATACAAGTGCTTGACTCGATTGGCGCTCCCTAGGGGACTCGAACACCTGTTTTCGCCGTGAGCGAGGCTCACGCGCTATTTGATTGTGCTCGCCGCACTCGCTCCAGCATCTCCTCGACCTCACGTTTGGCCCGCGCCGCGCTTCTGCCGTTCGCGCCATGCCTGGGTGTCGGCGACGCGCCGCTGCTTAGCTGCCGCGCTTCGCGCCATCCGCGTCCTCCGCCTTGCGCCGGACTGCTTCGAGGCGCTCGGGATGGGCAGCGAGGAATCGGTCCTGTCGTTCGCTGATCAGCCGCCACCGCGCCGACGAAGACAGTTGCTTCTCGCCGGGGAGTAACCATTCGCGGGCCCGAACTCCAGTCAGCGCCATCCATCGAAGATGCTCATCCCAAGCAGCATCATCGAGGGGGGCGGCACCCACTGCCGGCGAAGCTCCTCGATCACCGCCTCGCAAGCAGGCCTGGTAGCGCACATGGAGCTGGAGCAGAAGCTCCCGCGCGGGCGCTTTCGGCAACGCGATCATGCGATCCTCGAGATTGGAAGGCATCTCCCCGCGGCGCAGGTCCGTCAGCAACCGGTTGAGCCGACACCGATCCGCTGTAGCCCAGAGAGCGGCCAGGGCAACATCATCCCGTACCGCCTTGGACGCGCACCTCACAGCCGGCTGCTTCTCCATCACGATCAGCTCACGCCGGGCTTGTTGTACCACGTCAATGGCGGTGTCGATCTCCTCCTGGGAGGCGTAATCGCGGAGGCGGGTGCTCATAGACAGACCATCCCGCGGCAGACGAAACTGCGCCGAAGCTCAGTCCAAGCTGCTCGGGAGTAGGGACTCCAGCCCGGCAGCGGCACCAACAGAAGTCCATCATCCATAACTAACCCACCGCCGCGGTCCGCCCGGCGTCCCATGTGATCTCGCGCGCCACCTCATACGCAACACGATGAACGAGACCATCACCAAGATCGCCCTTGCCACGTAGCTTCTCCGCTAACCGCTCAAGATAAACCTGTCTCAGATCGAACGGCACCATCTGCGCGGCCTGCATGACCTCGCGGAGCTCGCTATCGGTAAGCGCGATCGGGCTCATGCAGTAGAGGGTGGCTGCTGCGTTGGCGGCGGGGAAGATGGAGCGGTTCTGGCGCGCCGCAGCTCACGAGCGCCGGCTTCGAGCGCGCGCCATCGTGCCCGCGCCTCCTCATCCGGCTTCCAAGCTTGAGCTGCAGCTGAGCCCGCCGGATACGGGCACGCGCTGTTTGGGCTCTCGACCACCGGCCAGTCCCACAATCGGGCGCGCAGCTCACGGTGTAGCTCAGCGTGCAGGGTCCACCACTGCTCGCAACCTTCACAACGATCGCGGACCCAGTACGCACCGTCCCAGTCGATTGGTGCGCAAGTGCAGGCGAACGCCTTCATCTCGGTGAACAACTCGACCGCTCTCGGCGTGATCTGCACGCCGGTGCGCAAGGGATGAAACAACGGTTTTCTGATTGGTCCGGGCACGATGTCCTCCCTGAATTTCAAGTTGCCATTGGCGCCTTGAATTAGCGCTCCGGTCCGCTCCATCCGAACGGCGTCGGCGGCCGTCCCGGTGTCGACCGCAGCACCTCGATGTCCAATCCCAAGCGCGAGATCAGACGGCCGACCAGGGCGCGCTGCGCGGTCTCATGCTTGACCAGCGGGTGCTCACGGATGCCGGTCTTGGTCACGATCACCGCGCCTTGCTCGTTAATGATTGCGGCATACTCGGCGACGCGATCGGTCGCGCCACAAGCTTGCTCCAGGATCGCCAAGCCACCGGCATCGCCGATCGCGTATTGCGCCTGGATCGAGCGCCAAAGGGCGAGACCGGCCTCGCCGAGCGACGACGGCGGCTCCGGCAAGGTGACTACCGTGGCGGTCGGCGGAACCAGCGATAACGGTGGCTTTTTGGCCATTCTTCGTCCCTCCTGAGCCCGGCGGGACCGTGATTTTGGCCTATTTCTCGGGCTTTTTCCATCCGGTAGGCAGGTATGGCGTCCAGAGTACTTTCTTCTACAGTGTTTTGAGCCTAATGATTGCTTTAATTTCAATGAGCTGCGGACGCACCGGCGCCCCGGGATTGGACTATAGTTTTGAAAATTCTGTAGCCCCGCCAAAGACTTAGCAGGTATGGGCGCGGTCTAAGTCGACCTTATCAGAGCACCGAATTGGCCGTCTAGCCGGGGATGGAACCGGAGGGATGATTTTTCTCCTGTTTCAGGCGGCTATTCCTACTTGGAATAGGCCTTCATACTCAAAAACGGCCGTTTCGACAGTTTCGGGCGCAATTTCCGTCGAAATGGGCATCAATCGCCGCATCGCTGGCGATTTGGCTACCGAGTGCATCACAAGGAACTTTGCACGGTCCAACTCCGCCAGCTCCGTCAACTCCGCCAACCCCAGGTCAACTTCGCCAAGGAGGGAGAGTTGGCGAAGTTGGCAACCTTCCCAATAATACAACTACGCCAAGACCTTGAGCTTAGAGGGGGGTCAACTTCGCCAACTTCGCCAAATCTCTCTCACTTGGCGAAGTTGACCTAGATCGCCCTGTTTTGGCTACCTTGCAGCCGGTTCACCGGTCTGGGAACACTGGGCCGGCATGCATCCGAGCTCTACCTTCAGTCCGGCCTCGGAGGGGCGGCGATTGCCTGCAACAGCTTGGCGGCGTGGCGTAGCGCTTCCTCGTTGCTCACGTCGTCGCGCAATCGAATGTGTACGTGCGACAGATCGGTTTCTTGGATCACGAGACATCGACCAAGGTTCGGAGCCCATGGCCACGACACCACGCAGGCGCTGTGGTCTCTACTGTGCACCACGAAATCACTAATTCGATGCCCCGGTGATTGGACGTGCGGCAGCGATGTGGCTTCCACCTCCTTTAGAGGCTCGTCGTTCATGCCGCCTTCAAAGGACCGTCGTCGTTGCTGGGTGTTGTCAGTTGTTGTCATCGGACTTCTCCTCTTGTTTTGGCGGCGGATGCCACTGCCAGGTGATCTCGCCCTTCTCATTTTTCGGGCCATCTTTCTTAGGTCTGAGGCGAAGTTGTTTCCGGGCGCGTTCCAACGTTCTGGGGGAAATGCCGTTCTCTTTGGCAGCTTCTTGAAGTTGTGATGTACCGACCGGTTCATCGATCACCTGCTCGGCGAGAAACTGCTTTGCCTCTTCGAGCGCGCTCGGTGATTTAGACTCCGCCAGGGCCCGCAGCGCCTCAGTGGCGGTGATATCAACCGGCTCCGACTGCCACACGATATGCGGCGCGCGCACCAATCTTCCGGTCTTCTTGCTGACGCCGACCTCACATTCGTCGAAGCTGAAGGCCAGAGTTTTTTGTTCGGCGCGTGTAATGTTGTTTTTACCTCGGACGAAAAGCTTGCGGTTGTTGTCAGGGTCATCAACGATGCCGTAGACGTGCCGCGAGGCGGCGCTGTAGGCCAAGCTGTCGGACACGCGCAACATCACGTTGGTGACATCGGTCTTCTTGTTGAAATGCATGACGCCGAGCACGGCCAGCTCCAGGTCCTCGGTGAACTGCTTGAGCGGGCTGAGGATCGCGCGTACGTCGGTGGCGCGGAAGCTGTCGACCTTGCCGATGCCGAGATAGGCGGAGATCGGATCGATCACGACTAACACGACACCACCGACCTCCAGCACTTTCATCCGCAGTGCGTGCAGGTCGGAGATCAGGCTGAACATCCGCTCCTTGCCCGCTTCACGCATCATCTTGAGGATGGTGATGCGCCGTAGATCAGCGCCAGCAGCGATCAGCCGCGGGGTGATGGTGTCTTTGATGTCGTCTTCAGCCGACAGCAAGATCACGTTACCGAGCGGCGCTGTTCCTTCGTTGCAAGGCCACGCTCCGCCGCGGGTCACGCGCGCGATGATGTCGGAGAGCAGCTGCCCCTTGCCCTCCTCCGGCATGCCGACGATGAGCCCGATTTTGCCGCGTGCGAAACGGTTGGGCCAAACCCACTCGAAGTCTTCGATCTCCACGTCGGCCGCGCATACGGATTCCAGCACATTGGCTTCCGCCGCCTGCGCCCGCGCCAGCATGGCTTTGAGCGTGCCGCCATTGTCCATGAAGTCTGAAAAGTCACCGCCTGGCGGCAGCTCCGGGTAGTGGACGACGGCGATTTCTTTGGCGATGTCGCGCAGTGCGTTGATGACCTTAATGGTGTGCGCTTCGCCGGCGAGATCGTTGTCTTGGTGGATGCGAACGCGGCGTCCGCGAAAATATTCGCTGAGCTCAGGCTGCCATTTGCCTCGCTTCCCGTCGGGCATGGTGGCGCCCTCCGGGTTCGTTGTCGTGATGAGGCCAAGCTCGGCGCCGCAATCACAGTCTTTCTCGCCCTCCATGAGGTCGACCCACACATCCATGGGTGCCGCCATCAGCTCGGGTAGCCGATACGGAATCGGCGGGCCTGCGGGCTTACCTTTCACCCAGCAGCCGTTCTCGCGGTGATACTGCGGGTACGCCTTTTTGCGGTTACCATCCTTGTCGATCCACTTGAACTTGCGCACCAGCAGATACGGCGTTCCCGTAGCGTCCCGATATTCGAACGTGCCGGTACAGCGCCCGCGCTCCTGTTCGCCCCACGGATAACTGTCATCGTGGCCGTTGCCGGTTTTTGATTCATCTTCAGACTGGCTAGCCTCCTCGTCATCCGGTTTTTCGCCATCTTGAGCTGGAGGCGGCGGAGGCGGAAATGAAGACGAGCCTTCCCACGGGATTCCTTCTTCCGCCATGCGCGCGCGGATGAAGGCGTCTTCGTCTTGCGGCGGCCGCGGTATCGATGGGGCCGACGGCTCAACATCAACTTCGTCTACTTGGCCGCCGTTCACTCGCGGAAATTCTCGATCGAGCGCGGCCCTCCAATCGATCTGATATGTGGGGGGTGATTTGCTCGGTAGCGCGGTGCCGTGGAGCTCGCCCCAGCTGTGCTTGGCGTCACCCCAGGTGCGGCCGTACTTCACATCGACCTTCGTCGGTACTTCGAGCTTGATGACGTCCACGCCAAGACGCGCAACCATCTCAGCCTGCTCTGGTGATGACACTGATAGATCGAGCGAGTCATGCATCTGCAGCAGCGGAATGACGCCTTCACGCCAACAGGCGAGCATCCACTGCTTGGTCTGAATTGCGGCCGAGCTCTGGATCAGTACGTTCAATGCCTTGTACGTTTCGGCACGCCAGAGCTTCCGTCCGTACCAAGGATGTCCAGGATCACGTACGCGGCGCTCGGCCTCTGCGCGTGCGCACGGCCCGGCGCCTTCTTCGTACTGCCCGCCCGGTGCCCATAGATTGAAGTGCCGGCGCGCACCATTGAACAGCGTGAAATAGCCGGTTCTCTGCGCAGCGTACTTACATTTGGTTGCCAGCTCTGAAATGAACGGCAGCTTTTCGTTGTAGAGCGCAAGCAGTGCTTTGGTTTCGTTCACTGGCTTCTTGATTTGCAAGGCAATGGTCTCTGGACCGGCACCGTAGATCGTCATGAAGTTGGTCGTCTTGCCGTCCTGTCGGCTTATTGCGCCGCCGGCGAGCTCAGATGTGTAGGCGTGAAAGTCGGTGTTGGGATCGTCAACGTAGCGGTCGCGTGCCGCAGTTGCTCCTGTCAGCTTGTGCCTGACCGCGAAGTGCACGACATGGCGGAATTCTTGCTGGTTGAAGTCGCAGCTCGCCCAGCTCTCGTCCTCTTCCGGCAGGAATACACCACGGATCAGCGGCGCCAACTCTTCATCGTGCTTTGGCATTTGCTGCAGCGGCGGATGCGAGTACGAGAAACGGAGCGAGCGCGTGCCACCGTAATCGGACCGATGTGGATGTATCTCGCCGTAGACGCGCCCGTTCTTGATGTGGTCGAGGATTTGTTTCTGCAGAAAGTTGTCACCGTACTGATCGAGCTGATCCGCGGCAGCAATCAACGGCGGCAGCCAGTGCGATGAATGCTGCATCCACCCGCGCTTGCCGCGCTTGAACGACGGATTGCCCTTCTCGGTGAGCGGATATTTGATGCCGAACCGATCGAAGGTACTGACCAGCCACTTGCGTCCGTTGATCTCATCCATGCCGATATTGGTGTTGAGCCTCTCGGAGATTTGGGCGAGTACGGCGTCGCGCTTCTGCAACAATAGGTCGCGCGCCTGTTCGGCCGCCGAGATATCGATACGGATGCCGCGCCGGCGCATCTGGTGCACCATGGGCAACAAGTCGCGTTCAAGTGCATAGGCGTTACGCGTTTTCTCGCGATCGAGAATTGGGCTTAGACTTTCAAACAGTTCCAGGGTACGCGCAGCGTCGGTTTCGGCATAAGGCCCGACAAACTGTGCAGGCAGTTGCCAGAGAACGGATTGCGGCTTGAAACTCTTGCGTGCTCTCGCAGGGATCAAGCCGAGGACGGCGCATCCTTCGAGTAGCAGCGCCTCGTCTTTGCCGGGAAAGCCGCGCCAGGTACATAATGCGTCGAGGCTGTACTTGAGCCGGTTCTCGTCCACTATGGTGGCGAGCGCATCGATTTCTTCCAAGCATTCGGCCGGCGGCATCTCGATGCCAAGATCGGCCCACAACCAGCCCCAGTCATAGAGACCGTTCTTGGTGATGAAGCGCACGCCGGCTGCGATGTGGTCCTTGAGCCACCGCACCATTGCATCACGGTTGATGTTCTCGCTGCTGGGGTGCTGCAGTGGAAAGTAATGCGCGTGCACCTCACCATTGATGCGGTAGGCAGTGCTAAGGCCGCAGATGTGACCGCCGCGCCACGGCCATCCAGGACCGTGTTTGAGATGGAGCCCCTCATCTCTGGTCTCGGTATCGACTGAGACCATGCCGACATTGCGCAGATCGGGGAGCGCGTCGGGGGGACGCCAGGACATAACCGGGAGCCTTTAAAAGAAGAAGAAGCGCGTCCCGATGCCGGTCCATGGCTGCATTAAACCGGCATTAAGCTGCGCTCTTGGTTACAGACGATCTTCGACGGGCAGGGTGCGCACCCAAGGGCCGCCCCAGCCGTCAATGACATCACAAACAGCGTCGATGATCCCCTCGTATGCCGGATCGTCGATGATGTCGGTCATGGCAACGAGATCAAAGGTGTCGAATGTTTCGCCGACCCAATCACCATCACACCTCTGCGTGGCTTGCTGAAACCCTTCGACGGCTTTGCGGGCGAGAACTTCGGCGTAATCCATGCGGAGAATCTCGGTGTCGATCTCAGTGTCCATTTGTTCAGCCTCCGCGTTGCAGCGCTGCATCCCGATGTCGTCCGGCCGCAGCGAACGACATCAAGTTGCAGCGCGAGCATCAGAATTTGATCTCGTCGTCGGTCGCTTCTTTGCCGGTCGGCGGATCGACTATCTTCACGCCCGCGAACTGGTCGAGCGATTCCTTGACGGTTACCGCAGTCTTTGGGCTAGCGATGGCTGGCGCTTCCGTGCCCGGCAGCGGCAGCAAAGCGCCGCCTTCATCTTTTCTGATCCAGCTCTGGACGATGAGGTTCGGGCCTGGGGTGTTGTAACGTTTGGACCAAAGCAGGCTCCTCAACGCGACAATGGGGTACGCCTTCACCTTTTTGAACGCCCGCATCATCTGGATTTTTTCGACCAGGTCGCTGATAGCGGCCATTCCGCTGTTGCTGCTGGTCGCCCAGGTGTACTTGTTCATGGTGACCGTCGGGTCCCACAGATACAACAACTTCTGTCGCTGATACGGTCCGACCAGCTGGTTGAAGTACATCCGCCATTCCGATTTCGGACACTTCTCGTTCATGGCGTCGACATCGGGCCACTTCTCGTTGGGCCCGAGAATGATCGCCGGCTCGGCCTGCATGCCGTCGGGTCCCCATTTCTGAACGATACGCAGGTAGTCGTGCACGAGCAGCAACAAGTTGCCGGGCAGCGGTTGCTTGTCGCGACCGACCCAGATGCCTTGTTTCGAAAAACTGATCCGGTCGCCTTGGATCAGTCTTGGACTAATGTGTTGATCGGGGTCGGCCGAATCGATTTCGTCCGTGGCGGTATCGAAACCATCGAGATCGACGATTGCAGTTTCCGATTTCAGCTTCGCAGCTAACTCACTCATTTGATGTCTCCACTGTTTCAACTTCACTTTTGCCGCTAGCCGCGGCGCGCTCTCCCGCACGCGGCGGGAAACTGGTGAATAGCCTCCTGATGAGCCGGTACGCGTTGTCCGGCTGACCGGGCAGCGGATCATTGATCGGCGGCAGGTCCGAGCTCGATCGCAGCTTGGCGATCGCGACATTGATCTCGTGCAGTACGATCAGGCGCGTATCCGCATCGACCACGCTCCAATCCTCGGCGGCCATGGCGTTGACAAGCTCGCGCGCGGATTTAAGGTTTTTGAGCTGCGCCATCACCCGTTCAAGCACGTCGCGATGGACGCCGCTGAGGGCCTCTTCGAGCTGCTCGCGGTGCCATGCCTTCCACCAGCGCAGCAGGCAAACGTCGTCAGCGAGCTTCTGCTCTTGTTTGGTGCGGCGTTTCACGACACCGTCTCCACCGCCGTCGGAGCTTCGACGGGTGCGGACTCGGCCGGCATCAAGAACCACGCGCCGAAATAACCGATGAGCATGGCCTCGGCGCGCTGATGATCCTTCTTGCGGGCGAGCAGGTGCTGGGCGTGGGGGAATAGCTCCAGCGCTTTTTGTCGGCTGCCCTCCTTGTCCTTGCCCTTGAGTGCTCCGAGTTTTGGTAACCGCCGCCGTTCATATTCGGCCCCTTCGCGGTTCGCGATGTGCGTGCCCCCGCTCGGCTTCTCGCCAGCGAGAATCACGTGTCCCGGCGGCATCGATGGCCGCGGCGTCAACAAGTAGACGCGCGCGAGCGGCGTATCGGCGAGCCAACGCGCAGCATTGAGCCGCCGCGCCAACCAGATCATCGCCACTTTGTCGGAGCCGAGTTCGAGGACGCGGTGGACAAATCGATCACACTGGGTGAAAGGCGGGTTGGTGACGATGTTCGCCGCGGGAATGCGCCCGCAGTCTTTAAGAAAATCCAGCACCCCGTCGAATTGGGGACAGCCACGGTCAACAATATCGGTGGCAATGGTTCGATAGCCGGCACGACGCGCGGCTTTGACGATTCGGCCGATACCGCAGGCAGGATCCCAAAGGACGCCGTCGAATTTTTCGACTTCGAACAACCGCGCGGAGCACCATTCTGGTTCAACATAGAACCCGTCCGGTTCTTTGTTCCAGATATGAGCCGCTAGCGGGCGATGATCCGAAGGAGCGAACATCTAGGCTTAGCCTTTCGCGATCATGTCGAGCGTCACGCCGATCGGCGACGTTGGCTGGCCCGCGCCGTCTCGCTCAAGGGCGTTCCGGATTTCTTCAAGCGGCACGCCGTGCTGCAAACAAAACGATGCGAGAATTCCGCAATCGCGGCGTGCAGACCGTGCTCGCCGCCACGGTGTAGAACTCGGTGGGTTCGACGTGGAACGCCGTGGTGTCGGCGCAGGTCCTTTCGAGTCGTTCGATGAGTCCAAGCAGGTTATGGTCGTCCACGATGGTCATCGCGGCGCGCCTCGTCATTCGCCGTTTCCGTTGCCGTTGCCGTATTGCTTACGGGCGATCAGCGCGCGCGTAGCCTTGATCCAGCTGTCCTCGAAGTTGACCAAGGCTTGCCTTGAAGCTTCTTCGTCGATCTCGGGCTTGGGAACTTCGATCGACGGCAGGACGAAGTCATCGGCGGCAAGCTGGAGACGGTCGTTGATCTCGGCGATCGCTGATTGAAGCTCCGAAAGTCGCACGGCTGCGTCGTCTCGCAGCTGGGCGAGCAGCTCGGCGTCGACTTGCTGATCAATTGCTTGTTGTGCTTGTTCGAGCCACTCCCCGTGTGCCGCCTCGACGCGGCCTTCGAGGGTCCGATCGAAGTAGGGGTCGAATGCGTCCTCAACGATCTGACGCAGAACGTCTGGCTGCAGGGTTGCCAGCGCATCGATCTCCGTTTGCTCGACGCCAAAGGCTTCGCGCCAGCGGCTCGCGCGCTTTTCGGTCTCTTTCAACGGCGTGGAAGGCAATCCCAGTTCCTGCACCTGCTCGACGGTCAGGGCGACCGGCACCACCTCGAAGCGGAACTTGGGGAAGAGCAGGTCACGGAACGCCTGCAGCTTGCGGCCAATGGAGACCGACATCTGGCGCCCGGCCGGGTCGCAGTCGGCGATCGTGAACATGACGAGCGGCCGGCCGTCTTCGTTGGCGTCTTTGGCGATCTGGTGGAGGAGCGCGTCCGAAATCTCGCCGGTCGGGAGGTAAAGATCGGCGCCCTTCGCGGTCGCGATCGGGTCGAGCACCGATTCGAGCGAGGATTTCTCGCCGAAGATCGCGAAGGAAAAGGCTTGCCTGGGTTCGAATCCCCGCGCCACCGGCCGCGGTTCCAAGTCGTCTACATTTGGAATCTCGACGTCAACGCCGACCGAGATCAGCGCTTTGGGTATAACCCTTGCCTTGCGGTGGATGATCGGCGGCGCGTTGCGTTGATCGGTGATGCGCGAGAAGTCGACATAACCCAACCAGCGCGCCGCCTTGCCCGCGGTGTCGATCAGCCACGTCCAGTCCTCATCCGTGTTCAAGTAGGGCTGGCCGTTCGGCTTGATGAGGTTGCTGGTGGAGACCAGCGTGTAATGCAGGCCGCGCCAATGAATCTTCTTGGTGCGCCCAACCAATCGGTCGAGCTGCTCGGCGACCCATCGACCGTCACGATGACCGGCTGGAGTGTCTAGCCTGTAAGGGTCGACCTGGGCGCTGAGAACGGTCAGCCCACCGAGTCCGCATCCGGCCTTTTGGCATGCGGCCTCGAGGATGGCGCGCAAGGTGCCATACCCGTTGCTTTTCGCAGTGGAGCCATTATTGTTGCGACTTGGATTCAGTGTCATTTTCTGAGTCCTCTTGCTTCGGCCGGGTCGTTTCGGACTTCGAAACCACCGGAAACGACCCGGCTCTCTCCCTCAGCGGTGACTTACTCGCAGGCGACCGACCGCCGAGATCGTGGCCGCGCGCGGCTGTTCCTATCCGCCGACTCCTTGCAGCAACCGGACAAGCGCCTCGTGCGGCACGAGCCATCGACCGCCGAGTTTGATCGCCGGGATGCGTCCGCTGATGATGTTGTCGTAGGTCTTAGTGAGGCCGAGCCGTAGGATCTTCGCAGTCTCCGCGACCGTATAGACTCGGATCGACGTCTCTTTAGCCGGTGGAGGACGCGGTTCGGTCGGCTGCCCCCGATCGTCTATCGCCTTGCCTATAACCCTTGCCTCCAGCGCCTCGAGGCGCGCCAGCACGTCGCTGTCCACCCGCAAGAGGGCGGGCATAGGGTCCAGTGGTGCCAGCTTTGGCATAAGGGCAGAGGAAGTGCGCTCGCCCGCAACCGTCGTTCGGGCCAAGGAAATTCTCCGAGTGAGATCGCTCGCACCCTAGCAAATTTTATCATTTACTCCACCGTTTTTTGTCATACGTTTCAAAGTACAACGTCGTACCTTTGATGGGAGGCACCCACATGGCAAAGCGCAGGAGGAAGAGGACCAGGAAATGGGCTCCCCGCTGGGAAGGAGCCCGCGGGGAGCGTCTAAACTTTCGAGCACCAGCCCGGATCCACGATCTCTTGGACCACGCTGCCCAGCGCACTGGATGGACGATCTCGGCGGAAATAGTGCACCGGCTATCGGAGTCGTTCGCACTCCCCGCCACCCCGACCCACGCGGTCATGGCACTCGTTGGCTACGCCATCGATGAGATTTCAAAGTCGGGCAGGGGCAAGAAGACCTGGCTTACCGATCCAACGCTCTTCCAAGAGGCGCGGCGTGCTGCAGAAGCGGCGTTCGATCTTCTGGCACCCCCGGGCGAGGCCGTCACTGCCGCTTCCAGAAGAGACCTAGACATTCCCCCCGGGCAGGCGGCCTTTCTAGTTTGGTGGGACGAAGTCCGGCGCTACGACCCAAAAACTCCAATCGACGCGACAAAGCCGCAGCGCGCCGCGCACCAACGGCGCCTGCGCTGGTTACGCGAAGCCCTGGGATCGCTGCCGGATCGCATCAAGCTGTGGGAGCAGACCGGAAGGGAAGCCGGCCGTCATTTCAAAACGATGGCGCCGCTTAAGGAGATCACCGATCTTCTGGTCGAGCGCGACAAGAAAGGGCTCAGTTCGCAAAAGCTCAAAAACCTGCAGGATCTCTTCAGCCGGGCTCCTGAAGAAGTGAAGCAGATGCTCAATCCCAAGGACCTCTCGCTTCCTGGGCCATTCCACAAAATGGGTCTTGATAAGCAGATCGCCGATCTCTTGGTCGAGCGCGACAAGAAAGGGCTCACCCCACAGCGACTCAAACTCCTGCGGGATCTTTACAATCAGGCCCCCGCAGACGTGAAGCAGCTGTTCGCTGGCAAAATGGGTCTCAATAAGGGAGAGGAGCCCACATCATGAAGCGCGGCAATTATGGCTCAGGTTCAATCGAGCAGCGGGGCCCCGGCCGTTTCCGGCTCACCCACTACGTCGGTGGCAAGCGCCATCGCGAATGGATCAATGGTACGCGCTCGGACGCCAACCGCCGACTGCGCGAACTGACCGCTCGGGCCGATGCCGGGGAGCACGTGCCGTCGTCCCGGACCACGCTCGAGGCCTGGGTGACTGAATGGCTGACCCTGCTCGCCCGTGGCGAGGCCTCCGGCATGCGCCGGAAAGGACGCGTCACCCCACGGACCCGAGAGCGCTATCAAGAGCTGCTTGCAAGCTACGTCCTTCCGACACTCGGCAGCTGCCCCATCCAGAAGCTCACGCCAACCCAGATCGATCACGTCTATATCGAACTCGAGCAGAGACTGTCGTCCGCAACCGTTCGGCACGTTCACACGGCATTGAAGGCATGCCTGGCGACCGCGGTGCGTAAGGGTGTCTTGGTCAACAATCCCGCTGGGCGGGCCGACGCACCCTGCAAGGTGGACCCCGAGGTCGGTCGTGCGCTCTCCGTCGAAGAGGTCACGCGGTTGCTCGCCGGATTCACCGGCACGGTCTACCACCCGATCGTCGCCACCGCGGTCATGACCGGGGCGAGATTGAGCGAGATCCTGGCGTTGCCTTGGAGCGCGGTGAACTTCGCCGCCAATACGATCACCATCTCCCGGGCGATCGAGCGCACCCGGGAGTTCGGCACCGTCATCAAAGAACCGAAGTCATGGCGCGGCAGGAGGACCATCAGCATTGATCCGACGCTGACCGCGATTCTCAAGGCGCAGCATATGCAACACCTACGGCTGCGCGCCGGAGTCTCGGAGCAAACAGTGGTGAGCTTGGGCGCCGTCCGGCTGCCTGCCGAGGCGCTGGTCTTCCCCGCCACCACCGCGCGCGATGGACGGTTCGACTTCGCACGCATCCGCAATGCACGAGCGCTGACCAAGGAAATCCGGGCACGCTTCCGCAAGCTCGGCTTCGCCGGGCTGCGGTTTCACGATTTGCGGGTGACGCACGCAACCGCCCTCCTCGACCGCGGCGTCCCCGTGCACACGGTGGCGCAACGTCTCGGCAACCGTCCCGACGTGCTGCTGCGGGCCTATGCCAAACACACCAGCGGCGCCGACGAACGCACGAATGGAGTGCTCGCTACATTGGCGCAGTCGCTGGGGTGAAAACAGCAATCGCCCCCTAGACCGCCCCCTAAGCGGGCGCGAGCCATGCATCGCTATC
>Ga0306921_10004389_pt1 | contig 14501 bp, 12 predicted proteins | sample sta12Cox44000080_FD_203760 | JGI IMG/M metagenome (GOLD analysis project Ga0306921, IMG submission 203760) | Lab enrichment of tropical soil microbial communities from Luquillo Experimental Forest, Puerto Rico - statoxic.12C.oxic.44.000.080 (v2)... | ecosystem: Environmental > Terrestrial >...
CTGGTGCTGGCGCTGCCGCGCTGCGGCTTTGGCGTCGAAGGGCATGGCGGGCCGGAGGAGGATCCGCTGAGCTACGGGCTGTTCAAGGAGCACCCGGAGTTGCGCGATGGGCATCTGCATATCGGCGACAAGCCGGGGTTCGGCCTCGACGTCGATTGGGGCTTCGTCGACAAGCACCGGATCGGCTGATCGCGCCTGGTCGCCGAGGAGGACGGGCCTTATCGGCGGGTCAGCACCGGGAGTTCGACGAAAGACGGGGTCGCTTCGGCGTGGTGGACGGTGTTGGCCGCGACGCGAATCTGAGCTTCGCTATCATTGGCCAGCACCGGGTTGCCGCTATTCGTGTTGCGGGCACGGCGCGGGAAGTTGCTACTGGTCACATCGATCTCGATACGGTGGCCGGCGCGGATGGCGTGGTGAATGTCGCCGCGGCTGATGGTCAGCCGTTCGACCCGGCCCGGAGCCAGCGGCCGCGGCTCGTCGGACTGGTCGCGGTACATGGCGCGCGCCACTCCCTCCATCAGCAGCATCGCGCGGCCATCGGGCATGAGTTCGGTCAGCTTGGCGACGAAATCGGTGTCTGGGCGGGTGGATTCCATGTACAAGGTCACGCGGACATTGCCGGCGATTGTCAGGTCTCGGTCCAGTATTTCGCTCCGGTAGATCAGACCGTAATTCGGCAACGCCTGGGCCGGGCGCTGGTCGCGCGGCCCGGCGTCGATCAGCATGTTTCGCCCGCCCAGTGTCGGTATCGGCCGCCGCGGATCATAGTCGTAGCTGCGCGGGACGCCGCCCGGACCCTTGGGGCTCAGACTAGCGTCGCCGCGCAAGTAGAGCCGCTGCGGTGCGGTGCCCGGCGGCGGCCAGCGCTCTGCCTTGACCCAGTCGTCCGGGACATAGGCGGCGCGATCTTCGATCCAGGCGCGCGGCGAATAGAGCACCGACGGCTCGTCGACGATGGCGTTGGCCTCGCCCTTCAGCCAATGATCAAACCAGGCGAAATAAGGGTCGCGCGGCCAGAAATTGCTCGCATAGACGAAATAATGTTCGTTGGGACCGATCCACAATTTCTGGGTGCCGGTGCGCGCCTGGATCTCGTTGAAGGCGGCGATCACGCTGGTCTGAAAGATGTCGAACCAGGCGGTGACGTGAAACCCGGGGATGTCGATCGTGCGGCGGAAATTGTGCCGGGCCCGGAACGCGTCGGGGGCCGGATGGGTCAGGATATCATCGAGGAAGGGCTGCCAGGTGGCGAAGTCGGGGTAGCCGGTCAACGGAAGTCGCAGCCAATCCGCCGAAGCGATAAAGGGCGGGTCGGCGTTCCGCGCCGCGTCGAGCCGCGCATAGCGCTCGCCGGCCGAGGCCGCGGCGACATCGAGTTCCGCGGCGGTGACGCCAAAGCGCCGCATCACCGCTTCGCGATGCGACGGCGACAGGCCCGGGATGTTGCGCGCCACCCACAGCCACAGCCGCTCCATCTCGATCGATTGGCCCTCATAGACCACGTCTTCATAGATGCTGGAGGCGCCGGCCTGGGCGAAGAAAGCGCGCAGGCTGGGATGCCGGGTCGATGCCGCGGCGAAAGTGGTGGTCGCGCCGGCCGACGAGCCGGACATGCCGACCATCTGGTTGGACCACGGCTGGGCGGCGATCCATTCGAGCGTGTCGTGGCCGTCCGCCGCGTCGTCGGCGTAGACCCGGTCCTCGCCCTCGGAGCCGTGGCGCCCGCGCGTGTCCTGGTAGACCGCGGCATAGCCATGCGCGACGATCTTCTGCCAGCCGCGCAGGATCGAGCCGCGCATCGGCTCTGCAGGGTGCGGAAGCCAGGCATTGGTGCAGTCGGTCTTGCTGCGGGCATCGGCGGCGGCGATGCCGTAAGGAGTGCGGTGCAGGATCACCGGCCAGCGCCGCCTGCCGCTCTCCGGCAAGAACACGAAGGTGTTGAGCCTGATGCCATCGCGCATCGGCACCATGATTTGGAAGCAACGATCGTCGGTCATCTGCCGCCGACGATACGGCGCGAGCGCGAAGATTTACAATCAGTGTTGCTAGCCGGCGGCGTTCTTAGCCGGCCAGGCCGTTCGACGAGGCGAAAGACAAAGTCCCGGCAGATCTGGTCCGGACGGCGCCAAAAAACAGGGTGAGGCGGCTCGCCGGGTGGCACTCGGCGATGGTAGCGCCGAGCGTGCCCAGATGTGCCTCGGTCTGCCGGAGGCAACCGCCATCCTCGCCGGCGAACAAGATGACCGGCAGCTGGTTCGGCGACCGGGCGCCGAGCAATCGCCTGGACAGTCCTTGGATTTGATCGACCCGCTGACGCAGCGGCGTACCGGCGGCATCGATCAGCCGCGTTACACTCCATCCATCGAGTACGAAGTGGAGGCTGCGATCCGACGGATTGTCCAGCAGCGTGCTCGCCGGTACTGCCGGCTCGGCATAGGCGCCGAGCGGCAGGAGCGCGGCGACCGTGTCGGCGAGGGTGCGATCGTAGAGCACGACATTTGCGGTGGTCAGCGCGCGCCGTTCAAGCGGCGACGGCTCGGCTCCCGGCGGCAGCTCGACGAACCACAGCTGTCCGGGCTCGACATCGGATAGTCCCGAAGCCTCGATCCAACGAGCCGGCCAATCCGCCCCGCTTGGTTCGCGTGTCTCAGCGAGACCGATAACGCCGTTATTGGCGGATTTTCGCCGGAGATCATGCGGCAACACGATCGACGGAGAGTCGAAACGACTTAGGTCGGCGGCTGACATCGGTCTCCTTTTCCCGGAGCCCGCTTCACCTTGGCGAAAGAGGCCCCGCTTTAGCGGCATTTATCGAGCGCCCGCAAGCTGAGCTCAAATCGGCGCTGTGGAACGGCTCTAATTCACAGATCTTGGTGTGTCAAGTGCCATATATGACGATATTACCATGTTTATTGTTCTATTGGCCCGTCAAGGGCTCGCCGCGGCGACACAGGCAAGTTCTGCCAGGCCGCCGCACCCCTGAACCTTGGCGGAGGGTCAGGCCTCGCCGTAATGGTTCCGGCGGAAGCTCCGCGACGGGATCAGATCGTCGGTATGCACATCCCATAAGGTGGCACCCGATGCCCGCCGATGCTCTCGGAACAGGCTGTCGAACTGGCCCATCTCGGTCACCGTAGCGGCGTTGAGGCCAAAGCCGCGAGCGATCGCGGCGATGTCGCCACGCCCGTGGGTCGCGTGCATCGGGTTGCCGCCGGTGGCGCGGAATTTATGGGTCTCCGCCCCGTAGCCGCCGTCGTTCAGGACGCAGATCAGCAGCTTCAGCCCGTGGCGGCGCAGCGTCTCCAGTTCCTGGATATGCTGATAGAGGCTGCCGTCGCCCTCGATCAGCATCACCCGGTCGTTGCCGCGCGCGACGGCGACGCCGATTGCCGCCGATAGCCCCGAGCCGATCGCGCCGAAATCGAGCGGAGTGTGGTATTTGCCGGCTTGCCGGCCCTGCAGATGCGTCATCGAAATGCTGAAGCAATGCCCGCCGGCAACGACGATATCCCAGTCCTTCGGCACCGCCGCGTCGAGTTCGCGCACCACCGGCCGCGGGTCCAAGGTGCCGGGCGTCACTGGAAATTCTCTGCTGTCCGGGGTGTTGGAGGCGATGCGCGCGGCAACCGCGTTGCTGCGCCAGCCAGGCCGGCGGATGCCGCGCTCGCGCAGGCGGCCGGCTATCGCCTCGGCAGTGGCGCGGGCATCGGCCTTGATGTGCAGATCGGCGGTGCGCAACCCCTGCCACATCCCGCGCGGGCTGGTGTCGATCTGCACTACCTTGGCATTGGGGTAAAGATGGCCACCATCGGTCGTGTAATGTCCGAGCCCGGCTCCAGCAGCAATCACCAGGTCGCTCTCGGCGAAGAACTCGCGGGTGAGATCGCTCGAAAACCCGCCGGCGATATCGAGGGCAAACGGGTTGCCGTCGAACAGACCCTTGGCGAGAAGGGTCGTGGCCAGCAAGGCTCCGCTCTCCTCGGCCAAGGATTCAAGCGTTCCTCTGGCGCCTGACCAAACCGCACCCCGCCCGCCAATGACCACCGGGCGCTCGGAAGCCGATATCATGGCGACGACCTCGTCGACCAACGCGGGGTCGGGCATCACCACCTGCGAGCGCGGCACCAGATCGGTCGACGGCGTATAATCGGCTCGGCGCGGAAACGCCTCTTTCTGCAGGTCGAGCGGAATGCTGAGCACCACAGGGCGACGCTCGGCGCGGGCCACGTAAAACGCCTCGCGGACATTGTCGAGCGCGCGGTCGACCGTGCGGATCGGGATGAAATGCGCTCCGGTCGCCAACGCCAATGGGGCCTGGTCGATCTGCTGCATGTACCACGGTACGCCGATCGGGGCGTCGCCGGAAAAGACCACAACCGGCGCATTGCCGCGCGCCGCCATCACCAGGGCCGTCATGATCTGGGTGTAGCCGGGGCCACAGGTGACCGAGGCGACACCGACCTTGCCGGTTGCGCGGGCATAACCGTCGGCCATTGCCACGGCGCAATGCTCATGCCGGGCGTGGATCAGCCGTGTGGCCTGGTTATCGGCCATCGCCGCCGACCAATACATGTTGGCGTCACCCATCAAGGTGAACAGCGTGTCTACACCTTCAGCGGCAAAAGCCTGCGCCAATACGTCGGAAACCTGGTTGTCGCTCATTGTTTTGTTCCTTTGCCTTTTGTTACTTTGGTTATGACTTTGGCGAAAAGAGCAGTTCCACCCCGACCGATGCCGCTCGCGATGACAACGCTCCCTGGTGCACCGCGGCCCGAGTCGTGCGCCATCATCCGCAGTGTTATCGTCCGCCGGTCGCTGAGCGCGATCATCCAATAATGCTAATGGCAGTCGGACGAGTTTGTCGATGAATGACGTAGGCAGTGCTCCCAACTCTTCCGCGCGTGGCGTGCCGCACAGTTCGCATTGGGGCGCTTTTTCGGTGTTGGTCCGGGACCGGTGCGTCGAGATCGTTCCGCATGCGCGCGACGCCGATCCCTCGGCCTTGCTCGGCAATATCCCTGCCGCGGTCTCGCATCGGGCGCGGATCGCCCGTCCGATGGTTCGGCGCGGCTGGCTGGAGCATGGTCCCGGGCCCGACCGTCGTCGTGGCCGCGACGAATTGGTGGCGGTGGCGTGGCCAGAAGCGCTCGATCTCGCCGCCGCTGAATTGCGGCGGGTCTACGCCGCACACGGGCCGCGCGGCGTTTTCGGCGGCTCGTATGGCTGGGCTAGCGCCGGGCGGTTCCACGACGCGCAGCATCAGATCCACCGGTTTCTCAATCTGGCCGGCGGCTATGTGCGCTCGGTCAACAGCTACAGCTCGGGTGCGGCGACGGTGATCCTGCCCCATGTCATCGGCCCGCAGGGGGCGGTGGCCGGCAACAACGTCAGCTGGACCGAATTGGTCGAGGAGAGCGCGCTGGTGCTTGCCTTTGGCGGCATGGCGCTCAAAAACAACGACGTCGGCGGCGGCGGCACCGGCCAGCACATCGCCCGCGGCCGCCTGCGCGCGGCGCATAAACGGGGCGCCGAATTCCATGTGATCGGGCCGCTGCGCGACGATCTGCCGGTCGAGGTCGAGGCTGTCTGGCATCCGATCAGGCCCGGCACCGATGTGGCACTGATGCTCGGGATGGCGCACATCCTGGTGACCGAGGGGCGGCACGACCGCGCGTTCCTCGAACGGTACTGTGTCGGCTGGGAGCCGTTCGAGGGCTATCTGCTAGGCCGCGGCGATGGTCAACCGAAAGACGCGGCCTGGGCGGAGGCAATCTGTGGGCTGCCCAAGGACGAGATCGTCGATCTGGCGAGGCGGTCGGTCGGGCGACGCACCTTGATCACCTGTGCGCAATCCTTGCAACGCGCCGAGCACGGCGAGCAGCCGGTGTGGATGGGTGCGGTGCTGGCTGCCTTGCTCGGCCAGATCGGCCTGCCGGGTGGCGGCTTCGCCTATGCGCTGGGCTCGACCTCCAATACCGGAAAGCCGCCTTTGGCGGTGCCGCTGCCGACTGTGCCGCAAGGCAGCAACAGCGTCGCCGATTTCATTCCGGTGGCGCGCATCGCCGACATGCTGCTGCAGCCGGGTGAGCCGTTCGACTATAACGGCCAGCGGCTGATTTATCCCGACATCAAGCTGGTCTATTGGGCCGGTGGCAATCCGTTTCATCACCACCAGCATTTGAACCGGCTGCGGCGTGCCTTTGCCCGGCCGGATACGGTGATCGTCCATGATTCGGCGTGGACCGCGACCGCGCGCCACGCCGATATCGTATTGCCGGCGACGATCACCTTGGAGCGCGAGGATATCGGCGCCTCGTCTGGCGATCCGCTGATGGTGGCAATGCACCGGGCGACAGCACCGTTCGGGCAGGCGCGGAACGATCACGACATCTTCGTCGAACTGTCGCGGCGTCTCGGCATTGACGACGCGTTTACCGAAGGCCGCTCGGCGCGGGAGTGGCTCGCCTACATCTATGAGCCGACCCGGCGCGCATTGTTGGCGCGCGATGTCGACGCGCCGGATTTCGAGCAATTCTGGGAAGTGGGCGAGCTGGTATTGCCGACGCTGCCCTGGGATGGCGGCATCGTCCGCGACTTTCGCCGCAACCCCGATGCGGCGTCGTTGCCGACGCCGAGCGGCAAGATCGAGATCACCTCGACGACGATTGCCGGTTTCGGTTACCCTGACTGCCCAGGCCATCCTGTTTGGCTGCCGCCAGTCGAAGGCGCCGGCTCGCTCGCGGCGGCGCGCTTCCCACTTCAGCTGATCGCCAACCAGCCGGCGACGCGGCTGCACAGCCAGCTGGATTTCGGCGCAACCAGCCAAGCCTCGAAGGTCAACGGGCGCGAACCGGTGCGCATCCATCCGCAGGATGCCGCGGCACGCGGCATCGGCGACGGCGACATCGTGCGCCTCTACAACGATCGCGGCGCCTGCCTCGCCGGCGCGGTTCTGAGCGACGCGTTGCGCCCCGGCGTCGTCCAGCTCGCGACCGGGGCCTGGTACGACCCTGACGATCCCGCGGCGGATGCGCCCCTTTGCGTGCACGGCAACCCGAACGTGCTGACATCCGATACCGGCACCTCTCGGCTCGCGCAAGGCTGCACCGGCCAGCTCTGCCTGGTCGAGATCGAGCGCTTCAACGGCCCGCCGCCGCCGATCAAGACATTCGACCCGCCGCCCGGCGCTGGATGATTGTAGCGAGGGGCTCCTCGCGCCGACTCATATCGCACGCTGCGCATGGGCGGGGTCGGCGGCGGCTCAGGCCACAACATTGCCCCGGAATGCAGAAACTCCCGGCAGCGTTTTTCCATCCGTCATCAGAACGGCGGGAAAAATGCAGCAGATGCGTGCGGTCCGCGCGATCGCGTTTGTAAGCGCTACCTTCGTCCTGGCGGGGTGTGGCATCACACCCGGCTGCCGGGCGCTCAGCACCGGGGCGCTCGGCGCCGGCACCGGTGCGGCGATCGCCGCGATCGCGGGCGGGCCGATCGGCCTCGGTGCGGCGATCGGCGGCGCCACTGGGGCGATCGGCGGGGCGGCTACATCGCCCAGGAGCGCCTTCCTCGGTCACTCGCCCATCTGCTTGTGAACGTCGGCTGCATCGCCCATCAAGGCGTTCGATCCGCCGCCAGGTGCCGGATGACTTTGGCGAGGGGCTGCCCCCCCGCCAGATCATTCTTATCGGCGCAGGAATTCCAGCAACAATTCGCTGACCTGCCCGGGCTGCTCTTGCTGCACCCAATGGCCGGCGCCTTCGAGTAGGTGGCAACCCTGCATCCGGGTGCAGGCGGCGCCTTGCATCCGCTCGACGCTGCCGGGGCGCTGGTAGGTGCCCCAGTCGCTTTTGCCGGCTATGAACAGCGACGGCACGTCGATGGTCTGGCCGGAAAACAGTTGCAGCTCGGATTCATAAAGCCCGGATGTGCGCGAGCGATACCAGTTCAGCCCGCCCTGAAAGCCGTTCCTCTCGTATTCTGTGCTGTAGACGGCGAGTTCGCTGTCGGGCAGCCAGCGGCAGCGTGCAATCTCGGCGGCCGATGGCATCACCGGGACCACGGTCTCGGCCATGTTCTTGTCGAGATCCATGATGTAATAGGTCGGCATCTTGGCCAGCTCGCCGGCGCTCCAGGATGCCAAAGGGTGGGGCCGGTTGCCGGGCCAATCCGCGCTCTTGTGATGGAAATAGCCGCGCATAAAGGCATGGACGCCTTGCGGGCAATGCCACATATCGGCATTGGCGGGCCGCGTCGAATAATACCATTGGTAATGCTTGCGCGGTCGGTCGAGCTCCGCCAGCGCCGCATGAATATCCTCGCTCGGCATCGGATCTTTTGGCGGCGCGTCGGCAGTATCGAACGGCAATGCCGGCGGACCGGCGAACGGCGCGCTCATCAGCACCACCGAGCCGAATACGTCGGGCCGCACCAATGCGCACCACGCCGCGACCGAAGCGCCGAAATCGTGTCCGATGACCGCCGCGGCGTTCGCGTGGCCGAATGCCGAGACCAGTCCCAGCGCGTCCCGTACCGCATTCAAGATGCGGAAGGGGCGCAAGTCGCCATCGTAATCGGCGTCCCAGCCCGATGTCCGGCCATAACCCCTTTGGTCGGGAGCGAAGACGTGAAACCCGGCGGCGGCCAGCGGCAGCATCACCTTGCGCCAGGAATAGGCGATTTCCGGAAAGCCGTGCAGCAGCAGGATCGCGGGCCGGCCCCGCTCCTCGAACCCGGCCTCCAGGACATGCATCCGTAGGCCGTTGATGTCCGGCACAAACCGGGAGCGGATGCCCGCGGCAAGTGTGGAGCCGTCGAGCGGCGGCAGTTGGGCCATCCTTTTCTCCTCTACTCCGATGCAAAATCGCTGCTGAGGATTGGCATGGCGTTGCCGAAGCGCAGTCGCCATATCCACGAGTTTTACACGACTGCGCGGTTACGTCAGATAGGAGCCGCCATTGACGTGGATGGTCTGGCCGGTCATGAAGCTGGCGCTATCGGAGGCCAAAAACACCGCTGCGCGGGCGATATCCTCGGGCTGTGCTATGCGCCCGAGCGGGATCGCGCGCGCCATTTCGGCAAGCTCCGCCTCGCTGCTGCCATAACGCGGCTGCGCGGTGTCGGTCAGCCCGGGCGCTATCGCATTGACCCGGATACGGTAGGGGGCGAGCTCCATCGCCATTGCCCGCGTCATTGAAACGACCCCGCCTTTGCTCGCGACATAATGCACGCCGCGCGGAGAACTGCGGAAAGCAGCACCCGAGGCGATGTTGATGATTACGCCCGGCCGGCCCGCCGCAACCATCGCCTTGGCGACAAATTGGGCGCAAAAGCACGCACCCTTCAAGTTGACGGCAAGCACGCGGTCCCAATCGCTCTCCGACATATCGAGAAACGTGACGCGCGGGAATACAGCGGCATTGTTGACCAAGATATCGATCGGCCCGAGTTCCTGCTCTGCGGCCGAAACCATCCCCCGCACCTCCTCGATGAGCGCCATATCCGCCTTGACCAGGAGTGTGCGACGGCCGAGGCGTTGGATCTCATTAGCGATGCGTTGGATCGCCTCGTGGTCGTCGAGCCAGTTGGCCGCGACATCCGCCCCGGCAGCGGCGAATTCCAAGGCCATGGCGCGGCCGATGCCTTGCTGCGCTCCGGTGACGAGAACCACCTTGCCGGCGCATTCCATCTTCAGGCTGGGGCCAACGCCGCGATCATCGCCGGGCGCTTGCTGCGGAAATCGGCCGCCTTTTCGAAGGCGTCGGCGATGCGCAACACGGTCGGCTCCTGGAACGGCTTGCCGATCAGTTGGATCGCGAGCGGCAATCCGCCGGCGCCGAACCCCGAGCATACCGAGATAGCCGGATAGCCGGCGACGTTGAACGGCATCGTAAAGCTCGGCGTCTCGAATACGTCCCATTTCGGCAGGGTATCGATCTTTGGCGCTTCGGAGGGCTGGGCCGCAGTCAGCACCACATCGAGCCCGGCCATCGCCGCCTGCAACTCGGCCCGCAATTCGCGCCGCCGCCGCAATGCCTGGACATAGTCCACGCCCGACACCAGAGCGCCCAGCATCAGCCGGCTGCGCACCCGCTCGCCGAAATCGCCAAGCCGGGTGCGGGCCCATTCTTCATAGGCAGCGGCGCGCTCGACCATCGAGATCAGCGAGCCGCAAGCCATCCAGTCCTGCAATGGCGAGAGCTTGACCTCGCGCACCTCGGCGCCGAGATCGCGGAACGTGGCGATCGCGTCGTCGATGCCGCGCCGGGTTCCGGCGCTGACCTGGTAGTCGACCTCGTGGAAATGGTGGATCACGCCGATCTTTAGCCCCTTGATCCCGCCGCCGATCAGCGCCGAGTAGTCGGGGACGGGCCGCGAGGCGCTGGCGGGGTCGCGCGGGTCGTGGCCGGCCAATGCCTGAAGCATCAGCGCGCAATCCTCGGCGGTCCATGCCATCGGGCCGATATGGTCGAGCGTAAAGGCGGCAGGCGCCACGCCGGCGCGGCTGACCAGCCCATAGGTCGGCTTGATCCCGGCGATGCCGCACAGCGTCGCCGGGCCGCGGATCGAGCCGCCGGTATCGGTGCCGATGCCGCCGAGGATCAGCCCGGCCGCGACCCCGGCGCCGGTGCCGCTGCTGCTGCCGGCGGTGAAATGGTCGGTGTTCCACGGGTTGCGCGCCGGCGGCCAGGGCAGATCGAAGCTCGGTCCGCCATCGGCGAATTCATGCGTCGTGGTCTTGCCGATCAGCACGGTGCCAGCGGCGGCAAGCTTTTCGGCGCAGGCGGCGTCGGCACCGGGGACGTTGCCGGCGAGGATCTTCGACTGGCAGGTGGTAGGGATGCCCTTGGTGTCGACGATGTCCTTGAGGCCGATTGGGATGCCGTGCAACGGCCCGGAGGGCCCGTCGGCCATGATCGCCCGCTCGGCCGCCCGAGCCTCGGCCAGCGCGCGCTCCTCGGTCAGCCGGATAAAGGCGTGCAACTGGTTGTCCAACTTGTGCACGCGGTCGAGGCAGGCGCGGGTAAGCTCGACCGGCGACAGGCGTTTCGCCGCGATCTGGCGGGCGGCTTCGGCGATCGTCGGGATCTGCCCGGTCACGGCAGATCCTCCTCGGCGAAGCCATAAGTCAGCGCCGGTTCGGCCATACGCCCGCGCGGCTTGCGTACCCGCTCGGCCATCTGCGCGATACCGGCATAGATGCCCTTTAGCTCGGCCTTTTGCGCGTTGCTGAGGCTGAGCCCGGCGCGGGCCAGCAAAAAGTCGAGGGCCTCGTCCGAGATTTCAGATGGCACGACCGCACTCCCCCTCATCCAGAACAGGGGACACTATCAAACACGCGCCTTGCCGTCAGCTAGGCAACAGAGGCGCCTGGGAACAAGAGCCGCGAAGCACCCGACCTGACCGCGCCGTTCCGGTCGCATTTGCACCGGGCGGCGAGTTGCCGCAGCGCCTACGGGCTGACCCCGCTCGGCAATTGCCCGCCGCGGCCGTGAGGCAGCGTGTGCAGCTTCAGTTCGACCGGGTTGCCGAGCCAGATCGCGTAGCTGCTGTGGTCCTCGACCGCGTCCGTCGTCAGCGGGTGGACCAGAACGTCGAGCCCCTCGCGGTTCAGCATCAGATAAGGCACGACCCGCTCGAACTCTTCGGGCCTGAATATGACCAGGGCATTGCTGATCGGATGCGGTCCGCGCGGCGTATCGCGAAACTCTTCGATCTCGACCTTGAATTTCTCGCCGATCGCCGCGCAGACCCGCTCGGCGACAGCGCGGGTCGCAGTCGCATCGTAGTAGATGTGTGCGTGATAACCCAAATTCGCGACGGATTGCGTGGTCCTCTCGGCCATCGGGCTGCCTCCCTGCGGACTTACGACAACACTCTCATTTTTGCACAGGTGATACCCGCAAGTCGATGCAGCCGGTAAAATCGTCCACCCCGGAAATCCGACCGCTGCCCTCTGGTGCGGTTGGGCCGGGCGCTTTCAAATTGACCGCGAGTGCAGTAAGCTTGGCGTAATAATGATGCGGATGGAATAGGAGGCGAGATGGACTACCCCTATGAAGTCGGTGCTTACGCGCGCAAGGTGACAACCAGTTCCGCGGATGCCCAGCGGTGGTTCGACCGTGGCCTCAACTGGTGTTTCGGCTACCACCATGAAGAAGCGGGTGCCTGCTTCGAGAAGGCGCTGGAGAAAGATCCGAACTGCGCCATGGCCCGGTGGGGCATCGGTTACGCGGCCGGGCCCAACTATAACTTTCCCTGGGAATTGCAAGACCCCGCCGGCAAGGCCGCGGCGCTCGCCCGTGCCTATGATTCGACCCGCGCGGCCCTCGCACTGGTCGACCAGGTAAGCGCGCCGGAACGCGCGCTGATCGAGGCGCTGCCGGCCCGTTATCCACGGCGGGATCCGATCGACGACCAGCGCCCGTGGAACGACGCCTTTGCCGACGCCATGCGGCTCGCGCACCGGGCGCATCCGGACGACCTCGATTTACGCTTCATCTTTGCAGAAGCGATTCTCAATCGTACGCCCTGGCGTATGTGGGATCTGCGCACCGGCGAGCCCGCACCCGGCGCCGGCACGCTTGAGGCGCGCGAGGTGCTCGAGTCCGCCTTCCGCGATCTACCCGGGGCGATGAACCATCCCGGCCTTTTGCACCTCCATGTCCATCTAATGGAAATGTCCCCGCATCCGGAAGTCGCGCTGGTAACTGGTGACCGACTGCGTGAGCTGACGCCAGATATGGGCCACCTGGTGCACATGCCCACGCATATCGACGTGCAATGCGGCCACTACCGCGACGCGCTGCACTGGAACCAGAAGGCGATCATCGCGGACCGTAAGTTCTACGACCGCGCCGGGCCGATGAATTTTTATTCGGGATACCGGGTGCACAATTACCACTTCGCCGCCTACGGGGCGATGTTCCTCGGCCGATATGCGCCCGCCATCGCCGCCGCTGACGAGCTGATTGAGACTATGCCCGAGGAGGTGCTGCGCACCCCTTCGCCGCCCATGGCCGATTTCTTCGAGAGCTATGTCTCCATCAGGCAGCACGTCCTGATCCGCTTCGGCAGATGGCGCGAGATCATCGCGCAGGATCTGCCGGCCGACCGCGACCTCTATTCTAACACCGTGGCGATGATGCACTACGCCAAGGGCGTCGCCCATGCGGCCTTGGGCGACGTGCCGGCGGCGGAAGCCGAACAAGCGCTGTTCCGGGAGGCGGTAAAACGGGTCTCCAAGTCCCGCTATCTGCACAACGTGCCCTGCCTGCAGCTGCTGGCGGTGGCGGAGGAGATGCTGGCGGGCGAGATCGCCTATCGTCGCGGCGATCATGACACGGCCTTTGCCCGTCTCCGCGCTGCCGCCGCGCTAGAGGACAACCTGCCGTACGACGAGCCTTGGGGGTGGATGCAACCGGTCCGCCACGCGCTCGGTGCGCTGCTGCTGGAGCAGGACCGTACTACAGAAGCCGAAGCAGTCTATCGCGAGGATCTCGGCCTCGGTGGCTCGTTGCCCCGCGCCCAGATCCACCCCGACAATTTGTGGGCCTTGCGCGGGTTGCTGGACTGCCTCGTGAAGCGCGGTGAGACGGCGGAGTCCAGATTAATCCGCCAGCGCCTGGACTTTGCCGCGGCCCGTGCCGATCAGCCAGTGTCTGTGTCCTGCTTTTGCGCTCGCGGCGAGGCCGACTGAGCGGCGTTGCGACAATAAGCGAGGCCCACGGCAGTTCGTCGCCGCGTACACCGACAACCAGGCTCTCCCCGCAGGGTTCGAGCAAAGGCTAGGCCGCGTGGCGCACCCGCTGCCGCACCATGTCCGACAGCTTCTCGCCGATCATGATGGTCGCCGCGTTGGTGTTGCCGGAAACGACGGTCGGCATAATCGAGGCGTCGGCGACGCGCAACCCTACGAGGCCTTGCACCCGCAATTCGGGATCGACCACCGCCATCGCGTCGACCCCCATCTTACAGGTGCTGGTCGGGTGATAGACGGTGCCGCCGCGCCGCCGCGCATACTCCAACTGCTGCTCGTCGGTCTCGGTCGCAGGGCCCGGCTGGAAACTCCGAGGTAATAAAACGCTGCATCTGCGGGGTTGCCATGATCCGTGCAGCGGCTTGAGGCCCTCGACGATGTTTTGCTGGTCGGTCGGGGTCGCCAGATAGTTCGGATAGACCGCCGGCGGGTCGGGGCGTTGTGCATGGCATCGAGGTAGAAATCGTGGACGCGCGCCTGATTGAAGACGACATGCGGGAACTCGGAGAAACTGTCCTCGACGTCTTGAATGCGGTTGCTGCGGATCAGGGCCCTGCGACCCGTCTCGTCGGGTTTCCAAAAGGAAAACTCGCTAACCCAACAGACCTCCTGCATGACGCGATCGGCAATACCAAAAGCCTCGAACATCTCCATCGTGCGGCAGGCGATGCCGTCGGCTTGGCCGACCAGGAGGCGGCCCGATTTCTGCTCGACGATGCGGGGTGTGATATCGGGGAAGGCA
>Ga0306921_10004390_pt1 | contig 14500 bp, 9 predicted proteins | sample sta12Cox44000080_FD_203760 | JGI IMG/M metagenome (GOLD analysis project Ga0306921, IMG submission 203760) | Lab enrichment of tropical soil microbial communities from Luquillo Experimental Forest, Puerto Rico - statoxic.12C.oxic.44.000.080 (v2)... | ecosystem: Environmental > Terrestrial > Soil...
CGGCGATGTCGCTGCGCGCGACGCCGCCGAGGGAGTTGAACTGGCCGCCCGCGAGCACTCGGCTCCCGTCCCAACCCAGCGCCGAGACGGAGTGATCGGGGTCGGGATCCCAGCTCGTGGCCGCGCCGGTCGTGGGGTCGAGTGCCGCGAGGTCGTTGCGATTCTGACCGCCGATGTGCGCGAAGTCGCCGCCGGCGTACACCGAGCCGCCCAGCGCCAGTGAGCGGACCGCGTTGTCGGCGTGCGGATCCCAGCTCGTGGCGGCACCCGTCGCATCGAGCGCCGCGATGTCGTCGCGGACCTGCCCGCCAATGTGCGTGAATGCGCCAGCCGCGTAGATCGTGGTCGCGTTTCCGGTCACGAAATTGACCCGCAGGGCGAGCGCATACACCTCACCATTCGAGTTCGGATCCCAGCTCATCGCGCTGCCGGTGCCGCCATCGATGGCCGCGATGTTGTTGCGGGTCTGTCCGCCGATGAACGTGAAGCCGCCGCCGGCCCACACCGTGATCGTGAACGGGGCGGCGATCCGCTGGGTCAACGCCAGGGTGTAGACGCCACGTCCGGTCAGGCCCGGGTTCCAGCCCGTCGCCACGCCGCTCGTGGCATCCAGCGCCGCGATGCCGGAGCGCGGCTGCCCGCCGATGTGGGCGAACAGCCCGCCCGCGTACACCGTGCCGCCGAGGATTGCCAGCGCATCGACGTTGCCGTCGGCCTCCGGGTCCCACGCCGCGAGCGCGCCGGTGCCCGCATCCACCGCCGCGGCGTCGTTCCGTGTGACGCTGTTCATCGACGTGAAGTTGCCCCCGATGTAGACCGTGCTGCCATTCCGGGCGAGGGCGAGCACGATCGGGATGGGCTGAGTTCCCCCCGCCGGAGTCGGCGCCCACGAGGTCAGGTTGCCCGAACCGTCGAGGTGGGCGAGGCTGACCCGCGGCTGGCCCTGCACGTGCGTGAACTGGCCGCCGATGTACCAGCCCCCGCCGCCATCGGAGAGGACGGCGTTCACCGTTCCGACCACCTGCGGCCACGGCTGAAGCACGGCGCCGCTCGTGGGATCGATCAAGGCCGCGCCGCCGATCGGAGGCCCGACCCGGGAGAACGTGCCGCCGATGTACTCCACGGTGTCGCTCAACGCGACCGCGTTGACGGTTCCATCCGTCACCCACATGCCCTGCTGGAGCGCCTGACCCCGGGCCGCCAGCGAGCCGAGCGCGAGCCCCAGGCCGGTCAGGGCGACCGCTGCCAGGCGCGCGCTGAAGACGGGGAAAGCCCTCATCGGGACCTCCGCGTGTTGGCAAGAGAGGAAACTGGAGATCCTGCTGCTTTCGGGGAATACTAATGGATGCCGTCGTCCTTGGAACTGGTTTTCCACCCCCGTCGTCGGAGGTGGCGCCATGCGCCCCGCACGGTTCCGGTTGTGGCTAAGCATCATCCCGCTGGTCCTTGGCTCTGTCATGCTCTGCGGCGCCGCCCCGCCTTCAGGCGACCACGCTCCCGTCGAGTGGCTGCGCATGAATGCCCGGCCCTGCGCGACCTGCGAGCCGGGTGGCGACGATCGCGACCTCGAGCCACTGCGCGCCATCGTCGGCGATGCCCGCATCGTGGCGCTGGGCGAGGTGTCGAGCGGCACGCACGAGTTCTTCCAGATCAAGCGCCGCATGGTCAAGTACCTCGCCACCCACATGGGCTTCACGGTTTTCGCGATCGAGGAGAACATGCCCGACGCCTACCGGTTGAATCAGTACGTCCTCACCGGGCGGGGCGACCCGAAGGCATTGTTCGCTGGGATCTCGCGGCGCAGGAACGTGCAGGAGTTCCTGGACTTCGTCGAGTGGATGCGGGAGTTCAACCAGTCGGGCCGCGGGCGCCTGCAGTTCGTCGGCATCGACATGCGGAGCCCCACCGACTCGGCGGCGGCGGTCGTCACCCGCTTCGTCGCACACGCCGAGCCCGCCTACCTGGATTCGGTCACGCATGCCTACCGGCTCGTGGCGGGGGCCCCGCGGCAGGAGAACCAGCGCGGGACGGCCCCGGCGTCATTCCCCGTGTCGTTGGCGGCCGGCCACAAGATCCGCTTCAGCATCTCGATCCGCACCGAGAGCGTACACGATGGTACCGCGGGGTTCTGGTGTCGCGCCGATGGCGGCGGGCACAGGATCCTCGAGGACCTGGGGGAACATCCGATCACCGGCACCACGCCGTGGACCCGCTACACCCTCACCGCCGACATCCCCGCGGGCGCAACGAGAATGATCATCGGCTGCGGGCTGAGCGGGGGCGGCACCGCGTGGTTCGACTCGCTGGCCGCCGACATCGACGGTAAGCCATTCACCGGAACAGATGACCTGGACTTGAGCATGGAACGCGGCGAGCGGCCGGCGGGATTCGACATCAGCGGGCTGAAGGGAAGCCCCTACGCGATCGAGCTGGACTCGACCACCGTTCTCGCGGGCAAGCGCAGCTTGCGCATTCGCAGGGTCGGCCCGGACGCGCCACCGGTCACCGCGACCTGGCCCGAAGCCGCGGCCGCCGCGGCGCGCGTGCTAAAGCATCTGGAGGACGGGAGAGCTCGGCCCGCCTCCACCTCCGCGCCCGCCGACGTCGACCTGGCAATCGTGAACGCGCGCGCGATTGCCCAGGATTCCGACGTGCGTTCCAGCCCGCCGGGGAGGCGCGAGGACCTGATGGCCGAGAACATCGCCCGGACTCTCGACCAGGCGCCGCCCGGCTCCAGGATGTTCCTCTGGGAGCAGAATCTGCGCTTGGCGCGGCACTCCTCCCTGGGCGAGCGTCTCGCCACGCGGTACGGCCGCGAGTTCATCGTCTTCGGCTTCGCCTTCCACGAGGGCAGCTACAACCCGGTTGCCCAGGGAGAACCTCCGGGCGCCAAGGTCGCGAAATCGTCCTCGCCGGGAAGCCTGGAGTGGGCGTGCCACTCGACCGGCATCCCGCGCTTCATCCTGGATCTGCGGAGCGCCGCGGCTGACCCGAGCGCTTCAGCGTGGCTCGCGCAGCCGCTGCCGATGCGCAACATCGTGTTCTACGCGGTCCCGGACACGATCGCCGTGGGGCAGTATTACGACGCGCTGGTCTACGTCGACCACACCACGCCGACGGTGTCGCTGCCGTAACGCGCGACTACGTGCGGATCGCGCCCACGAAGCGCTGCGGCGCGGGCGCGTAGCCCGGGAACACGGCGTCGAGTGCGGTCGCGCCGAGGTGACGGGCCAGCACCTCGGCGAACAGGTCGCGGAAGTCGGTCGTCACCGCGACGTCGCGGCCCTCGAACCGGGCCGCGGGGTCGAGGCCGGGCCATCGTCCCAGCACCCGGCCGCCGTTGACCGGCCCGCCCAGCACCATCATCGCGGTGGCGTGGCCGTGGTCGGTGCCGGCGCTGCCGTTCTCGGAGATGGTGCGCCCGAACTCCGAGCAGGTGACGAGCACCACGTCGCTCATCCGGTCGCCGAGGTCCTGCGCGAACGCGGCGAGCGCCCGGGCGAACTCGCCGAGGCGCGCGGCGAGCTGCCCCTGCGCCGAGCCCTGGTTGACGTGGGTGTCCCAGCCGCCAACATCGGCGAACGCGATCTCGAGCCCCACCCCGGCCTTGATGAGCTGCGCGATCTGGAGCAGCGACTGCCCGAGGCGGCCATCGGGATAGACGGCGCCGTTGGCCGGCTGGTAACGCGCGGGATCGATGCGCTCGAGCGTCCGCGCCGCCTCGAAGCCCTCGGCCGCCGACGAGGCCAGCAGTTTGGTGGGCGCCACCCGGTACAGGTCCTCGAACGCGCGCGTGATCTTGTCGTGCGCGGGGCCGGCCGGTGGGCGCAGGCCGAAGGCGCGCAGGTCGCCGATCGCAAGGCTGGGCGCCGGGCCCGACAGGATGCGCGGCAGCTCGGGGCCGAACGACACGGCGCGGAATGGCGTCGCCTGGTGCTCGCGGCGGTGCCGGCAGTAGCGGTTAAGCCAGCCGTCGGGCGTGGCCTTGACTCCGGGCGTGCCGCTCTCCATGTAGTCCTGGGCGTCGAAGTGGCTGCGGGTGGAGTCCGGCGAGCCGATGGCGTGGATCGGCGCCAGCGCTCCCGCGTCCCACAGCGGCTTGAGCGGCGCGAGCGCGGGATGGAGCCCGAAGGTGCCGTCGAGGTCCACGACGCTCGCGGCGGGGATCGCGATCGTCGGGCGCTCGCGGTAATAGATCGGATCGGCATGCGGCACGATCATGCTCAAGCCGTCCACCGCGCCGCGCTGGAACAGGCACACGAACACGCGCCCGGCGCGGGCCCGGCCGTGCTTCTCGTGCGCGAACACCGCGCGCGCCAGGAACAGCGGATCGAGCCCCAGGCTCACCATGGCGAGCCCGCCGGCCTTGAGCACCGCGCGACGCGTGATCCTCATGATTCCTCCAGGCCGCGGCCGGCCGCTACTGTTTCTGGAACTCGGGACCGCCGAGCGCCAGGCCCACCGCGAGCGTGCGCGCCCGTGCGGGGTCGGGGAGATCGCCGATCTCGCGCAGGATCACGCGGCGGGTGTTGGCGCTCATCGCGCCGCTCAGCACGCGCTCGTCCACCTCGTGGACCAGGGTCTTGCGGTCGGCCGAAAGCGGCACGACCGCGTCCAGATCGACGAGCGCGCCCGGCTGCCGGCCGGCCGCGAGCGCGACCGCGAAGTTCATGCGGTCGAGCAGCGCGCCGCTGTTCACCCACTCCTCCTGCCGCTCGGGATAGCCGGCCGGCGACGGCTGGCGGTAGAGCGGCTGGCCCAGCCGCGCCACGGCGTTCGCGAGCCCCGGCGTGGTGTCCGGGTCGGCCCGCACCGCGCGCGCCGCGCTGACCACGAACTCGAGCGGTGTCTTGAACTTCACGCCGCGCGCGGCCCAGAACTCGGGCGAGCGGACGATCGCGCGCAGCACCTCGCGTAGGTCGCCGTCGCTGCGCTGCCACGCCGCGATCGCGGCATCCACGCAGCCGGCGGGCGGATCATCGCGCACGAAGCGCGCGCACAGCTGGGTGCACACGTGGCGAACGGTGGCCGGATGCCGCGCCAGCATTTCGAGCAGCCGCACGCCTTCGTCCTCGCCGTGGCCGGCCGGGAAGTGGACGCCGAGCACGGTCTTCTCGCCGGAGTCGTGCAGGCGCGGGCGGAACACGAAGCCCCCGCCCTGTTCCGGCGGCATCATTCCCCAGCCGGTGAGGATGCGCGCCACCTCGATCACGTCGCGCTGGGTGTAGCCGCCGTCCACGCCCAGCGTGTGGAGCTCGAGCAGCTCGCGCGCGTAGTTCTCGTTGATCCCGCGGCGCCGGGGGTTCGCGGCCCCCGATGGAGGCGCCGCCCCCTCGGGCGGCGCCACGCTCTCGACGTTGTCGAGGTAGAAGAGCATCGCCGGGCTCCGTGCGGTCGCCACCAGCAGATCCTCGAAGCGGCCGAGCGCCCGCGGGCGGATCACCTCCTCGACATAGGTCGGCAGCAGGATGCGGTCGGCGCCCTTGTCGAGGAAGACGTTGAAGTGGTTGAACCAGAAGTCCGCCATCACCTCGTGCACCTGGTCGTCCGCGGTCACGGCGCGCATCGTCGTGAGGCCGCGCACCTGATCGAGCAGGCGCCGGATCTCGAGCTCCTCGGCGGGTGGCGGCGGCTGCGCGCCCCGTCCCGTCGCGAGCACCGGGGACGCGGCGGGTCCGCGCCCCGCCATCGAATCGGGAGCCGGCGCCGCGCCCGGTGTCATCGCCGGCGCCGCTCCGGGCGCCATCGCGGGCGCCGCGACGTTGGCCGCCAGCTGCCGCGCGCGGTTGGCCTGCTGCATCGCCACGAAGCGCCGCGCCCATCCCTCCTGTCCGAGCGTAAGAGCCTGATAGCGCGCCTCGCGGGCAGCGAGGCCCGAGTCGGCGAACGGGCCGAGCGCGAGCTGCGCCTCGAACCATGCGAGTGTGCCCTGGCGCGCCACCGCCTCCACCTGGCCGGGGAGCGGTCCGTATGCGAAGCGCTGCAGCATGTGGAAGGCGGAGTCGCGCGCGGAGAGCGACCCGGGCTGGTGCGAGGCCCGCGCATCGGGCGCAAGCGCGAGCGCCACGAGCAGGGTCGCAGCGGCGCCGGCGATCGGGGGACATCTCATGGGATTCACATGATCTCTCCACGCCCGGCCCCGCGTTGAGGACAATCTCCCGCCGCGCTGTCAGGTGGTTGCAAGTTATCGTCGGCCGGCCATTTCGCGTACCCTTTGCCGCCATGCCTCACGTCTTCGAGCCCGCGCCGACCGGGCGCGCCAAGTGCCGCGGCTGCGGGCGCGCGATCGCGAAAGGTGAGCTGCGCTTCGGCGAGCGGCTGCCGAATCCCTTCGCCGAGGGCGAGATGACGCTGTGGTTCCATCCGCTGTGCGCGGCCTACAAGCGGCCCGAGGCGGTGCTGCAAGCGCTCGCAGAGGCGCCACCAGCCGGCACCGACGTCGCGGCGCTGGAGCGCGCCGCGGGCGGCAGCTCGGCGCACCGGCGGCTGCCGCGCATCGACGGCGCCGAGCGCGCGCCGAGCAGCCAGGCGAAGTGCCGGAGCTGCAAGCAACGCATCGAGCGCGGGAGCTGGCGTATCCGGCTCGTGTTCTTCGAAGAGGGCCGCTTCATGCCCAGCGGCTTCGTTCACCTCGATTGCCGCAAGGACTACTTCGAGGGGAACGACGTGCTGGCGCCGCTGCTCCACTTCAGCCCGGATCTCGGCGACGACGACCGCGCCGAGCTCGAAGCGGTGACCCGCGGAACCGTCAGCGGGCCGCCGCCGGCATCGCGGCGCCCTTGATCAGCAGCCACAGGGCCAGCGGCACCTCGAAGGCCAGCATCGGCAGCCACATGAACGTCGCGATCGGGCGCGGGAGCAAGCCGGCGAGCTGCAGGGGAAGGCAGACCACCAGCAGCAACGAAGCAAGGACCCCCAACCAGGCCAGCAGGATCGGGATCATTCGCCCGCGCAGAAACAGCCAGGCGAAAAGCGTGCTGCCGACCGCGAAGAAGGTCGCGCTGAGAGCCGCGCCCCCCCTCAGGAGGTACGCGCCGAGCGCGTGCGCAGCAGCGGGGTCCGGTGCGTCTGCTCCGGTGGCGGTGGCGAGCCAGATCAGGGCGAGCGTGCGCGGAATGCCGGCGGCCCCGAGCAGGCCCTCGCCGACCCGGCAGGTCATGCCGAGCATCGCCAGGTCGGGGTCCTGGTCGCGCGTGATCGCGTAGAGCGTCACGGCCAGGACCAGCGCGCAGCAGCAGCAGAGCAGATCGAGCAATACGGCGATCCGCGCATCGGACAGGTGGCGCCCGATCGACGCCAGCTCCGCCCCGACCCCCTCTCCGCGGGTCGTCCGGCCGAACAGGATCATGTTGGCGATGCCGAAGGCGATGTAGGCGAGAAACGTCACGCCCGCGATGCTGGCGTTCGCTCTGCGAGTCATTTGCGTCGCGCCCCCCCGGGAAATGCGGCCGGGTCCCCGGGACCAGGTGGCGGACGCGGCCGCGCCTCGATGTCCTACGCGGCGACCGACTCTAGGGTTGCCCCCCGTAAGTCGGCGGCCTGCCCGCGCGACGGGACGGTCGCCTTGACGGGCCCGAAACAACGCTTGGACATGGATCTGAACCGGCAGGAGTCCCGGTCGCGCTGGCGGGGCCGAATTACCCGCTCGTCATCGAGCGCTGGACGAGTATGGATGGGTAGCCGATGCTACGGGACGCGAGCCGTGGGCTCGGCGGTCGCAGCGTTCGATACCATCTCGATCCGGAGGGGAACATGAGAAAGATGCTCGCTGCTTCATCCATCGCGGCCCTCGCCCTCGCGCTGGCCGTCCCGGCCTTCGCGGGCGGCGGGGATTGCTCGGGCCACGCCAGCGCCACCACCGCTGACGCCCATGGTTCGTGCGCGTCCGCCAAGTCGGCCGCCTGGGCCGGCGCGTGGCTGGAGCGCTCCGCGTCCGGCACCGTGTCGGTCGCCGAGGTGGCGAAGGGCAGCCCCGCCGCCAAGGCCGGCCTCAAGTCCGGCGACGTGGTCCTCGCCGTCAACGGCTACGATCTCAGCAACAGCGAGGCCCGCGCGACCTGCGCGTCCAAGGCTGACTGCAGCGTCGGAAGCTCCGTGACCTACACGGTGAAGCGCGGCAGCTCGACCAAGAGCATCAAGCTCAAGCTCGAGAAGATGCCCGCAAACGCGACCGAGCGCTTCGCCAGCCGGGATGCCGGCTTCGATCCGGCGCTCGCCGCCGTGGTGATGACGACCGCGAACTGAACGCGGCGCTCCGCGCTGCCGGCGATCGCGCAGCGCGGCTCACGTCCGAGCCGGGAACCTACGGGTTCCCGGCTCTTTGCGTTCAGCTCGTCGGTGTTGCCGAGCGGCGAGCCTCGGTGACGATCGCACCGAGCCGGGGCGCGCCCGCGGCCCCCCTTAGCTCTTCTTGATCGCCCTCCCCTGCGCATCCCGGCCCCGCTGCGCGCGCGAATACGCGAAGTGAAAGGCCTTCTGCGCCAGCGCCTCCATGGGTGCCTCGGCCTGCGCTACGACCCGCTCCAGCTCCGCGATCTCATTCGCGATGACGGGATTGCGCTTCGCCAGCTTCTGCAGGTATTCCATCGCCTTCACCGACTCGGAACGGACGTCGCCGAGGCGACCCTCGTAGTTCATCGAGTAGGCGATCTCGCTGGCCTTGAGCTGAATCCGGCGCGCCGCGCGGCGCACCACCTCGGCGTCGGCCTGCTCCGCGTCGACCTCGGCGTCGGTCGCGTGCAGGAACTCGACCGTTCCCGACGGGGCGCCCAGCGCGCCATCGGCGTCGCTGACGGTGAAGCGCAGGCTCGAGGTTTCGCCCACCGCCCGGCCCGGCAGGTCGACCTCGTAGAGCAGCTCGACCAGCTGTTCCGAGGTCAGCGCCCCCAGGCGCGTCGAAACGCCGCCGCCGTCCGCCGTGACTGTGAACGCATCGAGCAGGCGCACCTGGACGTCCGGCGCATGCTCGACGGCCACCCGCACCTCGCGAGCGACGGTCTCGAGCGCCTCCCCCACCTCGCCGGTGAGCAGATCCGCGAGCTGCGTGGCGTTCTCGACGAAGTAGAAGTTGCCGCCGCCGGCATCGGCCATGCGCTCGAGCAGGATCTGGTTGAAGTCCGCTCCCACGCCGAACGTGCTGGTCAGCACGCCGCGGGCCCGCAGCTCCGCCACATGGGTGGCGATGGCGGACGGATCCTGGAGCCCCACGTTCGCGAGGCCATCGGTGAGCAGCAGCACCTTGCCGAGCTCACCGTCGTGGAGACGCTCCGCCACTTCCTTGGCGCCGCGCAGGTACCCTTCGAACAGCGCGGTCGAGGCGCGCGGCTCGATGCGGCCGAGCGCGAGCCTCGCCTCGTTCAACGCCTCGGGTGTGGCCGGCGTCGAGGGGACGATCACCTCGATCTGGTTGTCGTAGACCACCAGTGAGAACCGGTCCTTCGGTGACAGCCGCGCGAGCGCCAGCTCGACGGCGCGCTTGGCGAGCGGGAGCTTGGCGCCGCCCGCCATCGAGCCCGAGCGGTCCAGCACCAGCGAGAGGTTGAGTCCGGGCCGATCGCCGGTCCGCTCCAGTCGCGGCGCGTTGAAGCTCAGGAGGACGAAGTGGGTGTCCCGTCCGCGCTCGGCGGCGAGACGGCGATCGGCATAGAGCGTGAGTCTGGTCATTGAGTGTTCCCTTCCGGGAAGAGCTCACGAATGCGCTTCAGTAGCTCTTCCAACCGACGGTTGTCCGGCTTCGACAGCGGCCGGCGTACGTGGAGCTCGATGTCGGGGGCGATCGAGATGCGCTCCCAGTGGGAGCGCGCTTCCTGTGCCGCACTTCTTTGTTCCAGCGCCTCGCGCGATAGACGGAACTGGGCGCTCATCGCCGCGCGGCCCGAGTAGAGGAGCGATTGGACGTAGTCCAGCGCGGAGGAGCGGGACCTGGCCGCGGGTTCCTCCGCCATCTTCTCGATCTCCTGGTCCGAGTGCTGGGCGAGCACCTTGCGAATCTCGCTGAGCGGCAGGTGGCGGTCCTGGAGCATGCGGATCAGCCGCAGGCGCCCCAGGTGGTTGCGGCTGTAGCGCGTCTTTGGCCCCGCCCCCTCGGGCGCGGGCAGCAGCCCGAACTGGATGTAGTACCGGATCGTCCTTTCGCTAACCCCAGTCCGGTCCGCCAGTTCCGCGAGCGTGAGAGCCTCATCCGCGAGCGCCATGGCGGCATTATACAGTCGCCAGTGGCACTGTCAAGACAGAAATTGCGGCCGGGCGCCTGCCCCGTTGGTGGGGATCCCGCGGCATCCGTTACGGTCCCGGCGGAGGTCGCATGAACCAGGCCTGGGTGGTCGCGGTGGACATGGGGTACGGGCACCAGCGCGCGGCGTATCCGTTCCGCGACATCGCGTTCGAGCGCATCCTCACCGCCAACACCGACGAGCGCGTGACGGCCCCGGAGCGGCGCCAGTGGAGGAGCCTCCAGAGCTTCTACGAAGGCGTCTCGCGCGCCCACAACCTCCCGGTCGTCGGGCCGTGGCTGTGGCGCGCGTACGACCACTTCCAGGCCATCCAGCCGCGCTACCCGTTCCGCGATCTCTCGAAGCCCTCGATCGGCTCGATGCGTCTCCAGCGCCTCATCCGCCGCGGCTTCGGCGGCGGCGTGGCCGAGTACACGCGGAAGCGCGAGGACCTGCCGTTCCTCACCACCTTCTACGCCGCGGCGCTGGCGGCCGATCACGCCGGGCGCCGCGACGTGTTCTGCGTCGTGACCGACAGCGACATCAACCGCGTGTGGGTCGCCGACGTGCCGGGCGAGAGCCGCGTCCACTACCTGGCCCCCACCGCGCTCGCGCGCGTGCGCCTGCTCCAGTACGGGGTGCCGGACGAGCGCATCTTCGTCACCGGATTCCCGCTCCCCGGGGAGATCGTGGCCACGGCCGCCTCCGACCTCGCGCGCCGGCTCGCGGTGCTGGACGCGCGCGGCGTGTTCCGCGCCCGCTACCGGGTCGCCACCGGGCCGGCGGCGGCGGCCGGCGCCCCGCTGTCGGTGACGTTCGCGGTCGGCGGCGCCGGGGCGCAGGCCGGGACGGCGCGCGACATCCTCGCCAGCCTCGCCGGCACCCTCAAGGACGGCCGCATGCGGCTCAATCTGATCGCGGGCGTGCGGGCCGAGGTGCGTGAGCGGTTCATGGCTTTCATCCGCGAGCGCGGGCTCGAGCCCGAGCTGGGGCGCTCGGTGCGGGTGCTGTTCGCCGCCACCAAGGACGAGTACTTCGCCCAGTTCACCGCCCTGATGGGCGAGACCGACGTGCTGTGGACCAAGCCGAGCGAGCTGTGCTTCTACGCCGCGCTCGGCATCCCGATCGTCATGTCCCCGCCGCTCGGCGCCCACGAGGAGCGCAACGCCGCCGCGCTGATGCAGGCCGGCGCCGGGCAGCGCCAGGAGGATCCGCGCCACGCCGCCGAATGGCTCGCCGACTGGACCCGCAACGGCGCGCTCGCGATCAGCGCGTTCAACGGGTTCCTCCACGTGCCGCAGCACGGGACGGAGAACATCAAGCGCGTGTTGTTCGCCACCGACCGATCGAAGGTCGTGCTGGAGGCGGCCCCGCCGGGGCTGAGCGAGCCCGTCGCCGCCGCATCTCCGAGCGACTAGTATGCGGGACCGACCGCCGCTTCCCGAGCCGCCTCCACCCGCAGGAGTTCACGATGCGCTTGCTCCGCCTCGCCGTTCCGCTCCTGATCCTCGCCACTCCCGCCCTCGCGGCACCCGTGAATCCGGCGCTGTTCCAGGACCTGCGCTGGCGGCTGGTCGGCCCGTTCCGCGGCGGGCGCGTGCTCGCGGTCTCGGGGGTGCCGGGTGAGCCCGACCACTTCTACTTCGGGGCGGTGAACGGCGGGGTGTGGGAGAGCCGGAACGCCGGCCGCACCTGGAAGCCGATCTTCGACGCGGAGCCGGTCGGCACCATCGGTGCGCTCGCGGTCGCGCCCTCGAATCCGCGGATCCTCTACGTCGGTACCGGCGAGGCCGACATGCGCTCCGACATCGCCCAGGGGCGCGGCGTCTGGAAGTCGAGCGACGGCGGTGAGACCTGGCGCTTCATCGGGCTCGGCGACACGCAGCAGATTGGCCGCATCGAGGTGGAGCCGGGGAACGCCGACGTGGTGTACGTCGCGGCACTCGGCCACCCCTATGGCCCGAACGCCGAGCGCGGCGTGTTCAAGTCGAGCGACGGCGGCGCCCACTGGAAGAAGGTGCTGGGGCCGAACCCGAACACCGGCGCCATCGATCTCGCGCTCGAGCCCGGCAATCCCGCCGTGATCTACGCCGCCTTGTGGCAGACCCGGCGCCCGCCGTGGAACATCTATCCGCCCTCGAACGGGCCGGGCTCGGGCCTCTACCGCTCGAGCGACGCCGGTGTGCACTGGACGCGGCTTTCCGGCAACGGCTTCCCCGCCTCACCCGGCCACATCGGCCTCGCCGTGGCGCCGAGCGAGCCGGCGCGGATCTACGCGCTGGTCGACGCCGACAGCGGCGGCCTCTATCGCTCGGACGATCGCGGCGACCACTGGACGCACGCCAGCGCCGACCCGCGCATCTGGGGGCGCGGCTGGTATTTCTGCGGCGTCACCGTGGAACCCAAGGATGCCGACGTGGTCTACGCCTGCAATACCAACCTCTATCGCTCGAGCGACGGCGGGAAGAGCTTCGCCCCGATCGAGGGCGACGAGACCGGTGACGACTTCCACACCCTGTGGATCGATCCTGCAAACCCCGAGCGCCGGATCCTCGGCAGCGACCAGGGCGCGATCGTGAGCGTCGACGGCGGCCGGAGCTGGAGTTCGTGGTACAACCAGCCGACGGCGCAGCTCTACCACGTCTCGACCGACAACCGCTTCCCCTACTGGGTCTACGGCCCCCAGCAGGACGCTGGCGCCGTGGGCTTGCCGAGCCGCACCAACACCTTCGACGGCGTCACGCTCGAGCAGTTCGACGAGGTCACGGTGGGCGGCGAGGCCAATAACATCGCGCCCGATCCGCTCGATCCCCAGATCATCTACGGCGGAACGGTCGACAAGCTCGACCTGCGCACTGGGCAGACGCGATCGATCGATCCCGCCGCCCCCTACCCCGACCAGTGGCGATACGTTTGGACGCTGCCGCTCGCGTTCTCCAACCGCAACCCGCACGTGCTCTACACCACGCGCCAGAAGGTGTTTCGCACCGAGGATGGCGGCGAGCACTGGACCATCATCAGCCCCGACCTGACGCGCGAAACACCCGGAGTTCCCGCCACGCTCGATTCCGCGAGCGCCAAGCACGATCTCGGCCTCGGGCCGCGGCGCGGAGTGGTCTACGCGTTGGCACCCTCGTTCCTCGCCGACCACGAGCTGTGGGCCGGCACCGACGACGGCCTGGTGTGGCGCACCCGCGACGAGGGTGAGCACTGGCAGAACATGACGCCCGCCGCGCTCAAGCCGTGGTCCAAGGTCGGAATCATCGAGCCCTCGCACTTCGACTGGCAGACCTGCTACATCGCCGTCGACCGCCATCGCCTCGACGATCGCAAACCCTACATTTATCGCACCCACGACGGCGGCAAGAGCTGGCAGCTCGTGGTGAAGGGCATCCCCGCCGACCACTTCGTCAACGCGGTGCGCGAGGACCCCGAGCGCCAGGGGCTGCTTTACGCCGCCACCGAGGAGGGTGTTCAGGTCTCGTTCGACGACGGCGACGGCTGGCAGCCGCTCCAGCTCAATCTCCCCGTCACCTCGGTGCGCGACCTCGTGGTGCACGGCAACGATCTCGTGATCGCCACCCACGGGCGCAGCATCTGGATCCTCGACGACGTCACGCCGCTGCGCCAGGTCAACCGCGAGGTGGTCGCCGCGACCGCGTGGCTGTTCCAGCCTGACACGGCGTATCGCGTGCGCCCCGCCGGCTTCACCGGCACGCCCATGCCCAAGGACGAGCCCATCGCGCCCAACCCGCCCGACGGTGCCCGCATCGACTACGCGCTCGCCGCCGCGGCGAAGAAGGCAGTGACGCTCGAGATCACGGATGTCACGGGCGAGCCGGTCCAGCGCTGGTCGAGCGCCGACACGGTGCCGAAGCCCGATCCCGCGCGCATGCGCACCGCGCCGCAGTGGATCGCCCCCGTGCCTCATCTCGAGGCGAGCGCGGGGATGCATCGCATGGTCTGGCCGCTTCTCTACGCCGCCGCCCGGCCGCGCGGCGGACGCCCGCGGGGCGGTGGCGAGGTGTGGGCGCCGCCCGGTGATTACACGGTGACGCTGACCGTGGATGGAAAGCCGCTGAGCCGCACCCTGACGCTGGCGCCCGACCCGCGGGTGAAGCTCGACCCCTCCGCCTACCGCGACCAGTTCGAGCTGGCGCGCCGCATCGAAGCAACCTCGGCGCGTGTGGCCAAGGCCGCGGCAGAGGCCGACACGCTGCGCAAGGCCGTGCTGGATCGCCGCCGCGACGCGAAGGGAGACCTGGCAGCCGCGCTCGACAAGTTCCAGA
>Ga0306921_10004391_pt1 | contig 14497 bp, 15 predicted proteins | sample sta12Cox44000080_FD_203760 | JGI IMG/M metagenome (GOLD analysis project Ga0306921, IMG submission 203760) | Lab enrichment of tropical soil microbial communities from Luquillo Experimental Forest, Puerto Rico - statoxic.12C.oxic.44.000.080 (v2)... | ecosystem: Environmental > Terrestrial >...
TGCAGCATCCTCGAGGTCACGCAGGATCGGGCACTCCGGGCGTTCGTCGCCGTCACAGGCATCGGCGAGCTCCTGGACGGCATCGCCCATTGATGTCATTGCTGCGATCTTCGATCGGATTTCGGCGATATGGTCCAGCGCCAGGCGTTTGACATCCCGGCTGGCCCGGCTCTTGTCCTGCCAGAGATCGAGTAGCCGGCGGATGCGTTCGATCGAGAAGCCCAGCTCGCGTGCCCGTTTGATGAACCGCAGCGTGAACACGTCCGCTTGCGTGTAGACGCGATAGCCGCTGGCGCTGCGGTTCGCGGTCGCGATCAGGCCCGCCGCTTCGTAATAGCGGATGGTCTTGGCTGACACGCCCGATGCGCTCGCCGCCTCGCCGATGTTCATGGCTGACGTTCTCTCCGACCGCTGATTGATAGGCACAGAGGTTCTCTTCTGGAGGTAAGGTCAAGGTTACTGGTTCCACGGTCTCGCCCACCGAGGTCGTCTTTCCTAGTCACTCAGTCGCCCCGCCCGCTCCCCTCGCGGATTGTCAGATCGAAATTAGTGATCGTGCCCGTGCGCCATGCTCGCCGTCACGAGCCTGGCGTAGTCCTGCTCGCTCATGCTCGTCAGCTTTTGGAGAAAGCCGACCGTCGCCCATAATTCCTCGTTGCTGTGATCGCTCCAGGCCGGCATGCCGGTCATCTTGATGCCGTGTTTGACGATCCAGAAAAGCTCGGCGGGGCTGTAGACCGGCGCGGCTTTGGCCAGATCCGGCGGCGGCGGATAAAGGCCCCGCGCGATGTCGCCCTTCGGTACGCCGGGCGCGCCGTGGCACACGGCGCAATGCGCCGCGTAATGCTCGACGCCGATGACGAGCTTCGCGGGATCGTCGAGCCCGCGTGGCGTTTGGATCTCCGCTGCCCGCGCCTTAATCGAGCGCGTGCGCGCCGTTTCCAGCAGCCAGGCTGTAAAGGGCCAATGCGGCGTCGTGGCGGCGACGTCGTAGAAACCGGCATAGACGACACCGCCGAGGGCAAGCACGACGACAAGCACAAAAATGACCAGGAAAGCGACGACGGTGCGCATCGCCGCGTCCCTCAAAACCAGATGCGGACGCCGAAGGCGAAGCGGAAGTCGCCGGTGCTCTCGGCTATCCGCCTCGCATAACTGGCGGTCTGGCCGAATTTGCCTTCGTAGACCACCCCGAGATAGGGCGCGAATTTTCGGCTGAACTCATAGCGGAGTCTGAGTCCCGTATCGATGCTGGAAAAGCCGGCGCCGACCAACCGCGGGGGGTCCGCCTTGCTGTAGAGATCGACCTCGATTTGCGGCTGCAGGATCAGCCGGTTTGTAATCAGAAGGTCGTATGAAGCTTCGAGCTTGGCGGCGAGATGGCCCTGGCCGCTCGCGTAGCCTGTGAGCTCGAGATCGAAGAAGTAGGGGGCGAGGCCCTGTATGCCGAGAGCCGCCCAATTGCGGGTCGGGCGTGAATCGATATCGCTGCGCAGCCCACCCTGCAGATCGAAATAGGTCGTGATGGCGCGGCTGTACAGAAACTGGTCCTGGCCGTCGTCGACAGTACCGTTGCTTTGGACGGTGCCCTCCGACTTGATCCACAGCTTGTCGTAATCGGTCCCGACCCAACCCTGTCCCTCCCAGCGGTACTCGGTCTCGGTGTCATTCCACCGGCCCTCATTCTGATTGAGGATGGCGTGGGCGAAGATCCCCTGGTCCATCACTGGCTGCCCGAATTCGCGCTCACCCGGAACCGTCGGCTGAGCGGGCGTCGCAGGGGTCTGCCCAGCCGCGGCGTGAGCGAGACCCAAGACAGCGCCGCAGGCGCACAAGATTTTCCTTTGCCTGCTCATGGGACGCGCACCTCGCGGAACATGCCCAGATCCATGTGGTAGAGGAGATGGCAGTGATAGGCCCAGCGGCCCGGCTCGTCGGCCGTGACGAGATAGCTCAGCTTCTCCCCCGGCTTGACATTGATCGTGTGCTTATACGGCCGGTAGGCGCCATGCCCGTTTTCGAGCTCGCTCCACAACCCGTGCAGGTGTATCGGGTGTTCCATCATCGAGTGGTTGATCAGCACGAAACGCACTCGCTCGCCGCGCTGCAGCACGATCGGCTCGGCTTCAGAGAACTTCTTGCCGTCGAAGCCCCAGATGAAGCGCTCCATATTACCGGTGAGATGGAGCGTGATGTCGCGCGACGTCGGCCGGGCATCGCGGCCGGGTCGGGTCGCGCGCAAGTCGGCATAGGTGAGTACGCGCCGGCCGGCCGGAAAGCCTTCACCGGCGCGGTTTAGGCGCTCGGTGGGCACCTCGGCGACATTGTCGACGCCGACACTGCCCACGAGTTTCTTCGCCTCGAGGCTTACCCCCATTCCGGACACGCCCGGCATAGAACCGTGGTTCATGCCCGACATCGCTCCATGATCCATGCCGGACATGGAACCGGGCTGCATCCCGCCCATGCCCATATCGGTCATCGTACGCAACGGACGGGGATCCATCGGCGGGATAGTCGCGGTCATGCCGGCCTGCGGCGCGAGCGTGCCGCGAGCGTAGCCGGTGCGATCCTCGACCTGAGCGAAGATCGTGTATGCGCGGTCGGCCGTCGGCCGCACGATCACGTCATAAGTCTCGGCGACGCTGATGCGGAACTCGTCGACCGTAACCGGAATGACATCATTGCCGTCGGCCTGAACGACGGTCATCGGGAGGCCGTCGATGCGAACGTCGAAGATGCTCATCGACGAGCCGTTGATAAAGCGCAAGCGCACGCGCTCACCGGAGCGGAACAGCGCCGTCCAGTTCCTTCCGGGCGGTTGGCCGTTGAGCAGGTAGGTGTAGGCGGCACCGCCGATGTCGAGAATGTCCGTGGGGCTCATGCGCATCTTGCCCCACTGGAGGCGGTCGGCGACCGCGTCGGCTAGGCCGTTGCGCTGCGCATCGTCAAAGAAGGTGCCGACGGTGCGCTGGTGGAAATTGTAATAATCGCTCTGGAATTTGAGATTGCTGACGATCGTGCCGGGGCTCTCGTTGCTCCAATCCGACAACATCACGACATAGTCGCGATCGAAGGCCTGCGCATAGCCGTCCTTCGGCACAATGACGATCGGCCCGTAGACCCCCGTTTGCTCCTGGAAACCCGAATGGCTGTGATACCAGTAGCTGCCGTTTTGACGTACCGGGAAGCGGTAAACGAACGTCTCCCCGGGCTGGATGCCGGCGAAGCTCAATCCGGGCACGCCGTCCATCGGCGATGGCGCGCGGATCCCGTGCCAATGGATAGAGCTCCGCTCCGAGAGCCGGTTGGTGACAGCGAGCGTCACGGTATCGCCTTCGCGCCATCGCAAGATCGGGGCCGGGATCTGGCCGTTGATGCCGGTCCCGGTCACTGGCCGGCCGGTGATGTTGATCGGTATCGGGCCGATCTCGAGCTGAAATTCCGTGCCGCTGAGGACCGGCGCTGGAGCGGGCGCGCTCCGTGATGGCCAGCGAGCGAGCATCAATGTGCCGGTCACAGCCGCACCCAGCATGAAGCGTCGGCGGGTAAAGACCGGGTCCGTCATCGTCCGCCTCCGGCCGGCGTAATGACCTTGATCTCATACATACCGCCCGGCTGCTGCTCGATCGTGAAATTCACCCGCGTGCCGGGCTTGATCTCCTTAAGATCGACCGAAGGTGCGACAGGAAACTCCATCGTCATGCTCGGCCAACCGATCTCGGGGATCGGCGCGTGGGTTACTTCGACCTTGTGCCGCGCCAGGTCGACCGAATTGACGGTGCCGGTGCCGTGAGCGTCGTTCGCGCCGGCATGCGCCATTTGCGTTTGACCTACACGTTCCGAGTAGCCGGGCTCACCTTGAGGGCGCGCCACTGGCGCGGCGACGGGGCCCGAGCCGCCGAGGTCGACACCCAGCGGTACCGCAAGCTCTTGCTCGGCCGGAGCGGGCTCGGGACTTGCGCATGCGCTAAACGCAATCGGTACCAAACCCATTAGCAAAGAACGGTATAGACGTACTATCATTTGAAACGCTCCTTGAAACTCCCTTTGCGGGCATCTGGCCGATGCGCTTGGCAAGGCGCGAGTGATGAAGAGGGGAACCCAAGGCCGGCATCCTCCGGCGCGCGGGCAAACGGCCCCGCAACCCGGTCGCAAGTCGCGCCAGGTTCAGCTCAGCGTGCCGGGTCTGGGAGGACCAGGCTCGGGCAGAAGCGTGTGGCCGGAGAGCGACGCCGTCAGCGCGTCATAATGGATTTGCGCCCCGAGTTCCGCTGGAGCGATGCTGAGCTGGGGCGGAAGATAGGCCGCAGAGATACACCCCAGGCAGTCGCAGCAGCACGCAATCCCGTGATCCTGCCCATGCTGGTGATGGGGCGGGCTCGTTCCGGTGTGGCGGACGTGCTCTTCAGGACAGGGCTCTGAGTGAGCGGCAGTCAGATGCAGCGCGGCATGGGCATTGCCGTTGGCGAGAGCGAGCGCCAGCAGCAGCACCAGGCATCTGACAAGCAACGATCGCATAAGGCACGAAGACCGCGGTCGTTCCGGAATTCCTCGTTGGTGGATAACACAAATTTCGGTTATCGGCGACTAATGACGCCGGACGCCCGCAGCGAGCCTTCGGGTTCGCGGACTGCCGCAGCACCGTGTCGAGCACCATGCAGAAGCCAAAATCCCTACGATGCAGAGTTCCAATGTCGTTGGGCGTCGGGTCGGTCGGCTTTATTGGCCCAAATTTTTCTCATTATCGCTCGTGCCTAATGTTCGCCCGTGGGGGGGTTGGCTGATGTTGGAGAGAATGAAGCTGGTGTGGTACAAAATCGCGCTTTACGGGATCGTCGTAGGATTAGCTCTAGCGCTTTCGGGCTGCGGAGACTTCAAGAAGGATTTTCTGTGTCGTCCGGACGGTCATTGTGTCAATGCCCCTGATGGGGGCTCCGGCTCCGAAGCCTGAGGCGATCGACCGCAATGGAAGCGCTCGCCGACGCTGCAGGCTGGAGCAAGGGCTCCTGCGACCCAAGGCTCCGTGATCGATCCAATCGAGGTCGCTTAAGCCATGCGGAGATAGCGCTCTGCATTACCGGCCATATGCCGCTGCAACACGTCGCGGCCTAGCTCGCTCCAGATCGGCCAGTCGAGGACCATCTGGGCGGTGTCCGGGAAATGCGCCTCGCCGTGCGGGTAATCCGACTGGTGCATCAGCACATCCGGCCCCAGAATGTCGATAACCGCCTTGGTCATCGCGGGACCCTCGAAAGGCTCGGCGCCGCAGCGGAAGCGGCCCATCTGCACGTACTCGATCGGCTGGTGTTTGAGCGGCGGCGTGGCACCTGAAACATAGCGGATCATCTCGCCGAGCCGGATCACCCAATGGGGTAGCCAGCCATGGCCGACCTCGGCGACGCCGGCGTTGATGTTCGGGTATTTGTCGAATATCTGGCCGACGATCAGGTAGGAGAGGAGCCGTGCCGCACCCCAGGGATGGGCGGCCGTGCGTGCCACGACGGCATTGCCCCAGATGTCGCGGTAGCCCGGGAAATAGGGTGGCTCATAGAAAAAGCTGTGGAAGAGGATCGGCAGATAGGCGTCGTTCATCTCGTCCCAGAGCGGCGCCAGCTCCGGATGGTCGATCGGTTTTCCCTCGGGCAAGAGCGGCCAGACCGCGGCGACCCATGGCTCGTTCCGCAGCCGCCTCACCTCCTTGACGGCCCAGTCGATATCGCCGCCCGGCACCAGGATCATGCTCTTGAGGCGGCCGGGATAGGACCGGCAATAGGCCGCGATGTAATTGTGATAGGAGCGATAGAGCGCCTCGGTCAGGGTGATGTCGGGCAGCCCGCTCGCCGCTGTGGCCCAGGTGCCGGGGATCAGGAAATCGACGTCGCGGCCTTCGGCATCCATGTCCTTGACGCGGTCGTCGACATTCTCGTCCTGGACGCCGGGCGCTGGCGGCACGCGGTGATGGCTTGACGAGTGGGTGACGCGGCCCTCTAGCGCGCCCTTGCCGCCGGCCACGACCCGCGCCTCTGTCGGCGCCTCGCCGGGAAATCGGTCGAACGGGTAGGGGGCGACATGCAGGACGCGCGTGGTGACCCCATCCGCGCTGCGCGTCCGCACGAACGGCCGGAACTCGTCGACCCGCGCGCGGGCCGCGGGATCGAGATACTTGACCAATGTGTCGTAGCTCGGGTTCACGTGGGTGTCGATGTCGATGATCCGGAAGCCGTTCCTCATCGCAGTGTCCTCCCTATTGTTGTCCGGGTGCCGATCGAAGCGGCCGTCGCTCGGCACGCCGGACAAACACGCTCCGCGTTCGCACGATGCGTGGGCACCAAAATAGCATCGCCGGAGGGCCGCGGCATCGCAGACGCTCGATAAAGGCCACGCTGATAGGGACTCGATCAGTGGGGCTCGTCGAGCTGGATCACATCGGCGCCGGCCGCCTTCAGATTGCGCAGCTCGGCGTCGACCGCCGCGGCGTAATCCATGACCGGCTCTTCCTCGTCCTTGTAGAACTCGTTCTTGGCCTGGCGCGACATCGTGAACGGGCCGGGCAGGGTGATCTTGATCGTGCGCTCGGTATTGGCGCGCAGAAAATTCGACATCGCGCACCTCGACCGACCGCAGCCGGCGGATGGCGGGAACTTGACATCAAAGCGCGTATCGGGCTATCCGCCCTCGCACGACCGGGACCAAAGAGGGGAGGATCAACATGCCGAGTCCTGAAGAGCTGATCCGCGAGGTTGCGCCGATTTGGCGGTGGGGTGGCCGTGGTCCGATAACCGATCCGATCGACATGGTGTTCAAGCTGCCCGATCAGGTGCAGGGCCAGCTTACTGTCGTGCGCCTGGAGACTGCGGCAACGCTCTACCGCGCACTCGCCGACGGCTTCGGCAAAGCTGCTCAGATCATTGGGGCCTCCCAGTCCCGCGGCTAGCTCCGCCAGCGCGACGGACCGAGGTCTCCGCCGATCATGCCCACAAATCCGGCGGATGTGGTCCTGATCGGTTATCAGGACCAAGGCAATTTGGGCATGGGCTATTTGGCGGCTGTGTTGCGGCAGCATGGCCACACCGTCGAGATGGTCGATGTCCGGGACGAGCCGGTCGAGATCGCGGCCCGCCTCAGCGGGCGGCAGCCGTTCGTCGTCGGGTTCTCGCTGATTTTCCAAGCTTTCCTGCCGCAGTTCCGTCGTGTTGCCACCCATCTTCGTTTCGCAGGGATCATCAGCCATTTCACGATCGGCGGGCATTTCGCGAGCCTGTGCCACGAGGAGTTACTGACGCACTTTCCGGAGCTCGACAGCGTGGCGCGCTACGAGGGCGAGCACACATTGCTTGAGCTGGTCGAGCGTCTCAAAGCGGACGGAAGCTGGCGGGACATTCACGGCATCGTCTATGTGGACGGCGGCCGGGTCGTTGAGACCGAAGCGCGCGCGCTCGTTGCGGATCTCGATTCTCTACCCTTTCCGCACCGCCCCTATGACGCTGACCGGCTTGGCGGGTTTTACACGTTGCCGCTCCTGGCGAGCCGCGGCTGTGCCCGCCGTTGCTCTTTTTGCTCGATCCACACCTTTTACCGCACCGCGCCGGGCAAGGTTGTCCGCGTCCGCAAGCCGGCAAGAGTCGTCGAAGAAATGCTGGAGCTGGAGCGCTATCGCCAGGTGCGCATCTTTTTGTTTCAGGACGACGATTTTCCCCTCTGGCGGGCGGTCGGACGGCGGTGGGCGACCGAACTCGCCGATCGCCTGCACGACAGCGGTCTTGCCGACCGCACGATCTGGAAAATCAGCTGCCGCGCCGAGTATGTCGAAGCCGATTTGTTTTCGATGCTGCGCGATGCCGGTTTGTTTCTCGTCTACATGGGCATTGAATCCGGGGTCGAGGCCGGGCTCGAAGTGCTCTTCAAACAGATGACGGTGGAGCAAAATCTGGCCGGTGTTCAAACGCTGAAGGACCTCGGCATTCTCTTCGGCTATGGCTTTATGCTGTTCGACCCGTCGAGCTCGTTCGAGTCGGTGCGCGAGAACATTGGCTTCCTGCGACAGATCGTCGGCGACGGCTCAGCCGCGGCAGTCTTCAGCCGAATGTTGCCGTATGGTGGTACTCCGATCCGCGATCAATTAGAGAAGGAAGGGCGTCTCCGGGGCGACCTCACTCGCCCGGACTACGTGTTTCTCGACCCCGTCTCAACGATTACCACCGCTTGCTGAGCAACACAGTGCGTCCGTGGATTCACGGTGAAGGTTTATCCTATCAGCTGAATTACGCCTGGGACGAGCTGGAGACGGTTTGCCGGCTGGTTCCGGGAGTGGAGGGCGCCGAGCACTATCGCCGCGCGTTGCAGTCGCTGACCAAGGAAAGTAACGAGCAATTGTTCCAGCTGGTCGAGGAGTCCTCGATGGCGTTTGAAGTCGGTGACAGATCGGTACTCGATGCCGGTGCGGTGCAGAGTTATTGCGAGGCCAATGTGGCGCGGCTGATTGCGCTGCGTAACAGATTTATTGCAGACAATATCTATTTGCTGCGTGACGCCAGCGAGCTCGATGCTGCAGCCGGTCCGGTCATTGCGCCGCAGGTTCACTAGAGCAGGGTGGAGAAAAATTTTTCCGCCGGTTCACTGATACTGTCGACCGACACAGCAGTGCCGGCGGCACGGGACCCCAATAGATTTGCACCGATCTTCATACTGGCTCCGGCCCGCTCTTATACTTCTGTGATTAGCACGATGCTGGGTCAGCACCCGGACCTGGCCGGGTTGCCTGAATTGAAATTGTTCTCCTATCCGACGATCGGCGAGCTGGAGGCGTCACTGCCAAATTTCTGGATTGCGCGCGGTGTAACGCATCGCAGCCCGGGCCTGGTGCGCGCGCTGGCGGAATATATTTTCGGCAATCAGCAATTCGAGTCACTGAATCTTGCGCGCGTGTGGCTGCGCGAGCGATCGCACTGGGCGGGCGCCGATGTTCTCGATGTTCTGATGGATCGGGTCCGACCGCGCCGCTTCGTGGAGAAGTCACCCGAGAATGTCGAGACCGACACTGCGTTGAAGCGTCTGGCCGCAGCCTATCCTAGAGCCCGCTATCTGCATCTGACCCGCCATCCGCTATCAACACAGCGCTCGATCCAAGAGCATTTCAATCGGATTCTGCCGGGTTATGGGCAAGAAGGTCAGCCGATGTCCGGCGTCGCTCCGTGGTTCGCGGCCCATCGCCGCATTCTTGGCTTCGCCAATGATCTCTCGAGTGAGCGCTATATGCGGGTCAGAGCGGAGGATGTTCTCAACGAGATGCCGCATTGGCTCAAGGCAATTGCCGGATGGCTTGGACTGCGCACGGATGCTTGCGCCATCGAGGCAATTATGCACCCGGAAGCCTCGCCATTTGCCGGTTTTGGTCTGGAGGAAAGCGGGGTCGCCGGGGGCAACGACCCGGCCTTCCTGCGGGATCCGATACCTCACAGCGTAGAGATGCCACGTACCATGGAAATGCCCGCGGACTGGTCAGACGAGCCGTCGGCCTGGCGGATGGTTGCAGATCTCGCCAATTATTTGGGCTACCGGTAACTCTAAGCAGTTTCCGCCGATCGCGCGTGTCCCGGACTGCGACAACCGGTCTTAAGCTGGAGATTGGCTGGGCGAGTTCAATCGGGACCTGCTCGATCTTCGAAGCCGCAAGCTTCGGCAGAAGCGCATAGACCGTTGGGTTTGTCGCGGGCGACATGGGTATATCCAAAGCAGAGTGCAATGCGGTGGGCCCGGAGACACCTTCAAGGGCGCGGTTGATCGCCGCGATTGCCAGACGCCGCGCCTCTTCGGCACGTGCGGGTAGCTGAAGGAGGGGCTTTCATATGGACAAAGACGGCCGATGCGATCACTCCGGACAATTGCACATTCCTCCTCGGATACCCTCGCAATCGCCCGGCGCAGTCGATTGATGATTGATCTGGCCCGGTCGCACACCCGCAAGTAAGGCGGTGGCCGTAGGATCAAAGTCCTCAGCCGCGAATACTCCGTCCGTCGACCCGCCGGAGCGTGGCGCAATCGTTGCGGCGATCTATGGAAGTGGAGTTCCAGTTGTCCACTGTGGCGGGTTTGTAGTGGTACTTAGCGTGAAAACCTCAGATTCGGTACGCACCTTTGGCATAAGCGGCCAGGGAGAGTCGTACTCATTCAAAAAAGCTATTTGGGCTCGCGCCACTCTGGGGTTTTCAACACGTATGACTCCCCGATTTACAGGACACGAGTAAGATCTGGACTGCGCGGCTACGATGTTTCCGACACCTCGCGCCGAAATTACTCCAGACCGACGTTCAACAACGCTTCCATCCGTTTCGCTTTCAAGTCTTATAGAAATCAATTTGCAGCTGACCGACAAGTTTTTTAGATCAAAAATAATCATTTTATTAATCACGTTGAAAGGGACGTCGAAGGGCGAGGCGTTTGAAGGGAAACCGGGAAAGAAAACGGGTCTAGTGGGCCAAATTGGGACCCATGTTCCGCCGATGGTTGCAATTAGTCCCAGAACCCCTACTAAAAAAACTACTAACCGACGGATGACAGGGTATATCCTCCGATCCTTAGCAAGCTTTGTTTGCGAAGGTCGGGATGATGGTGTTGTATTTAATACTCGCGTCGCTGTAGGTTTTGATCGCCGGTGACGCTTCTTACTTCTCGTCATTTGGCAAACAATTGTGATCGCTTCCTCGGTTCCCGATCCGACACTTAACCTCCGCGCAGTTCGCGGCGGACGATCGCGGCACCTTCGGCTAATGCCTTCAATTTGGCGAAGGCGAGATCGCGCGGGATGTATTTCATGCCGCAATCGGGCGCCGGGACCAGTCGCTCCGGCGGCAGGTGCTTGAGGGCCGCACGGATGCGGGCGGCGACGGTCTCGGGTGTCTCCGGCTCGGGGTCGCCCATGCTGATGACGCCAAAGATCACGGTCTTGTTCCCGAGGCCGTCGAGGGTCCTGAGATCGAGATTGGGCTGGGCCGCTTCGATCGAGATCTGGTCGACCTTCGAAGCGGTGAGCTCGGGCAGAAACGCATAGCGGTTGGGCTTGTCGCGGGCGACATAGGCATAGCCGAAGCAGAGGTGGAGCGCAGTTGGCCCGGCGATGCCGTCGAGTGCCTTGTCGATCGCCGGCAGTGCCAGACGCCGCGCCTCTTCGGCGCGCGCCTGCAGCCACGGCTCGTCGAGCTGGATCACATCGGCCCCGGCTGCCTTCAGGTCGCGGATCTCGGTCTTGACCGCCGCGGCGTAATCCATGACCAGCTCTTCCTCGTCCTTGTAGAACTCATTCTTGGCCTGGCGCGACATCGTGAACGGGCCGGGCAGGGTGATCTTGATTTTGCGGTCGGTGTTGGCGCGCAGGAATTCGACGTCATGCACCTCGACCGGCCGCAGTCGGCGGATCGGCCCGACAATACGCGGCACGACGACGGTGCCGCCGGTGCGCCTCATGACCTCCGCCGGGTTGTCGAGATCGACCCCCGACAGGGCGGTGGCAAGGCGATTCGAATAGCTTTCGCGGCGAATTGCGCGATCGGCGATCATCACGGGCGGCGAGAGCGAGGCCCCGCGATCGAAGCCGGGAAAGCCGGCGGGTAAAAAAAGTAGCACCTCCTCGCAGCTATCCCGCGTAACACTGGGAAGCCGCTACGTCGATCGAAGATGCCAGGTGGGGCATATTTGGTCTCGACCGAACAGGCGGGTCTGCAGGCCGTCTTGGGGGCGCAGATGAGCGATCCGCCGATACGGACGAGCACCTGCTTTACGGACCGGGCAACCAACAGCTACGATAGCGATCGTTCGGTATGCCGGATCCGTACGAATAGACTGAAGACAGAACCCAAGGGAGGATAAAATGCAGTCGTCGGTACTTAGCACCGGTGGCGGCAACGCATTAATTAATCCAGCCGACACTGTTATATTGTTGATTGACCACCAAACGGGTCCTTTTTTAGACAGTAAACGCTTATCCCGACAGGCCGATCTGCGGCTATGTCGAATGATCGACCTCGCGCGAACAAATCTGTGGCGCCAGCGGACAATTCCAATGGCACTAACAGCGTATTGTCAGGGGGCCAACCAACCCGATCCGAGACCGCAATCATTCGGCGGGTGGGATCAGGTCGCGAATTCTGATTTCCAATCAAAACACACCAGATGACGCGCAGGAATGGCAAATTCGCCGAACACGCGTCGAACGCAACAGGGAGGCTTGAATGGCCCAGCCGAGCCAATCGCCCGCGCGGTCCGTCCTTGGATCGCTGGTCCTGATCGCAGCCGTCATCGGTGTCGGTGCCGCTGCCTTCGCCTATACGGCGGGGTGGTTTTCGCCTCAGCGCCTCACGCCGGACAAGTTTGTGGATGCGCTGGCGCCTCCCACCGGCGTGGCTCTCGGGCATCGCCGGAACCATGCTAAGGGCATCTGCTTCACTGGCGTGTTTGAAGCGAATGGCGCCGGGTCGGCGCTCTCAAAGGCTCAGGTCTTCACTCGCGGCCAGTATCCTGTCTTGGGACGCTTTAATCTCGGCACATCCGACGAGAAGGCGCCGGAAGCTACGGTCCGGGTGCGGGGCATCGGATTGCAGATCTCGACGCCGGACGGAGAGGTATGGCGCAGCGCCATGATCGATCCCCCATTCTTTCCGGTGTCCACGCCGCAGGCCTTTTACGAGCTGTTGATCGCTTCGGCGAGCAAAGACCCGGAGGCGATGAAGACATTCGCCGGCGCGCATCCAGAGATTGCGGCGTTCGGCGCCTGGGCCAAGAGCGCTCCCTGGACCGGCAGCTACGCGGAAGACCGGTTCAACAGTCTCAATAGCTTTGTCTTCGCCGACAATTCCGGAGCGGAGAAGACGGTGCGATGGTCGCTCGTGCCGGCGGCGCAACCGGTGTTGGTCTCGCCCGACGATCTCGCAAAGCGTGGCCCCGACTTCCTCGAACAAGAGATCACCGAGCGGGTTCGGGGCGCGCCTCAGCGCTGGACATTAGTGGTGACCGTCGCCAATCCCGGTGATCCCATCGCTGACCCGAGCAAGGCGTGGCCGGAAGACCGCCGCACCGTCGACGTCGGCACGCTCACCGTTCAGCATATCCAACCGGAGCGGGACGGACCGTGTCGGGACATCAACTTTGATCCAACCGTCCTGCCTTCCGGTATGAGGACGTCGGACGACCCGTTCCCGGCCGCTCGGTCATCCGTCTACGCAAAATCATTCGACCGTCGCACGGCGGAGGCAAAGGACTACCCCCGAACTGCAACGGACACCAAGCCGTGATTGGGGGCAGTCAACGCTTCACCCCGCTCCAGCGCCTGCTGCACTGGTTGATGGCGGTCTGCATCTTGGCCATGCTGTTCATCGGCGTCGGCATGTTGTCTACCGTCAAGCCGAAATATCTGACGCTCGTGTCGATCCACAAACCGCTCGGGATCGCAATTCTGGTGCTCGCGCTAGTCCGCCTGGCGGTGCGCCTGCGCTACGGCGCGCCGCCGCTGCCGGCCGACCTGCCCGAGCCGATGAAGCTCGCGGCCAAGCTGTCGCATTACGCGTTCTATGTTCTGATGATCGGCATGCCGTTATTCGGTTGGGGGATGCTGTCGGCGGCCGCTTACCCGGTCGTGCTGTTTGGCGGCGTGCACCTTCCAGCGATCCTGCCGCACAGTGACGGCCTGCATACGCTGCTCTGGAACGCGCATTTCTACCTTGCTTTCGTGTTCTTTGGCCTGATCCTGTTGCATGTCGCGGCCGCGCTCTTTCATGCGCTCGTCCGACGTGACGGCGTATTCGAAGCGATGGCGCCCGTGTCGCCTCACCACGAGGGCGCGCCCGCGGAGTGATGTGTCCTTTCCGCACCTTCGGACGGTGAGGCAGTAATTCGATTGCCTATGGAGCGATCATGACTAAGCAACCTCCTGTCCCCTCTTCTCCAGCGGACACTCCTGATCCGGGGTCGGCCGAAAGGCCTGTGTTCGCACCCTATGATGCGCCTGCCGGCGGTTGGGGCGCCCTGCATGCCACTGCCAGAGCGTTGCGCGAGCAGAGCGTCGAGATCAGAGGTACCAGAGCGCTACTGTCGATGAACCAGCCGGATGGCTTTGACTGCCCCGGTTGCGCATGGCCTGACCCGCGCCATACCAGCTCATTTGATTTTTGCGAGAATGGCGCCAAGGCTGTCACCTGGGAACTTACCAAGCACCGCGTGACGCGCGAGTTCTTCGCGGCCCACACAGTCCTCGAACTGGAACAGGAAAGCGATTTCTGGCTGGAGCAGCAGGGCCGTTTGACGGAGCCGATGCGCTACGATCCAGCGACCGACCATTATGTGCCGGTCACTTGGGACGAAGCGTTTGCGTTGGTCGCGCGCGAGCTCAATGCCCTAGACGATCCCAACGAGGCGGAATTCTATACGTCGGGACGCACCTCGAACGAGGGGGCGTTCATGTACCAGCTCTTTGCGCGCCGCTTTGGCACCAACAATTTTCCCGACT
>Ga0306921_10004394_pt1 | contig 14493 bp, 11 predicted proteins | sample sta12Cox44000080_FD_203760 | JGI IMG/M metagenome (GOLD analysis project Ga0306921, IMG submission 203760) | Lab enrichment of tropical soil microbial communities from Luquillo Experimental Forest, Puerto Rico - statoxic.12C.oxic.44.000.080 (v2)... | ecosystem: Environmental > Terrestrial >...
GCTTCCGCAACGACGGGGTCGAGCCGGTGTTGATGTCGATCAGCGTCGGCGCCGGCGTGCCGAAACCGCCGGTTTATGTCTGCCACCCGCGCGACGGCGATCCGCAGTCGGCCCGCCGCTTTGGCGCAGCGCCGGGGAAGATTCATGAGTTCGATCGGGAGAGTCGCGACCCGCGCCAGCAGGAATTCGCGCGGCATATCGTGCGCCATGCGGCGCAACAGCCGGTGTGGAGCGCCGGATTAGCCCGCCTTGCTTATATCGGCGGCGACGGTGCGCCGGCAGGCCCGTACCGCATGGACATGATCCATCTGCCCAAGGGGGTTTCGATATGCGGTTATTCGCGCCCCGTCGAAGATGCGTATTTCGTGCTGGAGGGATGCGTTACAGTCGGCTGGGAGGAGGCGGGGCGTAGAGTCGAGGAGCGGTTGGGCGCCAAGGATCTAATTTTCAACCCGGCCGGCCGGATGCACTATTTCCGCAACGATGGCGTCACCGATGCGGAGTTCATGCTGCTTGTCGGCGCACCGAATGCGGAGGATGTTGCGTTCCAAGCGGGATGAACCTGCCGCCGGTGGCCCAAGCCCTGCCCTTGGGACCCTTCAGCGCGCCGTAACGGTACTGCGGCGGGGCCGTGCCCGCAGGCCGATCCAGACGAGCATCGAGGAGAGGAGCGCGAGGCTAGCCGGTTCGGGGACCGCATTAGGGGTGACGGTGAGCGTGTGCAACAACACATCCGCACCGCTCGTGGTGGTGTTGTCGGCGACGAAGAACAGAAAGTTGCTGGTCGGCGTGATGGACACATTCCCACCGGCGCTGGTCGCGTCGGTGAGTTTCGCGCCGAGAGCCGTGCCTGCAGCATTGCCGGCGAAGATCCCGAGCATCTCGCCGTCAGTCGCAGAATCCGCGTTGATTGTAAACGAGCCAAACGATGAGAACAGGCCCGAGATGTCGAGTCGGACAGCTTCGCGCCCGCTGGCATCGATCTCCGGGGCATCGTCGATATGACCGTTATTGCACCCATTCCCGAAGCAGACGCCGACACCCATTTCGTCAGTGCCACGATTGTTGCCGACCAATTGCCCGCCGGCAGTAAAGGCGTCTCCGGCGACTGGCGAACCCGAGCCCGATTGGCTATACGATCCCGAAATTGCCGTGAGGGCGGGCCCCCCGACGGCGGTGTAGCTGTGGCTCCCGCCAAGCGCTTGGTCACCGGAAATTGCGCCGGTGAAGTCATAGGTTACCGGCGCCGCAATAGTATAATTGGAAATGCCGCCGAATGCGCCCACTGCTGAGGCAATCATTAATATTGAAGGAAACTTTTTCATGACTTTACCAGATCGTTGGCCGAATGAGACGGACAATTAGCTCGAATTCGTAAAAATATTCTAGAGGTCAACGTAGTTAATTTCGAGGAATCGTGGTTAACGTCGGGTTCACCATTAAACCCTATAAAAGGCGGTCTATGTCGCGATCAGCTACGATCGGATCGGTGCGCCGCTTGGTCCGACGCCTTGACGCCACTCGCTAAGGCCAGATTGTTCACGAATACGGCCGGTTCTGCGCCATTTCGGTAGAACAGAATTCTAACACGGTATAATCAGCCGCTTTCATCAGGCTAGATTGCGCACTTGCGGAACGGTGAAGCTGACGGGCGGCTCGCCTCGTTCGTAGCGTTCCCACATCGTTTCGTAGGCGCTCTCGATATGCCGACGAAACCGGTCCGTGTCGAAGAGCGGAAAAATATCCCGGTTGCGCACGAGCTTCGCCCTGAGTGCGGCGAGCAGCCTTTCGTCCCGCGCCAGCTCGAGCGCCAGTTGCTCGTAGTCGTCGAGGTTGCCGGTGATCAATTCCGGCAGACCCACTGCGTTCAGCAGGCTCCCCGCCACCCGGCCGGCAAAGCTTGATCCAAGACAAGTCACGACCGGCAGCCCCGCCCAGAGAGCATCGCTTGCCGTCGTGTGGGCATTGTACGGCAGATTATCGAGGAACAAGCCGGCAAGCCGGTGGCGCGCGAGGTGGTCTTCCGTTCGCAGGCGCGGTGCAAACACCAGTCTGTCCGGGGCGATGCCGCGGCTTTCCGCATGGCGCCGCAGATTGCGAACGGCGGTCGCATTCCCTTCGAGCAACCACAGGACGCTACCTTCTACCTGATGCAACAGGCGCATCCAGAGATCAAAAACGGGCGGCGCGATCTTGAAACTGTTGTTAAACGAGCAGAACACAAATCCGGTCTCGGGCAACCCGGCCTCTGCCCGGGTCGGGGTATTGTCACTGATATGCCGCCTGGAATCGTTAGGCTGGTATGTGTCCGGCAGGTAAACAACCTTTTCCGTGTAAAAAGACTGCTGGTCCTGCGGAATAGTAAATCGGTCAGCAAGAATATAGTCCATATAGTTTATACCCGTCGTTCCTGGATAGCCGAGAAAATTTACCTGAATCGGTGCGGGCCGAAATCCGAATATTTTTGCACGACTCCACGTAGTATATCCCTGTAAGTCAACCGCGATGTCGATTTCCAACTCTCTCAGCAAGCGCGCGACATCGGCATCGCGCTCACGTCGAACATCGATGAAGCGGTTAAACGAGGCTTTTATTCGGTCTCTCATTTCGTCGTCGCGGTCAGGCCCAAATGCTATCGCGGTCGTCTCGAATCGTAATTTATCGTGCGCTTCAAACAACCCAGCGATCAGATAGGCGACGGCGTGCTCACGAAAGTCGGCCGATAAATAAGCGAGCCGAATCCTGTCATGATGATAGCGCTCCCCCTTCCACAGAGCATCCCCCGACACGGCATGCTGGTCGTTGGCATAGGTTTGCGCGCATTGCAGCTGTGCACTGGGCGATTGGGATGCACAAAGGAAGATGAAAGGAAAAGCGGCACGCCTTCCCGCGACGACGTCCCTGGTAATCAATTCGACATCCTGGTCATACCCTTCCCAATCACAGCAATGGAGTTTGGCATACAGCAGGTAGCCTTTCCCGTAATCGTAATCGGGCGCGACGCGCAGCAATCGCCCGAATGCTTCGGGCATCTCTTCGAAACGGTCTAGCGCGAACAAGGTGTTGCCGCGATTGTACAGCGCATGGCCATAGTCGGGCTCGATCGCGAGTCCCCGCTCGTAGCTGTCAAGCGCCGCCTCATACCACTTCAGTCCCAACAAGGCATTGCCGCGGCTGTTCCACGCCTCGGCGTAATCGGGGTCGACTGCCAGTGCGCGGTCTAGGCTGGCAAGCGCCTCCGCATAGCGCTCGAGCCCCGACAAGGCATTACCGCGATTGTAAAACGCCTGCGCAAGGTCCGATTTGATCCCCAGCGCCCGGTCCAAGCTGGCAAGTGCTTCGTCATGGCGCTTGAGTGCAACCAAGGCACTGCCGCGATTGTTCCAGGCCTCGGCGTAATCGGGCTTGATTGCGAGCGCTCGGTCGCAGCTAACAATCACCTCCACATAACGTCCAAGTTCCAATAAGGCATTGCCGCGATTGTTCCAGGCTTCGGCAAAGTCGGTATTGACCATGAGCGCCCGGTCATAGCTGGCAACCGCCGCGTCATAGAGCTTCAGGCTCAACAAGGCATTGCCGCGATTATACAAAATATGAATAAAGTCCGGATTGACGGCCAGCGCGCGGTCGTAACTGGCAACCGCCGCGTCATAACGCTCGAGTTCCAACATGACATTGCCACGATTATACAGGGCATCGACATAGTCGGGCTTGATCGCCAGCGCCCGTGCATAGCTGGCAATCGCCTCCTCCTGGCGCGCCAAGCCCCACAAAGCGTTGCCTCGATTGTAGAGGGCATGGACATAGTCGGGCTCAATCGCCAGCGCCCGCTCAAAGCTGGAAAGTGCCGCGTCATAGCGTTTCAGTTCCAATAGGGCATTGCCGCGATTGTTCCAGGCCTCCGCATAGCCGGGCGTCATCGTCAGCGCTTGATCATAGCTGGCAATCGCCTCCTCGCGGCGACCGAGTCCCGACAACGCATTGCCGCGATTATATAGGGCATAAACGTAGTCGGGCTTGCTCGTCAGAGCGCGGTCATAGCTCGCGACTGCCGCGTCGTTGCGGCTCGTGCGCAACAGGGAGTTACCCCGATTGTAGAGGGCCTCAGCGTTGTCGGGGTTGATCTGCAACGCCCGGTCATAGCTGGCAATCGCTTCCGCGTGGCGATCGAGCTCCGCCAACACATCGCCCAACATCAAATGCGCGTCAAAGTAGTCAGGCGCTTTGGCGATAATTGCCAAGTACAAGGCCTCCGCTTGCTCCAGCCGCCCTCCTTGGTAAAGCCGCAGAGCCTTCTGAAGCGCGGCCGCGCTCTCTGGCGATTGCGACGGCTTCGTTTGGTTCAGCCGAAAAGAGCGCCGATCTCCCCTGCGTTGTTTACTTCTCATGTCTCCGTCATTCGAGCGCATCGCCGAGTCGGGTTGCAGGGATCTATTGGGAACTCACGCGCCCATCGGAGTTGTCAGCGCAATCAGTCGTTGCGCCGCTTGCTCGACGCGATCGAGGCGACGACAGGTGTCGATCAGTTCGCCGAATTGCCCCTCGCCGATCGCGAGGCCGGGCGTGATCGGGCGGATGCGGCGGGCCTGCTCCTCGAAATCCCAGATAAATTCGCGGCCAGTGCCTTCCTTGGTGAAATGTCGGCCGTCTTTCGTAAACACGGTGATGCGCGGACCGAACAGTGTGCGGCGCACCGTCGGGATCAAGGTCACGCGGTGCATCAGGTCGAGCACCTCCGGCGGGTCGGTCTCACCGGGGCGGGGCCGGTCGCTGCGCAATAGCGGATAGCCGCGCTCGGCGGCACCCCAGGCGGTAAAATATTGTGTGCTGCCGATTTGCGGCGGATTGTCGATGCCGCGACTGGGGAAGGCCGGGCTCGGATATTCGGTCTCCAGCCAGTTGACCACTGCCTCGATGCGGTCGATGTCCTCATGACCCAGATTGTGCTCCTCGCAGAGCCTAGCGGTCACATCGACATGTGCGATGTTGTATCCGGCGGTCGAATAGATGCGGTAGAGGGTCTCCAGAAAAATCCAGTCGCGGCCGAGACCCTCGGTGATCTTGCCGAAATCGGTGCGGTTCGCGCCAGTGAAGCTGTAGCGCAATTCGCCGCGGTTGTTTCCGGCATAGGCGTGGTAAAACCCAGCCTCGCCCTCCAATGTCGTTTCGCCGCCCGGTGTGCCGTGCCTGGCCAATGCGACGGCAAGCAGCGCATTGCGTACCGCGCCGCCTTCGCGCAACGACCGGCCGCCGCTGCGCGCGCCTTCCAGATTGCCTGCCGCCAGGTTGACGCATTGCGCAATCGCGCTGTGGATTTGGTTGCCATCGAGGCGCTGCAGTTTGGCTGCCGCGACCGCCGCGCCGAAGATCCCGAACACGGGCCCGGCATGAAAGCCGCGCGACATGACGGTCGGTATGAACTCGGCGGCCATACGCTCCATGACCTCGTAGGCGGCTACGATCGCCGTCAGGAATTCGCGACCCGACGCACCGACGATTTCGGCGGCCGCAAGCGCGGCCGGCAGGATCGCGATGCCGGGATGGGTCAGCATGCGGAAGGTGTCCCATTTGCCACCGGCAAAAATCATCTCCGCATTGACAAAGGCGGCCCCGGCCTTGGTGAGCTTGGCCCCGTGGCACAGCACCGTTGCGGCGCCGCCTCCACCCGCCTCTTCCTCCTGCATCAACGCCAATGCCTGCCGGCTCGCGGGCATGTCGCGCGCAATGAGCGCCGAGCTCAGTGCCTGCAATGTGACACCCTTCGCGCGGTCGACGACTTCCGGCGGCAGGTCTTCATACCGAAGCTTGGCGACGAAACCGGCGAACTCTCGGCTCAGCGACATGGGGGTTCCCTCCTCATTCTTGCAGCAACGGCCTCAGGTGCGGCGCATCAGGAAGAGCTGCTGCGATCCATAAGACAGCCAAACACGCCGCGTTTGGAGAAAATCGATCCCGAGCACGAGATCGGCCTCGCCCAGCCTCATTTCGGTCACATCGATTTCGGCATTGCGGATCACGTCACCATCCACCTCCAGTCGCGAAAAGCGATGAGCGTGTGCGCTCAATTGCTCGCCGACGGCACCGCGCACCATGACCGGGGGGTCGGACCCCAATACCTTTTTGCTCAAGCCCAGCGCCTGCGCGGCTCGCATCGAGAGCACGGAGAATTGCGCGCCGGTATCGAACAATGCATTGATCGTGCGGCCATCGAGCTGTGCCGGAAAGTACAAGCGGTTGCTCGGAGACCGACCCACCGCGATCCTGGCATAAGGCGGGGCCCAGGCCGGCGCAGCAGCCGCGCAAGTTTGCTCTCGATAGAGGATCACGCGACGACCGGGCAGGTCGAGATCGACATCGAAGCTGCTCAGGGTGTCCGCTCCGAGCACCCCATCCAACGGCCCGGTGGAGTCGTTCTCGATCTCGATCGGCGCAACCCGAATTCTCCGCCGCGGCGCCTCGACGCCGCCGATCATAAAGCTGCGCAAATCCAGCTCGCCGGCCGCCACATCGCCGCTGATCCCATGCACCTGCCGGCCTAATTCGATATGGGTGCGTTGCGCGCCGATCCGCTGCAAGGCGGCCGGGGTCAGGACCGTTGCCTCTGCCCCGGTATCGAGCAGAAGGGTGACAGGCGCGCCATCCGCGAAGACTTTTACAATGGGCTCGTTGCGAAGCATCGCAACCGCCGTCTCGCCCAAACGCACCGCTCCACAGCCGCGTCCGCCATCAGCGGCGGGCTGCACGCTCGCGTACTCGGACCCGATTTGCCGTGGCGAAGAAGCACCAGCGGGAGACGCTTCGCCGTAGGGACCGCCCGTCCACGCCAGCGCCGCCGCCGTGACCATGCTCGCCAGCCACTGCCTCATCGAGAGAGCCCACTCACGTTTCGACGCTTAAAGCCGTCACACGGGGTGACATTTCGCAGAAATCCGTGCAAGGAGAACATATGAGTTACCTGCCCAATCCACCGGATACGTCCCCCTCGTCGCCAGCCCGCGCTCTCCCGCACAGCTCGCATTGGGGCGCCTTCTCGGTGCTGCTGCGCGACGGCGGAATCGAAGTGAAGCCGCATCCGGCCGATCCCGCGCCGTCGCCGCTGCTCGACAATATTCCCGCGTCCGTGTCGCACCGCGCACGGATCGCCCGGCCGATGGTCCGGCGCGGCTGGCTCGAACGTGGTCCCGAACCGGACCGGCGGCGTGGGCGCGAGGAATTCATACCGGTTGATTGGCCGCGCGCGCTCGATCTCGTTGCGGCGGAATTGCGGCGCATCTATTCGGACTATGGTCCGTGCGCCGTCTATGGGGGCTCCTATGGCTGGGCTAGCGCCGGGCGTTTCCACGACGCGCCGCGCCAGTTGCACCGGTTCCTCAATGTAGCCGGCGGCTATGTCCGCTCGGTCGGCAGCTATAGCTCGGGCGCCGCATCGGTGATCCTGCCGCACGTCATCGGCCCGCAGGAGGCCGTGGCCGGCAACAATGTCAGCTGGGACGAGCTGGTGTCGGAGAGCGCCCTCGTGCTGGCCTTTGGCGGCATGGCGCTCAAAAACAACGATGTCGGCGGCGGCGGGAGCGGCGAGCACGTCGCGTTGGCTCGATTGCGCGCGGCGCGTCGCCGCGGCGTGGAATTCCACTTGATCGGACCGTTGCGCGACGACCTCCCGGGCGATGTCGAGGCGGTCTGGCACCCGATCCGTCCAGGCGCCGATGTGGCGCTCATGCTCGGCATCGCCCACACCTTGGTGACCGAAGCGCGGCACGACCGCGCTTTGCTCGACCGATACTGCGTCGGGTACGAGATCTTCGAGGCCTATTTGCTCGGCCGGAATGGCGGCCAGCCCAAGGACGCCGCGTGGTCGGCGGCTGTATGCGGATTGCCGGCCGATGAGATCATCGGACTGGCACGGGATGCCGCCGGAAGGCGCACTCTCGTGACATGTTCGCAGTCGCTGCAGCGGGCCGAGCACGGTGAGCAGTCGATCTGGATGGGTGTCGTGTTAGCAGCGCTGCTCGGCCAGATCGGTCTGGCTGGCGGCGGCTTCGCCTACGCGCTGGGGTCTACCTCAAATACCGGCAAGCCGCCCTTAGCGGTGTCGTTGCCGACATTGCCGATCGAGCGTAACAGCATTGCCGATTTCATCCCGGTGGCGCGCATCGCCGACATGCTGCTGCATCCGGGGCAGCCGTTTGATTTCAACGGCCAGCGGCTCACCTACCCCGACATCAAACTGGTCTATTGGGCGGGCGGCAACCCATTTCACCATCATCAGGATTTGAACCGGTTGCGCGACGCCTTTGCGCAACCCGACACCGTGATCGTGCATGATTCGGCATGGACCGCGAGCGCGCGCCATGCCGACATCGTCTTGCCGGCGACCGTCACCTTGGAGCGCGAAGACATCGGAGGCTCGCCCGGCGACCCTCTGCTGGTGGCAATGCACCGGGTGGTGCCTGCCTATGACGAGGCGCGCGACGATTACGAAATATTTTCCGGGCTCGCCGAGCGTCTGGGCATTGCCGAGCAGTTCACCGAGGGCCGGTCGGCGCGCCAATGGCTGCGGCACCTTTACGAGCCGACCCGCCGTGCCCTCCTGGAACGCGAGGTGGTGGCACCTGATTTCGATGAATTCTGGGAAGCCGGTGAAGTGATATTGCCGACCCAGGCCTGGGAGGGCGGTATCCTGCGGGCGTTCCGCCGAGATCCCTCTGCCGCGCGTCTGTCGACGCCGAGTGGCAGGATCGAGATTGCATCCACCACAATCGCTAGGTTCGACTACGCGGACTGCCCGGGACATCCGACCTGGCTGCCGCCAGCGGAGCCCCCGATTTCGCGTTTTCCGCTGCAGCTGATCGCTAACCAGCCGGCCACCCGCTTGCACAGTCAATTGGATTTCGGAGCGACGAGTCAGAAGTCGAAGATCAAGGACCGCGAGCCGGTCCGAATTCACCCGCAAGATGCCGCAGCACGAGGTATTCGAGACGGCGATATCGTGCGCCTCTACAACGACCGCGGCGCTTGCCTCGCCGGCGCGGTGTTGAGCGACGCGTTGCGTCCCGGGGTCGTCCAGCTCTCGACGGGCGCCTGGTACGACCCCGAGGACCCGGCCGCCGACAACCCGCTCTGCGTCCATGGCAATCCCAATGTTCTGACGCGCGACGCCGGTACCTCGAAATTGGCGCAAGGCTGCACCGGGCAACTCACGGCGATCGAGATTGAGCGTTTCAATGGCCCATTGCCGCCAATAAGGGCATTCGATCCGCCGCGAGAGCGCTGAGGGAAGAGGCGCGCTGGCAGAAGACCGACCGGCGTCTGCCGATCAACCTGTTAGACCTGCGATTTCGGCAAGGAGTGCGTTGGTGCAGCGCTGGCGACAATAGCCGCGGATTCCGATCAGCGACTGCTCGTGGCGCTCGGGGCTGTTTGTCGCGCAAGCGTCGGTGACCAGGGTCACCAGGTAGCCGAGATCGCACGCGTCGCGCACTGCGCTTTCGACGCACTGGTCGGTCAGCATACCGGCAATAATGAGCGAACGCACCGCAAGATTACGCAAGACATAGTCGATGTTGGTCGAGATGAAGACACTGCTCGACGTCTTGCGGAAGATCATCTCGTCGTCGGTGGGGGCGATGTCCGCGAGCACTTGGGCATCCCACGAGCCGGGCGGCACATCGATGCCGAAGATCTTGTAGTCGAGGCTGCGGTCGCGGCCGTCGCGGGTCATGTTTTCTACGGCCGCGTAGACCACCTCGACATGCGCGCGCCGGCAGGCGGACTGCAGGCGCTGCAGATTCGCCAAAACAGTTTCATGCAGCCGGCCGATGAGATGGCGCCGCTGCTGAGCGTCCAACTCGCGCAGGCCCGTACCATCGGGGTGCGCGCAATAATTCTGGACATCGACGATCAACAACGCGGCATGCGTCGGGTCGATCGGAATTTCGCGGCTCGGTGTACTCACTCGCGCAAGAACTCACCGTAGGCGGCCGGCAACAGGCGCGCCAGCCGCTCGGCCCACTCTCTCTGACCCTCCGGCCTCCCGATCAAATCCTGGCGGATCTCGATCTCGACATGCGGCAACCCGCGGCGCTCGCCATGCACCGGGACGGTGTAGTCGGTCAGGTCGCTGACCGCGTAAGGTTCGTTTTCGCCCACCATGAGGCCGCCTTCGGCGCGCAACAACTCCGCCAATGCATGAGCCAGGCGCGAGTCGCGGTTGAACAGCACCGCGACATGCCACGGCCGCGCGACGCCTTTGAAAACCGGGGTAAAGCTGTGCAATGCCACGAGCACCGAGGCTTGGCCTTCCGCCGCCCGCCGGTCGAGCGCTGCCGATATTGCGTCGTGGTAGGGGCGGAATATCGAGTCCACGCGAGCGGCGCGCTCGGCCTTCCCGAGCCCCTGATTCCCCGGGATTTCGGTCGTCTCGCTGATCTCTGGGACCGAGCTTGGAACCTCGGGGTCGCGGTTGCAGTCGATAACAAGACGCGAATAGGTCTGCAGCACGACCGCCGCATCCAGCAGCCGCGACAGCTCTCGGCCGACCTCGCCGATTCCGATATCCCACGCGATATGCCGCCAAGTTTCGTGCTCCGGCAAGCCGAGGGTGCCGAGCCGCCGCGGGATTAGGCGACCGGCATGCTCGCAGGTGAGAAAAAAGACCGAGCCGCCAGCCTCGTTTTCGAGCGTCACCGGGCTGGGTTCGTCGGGGTCTAGCAGTCCCGGCGCGGTCATTATCGTCAATAAACCTCGGCGTAGCGGGCGCAGAGCTCGGCGGGAGACAAACCAGCGACCTTTTCCGCCTCGACCCGTTTGAAGCGCATATAGGCGTCGAAATGCGTCGGGCCGAACCATCCGGCGACCGTCTCGTTGGCGGCGAGCCGGTCGAGCGCCTCGGGGAGGGTGTGCGGCAGGTACTCCGGCACGTCGGATTTCGGAAGCTCATGCCCGCGGCGGATGCCGTCGACTCCGGCGAAGATTACCGCTCCGAGCGACAGGTAAGGGCTCGCGGCGGCGTCGGTAGCGCGGAATTCGACGTGAAACTGGCTTGTCCGTTCGGCCGGGGTCGCGGCGGCGAAAGTCGGGCAGATGCGCAGTGTCGCCCCGCGATCCTGCCGCACCAGGTCGATCACGGTCGGCGCCCAGGCATTCGGGGTTAGCCGCAAATAGGACACCGGCGACGGCGCGGTGATCGCGCAGATTGCCGGCATGTGATGCAATACGCCAGCAAAGAAATGCTGCGCGGGTTTGCTGAGCTCCAATGGCTCGGCCGGTGCATGTGTCGCCGGCGCACCCGCGGCGTCGACAAGGCTCATATGAATGTGCACACCGTTGCCGACGAGTTCGGGGTCGGGCTTTGGCGAGAAGATCACGCGCTGGCCCAGCCGGTGCGCTGTGGCGCGCGCCATCTCGCGGGTGATTACCGCGTGGTCGGCAGCGATCAGTGCCGTCTGCGGCATGACGGTTACCTCGAACTGGCGCGGACCGTATTCGGCGAGAAACGTGTCCGGAACGACCCCGGCGGCGCGCAATGCAGCCGTGAAGGTCTCGCCAAAGCAATCCTGGCGGCGGAAGGCGCCGAGGGCGTAGGCGTCACCGGGCTGGTCGGACAAGCCGGTGTAGAGGAATTCCTGCTCGAAGGCCGCAACGAGCCTCAGGCTGGCCGCCTCGTCCAGCGCCTTGACCGCGCGGCGCAGAAAGTCCCGTGGGCAGCATTCCCATGGGCTTCCGTCGGTATTGCAGATGTCGCCCAAGAAGAAATGCTCGACCGCCGAGCCATCGGCGAAATCGACCCGCACCTCGGCAGCGGGGTCAGGAACGATCATGAAATCGCCCGCGGTGCCGAAGGGGGTGTCCCAAATCGGCCCGAAGGGCGACATCATCAGGTTGCTGCCGGTCCAGCCGACGCCCTTTTTCAGCCGCGCCGGGAGTTCGCGCGCCGGAAACCCCTTGCCGCGCGCGAGCCCGGAAATATCGCAAGTCGCGACGAAAACGAGCTCTTCCCGGATCATGCCGCCTATTCCTCCCTCTCCGCTCGCTTGCGGGGGAAGAGGGTTGGGGTGAGGTGGATGGCGGGGCAGCGCCTGAGGCGAGAGAAGGCCATCTCACTCTCCCAGCCCTGCGGGGCGGGCCCCTCCCTCTCCCCCGCAACGCGGCGGAGAGGGGCAGTGCAACGGGTCATCTGACCTGCTCGGCCAAGGGTACGTGCCGATCGGAGTTGCAGGGAACTGGTCATGCGTATGGGCGTACCTCTTCGGCAATTCGCCGCCGCCTGGAAAAGGCGTGCGCCGGCTCGTTGGAATGTGGGTGTGCTCGGGCACGTAGAGCGAGGCAAAGCCGCGCTCTTCGAGGGCTCGCGCGAGTTCGGTGATGTCGATCCCGTAATCGGTCGGGAAATAGAAGACGCCTACGCGCATGATCCCTCTCTGCGTCCGGTAGATGTCGGCTAGGATGACATAGTTACAAAAGTTCGGCCATGGAGGAGAGCCTTGCCTGTCGCAATGGTCCGTGGCGTCGACATCAACTACGAAGTGCTCGGCGAGCGCGGGCATGGATCCACGAGAAAGGTGTTAGATGGGACCCTTGGCAGGCATAAAGGTTGTGGAACTCACCGGCATCGGGCCAGGGCCGATGTGCGCGATGCTGCTGGCCGATTTGGGTGCGACGGTATTGCGGATCGACCGGCCCGAGCCGAGCGACCTCGGCCTCCAGCGCGAGCAGCGCTATGACCTCTTGCTGCGGGGACGCCCGGCGATAGCCGTAGACCTTAAGAGCTCGGCGGGCAAGGCGCTCGCCTCGCGCCTCATTGAACGCGCTGACGCGCTGATCGAAGGCTTTCGGCCGGGCGTCACCGAGCGGCTAGGCCTCGGGCCGGAGGATTGCCTCACGCACAACCCCCGCCTTGTCTACGGCCGGGTCACCGGCTGGGGACAGAACGGGCCGCTGGCGCACGCGGCGGGTCACGACATCAATTACATCTCGCTGGTCGGCGCACTGCACGCGTTCGGGCGGCGCGGTCAGCCGCCGACCCCGCCCCTCAATCTGATCGGCGATTTTGCCGGCGGTGCGCTCTACCTCGCCTTCGGGATCGTCTGCGGGATTCTCGAGGCGCAGCGTTCAGGCCGCGGCCAGGTCGTCGACGCGGCGATGGTCGACGGCTCCGCCTCGCTGATGACAGCCTTCCACGGCATGGTCGCCGCCGGTCTAGCGACACACGAGCGCGGCACCAACCACCTCGACACCGGCTCCCACTTCTACAATGTCTATGAATGCGCCGACGGGCGGTGGATTTCGATCGCCCCGATCGAGGCCAAATTCTACGCCGAATTGCTGCGCCGGCTCGACATAGATCCGGCGACGATGCCGCCGCAACTGGAACGCAAACATTGGCCCGAAGCGCAAGCCCGGCTGGCGGCGCTATTCAAGACCCGGATCCGCGATGAGTGGTGCGCATTGCTCGAGGGCACCGACGCTTGTTTCGCTCCGGTGCTGTCGACCGACGAATCGCCGCATCACCCGCATAACATGGCGCGCCGGACCTATGTCGAGATCGACGGCGTCATGCAGCCGGCGCCGGCCCCAAGGTTCAGCCGTACCGTCCCCGACCTGCCGATCCCGCCGCAATCGCCGAGCCGCGGCGAAGAAGCCTACGCCACGCTGACCGGTTGGCTCGAACCCGCTGAGATCGTCGCGTTGCGGGCCGCCGGCACCCTCGGCTGAACTGCCACGTCAGGCTGGGGTGGGCTCCATCCTGTAGTCGCTGTCGCCGACGTGCTCGGCCCAGGTCGTGCCCTGGCCTTGCTCGCCATTTTCCGACATTGCGAGATGGGCGAACAGCCGGTCCGGCGCCGCGCCGTGCCAGTGCATCGTATCGGGCGGGATCAAGACCGTGTCCCCGGGGTAGATCGCCTGCGGCCGCGAGCCTTTGCCAATGCAGATGCGGCCAACCCCGGAAAGGCAATAAAGCGTCTGCCCGACCGGATGCGAGTGCCAGCCGGTGCGCGCGCCCGGCGTGAACGAGACGACGGTCGCACGCATGCGCGATGGCGCCTGGCCGACCAGCACTTCGTCTTGAAAGACCTCGCCCGTGAAGTTTTCGGCCGCGCCCCGCTTAGTGGCCCGCGCCCCTGCTCGCACAACCGTCATGGCTCCCTCCGTTTTGCGTCGAGACCTTCGCCAACAGAATAGGCCCGGCGCGCACCGCGTTGCAAAGCCGGAAATCCCGCTTTTACGATCAATGCGAAACCGTCTTGGGGCAAGGATGAGCGAGCCGATCAAGATGTTCTGGCAGCCGCATTGAACGAGCTGCCTGAGGGTAAAGGAATACCTCTCAATCCGTTGGATCGAGTTCCAATCGATCAATGTACTGGCGGGTGACTGCGGCAAGCGTCGCGCCAAGGCACGTCGTCGCCGGCTTGGCGCAACGCGCTGCGCTTTTCCACCCTCCGCTTCCTTCTTGGCTACTGCTCAAGGCACAACTGCTTGTCGAGGTTCTGCAGC
>Ga0306921_10004396_pt1 | contig 14487 bp, 9 predicted proteins | sample sta12Cox44000080_FD_203760 | JGI IMG/M metagenome (GOLD analysis project Ga0306921, IMG submission 203760) | Lab enrichment of tropical soil microbial communities from Luquillo Experimental Forest, Puerto Rico - statoxic.12C.oxic.44.000.080 (v2)... | ecosystem: Environmental > Terrestrial > Soil...
CGGCGACGTCGCCGCGGTCCAGAAGCACTCCGCCGAGACGCACGGAGGCATCGCCGTAGGTATGTCCACTCCGCTCGAAGCAGCTGCGAAAGAGTTTTTCGGCTTCCGCGTTATGGCCGAGGGTCAGATGGGTAAGCGCGAGTTCGTACTCGGCTTCGTAGTAGTTGGGCGCACTGGCGAGAGCTTGCTCGAAATCCGGGAGCGCCGCCCGCGGGTCCTTGTCCTGATACAGCTTCTTTTTCCCGGAGGCCATGAATGCGCGCGCCTTGGAGGGCATGGAGAGTTCGTGAACGGAAACGGTTGGGGATGCCGGGGAGTTGTCCTTGCCAGCGAGGGGCCGGAGATAAACGGTTACGCTTTTGTCCGAGACCATCGAGACATCCACCGGGACCTCGGCGCGTTCGTAGCCGGCCACTTCGACGCGCAGGTAATACACGGCGCGGCGCAAACTGCCGAAGTCGAAACGCCCGCTATCCGAGGCCGGTCCGGAGGTAATCAAGGCGTGCTCGGCATTGTACAACTCGACCATGACGTTCTTGGCGGGATTGGCGTCGGTCTCAAAATAGACGTTTCCGGCAATGGTGGCGGGCTTCTGGGAAAAACTCGCAGGCGGGGCAAACAGGAAAAGGAGGACCCCGAGGGAACCGGCAAGCCTGATCATCGGAACCTCCAGGCTGGCTGAGGGGCGGAAGTATAGCACTGTGGAAGGACCGCAGCGGTTGTAACTTTTTCGAGCCCTGCAGGTCCGGCTCGTTTCCTGACCGCGGATCAAGAGCTGGTTACTTTTCAAGGGCGGCAGCAGCTTCGTTGAGCAGGAGGGCGAGGCGCAGACCGGCCTGGGCCACGCGTTGTTCGACCAGGGGGGCGGCGGCCTGCTGGTAGCTTTCGCCGGCGAAGAGATTCAGATGCAGCATACGCTCAGCGATGTTGTTGGCGTCGCTGCAGGAATGCACGGAGGCGGGAGTTTCGCGCGGTACGGAGGGAAGGAGTGCGCCGTAGGCGATGGTTTCGGCGAGATCGTGGCTCTCCCACACCCAGTCCTCTACGTGAATGCCAGCAGCCTGCCACTTCGCAAAATCGGATGAGAACCGGTCGGCCAGGCGGTCGGCGTATTCCGGGGCCTCGGCGCCTTCGGAATCGCGTTCGAGGATAGCGGTGTCCCACAACGCATGAAGATTCGGGGTAAAGGAGCCGCCCTGGCTCTCGTAAGGACGACGGCGGAAATAGCGCACCGGAACGCAGTTGCCGCCTTCATCGTTGTTGGTGCTGGCGTGCAGAGGCATGTGCAAGTCACCGAGGAAATGGACCAGGTAGCGGAGGGCTTCGGCACGTTTCGGAGGCGCGGCGGATTTGTCGTTGAGAATGGCGAGTTGATCGGCGATGGCTTTGCTGATGCAGCCTTCCCCGCCGCAATAGAGATCGATAGGGCCGCGCGCGACGCCGCGAGGGATATTGATGTAGTGCCAGGGACCGTTGTTGCGTTCCTTGCGAACGTCGTCGGGCCAGGTGGACGCGTCGGCCAGGAGGTCGCCGGAGGGGTTGCCACAATAGCGTTTGAGTTGGGGGTCAACAGGATTCTCGGAGAGCAGTTGATCGACGAGGTGGCGCGCTCCGGGAGTGAGGTGTTTTTCGGCGATGAGCGCGACGACCTGGTGACCTTTGCAGCCCCAGGCGATGGCCGGGGCGGGATGAAGAGCCAGGAACAATAACGCGGTGCAAAGCACCGGGAAGGCGGCGTTCATAGGGACCCCAGGGATACCCGAATCTCCTTGCCATTCGAATCGAGGACCATGATCCCTCGCTTTAGAAGCGGCGGGCGGGACCCAGGATGTGCCAATGAAGCGAGAACCACGTGAGGAACAGACACGCCAAGGCTACCAGTGAGAACTTTACACGGGAGGTCCAACGCAAGGAGTCGCGACTCCAAATTCGAATGCCGGCGATGACCGCGAAAACGCTGGCGAAGATGGCCACGGCGGCGAGCAGATTGCAGAGAATGAAATATTTGTCGTAGCGATGGTCGGGAACGGTGTCGGAACTGGTCATGACGCGCACCAGAGTGCCTAGATAAACCAGCAACACGGTCCAGGCCATGGCCGCCGCGCGAGGCGCAAAAGTCAGGCGCAGGGTGCCCGCTGGTGGTTTCGAGGCCGGACGGTGGGAAAACGCAAGGCCCCGGAAGAAAAAGACCAGCAGAGCGAGAACCACGGCAAAAACAATTGCCGCGCTCGCGGAGCCCAGGGCGAGAATGAGACGGTCATTTTCGTACCAGGGCACGCGTTCGAGTTGCTGGCCGGCAAAATCGAAGGCCAGGCGCACCACCTTGCCCCCGCAATCGTGAATCCCGTACAGCAAATCCTGGCCATCTTCCTCGTGCCACAACCCATCGGCGCCGGGCTTCCACCGCTGCTGGTGGCCCCGGAGATTGTCGAAATCTTCGATGCGGAGTTCGCCGTTCGTCGGGTCGGCGGTGACCTGCGTGGAGTCGAAGAGTTCGGCGAGCTTCATCTTGGTGCTGTCCGCGCGTCGCGTCGATTGATAGGTGCCGGTTATGGCTTCGAGATCGCTGGAGGTGGCTTTTTCGAGGGAAGGCGCAGCGGTCATCGGGTAATAGCGATCGGCAAAGGAGCGCAGCAGCTCGGGGCGAGTTTTGCTGCTCGAGCGCGCCGAGTTGTAGGAGACGAACAGAACCAGCCGCTCGCGCGGTTCGATGAAGAACATGCTGTGGAAGGCGATGAGATCGCCTTCGTGCCCAATGAAATGCAAATGGTTGCGCCAGACCTGGTAGAAGCCCATACAGATCGCGGGCAGCTGATCGGAAGCGGCAAACTGCCGGGTCCACATTTCGGCAAGGGTTTCCGGCCTGAGAATGCGCTTTCCGTCGAGTTCGCCGCCGTTCAGCAACGCTTCGGCAAAGCGGCCCATATCGGCGGCGGTCGTCGAAAGCGCGCCCGCCGGAGCGGGATTAATAAATTCGAAACCGATCGGAGGCTTTTCGGTACTGGAGCGGTATCCGTCGGAGACGAACGAAGCCAAAGGCTCGGGCAGCGGCTGCCGGAAGCTCGAGCGGGTCATGCCGAGCGGCTGGAAAATATGCTCGTCGACGTAGGATTCGAAAGGCTCGCCACTCACGCGCTCGACGGTGTAACCGCCGAGTCCCACCCCGTAATTCGAATACGCGGGCACCTGGCCCGGCGGATATATGCGGCGCGGCTGATTCTGGATCAGGAAATCACGTAGGGTCGGAGGATTCTTGGGATCCACCAGGATGAGATCGCGAATCTCCTCCTCAAATCCGCCGGTGTGGGTCATGAGATTCCGGAGCGTGATCGGTTTGCCGAACGCGGGCGCGATCTGGAAGTCCAGATACTGGTTCACATCGGTGTCGATGTTCAGTTTTCCCTGTTCGGCCAGCTGCATCACGGCGATCCACGTGAACAGTTTGGAGATGGAGGCCAGGCGAAACATCGTGGTGTCCGGAGCGACGGGCTTTTTCCTGCTTACGTCCGCGTAGCCGTAGCCTTTTTTGAGAAGCACCTGGCCATCCTTCATGACCAGCACAGACGCACCGGCGATATCGCTGCGTTCGAGTTGCAGTGGAATGATGCCGTCGAAGAGCGCCTCGAGATCAGCCGGTTCGAGTTTATGCGCGGCAGCAGGAACGGCGGGCGAGGGATTTTCCGTGACGGCTTGCGGGGTCGGCGGCGTTTTCGGAACGGTTTGCCTTGGAACTTGTGGCCAGGCCTCGCGAGCACCCAAAATCGCGGCAACCAGGAGACCAACGCGAAGTGAGCTGCTCACTTCGTCCCCCTCCTAGGCGCTGAGCCAACGCCCGAACGGTTTTAGCGATTCGGTGTGATCACAGATAACGCGAAGCGCGGCGGTGATCGGAATGCCAAGGATCAATCCCATGCCGCCCCAGACCCAGCCCCAAAACAGCAGGGAGATGGTGATTGCGACGGCGTTCAGTTGAACCTGGCGCCCGACCAGTTGCGGGGCGATGAGATTCTGCGCCACGACGTGAATGCCCAGCAGGACGACGGCGATGATGCCGAAATGACTGACCGCTTTCCATTTCAGGATGGCCAGGAAGAATCCGGGCATCCAGGCGAGCACCGCGCCGATGTACGGAACCATGTTGAACACGCCGGAGGCGATGCCGCCGAGGATGGGGTAGTCGAGGCCAAGAGCGAGAAAGAAGATGCTGGTGCAGGCGACGACCACCAGGGTGACCACCGACATGCCGATGAGGTAGTCGCGAAGCACGTTGCGCAGATCATCGAGGGTTTCCTTGACCTGGGTGCGACGGGAAACGGGAAACAATTGCAACGTGGAGTGCCAGGCCTCGCGCTTCCCCGCCAACATGAAGAACACCAGAAACGGAACAAAGGTGGCCTCGAGCACGAGTGCGTACAGAGAGCCGATGCCGCGAATGAAAAGGCTGTGCACAAAGCCGGAGTCGGGTGCGGGAGTGCTGACGGGCTTCACTCCATTGGGCAAGGCGAGATCGCTGACACCGCCCTCGATGCCCATGATTTTGCCCTGAATCGGGGAGGTGGCCTGACGCAGGAGATCGCGGTAGGTGGGCCAATTGTCGGCGAAATCGCTTCCCCGCGCCCACAAGCCGTAGCCCGCCAGGGCCAGAACCGCGATCAGCAGCAGCACCATGATCAGCGAGCCGATGGTACGCGGAATGCGGGAACGCTCAAGGAATTCAACCGCGGGATCCAGAAAATAGGCCAGAAGGACGGAGAGGAGCACGGTGATAACCACGCCGGCGGCGTAATAGACAAAAAGCAAAATGACCGCGGCAGCGAGAATCTTCAGGCTGAAGGTCGAGCCTGAAATGCGAAAAACGGTCGTCGTCGGGGTTTCGGTCGTGGACAAGCAAGACTCCGTATCGACACGGTAGCATACCCGAAGGCGAGGCGGGACACGTGGAAGTATTGTTACATAGGAAGGATTACCCGGCGGCGAAATGCGGCGTGTGGAGAGGCTTTGGGCAACGGGAGAAACGCCCGTGCGAGCCCCGGGGCCAGGGTGCGTGGTGTGCTAGACTGCCGGAGGTCGCGCCCCCCGGCCCGATGAGCCTATGCCAAAAGAACTTTTTGGAACCGATGGAATACGCGGAGTCCCCGGAACACCGCCGCTCGATGATCAGTCACTCTACGCCGTGGGAAGAGGAATCGGCGAAACGCTGAAGAAAGAACACGCCAAGGCGCACGTCCTGATCGGGATGGATACGCGGGAATCCGGTACGCACATCGCCTCGTTACTCGCCGCGGGAGTGCAAAAAGCGGGCGGCACGGTGGAATTCGCCGGCGTGATCACGACGCCGGGCGTGGCGTGTCTGGTTCGGCAAAATGATTATCAGGCTGGCGTGGTGATTTCGGCGTCGCACAATCCCTATCATGACAACGGCGTGAAGCTTTTCTCCCACGAGGGAATGAAGTTTCCGGACGCAGAAGAAGAAGAGATCGAAGCGGCCATTTCGCGGCTCAGCCAGGAAGCGGCTCCCGCGGCGCGGCCGGCGCTGGTTGCCAAGCACGAACTTCACGTGGAATACCTGGATTTTCTGCGCAGAAACGTGCTGCCCGGAGCGAACCTCGGCGGACTTCCGATGGTGCTCGATTGCGCCAATGGAGCGGCCTACCAGCTGGGTCCGGAACTGTTCCGTTCGCTCGGAGCAGACGTAATCGCGATCGGGGTGTGCCCTGACGGAAAAAATATCAATGCCGGTTGCGGATCGCTGCATCTCGAGGGCCTGCAGGAAAGAGTGGTGAGTGAAAAAGCGGCCATGGGGGTGGCCTTCGACGGGGACGCGGACCGCGCCTTGTTTGTGACCGCGAAGGGAAACGTGGTGAACGGAGATGGCGTGCTGCTGGCGGCGGCGCGGCACCTGAAATCGCAGAACGCGTTGAAGAACCTGCGCGTGGTGGCGACTTCGATGTCGAACCTCGGACTCGAACGGGCCCTGTCGCGCGAAGGAATTTCCCTGGCGCGTGCTGCCGTGGGGGATCGCTATGTCCTCGAGGAGATGCTGAAGTCGGGGAACAACCTGGGCGGCGAGCAGTCCGGCCACGTCATTTTTCTCGACGACAGTCCGGCGGGAGACGGTTTGCTGACCGCGGTGAAGATGGCCTCGCTGGTGTCGATGGATGGATCGCTCGCGGAGCTGGTAGCCGGGCTGAAAGACTACCCGCAAGTGATTGTGAACGTGAAAGTAAAATCCAAGCCACCGCTCGATTCGCTACCCCAGGTGGCGCAAGCGCTGGCCCAGGCGGAATCCGCTTTGGGTGACAATGGAAGAGTGGTGCTGCGGTATTCGGGCACGGAGCCGCTGGTGCGCGTCATGGTGGAAGCGGAGCATCCCGGGGAAGTCGAGAGATTCTCGAGATTGATCGCAGACGCAGTGCGAGCAGCCATCGGGGCGTAGCGAACCAGCACCAGGGCAACCGTCGGCGGGCCGCGTTTTCGAGGCAGATCTTATTAAACTCTGTAGAGTCTGTGGGATTTTGTAGATTTTGGGCCTGGCCGCAAGCAGCGGAGTGCCCGCTCAGGAATTGTAACCATATTGTCATCAAGCAGATGTGGTGCGACCTAGTGGATTGAGGTTACTTGGCAAACGGCTTGCAACTATAGAGGCAATTCATGAGATTGGCTTCCCGGGGTGGCCGGAACTTAACCTCGACTAAGTTCCGGTTATTGGGGGGTCAGATCACTCAAGGGGGCTTGCACCGGCCCCCTTTTTTATTTCCTGCAAACATGTTTCCCGAAAACGAAGGGTGAAGTTCCCAAACGGAAACGTTGCGCGGAGTCCCCGGGCTGCAAACCGCGCATGACGGGCCGCGCCAGAATCTCGCTGTACAAGACCAGGTTCGGGAAACCGGTCGCCAAAAAAAGTGAGCGGCCGGTGGGGGTGCCGGCCGCTCTGGCGTGGGGTATGGAGGGACTACCTTCGAGAATTCAATTCCTTCCGGACAGGGCTGGGTTGTTCGACTGCGCTCGCCAGCAGCAGAACAACGCACAGGAGCAAGATCGCCACGATCATTCCGCCCACTCCAGACCGAACCGAATTCCCGACTACATGAGGGAGTTTGCCGGAAACGTCGGAGAGCGTCACTGGGCTGAAAGGTTCATTTGAGGGAGTACTCGGCGTTGGGACTTCGGTACTGGGAAGCGGGTGGAAGGGCACCCTGAAAACGGGGAAAAGCAAAAAGTGTAGCGCTTGCGGTTACTGGATAGCGGGCACGGGCTACGTTATCCTTCTACAGTTATGCATGACCTGAGCTACTTCCGTGATCACTTGGACGAATTCGCCGAGATGGCGCGCAAGCGCCACACCACGCTCGATCTCGATGGGTTTCGCGAGCTCGATAAAGAGCGGCGGCAACTCATCACCGAAAACGAGCAACGCAAAGCGCAGCGCAACCGGGCCAGCGACGAGATTGCGCGGCTGAAAAAGGAAAAGCAGAACGCGGACGCGTTGTTGGCGGAAATGAAGCAGGTCTCCGAGAAAATCAAGCAGGCCGACGAGCGCATCAACGAGCTGGACGCGAAACAGCGCGAGTTGCTGCTGATGGTTCCGAACATTCCGCACCCAAGCGTACCGGCAGGAATGGGTGCGGACGGCAATGTCGAGGTGCGCCGGTGGGGCACGCCACCGGGATTCGATTTTCAGCCCAAGGCGCACTGGGAACTGGGCGAAAACGCGGGAATGCTCGATTTGGAAGCGGCGGCGCGGATTACCGGAGCACGATTTGCCGTGTATAAGGGCTGGGGCGCAAGGCTGGAGCGGGCGCTGGCAAATTTTTTTCTCGACATACACACCCGCGAGCACGGCTACACCGAAATCCTGCCACCGTTTTTGGTGAATACCGCTTCGCTGATGGGAGCGGGGCAATTGCCAAAGTTTGCGGCGGACTTATTCCGCCTGGAGGATACGGACTTCTGGCTGACGCCGACTTCGGAAGTGGAACTGCACAATCTTTATCGGGATACCACCGTGCCGGAAGAACAGCTGCCCATTCATGTGACCGCCTGGACCGCGTGCTTCCGCTCGGAAGCCGGCGCAGCGGGCAAAGACACCCGGGGCATTTTGCGGCAACACCAGTTTCAAAAGGTGGAACTGTTCAAGTTCACGCATCCGGAGAAGAGCTACCAGGAACACGAAGCCTTGACGCGCAACGCGGAAAACATCCTGCAAAAATTGGGGCTGCATTATCGGACGATGCTGTTGTGCACCGGCGACTTGGGCTTTGCGTCCGCGAAAACGTATGACTTGGAAGTATGGCTGCCTTCGAGCCGTGAGTTTCGCGAGATTTCGTCGTGTTCGAATTGCGAGGCATTTCAAGCGCGGCGCGCGGGGATACGATTCAAGCCGAAGGGAGCAGGAAAGAGCGAGTTCGTACACACGTTGAACGGCTCCGGCCTGGCGGTGGGACGAACCTGGATTGCCGTGGTGGAGAACTATCAGCAGGCCGACGGATCGATTCTGATTCCCGAGGTGCTCCAGCCCTACATGGGCATCGATCGCATCCCGGCAAAGTGACACGACGATGAACCGACACTTCGTGACCACCGTTGCCGTTGGCCGACCGGCAAGCAGCAGAAACTAAAAGATTTAAACAGCAGCCCCGGCATGCCCTCGACGTTTCGCGCGTAGCCCGATCGGTCGCGCAAGCCCTTGAATTTAGAGGTTTTCGTTTGACTCGCCGGGAAGGCCTGCATACACTCGGCTCAGCGTGCCAGCCAGAGCAATTTGGCCCGCCGAAGTGGCAGGGATGCAGGTTTCACCATGACATGGATTGCCCGGTTTCTGCGGTACCTGTTTTGGGTCGCGGTCGCCACCTGGACAGTGTCTCTGCTGCGAAGACTCGTCAGCCAGATGGGAACGGCGCACCCGGAAGCGGGTTCGAACCGGCCGGCCGACGTGCCGAACGATGCGGTGAATCAGAAGTTGGTGCGCGATCCGGTTTGCGGAATGCACATCGCGCCCGCGCTGGCTCTGCATGTGAACCAGGGTACCGAAGAGGTTTACTTCTGCTCGCCGGAATGCCGCGACCGGTACCTCGGCGAGCAACGCAGGTTGGCCGCCAATATCTGAGCATGCCGGCGGGTTACAAATATGAACAGGAGTCGGGAACCGAAGGACGCACGTAAAAAGACAGAGAGCATAGGAAAGGACCGAAGCGAATGGCCACGGTCGCTAAACCCCCAGTCCCCACCCGAACCGTAGGTGCACCGCCGATGGTGCCGCGGATTGCGCCGCGCGAGGAATTAAATCCGTTTCGCATCGCGCAAATACAGTTTGATATCGCCGCCGAAATCCTGAAGCTGGATCCCGGCTTGCGCCAGGTGTTGCGCACACCGAAACGCATATTGGAAGTGTCGCTGCCCACGAAGATGGACAACGGGCAGGTGAAGGTGCTGACCGGATTCCGCGTGCAGCACAACATTGCGCGCGGACCCGGCAAGGGCGGCATCCGTTTCCATCCCAACGTCACGCTCGACGAGGTGAAAGCGCTGGCGGCGTGGATGACCTGGAAGACCGCGCTGGTCAATGTGCCGTTTGGCGGCGCGAAGGGCGGCGTGATCTGCGACCCGAAGCGCATGTCGAAGAGCGAGTTGGAACGGCTGACGCGGCGGTATGCCAGCGAGATCCTGCCGCTCATCGGGCCGGACCAGGACATACCCGCGCCCGACGTGTACACGGACGCGCAAACCATGGCGTGGATCATGGACACCTACTCGATGATGGTCGGGCATACCGTGCCAGGCGTGGTGACCGGGAAGCCGATATCCATCGGGGGCTCGATGGGCCGCGCGGAAGCCACCGCGCAAGGCCTGGTCTACGTGGTGGAAGAAGCCTGCAAGGTGAAGAAGATTCCGGTGCGCGGCGCGAGCGTGGCCATCCAGGGATTTGGGAACGCCGGGGCGACGGCGGCGCGACTTTTGGCGGATCGCAAGGCCAAGATTGTTGCGCTGAGCGATACGCGCGGCGGGGTAACCAATCCTCGCGGAATCGATCCCATCAAGGCGACTCGCTACAAGGAACGCTCGGGCACGGTCGTGGGCATGCCGGGAGCTTCGCGGATTTCCACCGAAGATCTGCTGACCATGAAGTGCGACATTTTGATTCCCGCAGCGCTCGAGAATGTGATTACGCTGCAGAACGCGGAGTCGGTGAAAGCGCGCATCGTGGCGGAAGCGGCGAACGGGCCGACAACGCCCCATGCGGACGAGATCCTGGCGCGCCGGGGCATCACCGTGCTCCCCGATATCCTGGCCAACGCAGGTGGCGTGACCGTCAGCTATTTCGAATGGGTGCAGAACCAGGAAGGCTTGCTGTGGGATTCGAGCGAAGTGAACGCGCGTCTGCAGAAAATCATGGCCGGCGCCTTTCGCGATATGGTCGATGCCATGAGACGGCACCACGTGCCTCCGCGCGCCGCGGCCATGACCGTCGCGGTGGGAAGAGTAGCCGAAGCCACGCTAGTACGCGGGCTTTTCCCCTGAGACTCGGCGGAAATCCGCTCGCGAGTACCTGAAACCTCTGATTTCTGACATCGCGAGAGTTCAGAACCGCAAAATCGGCGCATCTTCACTGAAAATTCCCTTGCAGAGGAAATTTACTGCGGGTAGATTCGCAGTTGTCGGTCATTTTGTGGCGCGTCGGGAAAAAATCCGCGCGTGGGAATCGCTGGCCGACAATTTTTGTGTGTAGCGAGGCAAAAAATAAAGCGAGATGAGCCACCTCCACGGGCACGGCATCGCCGTGCCTCCCATTCTTCTGGCGATTGGCGGATTTGATCCGAGCTGTGGCGCGGGAGTCGCGGCAGACCTGAAAACGTTCGCTGCCCACGGTTGTTACGGAATCGCAGCCATCACCTCATTAACGGTGCAGAACACGCAGGGAGTCGAAGCGGTGCATCACACCCCAAGCGCGGAACTTCGGGAACAACTGGAAGTACTGACAAGAGACAGCGAAATCGCGGCCGTGAAGATCGGCATGCTGGGGAACCGCGCGAATGCCACGGTCGTCGGTGAATTCCTGGACAGCCACAAGTTCGCACACGTGGTGCATGATCCGGTGATCCGTTCCTCAAGTGATTCGGAGCTGCTGGACAGCACGGGGGTGAAGTATCTGGCGGCCGAGCTGCTCAAGCGTTCGAGCGTTATCACGCCCAATGTGCCGGAAGCGGAGGTGCTCACCGGGCTGACCATCAAAGATGTGGCGGCGATGGAAGCGGCTGCGCGCAAGATCGTCGAGATGGGCGCGAAAGCGGTGATCGTCAAGGGCGGCCACATGGAAAGAGCCATTGACATCGTGTTCGACGGCAAAGAGGTGCAGCCGCTCAGCGGGGACAAAGTCAAGATGGAGAATACCCACGGTACGGGTTGCACCTTTGCGTCGGCGATCGCCGCGCAACTGGCGGCCGGCCGAAGCCTGGTGGAAGCAGCAACCCTGGCGAAGGCCTATGTCGTCAAAGCCATTGAGAAGGCCTATCCGGTCGGGCGAGGCCGAGTGCCTCTCGATCATTTCTACCGGATGAAGATCGAGCCGCTAGCGCGCGGAACGCATGAAGTGCCGCAACACGGGTTGCATCCCGCGGCCGAGCCTGCGGCGCATTAAAAAGGAGTTTCGGGTCAGGAGGGGACCCTCCGCCAGGTCAAGGCAGGAGGTGTCGTGCAGAAAATACTGCGATGTCACAAATGTGTACGCGGTATGCGAATTGTCGGTTCCACCGGAATGGGAAAGCACATCAAGAAGACGGCCACATGCCCGTACTGCAAGACCAAAAACAAGGTCGAGTGGCCACGTGGTGACCCGTTTCGAGTACAAAAGATAGCGACACGATAGAACAACCTGGCGCGCTGCTACCATCCTCCCCCACCTCCCCCGCCCCCTCCACCTCCCGATCCGCCACTCCCGCCCGACCCACCCGAGCCCGGCGCAGTCGCCGAAGAGGAAATGGCCGAGGTCAGCGAGCCGCTGAAGGCGGACGCGTAGCTTGTGCCGTTACCGTTCCAGGAAGGACCGGAATAGAACGAAGGAGTGTACCCGGGTGACGAAGCACCGGGAGCGGCACTCGCGGCTTTGAGCACGCCGGAAAATTTGTTCGCCCAGGCTTGCTCGACGTCCAGGGCCAGAGCATAGGGCAGAAATTTTTCGAACACCGCCGGTGTTTGCTCCGGGGGCGCTGCGCGATTCAGACGGTCGCCGTGCACCTCGCCGAGGAACATCTTGAAGCCTTCGACTTGGTCCATGAGGCGACGCCCGGCGAAGGTGGGCGCCTTCATGAGGTAAAGAAACAGAACGTGTAGAACTCCGCACGCCAGGACGAAAACGACGAACGCGAGGGACGTCATCTTCAGCAGAAAAAAGAAGCCCATTAGTTCGCCGAAAAGAAACGGAAGCGCGAAAGCGGAGAGCAGCACGGCCTTACCGGTGTCCGCGGCTCCGGTAATCGCCGAAGTGTGCGGGTAGAAGATGTTCCGCCACAGGGTGTAGACGGTGCGCAGCATGGCCGCCACGCCGAGGGTCCACACGGTGAGCCAAACCCCAAGGAAGGCTCCGGCGAAGACCTGCGGTCCGCCCATGGAGAGCAGATACACCAACACAATCGCGATGGACAGAATCACCGAGGGCAGCAGATAGCGCGAATTGGTGACGAAATAGGTCTTTTGTTCGGCGGAGGTGAGCCAGTCCTTGAGGGTGTGCATCGAGTCCTGAAGGGTCTGGTGATTTTCGTTGTGCAGCCAGATTTGGCTGCGGCCGGCGAAGAGGAGCTCGGCGACGGCCTTTTCGTCGGGAGTGAGCACGCGGTTGTCTTTGCCGGTGAGATAAAGGGTGTAGCTGCCGGCTTGCTCTTTGATGGTGAGGAAGCCGCGGACCGCCATATCGAGAATGGCGGCTGCGAAGGTCTTGTTGTCGAAGCCCATGCGCATCAGGTACCGCGTGGCCGCGGGCGAAAGGTCTTGCGGCGGTTGGTAGAGCGCCATGATGACGCCGCGCGCGGGATCGCGGCCAACCGCGGACCAGGTAATCAGGTAGTAGACGGATATCAGCAGAAACCCGGCGAGCAGGAACAGTGCGTTGCGATTATCGCTGAAGAAGTACGCGACCTTTTCAGGGAAGGTCGGCTGGTGGAAATAGCCTTTTGGGAAGGAGAGAAGGATCGAGAGACCTTGCCGCTGGAGCAATCTCCGCGTGGTCGAGAATTCGAACCCGGAGTTTTCGGTTGCCGTGGTCAGATCGGCCTCGTGCGATCCGCGCAAGCCTGTGAAGCCCGAGAGTTGCACCTGCTCGGCAGGAACGGCGGGCGGTAAATGCACCGTTGCCGAAGCGTGTTCAATGTCAAAGGCCCAGCCGTTGCCGGTGACGTTCCAGAACAATTCGTCGTGGTCCGGGAAGAAGCCGAGCTGGCGATTGGTGGTGTAGGTGAGGGTGTAGAGATGACGCCCGGGCTGCACGAAGTACCTGGGATCGCCCAGGTAGATGCGCTTGCCATTCGCATAGTCTTCGACGCGGAATGGGGTGTCGGCCGAATCGCAGGTTGCCGACAACATCTGGAAGCCGACGACATATTCATTGTTCAATGAATCCGTGTATCGCGTGGGGAATTCGCGATAGATGCCGTGACGGATCTGGCTGCCGGCGGAGACGACGGTGACGGTTTCGGTGACTTCGAGGGTGGCATCGTCGTGCAGCGTAACGTCGCTGTGAAAGTCGAGAATCTCCTCCATAACGCGAGGCGCGCGCTGCGCATGTGGCGGATGTGCAACCGTCTGCGGGCGGCACGGCAACGCGCCGGCCAGCACGAGCGTGCATGCCGGGAGAAGCGCACCAATGGGCACGGTTATACGCATGCGGGTAGTGCTCTATCCGAGTTTGCAGGGGATTGGGCAGCTCGGAAATGGTACCTGACGCCAGTTGGTTAATTACAGGAAGGAAATCGCGATGGTCGGGCGCCGCCCCGGCTTCGTATTCCCGCAAAGGCGGTGGGCAACCTGGCTTCGCGGCCGGCTGGTGTACCTCGCCGGGGGTTTCCACGGCTTCTGTCAAATCGGATATTCCGCGGACACTACGCGCTAGTGCTGGTAGACGATTTTGCCGCCGACGATGGTGGCGACCGGGCCGCCCCTGAAGCTGCGGCCGTCGAAGGGCGAGTTGCGGGATTTGCTGGCGGATTGCTGCACGTTGTAGGTCCATGGACGCTCGAGGGAAAAGACCGTGAGGTCCGCCGGTTCGCCGATGGCGAGCTTGCGGTCCTTGCCGAGCACGCGCGCGGGGCCGGTGGTGAAGAGTTCGACCATGCGCATCAGGGACAAGCGGCCGGAGTGCACCAGCTGCTCGAGGGCGAGGCCGATGGCGGTTTCGAAACCGAGGACGCCGAACGGAGCTCTGTCGAATTCGACATCCTTGATAGCGGGCTCGTGCGGCGCGTGATCGGTAGCGATGGCATCGACGGTGCCGTCGGCGAG
>Ga0306921_10004398_pt1 | contig 14484 bp, 13 predicted proteins | sample sta12Cox44000080_FD_203760 | JGI IMG/M metagenome (GOLD analysis project Ga0306921, IMG submission 203760) | Lab enrichment of tropical soil microbial communities from Luquillo Experimental Forest, Puerto Rico - statoxic.12C.oxic.44.000.080 (v2)... | ecosystem: Environmental > Terrestrial >...
CGCCATCCCGCGCGGCGACATCCTCACCATGACCGAGCCCAAATGGCGCGAGGCATGGGAACTCAAGGTGTTCGGCTACATCAACGCCACACGCGCCATGCTGGAGAAGATGTACGCGCGCAAGAAAGGCGCCGTCGTCAACATCATCGGGCTGGCCGGCGAGAGCTACAACTACGACTACGTCACCGGCACCATGGGCAATGCGAGCCTGATGGCCTTCACCCGAGCCGTCGGTTCCAAGAGTGTCGACCATGGCGTGCGCGTGGTGGCGATCAATCCGCCGGCGACCCGCACCGATCGCATGCTGACCCTGCTGCGCGGCCAGGCCCAGCAGCAGTTCGGCGATGCCGAGCGCTGGCCCGAGCTCACCAAGCACATGCCGTTCGGCCGCGCCGCCGAGCCCGGCGAGGTCGCCGACCTCGCGGTGTTCCTGGCGTCGGATCGCGCCAGCTACATCAGCGGCGTGGTGATGACCCTCGACGGCGGCCAAGCCGCCCGACACTGACGTCCGCGCGTCACTAAAGCTTAATCACTGGCTGATCGGCTGCACCACGGTGACGGGTTCGACGTTGCGCCGGCGACTGGCGTCGGTTGTCGGCGCCGCGGCGACCCTGACGGTCGGCGCCGCCACGCCATGCCGGGCCAGCCGGTCGGATCCCTTGTCGGTCACTGCGACCAGCGTCATGACCAGCAGAAGCACGCCGGACACAGCGCTCGGCAGGTAGCCCCAGTCGGCGCTGTAGCGCCAGCAGGGGAAGGCCGCGATGCTGACAAAGGCCAGCAACACGGCCAATTCCAAGACGACCATCGACCTTCTCCCCAAATCGTCCAAAGGACGAACGATTTGGGGCGGAATTTGGTTGCAAGTAGGGTTTGATCGGATTCCCTACCAGAACTTGTAGTTCAGGCCGACGCGCAGCAGATTGCCGACGGCGTGCTCGCTGATACTGGCCGTGGCGGGCGTCGACAGCGGCGTGTCGGGCGTGCCCATGTAGAGATACTCGAGCTTGGTCGACCACTGATCAGTGATCTTGCCTTCGACGCCGCCGCCGACCGTCCAGGTCCAGAAGTTGTTGGACGCCGAGAACGCGCCGCCGACTGAGTCGAAGCCCGACAGATTCTGCTGGCCCCACACCGCGCCGCCCGTGACATAGGGCATGACCGAGCCGATGGGGTAGCCGGCGCGGGCGCGGAAGGTGCTGAACCAGGGAATCGCCGAGGTGGCGCTGATGAACGACGGCCCGGCGCCGCCGCTGACGCTGGAGGTGAGAGTCGAGCCCTGGAAGTCGATCTCGGCGCCAAGCAGCGCCGGGCCGACTAGGTAGTTGTAGCCGGCTTGCGCGCCGCCGGCGAAGCCACCGCCGTTGCCGTTGAAGCCGCCCAGGGTGTTGTTCTCGATGATGGACGCGTTGGTGGTCTGCCACAGGCCGCCGGCGTTCACGCCGGCATAGAAGCCTTCCCATCTGGCGGTGTTCGCCTGCTGGGCGGCAAGCGGCGAGGCCGCCAGTAGTGCCGCGGCGGCCGCCGCAACACCGATCGATTTTGTAACGCGCATGACCAAACTCCACGACTGTTAGAGGGGACGAAGTCTCTTGGTGGGTACGGGGAGTGAGCCGCCGGAAAGCGGCGCTCGAGCGGCATCATTTTGAAGGCGGCGTGACGGCGATTTGCAGTGTCTGTCCTGCATCAGTCGGGCGCGCGGTACCTGGTTTCTCCGCACGCTCATCCACAGTGCAGCGTGCGATGGCGGACGTTACTCTGTGGCCGAACGATGTCCGCTTTGCTCGCGTCTGCACGCACCCTGCTTCATTCCGTGTTCGGCTTCAGCGCCTTCCGTCCGGGACAGGAAGAGATCGTGCGCGCTGCCCTCGATGGCGAGAACGTGCTGGCGGTGATGCCGACCGGTTCGGGCAAGTCGTTGTGCTATCAGCTGCCGGCAATCGCGCGGCCGGGCCTGACCGTGGTGATCTCGCCGCTGATCGCGCTGATGCGCGATCAGGTGCGGGCGCTCTCCGCCGCCGGCGTGTCGGCCGGCAGCCTCAACTCGAGCAACGAGCCCGAGGAGAATGCGCGGGTGATGGCGCTGTTGCGCCGGCGCGAGCTGCGCCTGCTCTATCTCGCGCCCGAGCGCCTGGCGCGGCCCGACACGGTGGAGATGCTGGCCGAGAGCGACGTCACCATGATGGCGATCGACGAGGCGCATTGCGTGTCGCAATGGGGCCACGACTTCCGGCCCGAGTATCTCACCCTGGGCTCGCTGGCGCGCCAGATCGGCGGACGCCTGCAGACCATGGCGCTCACCGCCACTGCCGACGCGCCGACCCGCGGCGACATCGTCGACAAGCTGTTCGCCAGCCCGCCGCGCACGTTCGTGCGCAGCTTCGACCGGCCCAACTTGCGGCTGGCCTTCAAGGCCAAGGAGCGCTCGTCGCGCCAGGTGCTGGCGTTCGTGCAGGCCCACGAGGGCGACAGCGGCATCGTCTATTGCGCCTCGCGCCGCAAGGTCGAGGAGCTGGCCGAGACCCTGAAGGATGCCGGCGTCAAGGCGCTGCCCTACCATGCCGGCCTCGACAAGGCGGTGCGCGACGCCAACCAGGACCGCTTCCAGCAGGAGGACGGCGTGGTGATGACCGCCACCGTCGCCTTCGGCATGGGCATCGACAAGCCCGACGTGCGCTTCGTCTGCCATGCCGACCTGCCGGCCAATGTCGAGGCCTACTATCAGGAGATCGGCCGCGCCGGCCGCGACGGGCTCGCCGCCGACACGCTGACACTCTACGGCATGGGCGACATGCAGCTGCGCCGCATGCAGATCGAGCAGGGCGACTCGCCCGACGTGCGCAAGCGCATCGAGCGCCAGCGTCTCAACGCCCTGCTGGCGCTGGCCGAGGCGCCGCGCTGCCGGCGCCAGACGCTGCTCGCCTATTTCGGCGAAAGCTCGGATCCATGCGGCAACTGCGATCTCTGCCAGGAAGGCGTCGAGCGCTTCGACGGCACGATCGATGCGCAGAAGGCGATGTCGGCCATCCTGCGCACCGGCGAGCGCTTCGGCATGGAGCATCTGGTGGCGCTGCTGCGCGGCGAGCGCACCGAGAACATCCTGAAGTTCAATCACGACCGCCTGCCGACCTTCGGCGTCGGTGCCGACCGGCGTTCGGTCGAATGGCGCTCGATCTTCCGCCAGCTCTCGGCCACCGGCCTGATCGCCCAGGACCTGGCCGAGCACGGCCGCTGGTGGGTGACCGACGAAGGCTGGCGGGTGCTGAAGGGCGACGCGCGGATCGAGCTGCGCAAGGAGCTGGCGGCGCCCGCCGGCAAAGCCTCGCGGCGCGACAAGCGGGCGGCCGAAGCCTCGGCGATCACCAGCGACGACGATGCGGCCCTGCTGGCGGCGCTGAAGACGCTGCGCACCAAGCTGGCGCAGACCCAGAAAGTGCCGGCCTACGTCGTGTTCTCCGACCGCACGCTGATCGAGCTGGCCACCCATCGGCCGGCGAGCCTCGGCGCCATGCGCGAGATCCATGGCGTCGGCGACACCAAGCTCGAACGCTATGGCGCGGCGTTCCTCGAGGTGCTGCGACAGCGCGCCCGCTAGGCGCCCTTTGCCGTTCCCGCCTTGAGAATGCGGTAGCGGCCGTCCTGGATCTCGGCGCCGACCACGAAACCCGTCACCGCGCTGCCGCCGTCGAGGCCGAGCCGATCATGCAGGAAGAGGTGCGGATCCTCCATATGGGTGAGCGGCCAGTGCTTGGCCGGCGGCGTGTGGCCGTGCACCACCAGCGTGCCGCCGAAGCCGCCCTGCCAGTCGAGGAAGCCGCGGGTGATCCAGGCCCAGCGGGCGTCGGTGAAGGCGGTCCACGGCGTGGCGAGAAAGGCTGCCTGATCGGCCTGGCCGTCGAGGCCGCCATGGACGAAGACGGTGTTGCCGATGCGGAGATGGCTGCGCTGCTCCATCAGCAGGCGCATCATCTTTTCGCCCAGCGCCGCGGCGGCAAGCTTGTAGCTCGGCTTGGCCCGCGGATCGGCGACGGCACGACGCATCTCTGCCAGCACCTTGGTCCCGCCCATGCCGTCGCTCAGCCACATGGCTTCGGCCTTGTCGGCATGGGGGCCACCGGCCAGCGGCAGCAGCAGGACGATCTCGTGATTGCCGATGATGCGATCGATGCGATCGACGCCGCGGGCAGCGGCGTCCTCCGCCCAGAGTCTCAGCGCGCCGATCGTGTCGGGGCCGCGGTCGACGATGTCACCGAGATAGACCAGCCGATGCGGCCCACGTCCCTCGCGGGCCAGCGTTGCCACAGCGTCGAGCAGGGAGGCGAGTTCGGGCGCGCAGCCATGGACGTCGCCGATGGCGAAGACGGTCTCGCCATGGAGCGCGAACGGCGCAGGCTTCCAGGCGGAAATCTCGACGGGAACGCTCATCTCCGGCGATGCTAGCGGCATCGACACGGTTCCGGCTAGTCGGCGGCGCGGGCCTCTTCGCGATTGGGCGCGCGACGCTGGAACTCCTCGATGACCGCCCGATTGACGTCGAAATGGACCTGCATGGCATCGCCGCGCGGCACCCACAGGCGCGCCACCAGCACATAATTGGCATCGGCCACGCTCTCGACGCCGATCTGCGCCAGCTGCGTCACCCGCTTGTCGCGCTTGGCGAGCTCGCGCACGCGTGCGATCGCAGTCTGGATGTCGTCGCTGAGCGGCCGGGTGAACTTGAGCTCGACCCGTTCGGTCTCGTTGCGCGACGTCACCTTGACGATCTCGCCCCACAGCTTGCCGTTGGGGATGACGACCCTGACGTTATCGTCGGTGTCGATCTCGCTGTAGAACAGATTGACCTCGCGCACGACGCCGACGATGCCGCCGGCCTCGATCCGGTCGGCGATATGGAAAGGCCGGAACAGCACCAGCATGATGCCGGCGGCAAGGTTGGAGAGCGTGCCTTGCAGGGCAAGGCCGATGGCGATGCCGAGCGCGCCCAGCACGGCGACGAAGCTGGTCGTGGCGATGCCGAAGGTCGACAGCACGGCGCTGAAGGTGATGACCAGCGCGGTATAGCGCGCGCCGTTGGCCAGGAAGAGGGTGACAGTGCGGTCAATCCGCGTCGAACGCCCACACAGGCGGACGATGAAGCGGTACACGAGACTCGAGGCCCACCAGCCGGCGACCAGGATGATGATCGCGCCGACGACCCGTACGCCATAGGTCGTGCCCAGCGCCACCAGGGTGTTGGCGGCGCTGGCCCAATGCTGCTCGAGGCCCATTACGTACTCCAGGGCTATAGAGGGGCTGAAAGACGGTCGTTCTCAGCTATTCCCAGCGGCCGTCCATGTAGACCCAGCCACGCGGACGCTGCTCCCAGCGGCCCGGCACCCAGACGGCGCGCGGCCGCGGCCGGGCGACATAATGGCCTTCGGTCCACACATATTCGCCGCCGTTCCACCGCCAATAACCCGGCTGCCAGTGCTCGATCTCGACGCGCTCACGCGGCAGGACGGGGACGACCTCGACACGCGGCGGCGGCGGCGCCGACGGCACATAGATTTCCGCCTGAAGCTGGGCCATCGCCGGAACGGCCAGCAGGCCGGCGCTCGTGGCGATCGCGAAACCGCCCAGCAGGCTGCGGCGGGTGAAGCTGTTCATCGTGCTCCTCCTTGTTTTGACTCCAGAGGAAAAACGACGGCGGCCGGAACCGGTTCCGCCGCGATGTGTTACGGCGGGGCCAAAATCGCGGCTTTTAGGGGGCGTCGTTGGCGCGGATGAAGTCGCGCACCCGGGGCAGGATCTGCTCGCGCCACTTGCGGCCGTTGAAAATGCCATAGTGGCCGACGCGCGGCTGTTCCCAGTGGACGTGGCGGGCGCCGGGAATGTTGGGCGTCAGCGCGTGCGCCGCCTTGGTCTGGCCGATGCCGGAGATGTCGTCGAGCTCGCCCTCGACGGTCATCAGGGCGGTCTCGATCGCCGAAGGGTCGATCTTGCGCCCGCGGCTCACCCACACGCCGCGCGGCAGCTGGTGCTCCTTGAACACGATCTGCACGGTCTGCAGGTAGAACTCGGCGGTGAGATCCATCACCGCGAGGTACTCGTCATAGAAGGCACGGTGGCTGTCGGCGCCGTCGTCGTCGCCTCTGATCAGATACTCGAACTGGCGCATGTGCGCATTGATGTGCCGGTCGAGGTTCATGGTGATGAAGCTGGTAAGCTGCAGGAAGCCTGGATAGACGCGGCGCAGGGCGCCCGGATAGTTGAACGGCACCGTCGAGATGACGTTCTGGCGGAACCACATCATCGAGTTGCGCATCGCCAGGTCGTTCGGCGTGGTCGGGCTCTCGCGGGTGTCGATCGGGCCGCCCATCAGGGTGAGCGAGCGCGGCTGGCGCGGATCCTTGGCCTGTGCCATCAGCGCCGCCGCCGCCAGCACCGGCACCGACGGCTGGCAGACGGCGATCACGTGCACGTCGGGCCCGAGGTATCGGCAGAATTCGATGACGTAGTCGATGTAGTCGTCGAGGTCGAAATTGCCCTGGCTCAGTGGCACGTCGCGCGCGTCGGCCCAATCGGTGATGTAGACGTCGTGCTCGGGCAACAGCGCCTCGACCGTGCCGCGCAGCAAGGTGGCGAAATGGCCGCTCATCGGCGCCACCACCAGGACCTTCGGATCCTTGTGCCCATTCTGGAGAGGCGAGAGGTCGCGATGGAAATGCAGCAGCTGGCAGAACGGCTTGCGCAGCAGGATCTCTTCGTTGACCGCTACGGTCTCGTTGCCGACTTGAGTCGTCTTCAGTCCGAAGGCGGGCTTGCCATAGTCGCGCGTCAGCCGCGACACGATCTCGGCGCTGGCGGCGATCGACTTGCCGACCCAGGTCTCGGACAGCGGGTTGTACGGGCTGGAATAGGCCTGCTCGAGCGCGTTCGCCCAAAGGCGAACAGGCTGGCTCAGCTGACGCTGCAATTCGTACGCTTGATACAGCAACATGGGGGCGCGGATTGTACCTGCCGCAACCCCGCTGTCACGCGGATAGTGCGGTGCACAAATGGTGATAATTCAGGGTCTTAGATCAACCTTTCGACCCCGGCGGCGATAGCTTCCGCCTTCGCCTCATGGGTGAAGTGGGTGACGAACCGCCCGTTGCGGTCGAGCAGGTAGACGATCGAGGAGTGATCCATCAGGTAGGGCGCGCCGTCCTTGCCGGGCACCTTCTGATAATAGACGCGATAGGCGCGGGCGGCGGCGGTGACCTGCTCGGGGGTGCCGGTGAGCCCGATGAAGGTCGGGCTGAAGTTGCTGACGTAGTCCTTGATCAGCTTCTGGGTGTCGCGCTCGGGATCGATGGTGATGAAGACGAGGTTCACCTTCTTCGCGGCATCGGGGCCGAGCTTTTCGATGGCGGTTTCCATCAGCAGCAGCGAGGTCGGGCAGACGTCGGGGCAAAAGGTGTAGCCGAAGTAGATCAAGGTCGGCTTGCCCTTCAGCATCTCGTTGGTGACGGTGCGGCCGTTCTGATCGACCAGGGTGAACGGGCCGCCGATCGCCGGTTGCCTGCCCTGCATGGCGTCCCAGCCGACCCAGCCGGCGGCGCCGACCAGCACGGCGATCCAAACGGCCAGCAGGGCCTTCATGGTGCGCGACATGGCGCCAACATGGTCCGGCGCAACCGGCTCGACAAGCGGGGTGCAAGGTCGCACAACAGGAATTGATGAGCGGGGAGTTGATGACGAGTGACCTGGTCCTGCTGACGAAGGCCGCCGACTATGCGGCGCGCCAGCATGTCGCTCAGCGGCGCAAGGGCGAGACGGCCGAGCCCTATATCAATCACCTGACCGAAGTGGCGGCGTTGCTGGCTGAAGCGACCGGCGGCGAGGACGCAGTCCTGCTGATGGGCGGCCTGCTGCACGACACGCTCGAGGACACCGATACCACCTACGAGGACCTCGTTCAGCGCTTCGGGCCGGAGGTTGCGGCGCTGGTGGCCGAAGTGACGGACGACAAGTCGCTGCGCAAGGAAGAGCGCAAGCGATTGCAGATCGAAAAGACGCCGGGCAAGTCACGGCGCGCCAAGCTCTTGAAGCTCGCCGACAAGACGTCGAACCTGCGCTCGCTCGTGCAGAGCCCGCCCAAAGGATGGACAGAGGAGCGCTTGCGCGACTATGTGCAATGGGCCGAAGCCGTGGTGCGCTCGTGCCGCGGCCTCAACGCCAGGCTCGAAGCGGGCTTCGATGCCGCTCACCGCGATGCCAAGGCGCGGTTCGGCGCCTGAAAGCCGAGGGGAGAAAAGGACGATGTTCTACGACGCCGCCAAGCGCGACCACGGGCTGCCGCAGGATCCCTTGAAGTCGCTGATCGTGCCGCGGCCGATCGGTTGGATCTCGACCATCGACGGCAAGGGCCGCGTGAACCTGGCGCCCTACAGCTTCTACAACGGCGTCAGCGAATACCCGCCCATGGTCTATTTCGCCATCACCGGCAGCTACGGCGACACGCCGACCAAGCACAGCCGCATGAATGCCGAGGAGACCGGCGAGTTCGTGGTCAACATGGTGGCGGGCACGCTGTCGGAGAAGATGAACATCACCACCGCGATGGTGGCTTACGGCATCGACGAGATGAAGCTCGCCGGGCTGACGCCCGAGCCATGCCGGTTGGTCAAGCCGCCGCGGGTGAAGGAATCGCCGGTGGCGCTGGAGTGCAAGTACTGGAAGACGGTCGAGCTGCCGGTTGAGCCGGGCAACGAAGACAAGCGCGGCTCGGTCGTGTTCGGCCAGGTGGTTGGGGTACATATCGACGACGCCATCCTGAAGGACGGCCGGGTCGACACGCTGGCATTCAAGCCGGTCGCGCGGCTGGGCTACAGCGAATACACCACGACCGAGAATGTCTGGCGCATGCGCCGGCCCGACGATCCCAGGTATCAGTGAGCGGCAACTGCCGGCGCGACTGACCGGGCGAGCGCGAGCAGGCGCTTGTCGGCCATCGCTTCACCCATCAGCGAGAAGCCAACCGGCAGCTCGCCGGCGGCGTGACAGGGCAGGCTGATGGCGCAGCGGTCGAGGAAATTGCCGATCGTGGTATTGCGCAGCAACAACAGGTTCTTCTTGGTGAAGCCTTCGGGTGTCGACACCTCTTGCAGGGTCGGCGCGGTGATGGCGCAGGTCGGCATGACGACGGCATCGTAGTTCTCGGTCACCGCCGACACCCGCTTCTGCAAATCGGCGCGCGCATGCAGCAGGTCGATGTAGTCGGCCGCGCTCATCTCCTTGCCGCGCATGATGCGGGGGTGCACGAACGGATCGTACATGTTGCCGCGCCGGGCGATCAGCTTGTGGTGCCAGGCATAGGCCTCGGACGCGGCAAACCCGCCCTTGGCATTGATGGCGGGAAGCTCGTTGAGCTGCGGCAGATCAACCTGCTCGACCTTGGCGCCCTTGGCCGCAAGCTGCTTGCAGGCGCGCTCGAACGCCGTGGCGACGATGGGATCGAGATCGTTCATCACGATCTGCTTTGGGATGCCGAAGCGCAAGCCCGCGAGCGGCGCGGCCGCAGGGACCGCGATCGGCTCGCCGGCGAACACCGCGTCGACGATGGCGCAGCATTCGACCGAGTTGGCCAGCGGCCCGATGGAATCGAGCGAGGTCGAGAGCGGTACCACGCCGTCGATCGGCACGCGCCGCGCCGTGGGCTTGAAGCCGGTGAGGCCGCACACCGACGCCGGGATGCGCACCGAGCCGCCGGTGTCGGTGCCGAGCGCCGCCACCGCCATCTGGTCGCCGACCGAGACCGCCGCGCCCGACGACGAGCCGCCCGGCACGCGCTTGCGGTCGGCGGGGTTGCCGGGCGTGCCGTAGTGCGGGTTGGCGCCGACGCCCGAGAAGGCGAACTCGCTCATGTTGGTGCTGCCGACGATCACCGCACCGGCGGCGCGCAGGCGCGCCACCACCGGCGCGTCGTGCTGGGCGGGCGGCGCATCGTCGAGCGCCGTGGAACCGGCCAGCGTGGTTTCGCCGGCGACGTTGCACAGGTTCTTGATCGACACCGGAAGGCCGGCGAGCGGCGAGGGCACGATGCCGGCCTTGCGCAGCGCGTCGCTCGCCTCGGCCGCGGCCAGGGCCTGGGGCTTGTAGACCTTGATGAAGGCCCGCTTGCCCTCGCCTTTGGGGTCCTCGATGCGGGCCAGCGCCGCTTCGGTGAGCTTGCGGGATGTGGTGCGGCCGGCGGCCAGGTCCGCGGCGAGCTGCAGGATCGTCGGGTTAGCCATCAGTCTCCTTATTTGCCGCGGTGCTTCACCAGATCGTCGACCACCGAGGGATCGGCCAAGGTCGAGGTATCGCCGAGATTGCTGAAATCGTTCTCGGCGATCTTGCGCAGGATGCGGCGCATGATCTTGCCCGAGCGCGTCTTGGGCAGGCCCGGCGCCCACTGGATGACGTCGGGCGTGGCGATCGGGCCGATCTCCTGGCGCACCCAGGCGACCAGCTCCTTGCGCAGCTCCTCCGAGGAGTGCTGGCCGGCCTTGAGCGTCACATAGGCGTAGATGCCCTGGCCCTTGATGTCGTGCGGGAAGCCCACCACCGCCGCTTCGGCCACCTTGGTGTTGCCGACCAGGGCGCTTTCGACCTCGGCCGTGCCGATGCGGTGGCCCGAGACGTTGATCACGTCGTCGACGCGGCCGGTGATCCAGTAATAGCCGTCTTCGTCGCGCCGCGCGCCGTCACCGGTGAAGTACTTCCCGGGATAAGTCTTGAAGTAGGTGTCGATGAAGCGCTGGTGGTCGCCGTAGACCGTACGCATCTGGCCAGGCCAGGAATTGATCAGGCAGAGATTGCCCGTGCACGGCCCCTGCAGCACGTCGCCCGCCGCATCGACCATGACCGGTGACACGCCGAAAAACGGCCGCGTCGCTGAGCCGGGCTTGAGCTTGATGGCGCCGGGCAGCGGTGTGATCAAAATGCCGCCGGTTTCTGTCTGCCACCACGTATCCACGATGGGGCAACGGCTGTCGCCGACGACGCGGTAGTACCACAGCCACGCCTCGGGATTGATCGGCTCGCCGACCGAGCCCAGAAGCCTGAGGCTCTTGCGCGTCGCCTTCTTCACCGGCGCCTCGCCTTCGCGCATCAGCGCGCGGATCGCGGTAGGCGCGGTGTAGAAGATATTGACCTGGTGCTTGTCGATCACCTGCCAGAAGCGGCTGGAGTCGGGATAGTTGGGCACGCCCTCGAACATCAGTGTGGTCGCGCCGTTGGCGAGCGGCCCGTACAGGATGTAGCTGTGTCCGGTCACCCAGCCGACGTCGGCGGTGCACCAGTAGACGTCGCCGTCGTGGTAGTCGAAGACGTACTGGTGCGTCATCGAGGCGAAGACGATGTAGCCGCCGGTCGTATGCAGCACGCCCTTGGGCTTCCCGGTCGAGCCTGAGGTGTAGAGGATGAAGAGTGGGTCCTCCGCCCCCATCGGCTCGGGCGGGCAGTCGGCCGGCACCTTGGCCTTGATCTCGTGCCACCACACGTCGCGCTTGGCGTCCCAGCCGACCTTGCCGCCGGTGTGCTTCACCACCAGCACCTTCTTGACGTTCGGCGCCTTCTTCAGCGCCTCGTCGGTGTTGACCTTGAGCGGCACCGGCTTGCCGCCGCGCAGGCCCTCGTCGGCGGTGATGACGATGTTCGACTCGCAGTCGACGATACGGTTGGCCAGGCTGTCGGGCGAGAAGCCGCCGAACACCACCGAATGAATGGCGCCGATGCGCGCGCAGGCCAGCATCGCGTAGGCCGCCTCGGGGATCATCGGCAGGTAGATGGTGACGCGATCGCCCTTCTTGACGCCGAACTCCTTCAACGCGTTGGCCATGCGGCAGACCTCGGCGTGCAGCTCGCGATAGGTGATCTTCTTCGACTTCGCCGGATCGTCGCCTTCCCAGAGGATGGCGACCTGCTCGCCGCGCTTGGCGAGATGCCGGTCGACGCAGTTCGCCGACACGTTCAGCACGCCGTCATGGAACCAGCGGATGTGGACGTTGCCGGTGTAGTCGACGTCGCGCACCGCGCCCGGGCTGTAGGGCTTGATCCAGTCGACCCGCTTGCCGTGCTCGCCCCAGAACTTGACCGGATCGGCGACCGAGGCCTCGTACATCGCCTTGTACTTGGCTTCGTCGACATAGGCGCGCTTGGCCCAGTCGGGGCTGACGGCGATCAGTTCGTCGCTCATGGAATCCTCCCGGATGCCTTTGTGGCTTGAATTAGTGCGGTTTTAGCGCGCCTAGCCGCTGCCACGCAAACCAGCCAAAGGTCGCAAGAATCAGCGGCATTAGCGGCAGTCCGGCCTCATTGAGGAGCATGCAGAAATGCGGGGCCAGCCACAGTGCGAGATAGGTAACGCGCTCGCCCGCCCGGTAACCCGTAGCCGGCGGATGCAGGAACAGCAGAACAACCGCCGGCATCAGCAGCAGCAGGTCGTAGTTCAAGGTGTAGGGCGAGACCAGGAACGTGGCCGTCGCCACCAGCGCTAGGCGCGCATCGCTCGCCGGACGCAGCGTAAAGGCCGCAACGACCGCGGCGACCGAGACGACGGCGCCTGCGAGCTGCAGCGCCATCGACGCGCCCTCGCCGAGGCCGAGCGTCCGGCCCGCGGCAAACAAGGTCGTCATGTGGAGATGCACGCGCTCATACATCTGCGCGGCGGTGTCGGCCGCGGTGGCCTGTCGCGCGGCGGCGAGGAAGTCCAACCAGAAGGCTGAACCGAACAGCAGCCACGCAATCAGCGCCATGGCAATCACCGTGGCGACCAGCGCGAGCAACGCCCGCCAGGCCCGGGCGCAGAGCAGGGCGAGCGGCACCAGCACCCAGACCTGGGGCTTGTACGCGAGCAGGCCGAGCAAGACGCCGGCCAGGACCGGTCGGCGTTCGAGCAGAGCGAAGCCGCCGTAGAACAGGGCGACGCTGAGGAAAGTGTTCTGGCCCACGATCACAACCCAGGCCGCTGCCGGTGCGGTGACAATCGCGAGGATCGCCGCGCGGCCAAGACCGAGCGTGCGCAGGGCGACGACGCTGCCGGCGCCGGTCACGATCAGGAACAGCGCAGCGGCGGGGCCGACCGGCATCAGCCCGAACGGCAAGAGGCCGATCAGCCAGGTCGGCGGATAGAGGAAGGGACGGAAGCCGAGGCTCCCCGGCAGCAGCGCGCCATAGAGCGCGCTTTGCAGGTCGGTGAACGCCGCGGTGTCGTAGACGATGCCGAGCTTGCCTTCGAGGAAAGCGCGTGCGGCGGCATGAAAGACGAGAAAGTCCGACAGCGGTACGTCGACGCGGTACATTAGCCCGTGCCGGCCCGCGAGCGTGGCCGCAACGTAGATCACGTCGTAAAGGCCGATGACGCCGCACAGCAGCGCGGCCAGACGAATGTCGCCCTTCGGGGCTGCCGTCATTCTGACTCCGTAGAAGAGTCTTACCGTGTCTCAGAGGCGTCGGGCAATTTCGACTTTGGAGGTCGCAGGCCGGAGGGGATATCTCGCGCTCGCGCGTCAGCCGGCGAGATGGCAGAATCGCTTGGCGCAAACGTGATGGGCGAGCGACTTCTCAGATTTGTCAGGGCTGGCGAACGGGATCCTCTTGTCCTCCTGATCGCGGCAGCCGTGCTGCTGGCACCATCGCTGATCCTGGGCAATCTTCTTTCCCACAGCTCGCCGCACAACGTGACCTGGGCAACGCAATTCGGCGACCAGTTTCGTGCGGGGATCCTTTACCCGCGGTGGCTCCCTGACTCTTTCGACGGGCTGGGCAGTCCGGCTTTCTACTTTTACCCGCCGATCGCGTTCTGGGTCGCGGCGCTGTGCAGGCTCGCAACGTTCGGCGTGCTGTCGACGTCGTATTGCCTGTCGCTCGCGACGCTCGTGCTGTTGTGGGCGTCGGGCATGGCGATGCGCGCCTGGCTGAGGCCCGCCACGGAGCCACGCGTGGCGCTCTATGGCGCGCTCGCCTACATGGCGGCTCCGTATCATCTGGTCGACCACTACCATCGCGGGGCTTTTGCCGAGTTCGCAGCCTACGCCGTGCTTCCTTTGGTGATCCTGTCGGTTCGCCGTGTCGCACAAGGCCAGCGCTACGGCGTCCTGGCGCTTGCCGCCTCCTATGCCGCGTTGCCCATGGCGCATCTTCCAACGGCTCTGCTGATCTCGCTGACGATCTTGCCGCTCTACGTGCTGTATCGCGGATGGCGGCTCGGCTCACCCGCGCCCGCGCTGAAGTTCTTCGGCCAATGCGCATTTGGCGGCGCGCTGGGACTCGGCTTGACGGCGATCTACCTGGTGCCGGCGCTCTCCCTGCTGGCTTGGATCCCGGCCGAGACTTATTGGGGCGGCGGGTACAGCGTCGAGAGCTGGTTCCTGTTGACGCCTGGCCGCTGGCCTCCGCCCCTGGACATGATGCTGATCATCGTCTTTTGCGCCGTCGGCTATGCGGTTGCCGCCATCGGGGTGGTGGTGCTCGAAGTTC
>Ga0306921_10004399_pt1 | contig 14480 bp, 16 predicted proteins | sample sta12Cox44000080_FD_203760 | JGI IMG/M metagenome (GOLD analysis project Ga0306921, IMG submission 203760) | Lab enrichment of tropical soil microbial communities from Luquillo Experimental Forest, Puerto Rico - statoxic.12C.oxic.44.000.080 (v2)... | ecosystem: Environmental > Terrestrial >...
GTCGAGCGCACGGTTCCAGTGCCGGTAGAACGCCTCGCCGATCGTGCCCGCGGCGAGCGCGGTGCGATCCATGCCCGAGCAGAACGCCCGCCCCGCGCCGCGCACGACGACCTGTCTGGCGCGTGGGTCGGCGGCGGCGGTCTCGGCGTGATCGGCGAGGGCGGCCGCGAGCTCGGTGGACAGCGCGTTGAGGACCGCCGGCCGGTTCAAGGTGATCCAGCCGACGCCATCGCGCGTCTCGTACGTGACGGGCGACTCGGTCATCCCGTTCGTCACGCTAGCTCGCTCGGCAATTGTCGAGAAGACTCACGAAGTTGTACGATCACCGCGTGTCGTAGGAATGTCAAGGCGGTGCGCGGCCGCAGCGCGACGGGCGAGGCGCGCCTGCCAGGGGAGGCCCTGAATGCCCGTGACCACACGCCGCCGGTTTCTCACCTCCGGCCTCGCGGCGGGCGCGACGCCGCTGCTCGCGCGCGCCGCCCGCGCGCAGACCGCGGTCAAGATCGGGAGCGCCGTCCTCGGCGACTACTCGATGGCCGGGCCCGTCATCGTCGCCCTCGAGAAAGGGATGTTCCGGGCCGAGGGGCTCGAGGTCGAGTACCTGCCCTTCCGCGGCGGCCCCGATCTGCTCAAGGCCGTGATGGCCGGCGAGTGCATCATCGGGATCACCGGCAGCACCGACATCCTCGTCTTCCGTGAGGCCGGCTCGCCGATCAAGATGGTCGCGACGCACACCGAGGGCAACCACTTCACCCTGAACGTGGCGACCGACGTCCAGAAGGTCGCCGACCTCAAGGGCAAGGCCATCGGGGTCACGCGCGCGGGAGCGACCACATGGGTCTTCGCCCGCATGGTCGCCAAGAAAGAGGGCTGGGACCCGGACAAGGACGTGCAGGTCGTGGGGCTCGGCGGCCTCGACGCGCAGCTGGCGGCGATGGCGCGCAGGGAGATCGCCGCCTACGTCTGGGGCGACGGCGGTGCCGTGACCGAGCTCCAGGGCAAGTCCAAGGTGCTCATGCGCCTGGACGCGGTGACGCCGAAGTGGATCAGCCAGATCCAGTACGCGTCCGAGGACACGATCGCGAAGCACGCCGACGCGATCCGGAAGAGCCAGCGCGCGCTGTTCCGCGCGCTGAAGCTGATGCGCGACAACCCGAAAGAGGCCGCGGAGCTCGTGTCGAAGAAGCTCGGCTGGAGCCCGGAGGCGGTCCTGGGCGCGCACAAGATCTCGGGCCCCCTGCTCCCGGTCGACGGCCGCATCAGCGTCGAGGCGCTCGGCGCGATGCAGGAGACCCTGCTCGAGTACGGCCTCATCAAGAAGAAGCTCGCGCTCGATGAGTACTACACCCGGGAGTTCACGCCTGTCCGGATCTAGCAGGCGGCCTGCCGCGCGCCTTGTCGGATCAGGGCGCGCGATCGTCGCGGCGCTGCTGCTCGTTGCGGCGCCGGGCGCTGTGTCGGGGCAGGTGTTCATCGCCACGCAGCCCAAGCCCGAGTTCACGGTCGGCCCGCTGTTCGTCCGGGCCAACGTGGGGCCCAAGCAGGAGCCCGTGGAGGTCAGCGTGCTGTGGAGCCTCGTCGCGCCGCAGACGGGCGCCGCGGCCGCGCAGGATCTCTACCTTCTGTGGCCCGGCGAGGTGGACGGTGAGCTCGTGCCCGGGCCGTCCGATCCCGAGATCCGCCGCACCGTCGAGGCGCGCGGCTTCCAGGTGACGCGCGAGGGGCGGTTGCCGCTCGCCGCGCGCGCGATCTACTCCGGGCCCAATCGGCAGAAGCCCGAGTCGCTCGCGGGCGGCGCGCCGTTCGTCACCTACACGCGCGAGGCGGGGCCGCTCGGTCAAGGCACGCCCGCGAGCTGGATCCGCATCCCGTGGACGCCGCGGCTGGTCGACCGGGGGTGGCTCATCGAGCTCCGGATGCGCCTGACTGGTCTCCGGCGAATGAAGCAGGCCACCTGGCTCGAGAACACGCTCTGGGGCGAGCGCCACGTGATCACCCTGAGCTTCAACGACGTGCGGACGCGCGCGACCTTCCCGATGTATCTGGCCCACCGCGATCGCGTCGTCCATCTGGCCGACGATCCGTCTCAGCTCATCGTCAACTTCGCCGACGCCGACCACCTGAAGATCCACGAGGTCTATCCGGGCTCGAGCCAGCGGCGCTCCAGCGAGACGCGGCGCGCGACCGAGATCGTGTCGGCCTATCTCGATCCGTCCGAGGGCCTCCGGCCGCAGGTGCTGTCGGTGCAGTTCGGATATTTCACGGGCTGGAAGGCGTGGTCGCCGCTGCTCTTCGCGACGGCCTTCTTCGTGCTCGGCAATCTGGCGGGCCCGCTGGTCACGATGCTCGTCAAGACCGTCGGCGCGCGTTTGCAGGGGCGCATCCAGTTCGGGCCGGGCGCCGCGCCGGGGCAGCGCGAGACCGGCACGATCGTCCCCCGCGAAGCGCTCGCGCGCATCTCCCCGGGCGAGACGACCCACGCCGAGGTGCTGCGCCTCTGCGGGCCCGATCCGGAAGAGCGCGAGCGCATGAGCGCGCCGGGGCACCGCACCCTGGTCTATCGCGGGCGGCGCGTGGTGCCGCATCGACAACGGCGCTTCGGGTGGCTGGCGACCGTCAACCGCTGGGACGTCGAGCACCACGAGGTCGAGATCGAGCTCGAGGGCGATCGCGTCCTCGACGTCCAGGCGCAGGTCAACCGGACCCGGCTCAGTCAACCCGGGCCGGCCTAGAGCGGTCGGTGATCCGCGCCGTCTCGATGCTCGCTCTGGCGATCCTCGCGGCGGCGCCCGGCGCCGCCAGCGCGCAGGTCTTTCTCGCGTCGCGGCCCAATCCCGAGTTCACGATCGGTCCGCTCTTCGTGCGGGCCACCGTCACGCCCGAAACCGAGGTCGTGACCCTCGACGTCCTCTGGAGCCTCTCAATCCCGCCCAACACGGCCGGCGCGGCGATCGAGCAGGATCTCTATCTGCTCTGGCCGAACGCCGTCGACGGAGACGCGGGGCTGGGCCAGCCCGATCCGGCCCTGGCGGCCTACGTGAAGAGCCGCGGCTTCACGCCGATCGCGGAAGGGCGGTTGCCGCTGCTGGCCAAGAGCCTCTACCGGATCGGCGAGGAGCTGCCGCCCGAGCCCATCCGCGGCGGCGCGCCGTTCGTGACGTTCGTGCGCCAGGGCGGCCCGCTCGGGCTCACGTCGCCGGTGACGTACGTGCGCATCCCCTGGACCCCGCTCCTGGCCAACCGCACGTGGCAGATGAATCTCCGGATGGAGCTGACCGACCTCATGAAGCGGCGCAAGGCCACGTGGATCGAGGACCTCTTCTGGGGGCCGCAGCACACGGTCTCGCTCACGTTCAACGACGTGCGGCCCCGCGCGCTGTTCCCGGTCTACTTCGAGCGCCGCGACCGCGTCGTGCGCCTCGCCGACGATCCGTCGCAGCTCCTCGTCAACCTGCGTGACGCCGACCATCTGAAGATCTACGAGTTCTACCCCGGCTCGGCGCGACGGCGGCTCAGCGAGACGCTGGATTCGACCGAGGAGATCACGCTCTTCCTGGATGCCTCCGAGGGCATCTCGCCGCAGGTGCTGACGGTGCAGTTCGGCTACTTCCGGGGGATGCGGTCCTGGGCGCCCGTGCTGATCCCGATCGCCTTCTTCGCGCTCGGCAATCTGGCGATGCCGATCATCATGTCGATCATCCGGCGCGTGAGCGCCGCGGTCAAAGGGCGCGTGCAGTTCGGCCCGGGGACCGCCGAGCGCGAGACCGGTGCGTTCCTCTCGCGCGAGACGCTCGCGCGCCTCGTGCCGGGCCAGACGACGTACGAGGAAGTGCTGCGCGACTGCGGGCCCGAGGCCGAGGAGCACGAACAGCTCACGACACCGGGCCGGCGCACCCTGGTCTACCGCGGGCGGCGCGTGGTGCCGCAGGGGCGCCGGCGGCTCGGCTGGCTGGCGACCGTGCGGAGGTGGTCGATCGAGGAGCACGAGGTCGAGATCGCGCTCGAGCGCAACGTCGTCACCGACGTGCAGGCGCGGGTGCGTCGCTCGCCCCTGGCGCAGCCCGAAGGGGCGCCGGCCGCATAGCCGCGCTTGACAGGATCGGCGAAGCCCCCCCATATAGACCCCCATCGAACACGCGATTACGAATGAGAGGCGCGCCTCGACTGGCGGGGCCCCAGCCCCAAGACAGTCTGCGGTGCGCACACCGAGGAGACAGCCATGACAGCAATGACTCGACGGGACGTGCTCAAGATCGCGGCAGCCGGCGCCGCCGCTTCACTACCCGGGCTGCCGCACTCCGCGCACGCGCAGACCACCCAGAAGCGCGATCTCGTCGTCGCCCAGGGCGGCGACATCGCCCACCTGGATCCGCAGCTCAGCACGTCATCGAACGACATCCGCATCTCGTTCAACATCTTCGACAACCTGACGAGCCGCCGCCCGGACGGCAAGCTCCTGCCCGGCCTGGCGACGGAGTGGAAGCTGCAGGGCCAGACGACGTGGGTTTTCAAGCTTCGCTCCGGCGTGAAATGGCACAACGGGGATCCGCTCACGTCGGCGGACGTGAAGTTCAGCATCGACCGCTCGCTCGACACCAATCTCAAAGGCAACCGGGTGAACACCGTCCTGACAACGGTCGACCACGTGGAGACCCCGGATCCGGGGACCGCGGTCGTCCACACCAAGAAGCCCGATCCTCTGCTGCCGGCGCGGCTGGGATTCTACGGCGGCCAGATCATCCCGAAAAAATACGTCGAGGGAGTCGGCGGCGACACGTTCAACCAGAAGCCGGTCGGCACCGGCCCCGTCCGATTCGTCTCGTGGGTCAAGGACGACAAGCTGGTGCTCGAGGCCAATCCCGACTACTGGGGTGGTCGGGTCGACTTCGATCGCCTCACCGTACGCGCGCTGCCCGAGATGGCGCCCCGCGTGGCGGCGCTGCTCAAGGGCGAAGTGGACCTGATCACGCAGGTACCGCCCGACCAGGGCGAGCGGGTCAAGTCGAATCCGACGACGACCGTGAGCGGCGCGCTCTACGGCGGCCTCTACGTCCTCGCGGTGAACTCGAAGCGGCCGCCGCTCGACAATCCGCTCGTGAAACAGGCGCTCTCGATGGCCATCGATCGCGAGGCGATCGTGAAGGAGCTCTGGCGCGGCCGCGGCATCGTGCCGAGCGGGATGATCGCCAAGGGCGACAATCACTTCGACGCCTCGCTTCCGCCGCTCGCCTTCAACGCCGGCGAGGCGAAGGCGCGGCTCAAGAAGGCCGGGTACAAGGGCGAGGAGATCATCATCGAGACCACCGCCGGCTACATGGCCGGCGATAAGCCGATGGCCGAGGCCGTGCAGGCGATGTGGCGCGACGTCGGCGTCAACGCGAAGGTCGAGGTGCTCGAGTATTCGGTCCGGGCGCAGCGGATCCGTGAGAAGAGCTTCAAGGGGCTGTGGTGGTCCGATCCGACTTCGACCTTGAGGGATCCCGACGGGATGATGTGGCGGCTTCTCGGTCCGGGCGGGCCTCAGGACTACTGGCGCCATCCGGAGTTCGACGAGCTCGGCAACGCCGCCCGGTTCTCGGTCGACGAGAAGTTCCGCGCCGACGCCTACAAGAAGATGACGCAGCTCTTCCTCGAGCACTTCCCGTGGCTCCCGGTGATCCAGCCGTACGAGGACTACGGCCTGCAGAAGTACGTCGAGTGGACGCCGGACCCGCTCCAGCAGCTCGAGATCCGTCGCTTCAACTTCAAGTTCCGGCGCGCGTAGAGCGGCTGCCCGGGGCGGAGCCCGCGAGGCTCCGCCCCATTGCCCATGCGCGGGCTCCTCCCTTTTCTCGCCTCCCGGCTGTTCCGCGCGGCGATCGCGCTCTGGCTCGTCTCCACGGTCGTCTTCGTGGTCATGCGGCTGTCGGGCGATCCGGTACCGCTCCTGCTCCCGCCCGACGCCCCGCAGAGCGAGTTCGCGCGGGTGCGAGCCGAGCTCGGCCTGGACCGCCCGCTGCCCGTGCAGTACGCGGTCTTCCTCGGCAACGTGCTGCGCGGGGACTTCGGTCAGTCCATCCACTTTCGCCAGTCCGCCTTCCGCGTGGTTCTCGGCTACCTGCCCGCGACATTCGAGCTCGGCCTCGCCGCGTTCGCGCTCGCTCTGCTGGTCGCCTTGCCCATTGGCGTCATCTCCGCGGTCAAGCGCAACTCAGCCATCGACCAGGCCACGATGGGGCTGGCCCTCGTCGGCCAGTCGGCGCCGACGTTCTTCATCGGCATCCTGCTGATCCTCATCGTCTCCCTGAACCTCGGCCTCTTGCCGACCTCGGGGCGCGAGGACTGGCACAGCCTGATCCTGCCCGCCTTCACGCTCGGCGCCTTCGCGATGGCGTCGATCGCGCGGCTCACGCGCTCGTCGGTGCTCGAGGTGCTCCGCGCGGACTACATCCGCACGGCTCGCGCCAAGGGCGTGTCCGACGCGATCGTCGTCGCCAAGCACACCCTGAAGAACGCCGCGGTGCCGATCGTCACGATCACCGGGCTGCAGTTCGGCACGCTGCTCGGCGGCGCGGTCGTCACCGAGACGGTGTTCGCGTGGCCGGGTATCGGGCGCCTGGCGATCCAGTCGATCTACAACCGCGACTACCCGGTCGTGCAGTGCACCGTGTTCGTCTCCGCGGTCCTGTTCATCGTGATCAACTTCTGCGTCGACCTGATCTATGGCCTCCTCGATCCTCGCGTCCGCTCGAGCTGAGCCCGCGCCGGCGCGCCGCGCCCGTCGCACGCGCGCCCTGGCGGTCGGCGGCGCCGCGTTCGTGGCGCTGCTGATCCTCGCGGCTCTGGCCGCCCCCCTGATCGCGCCGGCCGATCCCATCCGCCAGTCGCTCCGCGGGCGACTGTCGGCGCCGACCCTCGAGGGCGCCGACGGCAAGGCGCACCTGCTCGGCACCGATCACCTCGGCCGCGACGTCTTCTCGCGCGTGATCTACGGCGCGCGGGTGTCCCTGCTGGTGGGCTTCGCGGCGGTCGTGGTGGGCGGGCTCGTGGGCGCCACGCTCGGCCTCCTGGCCGGCTTTCGCGGCGGCTGGATCGACAGCGCGATCATGACGCTCGCCGACGCCCAGCTCGCGTTCCCGTTCATCCTGCTGGCCATCGGTATCATCGCGGTGCTCGGCCCGAGCTTTCCAACGCTCATCATGGTCATCGGGCTCTCGGGGTGACCTACGCACGCGTGCTCCGCTCGCAGGTGCTGGTCCTGCGCTCGCGCGAGTTCGTCGACGCGATCCACGCGCTCGGCGGCTCGGTCGCGCGCGTCATCGTCCGGCACGTGCTGCCCAACGTGCTCTCGTCACTGGTCGTCATCGCCACGCTCGAGCTGGCGCGCGCCATCGTGCTCGAGGCGACGCTGTCGTTCCTCGGCCTCGGCGTGCAGCCGCCGACTCCGTCGTGGGGCGGCATGGTGCACGAGGGGCGCGAGTATCTCGACTCGGCCTGGTGGATCTCGACGGCACCGGGGATCGTTTTGATGCTCACGTCGGTCGTGGTGAGCCGCACCGGAGACTGGCTGCGCGATCTGCTCGATCCGACGCTCCGCGGGGAGTAGGCTCCCGCACAGGGGCCCTACCCCGGCGGGAGGTCAATGATCCCATGGCGCCGGCCCGCGAGTTGGAGTAGGGTGCCGGGTTGTGCCGCGACCGTACGAAAGGAGCCAGCCGGCCATGCGACATCGACTCGGGAATTTGATCGCGCTGGGAAGCGCCCTGGCCTGTCTCGTCGGCGGAGTCGCCGTCGCGCAGGACAAGCCTGCCGACAACATGGACGTCCTGCGCGAGAAACTGCGGGCCGACAAGAAAGCCGTGGTGGCCGAGGTGCTGCAGCTCACTGAAGGCGAGGCCAAGGTGTTCTGGCCGGTCTACAACGCGTACCAGAGCGACATGGTCACGCACTACGATCAGCTGCTGAAGCTCCTCGATACGTACGCGTCATCGTACGAGACGATGACCGACGCGCAGGCCACCAGCCTGCTCCAGCAATACCTGGGCCTCGAGCGTGAGCACGTCGCGCTGCTGACCTCGTACCTGCCGCGTTTTCAAAAGGTGCTGCCGCCCAAGAAGGTCGCGAAGCTGTACCAGGTGGAGAACAAAGCGCGGGCGCTTGTGAACTACGAGCTCGCCCGGGGCATTCCGCTCGTGAAGTAGCTCTTGAAGCAGGAGGAGAGTGAACGATGCTGACCTCTCGACTCGCCGCCGGCCTGCTGGCATTTGCCTTGGCCGTGCTGCCGCCGATGACCGTCCGAACCGCTCTCGCCGCATCGGCGTCGGAGATCAACCGCGACGCCAATACGGCGCTGAACAAGCTCTACGAGACGCAGCCGGACGCGAAGAAGCTGGCCGCTCGCGCCAAGGGGATTCTTGTCTTTCCGAGCATCTACAAGGCCGGCTTCATGTTCGGCGCCCAGTACGGCGAGGGGGCTCTGCGCAAGGGGAACAAGACGGTCGGTTACTACAACTCGGTCGCGGCGTCGTACGGTCTCCAGGCGGGCGCTCAGCAGTTCGGATACGTTCTGTTCTTCATGAACGACGGGGCCCTCGCATACCTGGACAAGACCGGCGGCTTCGAGATCGGCTCGGGCCCGAGCATCGTCGTGCTGGACGAGGGCACGGCGAAGACGATGAGCAGCACGACCTTGTCGCAGGACGTCTACGCGGTCATCTTCAACCAGAAAGGCCTGATGGGTGGCCTGGGCCTGCAGGGCTCGAAGATCAGCAAGATCCAGAAATGAGCCCCGCTCAGCAGGCCGCGTCCGCCACCGGGATCCGATCGACCACGCAGAACGGGATCGTCACGCTCTCGGTGCACGTGAGGCAGTAGAAGTCGAGCTCCAGCCCCGCGCGCAGTCCGTGAAGCGAGAGGCGCTGGTTGCAGCGGGTGTGGTGAAGCCCGCCGTCGAGCGCCATGTACACGGTCATGACTTCGGTCGCCGTCGCCACATCCTGATCCGAGCTCATCGCCATTGCCCTCCTGGGTCCCTGAGAAGAGCAATCCGCATTCCAGCGGCGCCATATCGGGACGGGAGCTAAGCTCCCGAAATATCAAGCCGACATCGGCGGAATTCGGGCCGGGTGTTCAGGAACTGCACAGCCCGCTGGAAAGCCCTGGACCGGCTCGTAGCGCGCCGCGAGGGAGGCGCGCAGGCGATCGGGATCAGCCGCGCCAGCGAGAGAGCTTGTCGTTGACGTGATCGAGCACCAGGACGATGGCGATCGACGCGGCCGACACGAGGGCGGTCGCCGCGAACAGCTCGGGCGCCTGGAAGCCGTTGGCGTACGAGCCCAGCATGTGACCCATGCCGCGCACACCGGCGAACATCTCGACGACGAGGACGCCCAGCAGGCAGAACACGACCCCGAGGCGCATCCCGCCGAGCACCGAGGGGACGATCGCCGGCAGGAGCACCTTCCAGTAGAGCTGCCACGTCGTGGCCCCGTACGAGCGCGCCACGGTCACCAGCGTCCGGTCGACGTCGCGGACCGCTCCCATGACGAGCACCATGATCGGGAAGCATCCGTGCAGCACACCGTAGAAAACGGCCGGGGTCGTGCCGTAGCCGAGCAGGAGGACGATCCACGGCAGCACCAGGATCTTCGGGATCCCGTAGAGCGCGATCACGTACGGGGAGAGAACGTCGCGCAGCAGCCGCACCGAGCCGACCACGACCCCCGCCGAGACGCCCAGCACGACCGACAGCACGTAGGCGAGCGCCGTCTTGCCGAGCGTGTCGGCCAGGCCGGCGAGCGCGCCGCGGCCGATCCGGAGGAGCGCCAGCGCGACGGCGCTCGGGGCCGGCACGAAGAGCGGATCGACCCAGCCCGCGCGCGCCACCAGCTCCCATGCGCCGAGCCCCGCGATCACCGTCACGAGCTGGAGGATCCTGACCTTCATTCCGTCCATCCGCGCGCGCGGCGCTCGAGCAGGCTCGCCAGGACATCGGAGCCCACGATCAGGACCAGGGTGACCAGCACGAGGGCCACGTAGTCCCCCGTTCTCAAGAGTCCGTAGGCGTGATTGATCAACGCGCCCATGCCGGCCTTCGAGCCGAGGATCTCGCCGACCACCACGCCGATCACGCAGAGCGCCAGCCCCGTCCGGAGCCCGCCGACCAGGGTGAAGAGCATCGCGGGCAGCATGACCCGGCGAAAGACCGTCACGGTGCCCGCGCCATACGCGCGCGCGACGACGACGAGCTGCGGATTCACCTGCCGGATGCCGGCCAGCACCGCCAGCGCGATCGGAAAGAAGCCGAGCAGGAACCCGAACGCGATCTTCGAGGCCGCGTCGAGCCCGAAGAAGAGCATGAGCGAGGGATACCAGACCACCGCCGGCACCGCGTAGAGCGCGGCGAGCATCGGCCCCCACGCCTGCCCGACCAGCCGGTGCATGCCGAGCATGAAGCCGCAGCCGAGCCCGGCCGCGACGGCCAGCAGATACGCGGTCGCGATCTCTCGTACCGTCAAGAGGAGGCTGGCCGGGAGGTCGGGATAGGACCGCAGCAGCAGGAGATCGCGGAGCGATGGTAGGACCGCCGACGGCGGGACGCCGAGGAGCGGATTGACCATCCGGCCTGCGATCTCCCAGACCGCCAGCACGAATGCGAGGAGCCCGAGACGGAAGGCCACGACCGTCATCGCCGCGGCGCGCGGCATGTCAGCGCATCGCCCGCAGCGACTCCTCGCGGATCTCGCTCCAGAGCTTGGCCCGCAGGGCCACCATCTCGGAGGATTCCATCCCCCGGGGATAGTCCATGGTCAGATCGAGCGCGGCCTTGATGCGCCCGGGCCGGGCGGTCATGACGGCGATCCGGGTCGACAGGAAGAGCGCCTCGTGCAGGCTGTGCGTGACGAAGATCACGGTCTTGCGCGTCCGCCGCCAGATGTCGAGCAGCCACTCGCCCATGAGCACGCGCGTCTGCTCGTCGAGCGCGCCGAACGGCTCGTCCATCAGGAGGATCTTCGCGTCGAGCGCCAGCGCGCGCCCGATCGCGACGCGCTGCTTCATCCCGCCCGACAGCTCGCGCGGATATTTCTCGGCGAAGCCGGAGAGCCCGAGCGGCCCCAGGAGCTCGCTGGCCGTCCGGCGGCGGCGCTCGGCCGGCACCCCCTGGAGCTCGAGGCCGAACTCGACGTTCTGGAGCGTGGTCCGCCACGGGAAGAGGCCGGCCTCCTGGAACACGGTCGCGACCCGCCGCGGATCCGGCCCGGTCACCGGCTTACCCTCGACCCGGAGACGCCCCTGATCGGGTGTGACGAGTCCACCGAGCATGCCGAGCAGGGTCGACTTGCCGCAGCCGGAGGGCCCGATGAGCGTGCAGAACGCGCCCTCATCGACCGAGAGCGAGACGTCGTGGAGGGCTTCGATCGGGCCCGAGCTGGTGAGGTAGCGCTTGGTCACGCCCTCGATGGTGATCAGCTCGGGGCGCGCGCTCACGTGAGCTGGAGGATCTCCCGGGCGATGACCAGGCGCTGGATCTCGGAGGTGCCTTCCCCGATCTCGGTCAGCTTCGCGTCGCGGAAGATGCGCTCGACGGGAAACTCGGTGATGTACCCGGCGCCGCCGTGGATCTGCACCGCCTTCGTCGCGGCCTTCATCGCGGCCTCGGACGAGAAGACCTTGGCCATCGCGGCCGCGTGCATCGCGGGCCGGCCGGTGTCTTTCAAATGCGCGGCGCGCAGGGTCAAGAGGCGCGCGACTTCGACCTCGGTCGCCAGATCCGCGATCATGCCCTGCAGGCCGTTGAACTCGGCGAGCGTGCGGCCGAACGCGGAACGCTGCTTCATATACTTGACCGCCTGGTCGACCGCCGCCTGCGCGATGCCGACGCCCATGGCCGCCATCGCGATCCGGCCGCCCTCGAGCACCTTCATCGCCTGCACGAAGCCGTCGCCGCGCTCGCCGATCAGGTTCTCCGCGGGCACGCGCGCGTCCTCGAAGATCAGCTCGGCGGTGTCCGAGGCATGCAGGCCGAGCTTGCGGTAGGGCTTGCCCCGGGTGAAGCCGGGAGTGCTCCGGTCGAGCACGAAGGCCGAGATGCCGTGAGATTTTCGCTCGGGATCGGTGCGGGCTATGACGACGGCGGTCGCGGCGACCGAGGCGTTCGTGATGAACGCCTTGCTCCCGTTCAGCACCCACTGGCCGCCGCGCAGCTCGGCGCGGGTGGCGAGCGCCGCGGCGTCAGAGCCCGACCCTGGCTCGGTGAGGCCCCAGGCGCCGAGCACTCTGCCGCTCGCGAGATCCGGCACGTACTTCTGCCGGAGCTCCGGCGAGGCGAAGCTTGCGATGTGGTTCGTGCACAAGGAATTGTGGGCCCACATCGTGATGCCGACCGACGCGTCGCCCCGGCAGAGCTCCTCGACGATCAGCGCGTACGAGACGTAGTCGAGGCCGGCTCCGCCGAGCTCCTCGGGGATGACGACGCCCAGGAAGCCGAGCGGGCCGAGCTTGGCCACGATCTCGTGAGGAAACTCGTGGCGCTCGTCGAACGGCGCGATCTTGTCGCCGAGCTCGGCCTCGGCGAACTGACGCGCGACGTCCCGGACCTGCTCCTGCTCGGGCGTGAGGTCGAAATCCACGGCTCAGACCGCCGCGCGAATGTGCTCGCGGACGAAGCGGACGATGTCCTGGGTCGACGTGCCGGGCGTGAAGAGCTCCTTGACGCCCATCGCCTTCAGCCCCGCGATGTCCTCGGGCGGAATGATCCCGCCGCCGAACACCGCGATGTCGTCCGCCCCCTCGGCGGCCAGGAGCTCGAGGACACGCTGGAAGAGGTAATTGTGGGCGCCGGAGAGCACCGAGAGCCCGATCGCGTCGGCGTCTTCCTGGACGGCCGTCGCGACGATCTGCTCGGGCGTCTGGTGCAGCCCCGTGTAGATCACCTCGAAGCCCGCGTCGCGCAGCGCTCGCGCGACGATCTTCGCGCCGCGGTCGTGCCCGTCGAGCCCCGGCTTGGCGACGACGACGCGAATCGCCCGTTCGGCCATCATCACTTGCCTCCCGCGAGCGCGGTTCGGATCTGCTCGCCCGCCCTCGCGATGCGCTCCCGATCGCCCGGGACGAGCTTCCAGTCGAACCCCTTGCCGTCGTTGGTCCAGCGGGGGATCAGATGCAGGTGGAAGTGCGGGACCGACTGGAACGCCGCCGGGCCGTTGGCCTGGAGCATGTTCAGGCCATCTGGTTTGAGCGCCGTCCGCTGCGCGGCGGCGACCCGCTTGGCGGTGGTGATGGCCGCCTGGAGATCGGCCCGCTCGGCGTCGTAGATCGTGGCGGCGTGCACCTTGGTGAGCACGAGGCAGTGCCCGGCGTTGAGCGGGTTGATGTCCATGATGCAGAGAGTGCGCTCGTCCTCGTACACCTTGGTCGACGGAATCTGCCCGTCGCGGATCTTGCAGAAGACGCAGTCGGTCATCGACGTCCCCTACACCGGCACCGTCCAGCCGTGCGGGTCCGGCGCCGTGCCGTACTGGATGCCGACGATCGTGTCGTAGAGCTTCTGGGTCAGTGGGCCGATGCGGCCGCCGTTGATCACGATGCGCTCGCCCTTGTAGGAGAGCTCGCCGACCGGCGAGATGACCGCCGCGGTGCCGGTGCCCCAGACCTCGTCGAGCTGGCCCCTGTGGGCGGCCGCGGCGACCTCGTCGATGGTCACCGGACGCTCGGAGACGCGCAGACCCCACTCGCGCATCAACGTCAGCACCGAGTCGCGGGTGACGCCGGCCAGGATCGTGCCGCTGAGCGGCGGCGTGATGACCTCGTCGCCGATCTTCATCATGATGTTCATCGTGCCGACTTCGTCGATGTACTTGCGCTCCCGGCCGTCGAGCCACAGCACCTGCGTGAAGCCCTCGTGCTTGGCTTCCTCCGCCGCGTAGAGGCTGGCCGCGTAGTTGACGCCGGTCTTGGCGCCCCCCACGCCGCCCTCGACCGCGCGCACGTACTTGTCGACCACGAGGATCTTCACCGGATTCATGCCCTCGGGGTAGTACGCGCCGACGGGCGAGAGGATCACGTAATAGATGTAGGACTTCGCCGGGCGCACGCCGAGGAAGGCCTCGTTGGCGATGATCGTCGGCCGCACGTAGAGCGAGGTTCCGACCGTCGACGGCACCCAGTCTTTTTCCATGCCGACCAGCTCGACCAGGGACTTCAGCGCCAGCTCGGGATCGAGCGGCGGGATGCAGAGACGCCGCGAGGATTCGATCAGCCGCGCGACGTGCTTCTGCGGCCGGAACAGATGGACCCGGCCGCTGCGCGTCCGAAACGCCTTGAGCCCGTCGAAGACCGCCTGCGCGTAGTGCAGGACCGCGGCCGCCGGATCCATCGGGAACGGCCCGTACGGCTCGATGCGCGGGTCGTACCAGCCTTTCTCCTCCTGAAAGTCCATCACGAACATGTGGTCGGTAAAGACCGTCCCGAAGGTGAGGTCCTTGTCCTTCGGCTTCTGCTTC
>Ga0306921_10004403_pt1 | contig 14473 bp, 15 predicted proteins | sample sta12Cox44000080_FD_203760 | JGI IMG/M metagenome (GOLD analysis project Ga0306921, IMG submission 203760) | Lab enrichment of tropical soil microbial communities from Luquillo Experimental Forest, Puerto Rico - statoxic.12C.oxic.44.000.080 (v2)... | ecosystem: Environmental > Terrestrial >...
CTACTCTCACCGCCGGAAAAGCGGACATATCACGTGCTAATTCGACCGGACATTTGATGTGCTACCGACACAGGAAAAGACTGACTCTTGACAGATCGTTATTATTGTAATACAATAAGATAGGGAGCACGCTTGTGAAGCGCAAACCCGAAAGGCCAAAACTGCCCAAGGGCGAAGCCAAGGGCAAGATCGTCCCCATCCGGTTCACGAAGGCTGAGGCTGCGCGATTGGCCGAGACTGCGGAAGCAAGCGATCAGAACGTGTCCGAGTGGATTCGTCGCGCCGTGCTTGCCGCTCTCGAGGATGAGCGGTTTTGTTCCAAGCCGTAAGAGATTCATTCAAAACAGAGGAGAAACAGTGAGCGACAGAACAGCCAATTTGAAGCCCTGGCCGAAAGGTGTAAGCGGCAATCCCGGTGGCCGTCCCAAAAAGAAGGCGATCACCGAGGAACTCGAGCGGCTCCTGGAAGAGGAAGCACCGAATGGCGATGGCAAGACTTGGGCGGCAACCATTGCAGAAGCGCTACTCAAGCAAGCCGCAAAGGGCGACGTGAGGGCGATTACGGAACTGGCGAACCGCATCGAAGGCAAACCTCTGCAAGCAATGGCAGTGGCTGAAGGCGGGCTAGACGGGCTCGCGGAGGCGATCCAGAAAGCTCGGAAGCGGGCCGCCCAGAAGCATGAGAAAGGATGAAATCGGGCGCAATCGTCACAGGAAGGGTGCTCAAATAAAGGCCGCAGTGCGGGCAAGTCCAAGTTGGAACTGGGATGTTGTATTTGGTTTTCCGAGGCACACCCACAGCCTACCAGCAAAGTTCGTTTCGTGGACTCGCATCATTTCTCAACTGGAAGCTGTGACGCAGCCCTGTACGGCACTCGCCGACTTTAAGGTCTCACACACCCGAAGGCGACCTTAATATTCTTCGCCGCTTCGAGCCGCACAGGAAGTCCACGGAACGCATCTTGAAAGGCCTCTTAAAAACCTGCAATCAGAGCGTCAGGAGCTACTGGGCTGAGCTCACTGCGATGTCCCTACAGAGCAACAAATTCGGAGCCGCATCATTACTCGAACGAGGTGGGTGTGATTGAAATGAACTCTCGGCTTCTTGTCTCCGAAGGATGAGTAATTTGCCGATGCACAAATAGCTCAGGGACCGCTCGCGGGTCCACTCAATCTTGGAAACTACCTGGCGGATTGAGGTGCGTCGATTCAGTTCCCCTTGATAACGAAGTTGACGTTGATCCGGGTGTCAGCCTCAACAGGCACTCCGTTCAGGAGGTATGGCCTGAATTGCGACTGCTTAACGGCGTCGAGCGCAGCCTGTATCAGCAGCGGGTGGCCGCTGGTTGCGTGCAGCCTGACGATCTTTCCGTCCTTTCCAATCACCGCCTGCACCACTACCGTGCCCTGAATGCGCATCTCCCGGGCGGGCGCCGGATAGACTGGCCGTACCAAGGAGACCACCGCCTCCTGCGCGCTTCCTGAGGAAAGCCTCACCGGTTGCTCCGCTGCCAGCTTCGGCACAGAGACCGGAGCGTTCGTCAGGATGCCGGTGAGGTTGTTCGGCATGCCTGCTTGCAGGCTGGGAGGTGGAGCGTCTAGCATCCCGCCGTCCGCCGTTGTCTTTCCTTTCCTGCTGCCGGCGGCGTCGTTCGGCAATACGATTACAGGGGCAACCGCGGATCCCGTGGTGTCCTTGCTCGCCTCGCCGGCCGACTCTCGGGCCTCCACCTGCTTCGTAGCATTGCTGGAATCCTCAGGCCTGAAGGGCATTACGTTGTGTGGCGTCGAACTGCCGGTGATGGTCTTGGAGTCGGCTGCGGCTCCGGGCTGATCGGGAACCTTGTTCTCAAGAGTGCCTGACGCGGCGAGAGACGTCGTGCTCGCAATGGGTACAGTCGCCTTGGCATGCACCGTGTGCAATCCCCAGAACCCGATGACCACCGTTATGAAGAGTAACCCCGTGGCAATGGCCAGCGGAACCCGATGCTTCATCCAGGAAACCTTTTGCACTCTGGCCCACAGGGCCGCCGGAAATCTCTCCGAATCACTGCCCTCGATAGGATGTTCCAGGGTGACGAAGTTCTTATCCCTTTGGCGTACCTGTTCGCTCAGGTTGGAGACTTGCTTCTGAGCGCGTTCGCTGAGCGAATGCTCCAGCGCCGGTTCGTTAGCGAGGGTCCCCCCTACCTGCTGCGATGAAGTTGCTGCACTTGGCGCGGGTCCAGTCTGCTGCCCTGGCAACGCCTGCGAGGCGAAAGCCGCGAGTGTGGTCATCAATCTCTGCGGCTCTAATCTTTGGGTCTCACTCGGCTCGACCCCTGGCGGTAACACCGGCTCCGGCAGTAGTGAATCCAAGCCTTCTCGCCAGGTGCCTGCCGCCTGAAGCTTCGGCCGGCAATCGTAGCTTGGCGAATCCTCGGGTTCCGCCTCGGCTTCGTCTGGCTTCGCTCCCCCGCCAATCCACATGTGCGGTTCAAGGTTGGAGATAAAGCCATCTAGGTGGGCGAATCCGCTCCGCAGCATTTGCAGCGCTTCGGCATCTTGCGACTCTTTCAGTCCGCATGCCCACTGAATCCATTGGGCAGTCGCTGGGCCGGGCAGCGAGGGTGGTTCGCCTTCTGCATTGGCTTGCGACCGGAGCTCTTTAATGGCCTGTTCGCGAAGTTGGTTCAGTTGGTTGAACCGTGCCGCCCGATGGTGCACGATGTGGCCCTGTTCCAACTCGGCCGCCAGCGTCAGGAGGCGGGAACGCAACTGCTCGCGGACCTCCGTGATGAGGCTTTTCAGTTCCGGCCCATTGCACAACAGTATTTCGGATCTGGCCTTGGATAACCACATGCCTGGTTCGAGGTCGGTCACGAAATCATCTAGGTGAGCAAATCCCAAACGAAGGGCTTGGAGCGCCGCCGAGTCTTCCGGCTCTTTCAGCGAGCAGGCCCAATCAACCCACTTTTCGGCATCTGGCCCGGGAAGGTTCGGCGGTTCTTTCCCTGATGTGGCCTGGGATCGCAATTCCGTAATCGCTTGCGCCCGGAGCTGGTTCAAGTGTTCGACCCGGTGCGCACGGCGGTGCACAATATCGGCGCTTTCCAAGACTGTCGCCAACTCCAGAAGGCGGGAACGCCTTCTCCCAATCCGTGCAGCACGGGCCAGCACCGCCTCGAGTTCTTGGCGGTTGTGCCATGAAGCTTCTGGCAGCACGTCCGCCACCGTCGAACGCAGTTTTTGACCCACAGCAACAGCAGTCTTCAACTGGTTCAGGACCGCCACGACATCGACTATCTGAACCGCCTTGAGTTCTTCCAAACTCTCCCAGGCGGAAGAAAGAGAACCGTCCAATGATGCAAGATCGGAAGTCCAAGATGAACTCATATGTGGCTCCTACTCTGCTGACTCCATTTTGACGATCCACATGTCGCGCTCGAGATTGGCGATGAAATTATCGAGGCTCCCAATTCCATGGCGCAGAGCCTGCATTGGCAAAGCCAAATCGACTGTGTTGCCGACGCCACTGATGCAGCAAGTGCATTGCCACTATGAAGCGGCATTAAATCATGGAAGGAATCACAAAATCATGGAAGGAATCACGACCCGATCGGCCCGCACTGTGCAATTGTTTGCACCAAATGAACCTCCGCCGGCCCGCCCCTGCGGTATGACTTGAGCACATCGAGCGTTTCCCTGATCAGTCCGAGGATCCCGGGAGCAGACGATATAGCACCTTTGGCTGGCTTAGGATCGCAAACGCCCGAACCTGGCACGCTCGTCATGTTCGTCTCCGGCATATTCGGTTTGGCCGGAGTTCTTCGCCGCAAGATCGCGTTCTAAACTTCCTCGCTTGGCGGTCGTCTGCCGCGACCTAATGCCCCAAATATGAAAAGGGGAAGGGGTAGGTGTGCCCAAAATCTGATTCCCCATCCGTCAATTCATCGGTGAGTTTATGCAAGGTCTTGTATCTAATGAGCCGCAGGTTTCTTTGATCTGCCACAACTGGCGTGCGCCAGTGGCCTATCTATTCTCTCGCCTTTTCCTGGAACAACCACGCCTTGGGCGCAATTTATTGGTAGACATAGCAAAAGATACGGCCTAAAGATTGATCTCAGCCTCAAAATCCACACGTCGTATGTGCGGCAATCCGGTTGCCAGTTTGATTTCTGGAAAGGCGGCCTCGAAATCAAAGCCTGCCCGGCACGGAGTTGAGCTCGCTGCGGCGATTGACGAGAAGGAAAATTCGGACACCTATGTTAAGGACGTTTATTGCTACCCTGTTGGCATTATGCACCTTTTTTTGGGCGAAGGGCTTGGCGAAGGACATCGTGCAACGATACGCGGCAAAGCCGAAAGCCGAGCATGAGGAGCAACAGCGCATCCGTCGAGAGGACGACGAAGTTGTGCGCTACCTACTCATTAGTTGGGCATTCGGTAATTCAACTGTGAAGAATGCTCCGCCGGTTGTGCCTCCGACGAATCTTGAGGAAGTCATCAAGACGTTAAGCGATCGTGAAGCCGCAGTCAAAGTAATTGAGTCGAACGGCGCCTATCCGCAGTGGGCGGACCAGGAATATCAGCGGTTCATAGCTTGGTTCGATAGTACAGATGGTAAACGCGAGTTGCGAGATGCGCTGCCGATGTACTTACTTGGAATCTCGGATGACAGGAACCACCCTTACCACGGAGCAGATAAGTTGAAGATGCTGGTTGAGAATTTTCGTGTAAGAGAACAAGAAGCGCAAACCGCGATTAACAAATTCTACGATTGGGAAACCGCAAGGCAGATTTCATCATAGGTTCTGTATGACGAGCGAAGTATGCCGATCGAGTGCAAAGTATCCAACTCCGCAACGAACTCGGTGAAGCGCCTCAATCTGATTCAGGCGCGCCCGGCGCGTCCACGGAGGGGGTGTCACCCCCATAAGCGCTAAGATAACGTTTCGATCTGTGGCCTTCTTTTTCTGCTAGGCTCGGCCAGGGAGACGGCAATCTGGTTCCAATGTCCGAGTATTGTTTGCAGGGCCAGGCTGGGAACAACGGCCTGAATTGCCTGATGGTAGACGAAGTGAAACTCACGCCAGCGGCTGAAGGTGGGCCGTTTGTGGGAGGTTGTAGCCCCAGGGGGAAACGGTTCGCGCCACGCGGATCATCTTCTCCGTCAGCAAGGCAAGCAGGAGTTTCCCGTAAAGCCAAGCACGGCTGCTGCGATCGTCGTACTTGGGCAGGTGTCCGAGTTGGAAATGGCAGCGTTCCTGGAGTTCGGTCTTCCGCTGGCTGTCGTACCAGAGCGGTGACCTTCTCTATCCCACTCTCTGCCCCCTCTCTCGCTAGATGTTCGGCGCTGGCGATCCCCAGCGTAATCTTGTCCGTGTAGCTACGTCATTCAAGCCGTGAGACTGCGATTTGGCAACCTGACCAGCGCATCACTGACAAGCGCTAATGCTCGGCTAGAGTGGGGTTCAGTTGACACAAAGGGGCTCCCTATAAACGACGAGGGAAACAGCAAAGAAGTGAAGTTCATTAGGCCCTTAATGCCTGGCGCCTGGACCGATCTTGAAGTAATCCTTGATGCGGTGCCACCCACGAGTCTGGGATTTGTGCGTGTAAAGGATTTCTCAAGCGGCAGCATCTCACTACGTCGTTGATGGCACAGGCGGAAGAGCGGTGCATTATGGAATAGCCAAAGACTAACGGCTTTGGAAAAAAGCTCGAAGCGCCCGGTGGGTGATTTTCGCAAGCTGTGGCGGACAATCGTGAAGAAGGCAGGAATCGAGCGCGATGTGCTCATTCACGATTTCCGCCGGTCGGCGGTCAGCAATATGATCGAGCGCGGGGTTGACCGGGATGTTGCTAAGATGATCTCTGGCCACAAGACCGACTCTATGCTCACCAGATACAACATCGGACGCGAGTCCAAAGTGATTGCTGCTCTGGCGCAAATCGAAGCTGGTAAACAGCAGGAGCGGGAGCTTGCCAAGCAGGCCACTGTAGGCCAACCCACCCCGGTAAGTGGGCCACTGGTGGGCCATGACGGCGAGTTCGAGGTGGCACTAGATTCACTGGAAGTTGCTATAAACTAAACAAGATGGGCCTGTAGCTCAGCGGTTAGAGCAGGGGACTCATAATCCCTTGGTCGGGGGTTCGAATCCCTCCGGGCCCACCATAGAATCAATAAGATAGGCCACCTTGCCGGGTGGCCTTTTGGCTGACTGTCCGTGTTCTGTCCGTGTTCTCAAGAGTTTTTCGCGCAAACTGCATGCTGTGACACATGTGACGCATAGGTGCAGATTAGTGAGACGCGCGCGGATGAGCGTCGAACCAGACCAAGGGAGAATGTGTCACATGTGTCACACGCCTTGCGCAACTCGTTTGCTGCACTGCGATTTAGCAGTGACGACCTAACGACATACGCGACCTGCGCTGATTCTGGCTGCACCGACAAAACCAGCCACGGAAGCCCGCGAATTTCGCGCCTGCTAACAGATACATATTTAGAAAGAAACGCCTGCGCACGCACAAAATGCCCCCACGGCAAGGGAGGCTTAAGGTTTGAGGCGTGTTGAGTGCCTGCCACGACAAGAACCGCGCCGGGCTCATGCCCGTGAACGCACAAAAGCCCCAGCGGAGTGATACCGACAGTGGAAGGCTGCGATCTTCTGCACAGGGTCCCCGGTTAATTCCCCCGGTACGATCTCCATCGGCTGTGACCACTAGAGACCCAGCAGCATCGGGGGAAAGACAGGGTTACGACACAAGCGATCCTCAGAGAGAGGCTTTAGTACTGGATTGCCCTTATCCCGCCCGCATAAGTGGCTTACGAGAGGGAGCCAGAACTCCGGCCAAAGTTGCTCGTGCCGAATTGAGTGCAACAAATTGGAGGGGGCAGGAACGCCGTTAGAGCCCTCCGCGAGAAAATAAATTCGCGCGCAATTTCCAGGCAATTCGCAAATAATCCTCGCAGCGATCGCGCCACGCTGACCTGGGAGCCACGCCCGATACCTTCCCGGTAGTCTGACACTGGTTTGTCCCAGCGAATTTTCCTGCCGTTATCGTCGAGCCGCTCAGGAAGCTTACTTACGGCGCCAGAAACGTCTCGGAGACTCTCGGATGATTCCCCAATGTGCCCGATCTTTGCATTACGGAGCGTTTATTCCGCTCGGTAAGGAATTTCGGAGTGGACTACGTCTACTTTCTCAAGGGAGTTGAACTCAAACCCAGGGGAAGGGTTAATTAGCCATATCAGCACAGGGTAGGGTGAGGTGTGCCCGAAATCTGTGGACTCACATTGTCCCGGTAAATCAGTGACCGAAGAGGCCACCTTCCATACCCCAAGCCCTGCAAGCCGAACCGTTTCTGGTAATGCCTTTGCATTGCTTTTTGGCGGCTTTCAATGGTTCAAGCTGTAAGGGTGAAGCCCCATCGGTGGACGCGCCAGGCGCACGGAGAGAGGTGTGCACAGATTCCTGCTCCGCCTTTTTCTCCGAGACGCAAAGATCAATAGCGTCTACATCATCGCCCCGTATATCAGCCCAATGTTTGGGGCAACGGTTTACACTGAAGGACTTACGGGAAAAGGTCGAGAGGGGTTGCGTTTCTCTTTACGTCATTACCAGGGCACCAGAAGAGCCTTATCAACACGAGGCCATGGCGATTCTGAGGGATAGTCCCTAGATTGAAGTCCGCTGCTTTCTGGCGGCTTTCGATGGCTCAAGTTGTTGGGATGACACGCCCTCGGTGGGCGAGCCAAGCGCGCAATACTTAAGGCAGCTCCAGGTCCAGCGCATAAATATCGCCACGCGCGAGTGGGCAGGCCAGAAGAAGGTCTGCATCGGGCGTGAGGCCTTCGAAATAGCAGAGTACTGCATTGGGATCTACTAACTTAAGATCGACAACCTTTTCCAGTTTTCTGTCGATCCGGTTGATACGAACCACCACATTGTGGAAACCATCGATATATATGTAGTTGCTATCCGGTGACCACTGAGGATTGCCTATATGTGGAAGGGTGGCCAAGTCCTTCCATTGCTGGGTTGCAAAGTCAAATTGGACCAATTTCTTCTCATCCAAAGGCATTGCAACGACGTAACGACCGTCGGGCGACCAACGTGGGCTGTACAATCCATCGGAGCCTGGCAGCTTCCTGGTCTCGTTCGAGGTCAGGTTCATCGTATAGATTGCCTTCGGCATACCGGCTTCAGCCCAGGACTCGGGAGGCCGCCCATACATCAGCGAATGCCCATCTGGGGACCACTCCGGATCCACTGCATTTCGTCCATCATCCAGCAAAGCTCGTGGCACGCCTCCGCCGACAGGAACCACATAGATGTTCCATGGTTTATCAGGCATCTTGCCCATAAAGGCGATGTACTTCGCGTCGGGAGACCAGCGCACGATACTCACGAACAAGGGTGGTTCGCTCAACTGCAATCGCTCACTGCCGTCGGGCTTGCTTCGCCACAGGATCGATTCCTTTCCGCGCACCTCGGCGTAAGCGATCCAGCGCCCATCCCGCGATGTACTAGGAGCGAATGCGGAGCGATCTGAAATCCAAGGTCGGGCATGTTGAGTTTTGAGGTTATAACTCAACACTTCCCATTTTGGTTCGACACCCACGGTAAACAGTTGCTTCCCGCTTCGACTCAGAGCCGCTGAAGCGAATTCAATCGGACCGCTGGTCAATCGGTCGGGTTTGTAAACCTTGCTTGAGAAGCCCGATTCCGAAATTAACCACACGTCGGCTCGATCATCTAGGAAAGTGCGAAAGACGTACGCTCCGTGCAGAGCCCATTCTCCACAGCATTCCTGCGGCTGCTTATCCCAAGAAATTGGCAAGCGATGTAAGTGGCTTCCATCGGTCTGGCATTCCCACAAGGTCTGCGCGTTGGACGTTGGATCAACTAGCGTAAAACGCAGGCTAGAATCATCCGGCGACCAGCGGAGCCAAAATGCCTTCCCCGGAGTAGCCACCAGCTTGCGGCTATTGGCGCCGTTCTGTTCTGCGACGTACAAGTCGCGTCCCTGTGCGTATACGAGGCGCTGACCGTCGGACGACCAGGCGCCGTCGTGTCCGTCGATGCCCACCAGTCGTCTTGGTCCTCCTCCCGCAGTGGGTACGAGCCACAGGTGCTTGTCGTTCTGGCCGGAAAGCAACCCGTAAACGAGCAAAAGCGAACCGTCGGGCGATATATGCCGAAGTTCCGCATCCTCAAGCGGAGTCGTGATAAGCAACTGGTCACCACCGGCAACAGACAGATATGCGAGCTTCAGAGTGGCGTCTTGTGAGGTTGAAAAATAAATTCGGTTCCCGTCTGTAACGACCGCAGGAAACCATTCTCCGAAGACAGGAAAAGGTGCCGCTACTTTTCCGATAAAACTCAGTCGTGTAGAACGCACGACTCGAGGAATTCGTCGCGGCAAAAACCACCAGTGTGCGGTGACCACAACTAACATCAGCAGGATGCTCCCAGCGATCAGCGATAGCCAATGAGTGGGAAGGAGGGAGAACCTACCGATTTTGATGGTAGAAGGTGTGGGGAGGCCAATTTTCGGGACAAGGGACTCACACTCTTGCGGAGTATCGCGCTCACTTGGGACTGCGAGCGAGTGGCCAATGCCAGCTGCGACCGGAGGCCCTTTCTTCGCGGCTAGGCTACCAGGTAGTTCAGCGGTGACAATTTCTCCAGACGGATGGAATTTCACCGGATAAACGAATCGATATCCCCGACGGCCAACTGTCTCGATAAAGCGCGGCTTAGCCGCTGAGTCCCCGAGAGAATCACGAAGCCTATTGATAGCACTACTGATTCCATGGTCGAAATCGACGAACGTGCCGTTGGGCCACAACCGAAGCCGGAGTTGTTCGCGGCTCACCAACTGGCCAGGACGCTCCACCAGCATGGCTAGCACTTGAAAGGAACGCTCTTGCAGTTTCAGTCGCGTGCCCTGCTTGCGAAGTTCCCCGGTGCGCAAGTCAAGTGAGAAAACGCCAAATTCGATTTGCTCCGGAGGGCCTGGAACAGAAGCCGACATAGCCGCCCACGAATGGTGACGAGTCTAGCACGATTGCGAACTCGTGATCGAAGAGACGTCGGCCTTGCACATCAACAACTTGCACTCTGATCCGCAAATGACCGCCAGGGCATTGACTGCGCTTTCCAGCTATGGCAGCTTCGCACAACGAACGCAGCTCCGCGCTAAGAGTCAGTCGATCGGCGGCCAATCATGAAGAATGTGCGGACCCTTCAGTCTGCTGCTGCAACGCGGATACAAACTCGGAAAGGAGAACCCCAATGAAGAAGTGCGTGGCATTTTCTTTCATTGTCCTGGGCTTGGTACTGCTCGGGGGCCCACGCCTAAACGCCCAAGCCAGCGACGACGACGGTTGCTCGAATGCGACATTGAAAGGCGACTACGCCTTTACAATCTCCGGAGAGATCCTCCACGGCGACGGAACAATCGACTATCGCAGTGGGGTCGCCATGAGGAATTTCGATGGGAACGGTAATATCACATTCATCGACTTCGTGGCCTCTCTTAGGCCGGGCTTCGTGCCTCCCGGCGGTATCAACCTCAACCCAGCATTTCGCACGGGGTTGACGGGCACTTACCACGTGAACTCCGACTGCACGGGTACAGCGGAGGAAGATTTCCCGCCGCCCCCGGGCGTGAACTCTGGCCAGGTAATTAAGCTGATGTTCGTCCTGAGCGATCATGGTCGTGAGATTCATGAGATCGTTGCCTCGCTTGTTCCGGCAGGCAGCCAGACTCCAGTTCCTGTCCTCATCCATGCCGACGGGACGAAACTCGGCCTCGGGAACTGATTGGTGCCAGAACCCAGGAGAAGGGGTAACTAGCCAAACGAGCACAGGGTAAGGGTAAGGTGTGCCCGAAATCTGTGGACTCACATTCGCTCTCAGGAAATTAACTGTCGCAAACAGGCTATGCAAGAGGCGGGTCTGCGATCAGTTCGTATTTGTCGTTGGACATACGCATTTGGCACACTAGGATTATCTGCGCACAGTGTCAGATGGGCGAAGTTTCCGCCGGAAGCCAATTAAGATCGCGAGTTTTCTGGCAGCGATGACCGATCTTCGTCTTCGAGTTGGTACGGAACGTCAGGAAATGGCTGACCGCATTGACGGCATTGCAAGGTCTCAGAGGCAATACGCAACGCCTCGTCAGGCCGATGAAAGAATTCGCAGTGCGGACACTTACGAAAAACGCTAAAGAACTTCTGCAGTTTTTCGCGATGGGTCATGTTGATACGCCGAGGAATGGCGCGGAAGTTCCTCGGTAGTTCTTCGCGTCCGGTCATGGCCGACAGCGTATCACGCCTTCCCAGAAAACGGTGTCGAAAACAGCTGTTCACTGCTGTCTGTTTTCAGCCACTTAGCAACCGGAGACCTCGACGCGACACATGCCATCGTACAAGTTCGCACTGGCCAAATCTCTCTTGGAGATTGCCAGCGACCAAAGCGCTTTCGTAAAAATGGCGGACTTGGCTCTGCCGTTCTCTCGCCGCAATTCTTTGTTGTTCTTCGTACAATGCGATTTCTTCGTCTGTCATCAAAACTCCCGGCGGCGGGAACGATACTACGTCGCTAAACAGGGATTTCAAACGTGACGGGCACGGCGACAGAATTCTCGACACACGAAAGGCACTCGGTCATGTGATTCAAACGCATGAACGCCAAGGTGAAGCCCGCCAAGTTCGACCGCCGCGACCAGAACAGGCAGGCCAGCGGTCAGAAGCAGCCGTGGCCGCTGAAGAACGTCCACAAGTTCGACTAGGGGGCTGCGTCCCCGCGACCGCGAGCAGCGTCCCAAGCGCTAAGGAGTTCAAGGCTGACGAGCGGCGCAATTCCAATCGCGCTTGGAATTCGCATCGCGCTGCGAATTTGAAATCTGCGCCCAGAACTCTTAGCGAATTGCTGACCCAAACAGTAAGGAGTAACGCCATGAAGAACCCAATCGGAATCGGAATCCGCGTCCTCTACCAGCCCACGTCGGGGCAGTCGGCGGCGTATTACCAGCATGCTGCCATCATCACCGGCTGGAACGAAGACACCCAAGTCGCTAACCTCGCCGTCTTCCATGATGGCGTGGACAACATCACAGCCCGTAACGGCGTCAAGGAAGGCACCGAGGACGGTACTTTCCAGCGGCTGGGCACAGCCTCGCGCACGGCAGAGACCCAGAAGCAGCGCCAGCAGCAGGCCGACGAGATTTTCCGGCAACTCAGCGGTGTGCAGTGAACGCCAAGCGCAAGGGCACGCGCAATGAACACCGCTCTATGGCGCTGCTAGTGTTGGGCATTGCTATTGTAGGTGGTCGAATTTCTTATTGAATTCATCGTAGTCCTTTGGGTCAGACCAATCGGCGAGTGGATCGCGGCTGACCTTCAGGCCAGTGCGTCATTCCCGATATGGAACTGTATTCCAAGATTTGCGGCGGAAAAGACACTTCTTCGTGATTCCCAGTGTAACCATGGAGTCCAAAGAGGTGAAATGCATTATGCGTCTCATATACCACGCATTTTCTGTGTTTCTTTTGGTTGTTCTCGGCACCGCGTGCGCGAGAGCCGACAATATCCTGACCGTCAACGGACTACTCCACCCCGCGTATGCAGATCTGAACGGAGGATCTGCAACCGTGCCGTCTTTCTACCCGTTTTCCTACACCGATCGGTTCTCGTGGACAGACACCTACATCGACTATTCTGGAACACAACGCTGCAGCCCGTTCGTCTGTCGGACAGACTACACAGCTAACTTCGACGGTGGTGTTCTAACAGGAACTTACACGATCCAGAGTCAAACATACCTTCTTCAGGCTCATATAGTATCGGGCCACATCAGCGGAATTTCCTGTGTGCCCGAGTTCGACCACACCTTGTGCCCTCCCGGCGGAAATCAATTTTTGGCGGAGCTTCAGTTTGTAGGCGCTTGGAATAATGGGTGGCTTGCAACAGGACACATCGGTGTTACCGGCAACCGAAATTGGGGAGTCGGCCAGTACACCATCAACACTCAGAGTTCGGCTATACCCGAGCCAAGTACGTTTCTGCTGCTTGGCTCAGGCGCTCTCACCTTGGCCGGAGTAGTTCGACGTAGACTGAGGATGTAGGCTCGGGTTGTGCTCACATGCTGCCCCGAGAATCAGGTGCGCTTCCCCCGTAAGCAACAGGCGAACTGCCCCCGGCGAAAAGCGGGTTCGCCCGCGCCTTGGCGTGCCCGCTTCACCCTGCCGCAGTGGAAGTTCGTCGACCAGTTCCAGCCTGTGCCGAAGAAGAAGCGCTGAAGAGGACAGTGGCCGATATTGGCGTTTGCCTTTCAGCCAGGTGCCGATGACGATGACACTATCGGTCAGGAAGAAAGTAGCGCCGCATGTGTTTCGCACTCCCATCAGCGACAGTCATCTGCTCGATATGCGGGAGACCGCTCCAGATAGAAGATTCCACCTCTAATGCTCAAGGCAAGCCCGTTCACGAACTCTGCTACGCCGCTGAAGTTGTCACGGCATTGCGCAATGTGCCAGAGGAGCCAAAGCCCACGCGACATACGCCGACCCTTTTTGACCGTCTTAGCACTTGGCTTCCGCATTTAAAGAAGGTCGCTTAGCCCCTAAGCAACAGGTGTTCCCGCGTCGGCGAAAGCAGGTCAACAGCCCCGCCGGAAAACAGGTGCTCCCGCGTCGGTGATGGGACGGCGGTCTCTTGCCAGTTCAGCTTCTCGTAGCGGATTACGAGTGAGATGGCGATTTGGACGAAGCCGCTGGCGCGGCGGACGCTTACGCGTGCCCGACCCAACCAACATCGGAGATTCGACATTCGGGCGTTGAACAATTGTCTCTCTGGGGTTACGATGAGGCGATCTTAAAGGTTTGGCTTCGTGGTTAATGCAACGAACTCCAATGTGAGCCCTGTCCCGCAAGTACTCTATCTTCCAATAACTTCCAAACCAAAGTCGATTGAAACCCCATAGCGTCCACCGCGAACGCCAGCGGCTTCCTCCAAATCCTCCTATCGCAAGCGCATCGGCGGGAAACCATCAAAATCAACCCGGAAGCTCTGCGCCGACGCGCTTGTCGATGGGACACTAAGATTTATCGCAAGTGATCGGATAACTTCCGAGTAGCCCGGCATCCTCTAACGATCCCGGACCTGCGAAACTAGCGCCAGCGGCTTAGTCCAGGTCGGCAACACTTCCGTAACTGAATTGGGGAAGGTTCGCCGGTGATTCGACCGCAATTTTCGCTTGACTCTGGACTGCACTCCAGATTTTACAATAGCCTTGATACCGAAGGACCAGTGTGGAGTCTAGCGCCTCAACCTGCAAGTCGCGCGACATCCTCTCAAGCCGGTGGCGTGTTTTCTTGCTGTATTGGCTTCCGGCTATTGCGATTGTCGTGGCCGGGGCTCCAGCCATCAGCAACGGTTGGCGAACAATCGTCTGGACTGTCGCCCTCGCCACAATGGCCT
>Ga0306921_10004404_pt1 | contig 14470 bp, 8 predicted proteins | sample sta12Cox44000080_FD_203760 | JGI IMG/M metagenome (GOLD analysis project Ga0306921, IMG submission 203760) | Lab enrichment of tropical soil microbial communities from Luquillo Experimental Forest, Puerto Rico - statoxic.12C.oxic.44.000.080 (v2)... | ecosystem: Environmental > Terrestrial > Soil...
GGTCAGTTCGAGCCTGGGATAGCGTCCGTCGTTCGGCAGCGACAGCATCTCGGCAAAGAGCGCCGCGTCCTCAATCGAGGTCGAGGTCTGCGCCAGCACCGCATCGAGCTTGTCGAGCCTCGCTTGCAGGGTGTCGTCGTGCACCAGTCCGGCGGCGCGTTCCATCTGGCCCATGATCGGATAAAACGCACTGTCCGTGTGCTGCGGCGAGCAGAAATAGCGCAAGCGCGCGTGCGACTCGGCGGCGAGGCTTTCCAGCAGCGCGGCGGTGAGCCGCGATTTCCCGATGCCGGCCTCGCCGGAGAGCAACACCATCTGGCCTTCACCCGACTTTGCCCTTAGCCAGCGTCGAAGCAACAATTCGGATTCTTCATCCCTCCCGACGAGGGTGGTCAGGCCGGTCGCGTGCAGCGCCTCGAAGCGGCTTGCCACGGAACTCGCGCGCAGCGCCGCCCAGGTCCGCGCCGGCCTGGCGAGGCCCTTGAGGTCCCTAGGCCCGAGGTCCTCCAGTTCAAAGAGATTGCCGAGAAGTCTACGCGTGCTGTCACAGATGACGACCATGTTCGGCTCGGCAATCTCCTGTAGCCGCGCGGCGAGGTTCGGCGTCTCGCCAACGATGCCGCGCTCCTGCGCCTCCCCCGAGCGGAAGAGATCGCCGACGACGACGAGCCCGGTCGCAATTCCGACACGGGCCTGCAGGGAAGCGCGCGATTTGAGCTCGGTCACCGCTTTGATCAGTTCGAGCCCCGCCTGTATGGCCCGCTCGGCGTCGTCCTCATGGGCTTGGGGATAGCCAAAATACACGAGGGCACCGTCCCCCATGTATCTCGCCACGAACCCATCGAAGCGCTGCACCGTCTCTGCGACGCATTTCTGATAGGCAGAAATGACCTCGCGCAGGTCCTCCGGGTCCATGCGGGTGGAGAGTGTCGTCGAACCGACTAGGTCGGAGAACATCACCGTGACTTGCCGGCGTTCGGCGGTGTCGGGGCCCGGCTCCGTTCCAGCGGCGAATTTGGGTGTCGCCGGGGCAATGGCGGTAAGCTCACCGATGGCCGCGAGTATTTTTCGCCGATGCCCGAGTGGCATGCCGATGTCTTTGAGATCTTGATCGGTCAGATCGCGAAGTACCGAGACATCGATCCTGTGCTCGGTAAAGGACTGGGTGTACTCGGACATGCCGAGCTTTTCGAGCCAGTCCGCAATCTCCTGCATCGCGGTGCCTCCTGCCCGCGGACTTGTCTTGGCCTGACCGACTTTCGGGCTCGGGACCGAGTTTATCCGACAAATTCCAAGCGTAGTGAGACCGTGTCCGGCCGGTTCGGGGGCTATCTCAACGGGCCAATGTCCACCGGAACGTTGCGTGGTAGCTCGCGGAGGACCCGCATCGCAATCGCCTAGTGCAGCGGTGGCTGTGTTGCAATCGATTTGAGGTCGACCGTAGGCTTGGCAAGCTTGCCCAGGTCGGAGCGTGGTCGTCGAGCCCTGGGATGTTGGCAAAGGCCTGTTCCATCGCCTCGGCCGCGTCCCAGATCGCGATCGCCGCGAAAGCGACCGGTCGCCTGCAGACCGAAGCGCATAGTGTGCTCGTCGACCCCACACGTAGTTGCGCAGCCGCGTTCCTTCGAGCCCCTCGAGATAGAGCCGCGTCCAAGGAACGGGGACACCGGCGTAGTCGGCGATAGCACGAGGTCGTGCTGGTGGAACTTTGCCTGGAAGCGCCGGAAAATGCGCGTCTGCTCAGCGTGCGCCCAGGTATGTCGGCAAGCGTCATGTTGACCGACATTTCGTAATTGGCGCGAACGTTGGGGCCCAACGAGTTCGGGTCTTTGGCGTAGGCCTCGCGGTACCGGTCGGCGTAGCTTTGCGCACGGACCACGTCGAAACAGCGGTCTCCCTGGCCGAAATCGAATTCGACCTCATCACAGGTGCCAAAGAGGTGTCGCATGGTCGCTATTCGGCTGCCGCGCGGCGCCCGCAGCGGTCTCGGTCGTGAGGGCTTTCGCTAGGAACTGAGGGTTAATCCTCATGTGGCAGGCTGTAGGCATGGCGTCTAGCGGTGGGCTTGTCGCTGCACTTAGTGAGGCACTTCACACCCGTCGTGACCAAAGGCAAGGCACAATATCGGTGCATTTTTCTGATGCTTAGTACCACCTTTCAACAGCCGGAGGAAACACTTAACACCCGTCTGCGAAAGGTTCGCTAACGGTCTTGCGCGTTTCAGCTGCTTGGCCATGGCTGTTGCTGCTGGGAGCCGGGCTTGTCGCGCGGCACCGCGCCGCACTTGGCTAGCGCTGATTCGCGGTTATGGAGGCGATAATGCAAATGGACGCGACGTCTCGGGAAACCCATAATTTGATCGCAAGCGATCGCGTCGAAGGAACGCCGGTGCGTAGCACGGACGGCACCACGATCGGCACAATCGAGCGAGTGACGATCAACAAAGCGGGAGATAGAGTGCTGTGCCGACGATCGCAGAGTGGCTGGCATCGCTCGGGCTGTCCGAGTACGCTCAGCGCTTTGCCGAGAACTACGTCGATGCCAGCGTACTGCGTAATCTCACAGATCAGGATCTGACGGAAATCGGCGTTCCGCTTGGGCACCGCCGCAAGATGCTGGGTGCCATCGCGGAGCTCAACGGGCGTGCTCTCGAACCAGGCGAAGGAGCGACGAAACCGGCGCCGCGGGACGAGGCCGAGCGACGCCACTTGACCGTAATCTTTTGCGAACTGGCCGGCTCGGCTGCCCTTTCGTCGCGGTTGGATCCGGAAGACATGTGGGGCGTGATCGCGTCCTATCATGCCTGCATCGGCGACATCATTGGTCGTCACCACGGCATGATCGCTCGATATATGGACGAATGCGTGCTCGCCTATTTCGGTTATCCGCGCGCGCAAGAGGATGATGCCGAACAGGCAGTGCGTGCCGCGCTTACACTTGTCGATGCCATGGCGAATCTCCAGACAGATGCCGACGCCGTCCTACAGGCTCGCATTGGCATTGCAACCGGCACTGTCATCGTGAGCGAGCTTCTCATTGACGAAACCCCCGCGGAACAGGCTGTCATTGGTGAGACGCCGAACCTCGCGGCGCGCCTGCAAGCGCTAGCGGAGCCAGGGACAGTGTTGATCTGCCCGAGCACGCGACGGCTCACCGGCGAGCACTTCGATTACCACGATCTCGGTACTCTCGCGCTGAAAGGTTGGGCGGAGCCGGTGCAGGTTTGGCAGGTGCTTAGGACAGCCGGTTTTCGTGATTTTCGAAGATATCCACTGGATCGAACCAACCTCGCTGGAGCTGCTCACTACCATTGTGGAGCACGTGCCGCAGCTTCGGGTACTGCTGCTCATCACTGTCAGATCAGAATTCACAGTGCCTTGGCCGAGTTATCCGCATATGACGACGATCTCGCTCACGCGTCTCGATCGCCGCGCCGGCGCGGCATTGGTCGAGTGCGCTGCCGAAGGAGGTGACAGACGAGATTCTCGCTCGCACCGATGGCGTGCCTTTGTTCATTGAGGAGCTAACCAAGACGGTGCTGGAAAGCGGGCTGTTGCAGGAACGGGATGGCCAATATGTTCTCGAACGTCCGCTGCCGCCTTTGGCGATCCCGACAACGTTGCACGCGTCGCTGATCGCGCGTCTCGATCGGCTGGCACCCGTGCGGGAGGTGGCGCAGATCGGCGCAGTCGCGGGTCGCGAGTTCCATTACGAGTTGCTGTCTGCCGTGGCCGGAATGCCGAGGGAGAGACTGGAAGCTGCGCTTGGGCAGCTGGTGCGGTCGGAATTGATTTTCCGCCGGTGCGAGAGCCCACACGCGGTTTACACCTTCAAGCACACACTGGTACGGGACGCCGCATATGCCGGCCTCGTGAAAAGCCGCCGCGCGCATCTGCACGCCGCCATTGCGAACGTGCTCGAGCAACAGTTCCCCGACATTGCGCAAACCCAACCCGAAATTCTGGCGCACCATCTCACGGAAGCCGGACTGATCGAACAGTCGATCGGATAGTGGCTCCAGGCCGGCAAGAACGCGGCCCAGCGCTCGGCCAATCTCGAGGCCATCGCACACTTGCGGCAAGGGATCGAGCTGACATGCCGGTTGCCGGCCGGCGAGGGCCGGGACAGGTCCGAGCTTGATTTTCAGTTGGTCTTGGGGCCGTGCCTCATCGCAACCAGGGGCCGGCCGCGAGTACGGCGGTGACCACCTTCACCCGTGCCCGCGAGCTGTGCGAGCGGCTGCGACCGCCGCCCGAATATCTTCAGGTGTTGTTCTGGCTCGCGACCGCGAGCTGCCGCAGGCGCTCGAAGCCGTCGAGGGCATGCCGAGCGCCGCCGAAACGCGCGGCAACCGGGGGGCATTGCTCAATGTGATCCGCGGGCGGGCGATGATTCTCATGTTCATGGGAACGTGGAGGCCCGAGAGGAACTCGAACGCGCCGTCGAGATGTTCGGCGCAAGCGAGGAGGCCGACAGATTGGCCGCCCGGGGCCGCTGGCCAGGACGCCGACGTGGCCATGTTGGCGCTCGCGGCATGGGTGTTCTGGATACTCGGCCAGGTCGACGAGGCGGTTCGCAAATGAGCGCCGCGCTTGAACGCGCAGACGCGGTCCAGCATGCGCACACGCACGCTTACACCTGGTATTATGCATCCCACTTAGGACTTATAAGCTAGGCTTGCTAAGGACAACATGGAGAAACAGCCATGGATTTCATTGAGCGCTGGCTCGGGGTGTCGCCGGACGGGGGTGACGGGACATTAGAACTGCTTTACATCGCAGTGGCCGCGTTGATCGTGGTCGCTCTCCTTGGTCGGATTGCACATCGCCTCGGATACCGTGAGTCCGGTCAGCGAAGCCCCTGACGGGGCAAAACGACCTCAATCCCGCTGGCAACCATCAGATATGGCGCAGCAGAGGGGCCGCTTCGGGATAATGCAATGTGAGCGCACTACACGTGCCGGCAGGGGCGCAGCGGGCGGAGAAGACTATGGCGATTAAGAAAAAATCGGTGAAACGCGCGCAGACGAAGGCGGGGGCGGCAAGCGCCCGAGCCACGGCGAAGCGGCCAAACGTCAAACGACGAAAGCAACCGCTCGAGCCATCCCCGGCCGATCGCCCCGACCAACGCCATCGTGAGCTCATTCAGGACCGCCGCTTCGGGAGCGAGGGCGAGAACCTGGCTGAGCTCCGTCTCGCCGCTCGTGAAACGGCGGCCGCCGTCGCTCAGAGAGAAATGATCGCCAGGCCCCTTTCGCTCGGCGCGGGCAAATGGGTGCAGCTCGGGCCGACCGTCATTCCGAACGGACAGACACCAAGCGCCGCGAGCGGCGGCAGCCGCGTCAATGTGACGGGGCGCATCACGGGAATCGTCGTCAACCCGACCTCGCCCTCGACGATCTATGTGGCGGCCGCGCGCGGCGGCGTCTGGAAGACGGTGGATGGAGGCGTGACCTGGTCTCCTAAGTCCGACAAGGAAGTGTCGCTCGCTATCGGTGCGCTCGCGATGGCGCCCTCGGACCCCAACCGGCTCTATGCCGGCACGGGCGAGGGCAACATCTTCTATTACGTGCAGAACTTCCCGCTGCAGGTCTCCAACGAGGACGACCACGGTGTCGGCGTGCTGCGGTCGAATGACGGCGGAGACACCTGGACGCATGTCGGTAGCTCCGATTTCCGCGGCGCCGCGTTCTACCGCATCGCGGTGCATCCGACGAATCACGATGTGCTTTTCGCTGCGACCACCCACGGTCTGGCGCGCTCGCAGGATGGCGGCGCCACGTGGATGCCGATGACGAGCGGCCTTCCGCCTCTCTCGACAACCGTGATCGCATGCACCGACGTCGCTTACCATCCTGGCAACGTAAACCGCGCCTGGTGCGCGTTCTGGGGGAGCGGCCTGTACCGGACGGACGATGCCAACGCCGTGACGCCCACATGGAGCAAGGTGAACACGGGCCTCCAGGCGGGCGGCATGGGCCGCATCGCGCTGGCCGTGGCGCCATCCAATCACGACGCGATATTCGCGTTGATCGCGCCTTTAGAACCCGTACAAAACCCGGAGGGGGTCGTGTACGGGAGCACCAACGGCGGCGACACTTGGTCCACCATCACGAAGGTGCCGACTGTCCAAAGCTCATACAACTTAAATATCGCCGTCGACGTGTCCACTCCGGACGTGCTCTATCTTTCCGGTCGCGAACTCTACAAATCCGTGCAAAGCGGCGGGAACTGGACCACGAAGAGCATCGGCACGCGCATCCATGTGGACAACCACGCGCTCGCTTCACACCCCACTAATCACCTGCAGATCTACGCCGGCACGGATGGTGGCATATACCAGTCGGCAGACGGAGGCTCCACTTGGGACGACAGTATCAACGAGGGACTGGTCATTACCCAGTTCGAGTTCATCGGCCAGCATCCCGAGTCGGGTGCGCAAGTCGTCGGTGGAACGCAGGACAACGGGACCGCGATGTTCCGTAACAGCCTGGTCTTCTACCACTCGGCGGACTTCGACGGCGGCCAGGCCGGCATCGATCCCGCGAATCCGAAAAACGTAATCCACACCTTTTGCTCGCTGCCTACGAAACGCAATCATCCCGAGAACGGGAAGGGTATCGAGCGCTCCGTCACCGCTGGTAAGTTCGGCACTTACACGGACATCAGCGACAACTTGCCCCCTGCCGATGGCTCGGGCGCCAAGGTGCTGTTCTACCCGCCGTGGACCTACGACGACACCAATTCAAACAACCTCGCATTTGGAACGAACGAACTCCGACTCTCGGCGGCGCAGGGTACCGACAAGTGGCCGATCAGCATCCCGCTTCCAGGGATTGATCGCGCTCGCGTGTCGGCGATTCACTACGTGAGTTCGTCCCTGATCTACTGTGGGACCACCAGCGGGCTCGTCTACGAGGCCACGAAGTCAGGAAACACGTGGACCGCCACCACGGTGAGCACCTCTCCGCTTCCGGCCCGCTGGATTTGGGACATCTTCCTCATGCCCGGAATGAGCGGCGTCCTGGTGCTTGTGATGGCCGGCTACGGTACCGCGCACGTCTGGAAAGGCACGCTCTCGGGTGGGAGCTGGACGTGGACAGATCTGAGCGGCACGCCTCCCCACCGGTTGCCTGATGCACCGGCGAACGCATTGCAGGTCGATCCGACGGCGCCGGACACGATGTACGTGGGCACCGATGTCGGCGTGTGGGCGACCACGGACGGCGGCGCGAACTGGAACCTGTTTAGCGATGGCCTGCCCAACGTCGCCGCGTACGACCTGAAACTGCATGCGCCGACCCGGCTGCTGCGCGCGGCAACGCACGGTCGCGGGCTCTGGGAACGCCAGCTCGATGTCTCGGGTGTTTCCGACGTCCGCATCGTGATCCGCGACCATGTGATGGACACCGGGCGCCTGACGCCGTCGCCGTCCGGCTTGCCGTCGGCCTGGGAGGATCCGGGCCGGCAGGTCAATCTCGGCGATCCGCTTTTCTGGTGGAATTGCGCCGACGTGAAGGTCGATTCGCCGGTGGGTGCCTCGTACCAGATGCCTGTTGCGTCCGTCGACTACGTCGCCTTTGAAACGGCGCTCGAACACCGGAAACCTCAACGGGGCAAGCTTAATCGCGTATACGTCCAAGTACACAACCGCGGCGTTTTGCCCGCGAGCAACGTCGTCGTGAAGATTCTCTGCGCCGACGCTACGCCGGGCCTGCCAGACCTCCCGGCCGACTTCTGGACCGCGTTCCCGGGGAACTCCGGCATGCCAAGCTTATGGACACCGATTGGTGCGGCGCAGACTATCGCTTCGCTGCGGCCGGAATGTCCTGCCGTGCTGGAATGGGACTGGACGCCGCCGATGTCCGCGGCGACGCACTCGTGCCTGTTGGTGGTCACCTCCTGCATCGAGGATTCCCCGGGCGTCAGGTCGCTCGTCCTCGATTCGCTGGTGACGCAGAACCGGCAGGTGGGACTGAAGAACCTACACATTATCGATGCGCTGCCGTCGCCTTATTGGGACGCAATCCGGTTCTACCCGCGCGCGGCGACCGACATATTCCGCTTCGGTGCGCTGCCGAAGGGCTGGTCGCTGGGCCTCGTGTTGCCAAAGGAGGTGCCGCTGTCCAAAATCACCTATACGGGACTTGAAGCGAAACCGATCTCTGCCGCGGAACGGGCGCGCATCAGCGAACAGCTCGGCAAGCAGGCCGCTCTCTACGATCTAAAGCAGGCGCTGGTAGCAGCGGCATCGCGCGAAGGCTGCGCGATCAGCGGCATCCCGGTGAGGATGCAGGGCATCCCGATCCTCGTCGCATTCACGGCGAATGCGCGGCCCAGCGCCGGGAGTGTCCAGCTGATCCAAGAATCTCGTGATCAGCGCATGCTAGGCGGAAACACGTTCGCGCTCCGTAACGTCAAGGCGAATGCTCGGCAGATCTCGTCCGTGAAAAAGAAACAATGCTGACTCTTAATTCGGGGGTCCAAGGTTCGAATCGGTCGCGCCATCCCCGCCGCGGTTCAAGGCGAAGCAGGGTCGGAGCAGGAGGCCACGGCCACGCTCGCTGGGAACGAACTGAAGCTCACCCGAACGAGCCCCTAAAGGGCGTGACAACCGACGCGGTGTATCGGCGAGGCAGGTAGCGCGACGTTGAGATCATGCGAGATTGTGGGTGCCTAAGTGTCCACAGTCTTCACCTCCACAAGCTGCTTGCCACGGTATGCGCATTGCACTTCAGAGGGATAACTATGAAACTTCTCCGCCGGCAATTTCTGCATTTGGCCGCGGGCGCTGCCGCATCGCCAGTCGTGTCGCAGGTCGCAAGGGCGCAAGTCTATCCCTCACGGCCGGTGCGCCTGGTGGTTGGCTTTGCTCCCGGCGGTGGCAACGACATCGCCGCGCGCTTGATCGGTCACTGGTTATCGGAGCGGCTCGGGCAGCAATTCATTGTCGAGAACCGGCCGGGCGCTGGCAGCAACATCGCCACCGAGGCGGTCGTGCGCGCGCCCGCGGACGGCTACACGCTCCTCCTGGTCGCCGTAGCCAACGCGACCAACGCGACACTTTACGACAACCTCAATTTCAATTTCATTCGCGACATTACGCCAGTCGCGGGTCTCCTGCGCGTGCCCAACATCGTGGAGGTGCATCCGTCGCTTCCCGCGCAAACGCTTCCCGAGTTTATTGCCTACACCAAAGCCAATCCAGGCAAGGTCAACATGGGTTCAGGCGGCAGCGGAGGCCCTGTCCATATGACCGGTGAGTTGTTCAATATGATGGCCGGCCTCAAAATGCAGCACGTGCCCTATCGCGGTGAGGCACTGGCGCTGACCGATTTGATTGGCGGACAGGTGCAGGTGGTCTTCGGCAGCGTACCCGCGTCAATTCAATACGTCAGGGGTGGCAAACTACGCGCGCTTGCGGTGACCACAGTGACCCGCTCGAAGGTACTGCCAGACCTACCGACCGTGGCCGATTTTGTGCCGGGCTATGAGTCCAGCACATGGTACGGTATCGGCGCGCCACGGAGCACTCCCGCTGAAATCATCGAGCGCCTTAACCTGGAGATCAACGCCGCTCTCACTGATCCAAGGTTGAAGGCAAGACTGGCCGACCTGGGTGGCACGGCGATTGGAGGTCCACCTGCAGACTTTGGTAAGCTCATCGCCGCAGACACAGAGAAATGGGGCAAGGTGGTGAAGTTCGCAGGCATCAAGCCGGAGTGATCTGGGAAATCCCGGTGGATCTTCCATAGATTCCGTTACGCGACTGTGGTTCTCGCCACAGCTTCGACCGCCTTACCTTACACCTCTTCCCGATTTCGGCTTCGCACAACGCAACAAACGCGCGCACGCGTGCCCGAGCCCAGAATGATCAGCGAAGCCAATCCACCTGCGCGTGTCGGGTCCTTCTGGCGCTGACCGCGCGCCAATGCGGCAAGACTACCACCGCTACATGGGCAATGGCGCGTTCAGCTTTGTTCTCTTCTCGGTTCGCTCAGCGTGGTCACTTGCCCTGCGCAACGCCAGAGCGTGAGCGCTGAACCAGCCGCGAAGCCCTCATCAAGACAGATGGCAAACTTGAGGCCTACAACGTCTATGGGCTCGAGCTAATGAATGGCTCTCGCGTCCTGACGCTTCCGGCAGTGATGACTCCATACGCGGCCTGACGTGGACGCTCGGATTGTGGCGGATGAGGGCCGCGCGCTTAGACGCATTAGTGCCAACTGTTGGAGAAACTCTTGCCGACTACGAGGTGGTCGCTTGGACCGGCATCGGCGCCCCAAAAGGAACGCCGACTGCGATCGTCGAGAAACTCGTGAAATCAATTCGGGGTTAACAAACCCGAATATCAAATTACGGAATTGACGACCGTTCCCCTAGTGCTCACCCCCGAGCAATTCGGTTCCCAAATGGCGGCGGAAATCGAGAGATGGGGCAAGGTGGTAAGTTCTCTGGCGCTAAGTCGAACTGAATTTTGGGGTATCGGCGTCATGTCCGCTATCGAGTGCAGCATCGAGATCCGGTTCAGCGCCTTGCTTTCGATCTGAGAAATAGCGAGTTTAGTGATCCAATTCCGCGCAAAACCGTGGCAGGCTGCACGAGACCCGGCACATCGATAAAATGCTGAACACTAACGCAACATTGACGAATGGGAGCGGCTGTGTCGGAGATTATTAACGATCGGCAACACGGAGCGGCAGGCAAAAACACCGGAACCCGCGCCTTTTCCTGTCTCGGAGATCTTCTCGCCTGCCATGGGCGAAACGCGCCCAACCGCAACGCCATCCTGGCGCCGGGGCGCCCCCCGATGACATATGGCGCGCTCTGGGCCTGGGCGAACGATGCGGCTCACCGATTGCGGAGCGTCGGTGTGGGCCAGAGCGACCGGGTGGGCGTGGTATTGCCGGATGGACCAGAGGCTGCGGTGGCGGTGATCGGGATCGCGGCTGGTGCAGTTTGTGTGCCGCTTAACCCGGGCTTCACTGCCGACGAATGGCAGCGTTATTTCAGTGAATTGCGGATAGCGGCACTGTTGACGCGCCCGGACATGGATTCGGCCAGCCGAGGCGTCGCCCACACGCTCGGCATACCCGTCATCGATCTGTCCACACGGCCCAGCGAGGGGCCCGGCGCGTTCGACATTGTTGGGCCGGCGACGCGGCGCATTGTCGACGGCGAGTTTGCGTCCAGCGCTGATGACGCGTTTATCCTATTGACCTCAGGCAGCACGTCGCGGCCCAAGATGGTCCCGCTGACCCATGCGAGCGTTTGTCTGTCGGCCTACAACGTGGGCGTGGCCTTGGCACTTGGATCTGGGGACCGATTGCTGAGCGTGCTGCCTCTGTTCCATGGGCATGGCTTGATCTCCGGGGTCCTGGCCGCGTTGGCTGCCGGCTCGAGTGTGGTCTGCACGCCTAGCTTCGATCCAGAGGCCTTTTTTGGCTGGCTGACAGAGTTTCGACCAACCTGGTACACTGCGGTTCCTCCAATCCATCAGGCCGTCTTAGCAGCAGCAGATGGCCACAAGCACAGCGCCCAGCGGTCCTCCTTGCGGCTCATCCGTTCGGCCTCTTCGTCTTTGCCACCGAAAGTGCTCTGCGGACTGGAAGCCCTATTCGGCGTCCCCGTCATCGACACATACGGCATGACGGAAGCGGCCACCCAAATTGCTGCAAACCCCTTAGACCGGCAGAAGCTTGGTTCCGTTGGCCAGTCTGCGGGGGCCGAGATCGCAATCCTGGATGGCGAGGGTCGATGGCTTTCATTCGGCGAACGTGGAGAGATCGCGCTGCGGGGCCCCACCATAACGAGAGGATACGACAATGATGCCGCCGCTACGGAGTCCGCTTTTCGGGACGGCTGGTTCCGAACCGGCGACCTGGGGTACCTGGACGCAGAGGGATATCTCTTCATCGTCGGGCGCATCAAGGACGTCATCAACCGCGGTGGGCAGAAGGTCGCGCCGGCTGAGGTCGAAGAGACCTTATTGAGCCACCCAGATGTGGTCGAAGCCGCCGTTTTCTCCGCCCCCCATAGCCGACTTGGCGTGGACGTCGCCGCCGTCGTCGTACTGCGTCCAGATGCCCAGGTCAGCGCACAGAAGCTCCGAGACTTTGCTCGCGAGCGCCTCGCCAGCTTTAAGGTCCCCGGCCTCATCCGAATTGTTCAGGAGATCCCGAAAGGCGCGGGCGGAAAGATCAAGCGTAGCGAACTCGCGGCCGCGCCCACAGTGCGGATGGAACGCGGCGGCAGGATGGCTCCGCCCCGCTCGGAATTGGAGCGGCAAGTGGTCAGGATCTGGGCGGACCTTCTGGACGTCAAACGGATCGGCGTCGACCAGGACGTCTTCGCGCTCGGCGCGGATTCGATTGCGGTGACGCAGGTGATTTCGCGTCTGCGGGAGCGTTTTGGCGTAGATTTCTCATTCAAGGACATTGTCCATGCACCGACGGTTGCGGCTCTCTCGGCGCGCCTTGAGTCATCGAGAAAGCGTCCCATGTCACTCAGCTTACGCGAGCCGCCAGCGGATATCGCGCGCCTGCGAGGAGATAGCCCCCAGCCGGTGTCCATTGTGCAGGAGCGTATGATGCGGATCGAGCGGGAAGTCCCCAGACTGCCCCAATTCAACCTGCCCTTCGCCTATCGGCTGCAAGGGTCCCTGAACGTTGCCGCGCTCAAGCGGAGCATTGCCGAGGTCACGCGCCGGCACGAGTTGCTGCGCACGGGATTCGCCTGGCTGGACGGGCGTCCTGTTGCTCGCCTTAGCGCAGCCGCGGATATCAAATCATCCCTCATCGTCAAAGATCTCGCGGTCCGGGCGCCTGGAACTTCCCGAGTTAAGGCGCTCATGCTCAGAAGGGCGGAGCTGGAAGTCGAGCAAGAATCCTTGAAGCCCATCGACATGAGCCATCCGCCTTTGTTCCGGGCGCGCCTCTTTCGGCTCGGCGCCGACGACCACGTTTTGCTTCTGCTGGTACACGATATCATCGTTGACGGCTGGTCGATGGGAGTCTTCATGAAGGAGGTTTCGGAACTCTACGTCGCTTTTGCAGCCGGCAGGCAGGCGCAGTTGCCCGAACCAGCGCTTCAGTTTTCCGACTTCGCACGGTGGCAGCGTCGGTGGTCCACCGGTCACGCAGCAACCCAACAGTTGGTCTACTGGAAGAGGCGCCTGCGAAAGGCCGCACCTGTATTTGCCACCACGAATAGTGACGTTGGAGAGGAGCTGATGGCGCGCATGGGCCAGGAACGATTTCACATATCGAATGATCTAGTCGCGCGCCTGAGCGCCTTGAGCCATAGCCGAGGTACAACCCTGTTCATGACTTTGCTCGCCGGCTTCAAGACGCTACTGCTCCGAAGTGGACGCAACGACATTTGCGTGGCGACCATGATGGCCAATCGCTCTCAACTGAGGACGGAGCGCGTGATCGGCCCTTTCGCCAACACCACGCTCATCCGCACGCGAATTGATACTGATCTGACTTTTCAGGAAGCGCTCAATCGCGTGCGCGACGCCGTCTTGGAGGCCTACGCCAGGCAGGAACTTCCCTTCGATATCATTGCCGCCCGACTAGCGGAAGAAGAGGGTTTTGATCCAGCATCGCTCGTTCAGGTCTATTTCGTCCTCCAAGTTGCGATTCGCCGATCGATCAAGCTGCCAGATGTGGCGGTCCGCCCGTTTGGTCATCGGGAAGGGCAGTCGGTTGCCATGCCGATCGATCGCACTTGGCTGAGGATGACCCTCAAGGAGATCCCATCGGGGATTAGTGGCGCATGCAGGTATAAGAACGACTTGTTTGCGCCAAACACCGTCAAGCATTGGATTGCGGATTACAAGACGATCTTGGCCAACGCGGCTGCAAATCCCAGGACGTCGCTCGGACGGTTGGCCGATTGTTGAACGATGAGATCGGCGTCGTCGCGCAAGCCAGCTAAGAAGAGATGCGCTGCGAATCCACGCGCAATTCCAAGAAGTTGCAAATGCTTCCCCGCGAGATTCGGAAAATAGCCGGCTTGATTTTTCTCTCCGGATGATTGACACTCCACGTCACCATTGGCACAGTGCGCGCTTGATCAAACCGCATCGGTCACTGAGAACAAAGGGGGCAAGCAATGTGCGGATTTATTGTAGATTCTGTCGACCTCCAGAAATTGACTCCCCGGAAAAAGAGAAACCTTAAGAGAGAACTACAGCGTCGCAAGAACGCTCTCCAAGCGAAGGTCAAGCACCACCAAGCGACGGTCAGAGACCTCGATAAAGCGATTAAGAAGCTGTAAAAATCGCACGCCAGAGCGATTGACGAAACACGCGCAATCCGGGATCGATCGGCAGCTCCCGCGCGCCGAGGAGATTTTTCTCGATCACGTCGGCCATTTCGTGGTGGATGCCGAAGCAGCAACCCGTGCGCTGGCGCGCGCCGGGTTTGCACCCACGCCGATATCGGTTCAAGTCAATCCAGATCCCG
>Ga0306921_10004406_pt1 | contig 14467 bp, 8 predicted proteins | sample sta12Cox44000080_FD_203760 | JGI IMG/M metagenome (GOLD analysis project Ga0306921, IMG submission 203760) | Lab enrichment of tropical soil microbial communities from Luquillo Experimental Forest, Puerto Rico - statoxic.12C.oxic.44.000.080 (v2)... | ecosystem: Environmental > Terrestrial > Soil...
GTGGAGGGGCTCGAACCCCCAACCCCCGGTTTTGGAGACCGGTGCTCTACCAGTTGAGCTACACTCCTAATCCTCTCGCCCATCGAAAATGGGGCATCGAGGGCCCATCGGACAGGATCCCCACTTCACTTTATGATGATGCCCATTCCTACTTTATGATTTTGGCGACGACGCCGGCGCCGACGGTGCGGCCGCCTTCGCGGATCGCAAAACGCAGCCCCTCATCCATCGCGATCGGTGCGATCAGCTCAATCTCCATCGAGATGTTGTCGCCCGGCATCACCATCTCGGTGCCCTCCGGCAGATGCACGGTGCCAGTCACATCGGTGGTGCGGAAATAAAACTGCGGCCGGTAGTTGCCAAAAAACGGCGTGTGCCGGCCACCCTCTTCCTTGGTCAGGATGTAGGCCTCGCACTGAAAACGCGTGTGCGGGGTGATCGAGCCCGGCGCCGCCAGCACCTGGCCGCGCTCCACTTCCTCGCGCTTGGTGCCGCGCAACAGCGCCCCGATGTTGTCGCCCGCCTCGCCCTGGTCCAACAGCTTGCGGAACATCTCCACCCCGGTCACCACTGTCTTGGCGGTCGGCCGCAGCCCCACGATCTCGACCTCGTCGCCGACCTTGACAACCCCGCGCTCGACCCGCCCCGTCACCACCGTGCCGCGCCCGGAGATCGTAAACACATCCTCGATCGGCATCAAAAACGGCCGGTCCTTGGCCCGCTCCGGCTGCGGAATGTACTCGTCCACCGCCGCCATCAGTTGCAGGATCGAAGCGTGCCCCTGCTCCGCCTCGCGCCCCTCCAGCGCAAACAGCGCCGAACCCCGGATCACCGGGATGTCGTCCCCCGGAAACCCATATGAACTCAGCAGCTCACGCATCTCCAGCTCGACCAGGTCCAACAGCTCGGGATCGTCGACCATGTCGATCTTGTTCATATACACCACCAGGGACGGCACCCCCACCTGCCGCGCCAACAGAATGTGCTCGCGCGTCTGCGGCATCGGACCGTCCGCCGCCGACACCACCAAAATGGCGCCGTCCATCTGCGCCGCCCCGGTGATCATGTTCTTGATGTAGTCCGCATGCCCCGGGCAGTCGACATGCGCATAGTGCCGGTTGGCCGTCTCGTACTCGACATGCGCCGTCGCGATCGTGATCCCCCGCGCCCGTTCCTCCGGCGCCTTGTCGATCTGGTCAAACGGCACAAACGTCGCACCCCCCGCCTCCGCCAACACCTTGGTGATCGCCGCCGTCAGCGTCGTCTTGCCATGATCAATGTGACCGATCGTCCCGATGTTGCAGTGCGGCTTCGTCCGCTGAAACTTCGCCTTCGACATCGCTCTTCTTCTCCGTTCGATCCAGCCCAAGCTGGACTGTTAAGCCATCTTGGCGCGGACCTCGTCCGCCACCGCCTGCGGTACCTGCTCGTAGTGGTCGAAATGCATCGTAAACTGCGCCCGGCCCTGGCTCATTGACCGCAACGTGTTGACGTAGCCGAACATGTTGGCTAACGGCACCATTGCATTGATGACCCGCGCATTGCCGCGGCTATCCATACCGGTAATTTGACCGCGGCGGCTGTTCAGATCGCCGATGACGTCACCCATATACTCTTCCGGCGTCACCACCTCGACCCGCATGATCGGCTCGAGGAGTTTCGGGGCGGCCTTCATGACGCCTTCCTTAAAGGCGGCGCGGGCCGCGATCTCGAAAGCGAGCGCACTCGAATCTACATCGTGATAGGCGCCGTCGTACAGCGTCGCCCGGAGGTCGATAACGGGGAACCCGGCCAGCACGCCTGTCTCGGCGGATACCCTCAGTCCTTTCTCGACGCCCGGAACGTATTCCTTCGGCACGGCGCCGCCGATGACTGCGTTCTCGAATACAAAGCCGGAGCCTGGCGACAGCGGTTCGAATCGAATCTTGACGCGGGCGAACTGGCCGGCGCCGCCGGTCTGTTTTTTGTGCGTGTAGTCGATTTCGGCCATGCGGGTGATTGTTTCGCGGTAAGCGACCTGCGGCGCGCCCACATTGGCGTCTACCTTAAATTCCCGTTTCATCCGGTCAACGATGATCTCGAGGTGCAATTCGCCCATCCCCTTGATCACAGTCTGACCACTCTCCTGATCGACCGTCACCCGGAATGACGGATCCTCAGTGGCGAGCCGGGCGAGCGCCTGGCTCATCTTTTCCTGGTCGCCCTTGGTCTTCGGCTCGACTGCGATCTCAATCACAGGCTCCGGGAACTCCATCCGCTCCAGTACGACGGGCGAGCCGGGGTCAGAGAGCGTATCGCCGGTCGTCGTGTTCTTGAGGCCGGCCAGCGCGACAATGTCGCCGGCACGGGCTTCCTTTATGTCCTCACGGTGGTTCGCATGCATCTGCAACATGCGCCCAACTCGCTCGCGCGAACCCTTGACGCTATTCAGCACTTGGCTGCCGTTGGTCACGACGCCCGAATAAATACGGATGAATGTCAGCGAGCCGACGAAAGGGTCGCTCATGATCTTGAAGGCGAGGCCGGCAAAAGGCTCGTCATCCGAGCAACGACGCACGACCGATTCATTCGAGCCGACCTGAACGCCTTTGATCGCGGCCACGTCGGTCGGGGCGGGGAGGTAGTCAACCACCGCGTCCAGGAGCGGCTGCACCCCCTTGTTTTTGAAGGCGGAACCGCACAGCACCGGAACGAATGCGCCGCCGATCGTGCCGCAGCGGATGCAGCGCTTCAGTACCTCCTCGCTCGGCTCCTCACCGCCCAGATATGCTTCGAGGGCTGCGTCGTCCTGCTCAACCGCGGTCTCGATCAGTTTCGTGCGGAAGCTCCTCGCCGTTTCGACCATCTGCGACGGCACCTCGACAACATCGAATTGGGCGCCCAGGGCTTCATCACGCCATTTGATGGCCTCGAATCCGACAAGATCTACGACGCCAACAAAATCGCTCTCGATCCCGATTGGCAGTTGCAGTATCAGCGGCTTCGCCCCTAGCCGGTCATCGATCATCGCCACGCAGCGGGCAAAATCCGCACCAATTCGGTCCATTTTGTTGACGAAGCAGATCCGAGGAACGCCGTACTTGTCTGCTTGCCTCCAAACGGTCTCCGATTGAGGCTCGACGCCGGCCACCGAATCGAACACAGCGACCGCACCGTCGAGGACGCGCAAGCTGCGCTCGACCTCGATCGTGAAATCGACATGGCCAGGCGTGTCGATGATGTTAATGCGATGGTCTCGCCAAAAACAGGTTGTGGCAGCCGAGGTGATCGTTATTCCGCGCTCCTGCTCCTGCGCCATCCAGTCCATCGTCGCGGTGCCCTCGTGCACCTCTCCGATCTTGTAGGACCGACCAGTATAATAAAGGATGCGCTCGGTGGTCGTCGTCTTGCCGGCATCGATGTGCGCCATGATGCCGATATTTCGGTATCGCTCGAGGGGTGTCGTGCGTGCCATAAACGAAACTCCGCGACGCCACCTGAGGCGGCGCCCTCAAAGAAGTCATATATCGTACAGTGGTCGGCGGTCGTCGCCTACCAACGGTAGTGCGAGAAGGCCTTATTCGCGTCGGCCATCCGATGCGTATCTTCCCGCCGCTTCACCGAGACGCCACGATTATTGGCAGCGTCGAGGAGTTCACCCGAGAGCCGTTCCTCCATCGTGTTTTCCGAGCGATTCCGCGAACTCGCGATGAGCCACCGAATAGCCAGCGCTTGACTGCGGTCCGCACGTACTTCGATCGGAACCTGATAGGTGGCGCCGCCGACGCGCCGGGAGCGAACCTCGACCGCGGGGCGCACGTTGCTGAGGGCGTCATGAAATACGCGCAACGCATCCTGCCCGCTACGTTTGGCGATTCGGTCGAGTGCGTTGTAGACGATCCGTTCGGCTACCGATTTCTTACCCTCCCGCATCAGGCAGTTCATAAATTTGGTCAACACAAGGTCGCCAAACTTCGGATCCGGGAGAACCTCGCGTTTGACAGCAGCTCGGCGGCGCGACATCGCGCTTCTCCTACTTCGGACGCTTCGCGCCGTATTTCGAACGGCGCTGACGGCGATCTTTCACACCTTGGGTATCGAGCGTGCCCCGGATGATGTGATAGCGGACGCCGGGCAGGTCTTTGACTCGCCCGCCGCGGATCAAGACCACCGAGTGTTCTTGCAGGTTGTGGCCCTCGCCCGGGATGTAGCTCGTCACCTCGAAACCGTTCGTAAGGCGCACGCGCGCCACCTTGCGCAGAGCCGAATTGGGCTTCTTCGGCGTGGTCGTGTACACGCGCGTGCATACCCCCCGCTTTTGCGGGCAGGCTTGAATCGCGGGAACCCTGTTGCGCGCCAGTTCCGGTTTCCGCGGATTGCGGACCAGCTGGTTTATCGTCGGCATCGTCACAACCTCGTCAAACGCCACAACCGCCCGAGGCAATTGCCGCGCTCGGACGACGAATTTTCCTACCAAAGTTTAGCACGCCCCTCGCAGGGCCGCTGAGCCACAGGCCAATCACGAGCTGCGTCTAGGTGGCTTCCTACGGCCAGCCCTGAACTGAACAATAGTACTAGTGATCCAGGCGAACCCGGTCAAGTCCCCTTGCCGCGCAACACAGTTGCCGCGCGGAAACGAAACCCGGAAAAAGTTTATGCCGTCTGCTTGTCAGGCTCGACCAGTTGGGCGGCTTCCTCATTCGCAGCGATCTCAACGAGCTCGCGGTCACGCTCGGCCGCCAGCTCGCGCAGCCGCGCGATCACCGCGCCCGTACCCGCCGGAATCAGGCGACCGACGATCACATTTTCTTTAAGGCCGGTCAGTGCGTCGACACGTCCGGACACCGCCGCTTCCGTGAGCACCCGCGTCGTCTCCTGGAACGAGGCGGCGGAGATGAACGAGTTCGTCTGCAGGCTTGCCTTCGTGATGCCTTGAAGTACCGGACGTGCTTCCGCCGACCGCAATTCCTCGCTTTCTGCCTTGGCATTTTCAAGATCGAATTCGTATCGATCCACCTGCTCACCGGCAAGGAAGGTCGTATCGCCAGGCTCCGTGATCTCCACCTTTTGCAGCATCTGCCGGACAATTACCTCGATGTGCTTGTCGTTGATGCGCACACCCTGAAGCCGGTAGACCTCTTGGATTTCGTTGATCAGATAGCTCGCCAGCTCCTCGACCCCGAGAATCCGCAGGATGTCGTGCGGAACCCGGTTCCCATCCATCAACAGATCGCCCTTGCGGATATAATCCCCTTCCTGGACGCTGATGTGCTTGCCCTTGGGGATTAGATATTCGGCGGGTTCGGTTCCCTCCTCGGTCGGGGTCACAATGATGCGCCGCTTCGCCTTGTAGTCCTTGCCGAATTCGACCCGACCCTCACTCTCACTGATGATTGCAAAATCCTTGGGCTTGCGCGCCTCGAACAACTCCGCTACCCGCGGCAGACCGCCGGTGATGTCGCGGGTCTTTGATGACTCACGCGGAATGCGCGCGAGGACGTCGCCGGCCTTGACGTGGGCTCCGCTTTCCACCGAGAGGATCGCGTCGACGGACATGAAGTAGCGCGCCTCCAGTCCGTTTGCTAGCGTCAGCACCTCGCCGTCTTCGTCGCGCAGCGTGATCCGCGGCCGGAGATCGCTGCCCCGCGGCTGTTGCTTCCAATCGACTACGACCTTGGACGAAATGCCGGTGGCCTCGTCTAAGGTTTCGCGCATCGAGAGGCCTTCGATCAAATCGACATAATGCGCGATGCCGTCCTTCTCGGTAATGATCGGGATCGTGTAGGGATCCCACTCAGCGAGGTGGTCGCCGCGTTTGACGCGGGCGCCGTCATCAATGAGCAGCCTGGTGCCGTACTGCACACGATGTCGCGCCTTCTCGCGGCCGGCCTCGTCTAACAGCACGATTTCGGTATTGCGGCCCATCACTACCGGCACGCCAGCGGAATTGATCACGACGTTACGGTTCTTGACCTCGATCGCGCCGTCGAATGCGGCCTCGATAGAGGATTGCTCGGCCCCGCGCTGTGCTGCACCGCCGATGTGGAAGGTACGCATCGTCAGCTGCGTACCGGGCTCGCCGATCGATTGCGCCGCGATGACGCCGACCGCTTCGCCGATATTGACCATCGTGCCGCGCGCAAGATCGCGTCCGTAGCACTTGGCGCAGACCCCAATGCGCGACTCACAAGTCAACACGGATCGGATCGGAACGGTGTCGATCGCTGCGCGCTCCATGCGATCGACCGCGTCTTCGTCGATCAACTCCCCGGCCGGCAGCAAGAACTCGTCGGTCAGCGGGTCGATTATATCCTCCGCCGCCGTACGGCCCAGAATCCGGTCGGCGAGCGGCGCGATGACCTCGCCGCCATCGACGACCGCGCTTGTGCGGAGCCCGCGCGTGGTGCCGCAGTCCTCCTCGGTGACAATCGCGTCCTGCGCAACATCGACGAGACGTCGGGTCAAATAACCCGAATTCGCAGTTTTTAGCGCGGTGTCGGCCAATCCCTTGCGGGCGCCGTGCGTCGAGTTGAAGTATTCGAGGACAGTGAGCCCCTCCTTGAAGTTCGAGATTATCGGCGTCTCGATGATCTCACCCGACGGCTTGGCCATCAAGCCACGCATCCCGGCCAACTGCTTGATCTGCGCCGCCGAGCCGCGAGCGCCGGAATCCGACATCATCCATACCGAGTTGACCGGCTTGCCGGGCTGCAGCTTGCCGATCATCTTCAGCATCTCGTCCGCAACCCGGTCGGTGCAGCGCGACCAGACATCCACGACCTTGTTGTACTTCTCGCCCTGGGTAATGAGCCCGTCTTGATATTGCTGCTCGTATTGCTTGACCTGCTCCTGCGCTTCGGCGACCAGACGCCGCTTTGCGTCGGGGATGATCAGGTCGTCCTTGCCGAACGAGATGCCGGCCTTGCAGGCTTGCTGGAAGCCCAGCGTCATCAGATGGTCGCAGAAGATGACGGTCTCCTTCTGCCCGCAGTGGCGATAGACTTCATCGATGACGTTGCTGATCTCCTTTTTGGTCAGAAGCGTATTGATGAGCTCGAAGCCGATCGCCGGGTGTCGCGGCAGGATCTCGGACAACAGCATGCGACCAGGCGTCGTCTCGACCCGCTGCACAACCGGCCTGCCATCGGCGCCGACTGTGTGAAAGCGCGCCTTGATCCGCGCGTGCAGAGAGACGGCGTCTGCTTCGAGCGCCTGCTCGATCTCGCCGATGCTGGTTAACAACATGCCTTCGCCCTTTTCGCCCGGACGCTCCATCGTGATGTGATAAAGGCCCAGCACGATGTCCTGCGACGGCACGATGATCGGCTTGCCGTTCGCCGGGCTCAGGATGTTGTTGGTCGACATCATCAGTACGCGAGCCTCGAGCTGCGCCTCGAGCGATAGCGGCACATGCACCGCCATTTGATCACCGTCGAAATCTGCATTGAATGCGGTGCAGACAAGCGGGTGTAGCTGGATCGCTTTGCCTTCGATCAGGACCGGTTCGAATGCCTGAATTCCCAGACGGTGAAGAGTGGGCGCCCGATTTAGCAAGACCGGATGCTCACGAATCACCTCTTCAAGGATATCCCAGACCTCCGGCCGCTCCTTCTCCACCATCCGTTTGGCGGCCTTGATCGTGCTGGCGAGCCCGTAGAGCTCGAGCTTCGAGTAAATGAATGGCTTGAACAGCTCGAGCGCCATCTTCTTCGGTAATCCGCATTGGTGCAATTTGAGTTCCGGACCGACAACGATCACCGAGCGGCCTGAGTAATCGACACGCTTGCCGAGCAGGTTTTGGCGGAACCGACCCTGCTTGCCCTTCAGCATGTCAGACAGAGATTTGAGGGGCCGCTTGTTGGCACCAGTAATGATTCGTCCGCGCCGGCCGTTGTCGAACAGCGCATCAACCGCCTCCTGCAACATGCGCTTCTCGTTGCGCACAATAATGTCGGGTGCGCGCAGCTCGATCAGCCGTTTCAGCCGATTGTTACGGTTGATGACGCGGCGGTACAGATCGTTGAGATCGGAAGTCGCAAAGCGGCCGCCGTCGAGAGGAACGAGGGGCCGTAGCTCGGGTGGAATGACCGGGATGACCTCTAGGATCATCCACTCTGGCCGACTATTCGAGTCGATGAAGGCCTCAATGAGCTTTAGCCGTTTGACGAGCTTCTTGCGCCGCGCCTCCGAATTTGTCTCTAGAAGTTCGTCGCGCAGCCTCCCCTTTTCCTCGTCCACATCGATGGCGGACAACATGGTGCGCAACGCCTCGGCCCCGATCGACGCGGTAAACTCATCGTCGCCGTAGTCGTCCTGTGCCGTCAGGTATTCCTCCTCACTGAGCAGCTGATGCTGCTTCAGCGGCGTCAATCCCGGCTCGATGACGACGTAATTCTCAAAATAGAGAATCCTCTCGAGATCCTTTAAGGTCATGTCGAGCAACAGTCCTATTCGGCTCGGCAGTGATTTGAGAAACCAGATGTGCGCAACGGGTGAGGCAAGCTCGATATGACCCATGCGGTCGCGCCGGACCTTCGAGAGGGTCACCTCGACGCCGCATTTCTCGCAGATGATGCCGCGGTACTTCATGCGCTTGTACTTGCCGCACAAGCACTCGTAATCTTTGATTGGTCCGAAGATGCGAGCGCAGAACAGCCCATCACGCTCGGGCTTGAAGGTCCGGTAGTTGATCGTCTCCGGCTTCCTGATCTCGCCGTACGACCACGAACGGATGCGCTCCGGGCTTGCGATCGAGATGCGGATCTGATCGAAGCTCTGCAGCCCGCTGACTTGGCCAAAGATGTTCATCAACTCGTTCATGAACGACCCCTTCTGCGAACGATCATCATGCCTGCGCAAACCAGCGTCCAGGGCGCCCGACGCGGCGCTTGCAACCCTGGAACCCCACCCTGATTTCAGCCCCCGTCGGCCGTTCCAGAGATGATGGGGCGGTAGAAAAAGAAATCTCCACTCGGGTGCTCGTACGACTTTTGGTCAGTAGCCCCGTTGCTCCAGTTCGACGTTGAGGCCGAGCGACCGCAATTCCTTCACGAGCACATTGAAGGATTCGGGAATGCCGGCCTCGAAGTTGTCGTCGCCGCGCACAATCGCCTCGTAGACCTTGGTCCGGCCGGAAACGTCGTCCGACTTCACCGTCAGCATCTCTTGCAAGGTGTATGCCGCGCCGTAGGCCTCCAGCGCCCAAACCTCCATCTCGCCAAACCGTTGGCCGCCGAACTGGGCTTTGCCGCCCAAGGGCTGCTGGGTCACGAGGCTGTATGGACCGATCGAGCGGGCATGGATCTTGTCGTCAACCAAATGGTGTAGCTTCATGATATAAATATAGCCAACGGTCACCGGTCGATCGAACGGCTCTCCGGTGCGGCCATCGATCAATGTAACCTGCCCCGAGGGGGCGAGCCCCGCACGCTCGAGCATCGCGACGATATCCTCTTCACGTGCGCCATCGAACACCGGGCTTGCCATCGGCACACCGTGACTGAGGTTTCCGGCCAGTCCCATAAGGTCGCTCTCTGTGAGGCAATCGATATCGGTCTTTTCTTCACCTTGATAGATCTCGCCGAGAACGGTGCGCAACTTGCGGTCGCCCAGACCCCGCCTGACTTCGGCGAGCACTTCACCGATGCGTTGCCCGAGCCCGGCCGCGGCCCAACCGAGATGTGTCTCAAGGATTTGACCGACATTCATTCGGCTCGGTACCCCGAGAGGGTTCAACACGATATCGACCGGAGTGCCGTCCTCGAGATAGGGCATGTCCTCGATCGGCACGATCCGCGAGATGACGCCCTTATTGCCGTGGCGACCCGCCATCTTGTCACCGGGCTGCAGCTTTCGTTTCACCGCAACGAAAACCTTGACCATTTTCATTACGCCGGGCGGCAATTCATCGCCGCGCTGCAGCTTTTCCACCTTACTCTCGAAACGCTCGGTGAGCGCGGCGAGGGCATCCTCCATCTGCTTTTTCAAGCCTTCGATATCGGCCATCCTGGCGTCATCGCGGATCGAGATCTGCCTCCATTGCACCGCCGGAATCTCGGCAAGTACCTCCTCGGTAATTTCAATCCCCGATCTCATGCCTTTGGGGCCACCGACCGCGATCTGATCAAGCAACAGCTCTCTAAGCCGCGCCGCAAAACTGCGCTCGAGGATCGCTCGCTCGTCGTCGCGGTCCTTGGCAAGACGTTCGATCTCGGCCCGCTCGATCGCTAGCGCACGCTCGTCCTTATCGACACCGCGGCGGGAGAAGACACGCACCTCAACGATAGTGCCCGATACTCCGGGTGGCAGCCGCAGTGAGGTATCGCGTACATCCGAGGCTTTCTCCCCGAAAATCGCACGCAGCAGCTTTTCCTCGGGAGTCATTGGGGATTCGCCTTTAGGAGTGACTTTGCCGACCAAAATGTCACCCGGCTTTACCTCGGCGCCGATATAGACGATCCCGGCCTCGTCGAGGTTTCTCAGCGCCTCCTCACCGACATTCGGAATGTCACGCGTGATCTCCTCCTGCCCCAATTTGGTGTCGCGCGCCATTACCTCAAACTCTTCAATGTGGATCGAGGTAAACACGTCATCGGAGACGATCCTCTCGGAAATCAGGATCGAGTCCTCGAAATTATACCCATGCCACGGCATGAAGGCACAAAGCACGTTGCGCCCGAGCGCCAGCTCGCCGAGGTGGGTCGAAGGGCCGTCGGCAATAATATCGCCGGCCGATATCTGGTCGCCGACTTTGACGAGCGGGCGTTGCGTGATGCAGGTGTTTTGATTGGACCGCTGGAATTTGAGGAGATTATAAATATCAACGCCCGAAGCGGCGGTCGAGGTCTCTTCGGTCGCGCGTATCACTATGCGGGTCGCGTCGACTTGGTCGATGATCCCCGAGCGTCGTGCGATAATCGTAACGCCAGAGTCGCGGGCAACGGTCTCCTCCATCCCGGTACCGACGAGCGGCGCTTCCGCTTGGATGAGCGGCACCGCCTGGCGTTGCATGTTCGAGCCCATCAGGGCGCGGTTCGCGTCATCATTCTCAAGAAACGGGATCAGCGCCGCTGCTACGGAGACCAGCTGCTTCGGCGAGACATCGATCAGGTCGATGTCCTCGGGCCGCGTCATGACGAAGTCGCCGCCCTTGCGGCAATTCGTCAGATCGACGATGATCCGTCCCTCCGCGTCGGTCTCGACATTCGCTTGGGCGATCGCGTAGCGCCCCTCATCCATCGCCGACAGATAGACGACCTCGTCGGTTACCTGGCCGCTCACCACCCTGCGGTATGGACTTTCGATGAAGCCGTACTGATTGACGCGCGCGTAGGTAGCCAAGCTGTTGATCAAACCGATATTCGGACCTTCGGGGGTTTCGATCGGGCAGATCCGCCCGTAGTGGGTTGGATGCACGTCGCGCACCTCGAAGCCGGCGCGTTCGCGGGTCAATCCGCCTGGCCCGAGCGCCGATAGACGCCGCTTGTGCGTAATCTCCGACAACGGATTGGTTTGATCCATGAACTGCGACAACTGCGACGAGCCGAAGAACTCCCGCACTGCCGCCGCGGCGGGCTTCGCGTTGATCAGGTCATGCGGCATCACCGTGTCGATCTCGACCGAACTCATGCGCTCGCGGATCGCGCGCTCCATCCGCAACAGGCCGACACGGTATTGATTTTCCATCAGCTCGCCGACCGACCGGACCCGGCGATTGCCGAGGTGATCAATATCGTCGATCTCGCCGCGACCGTCCTTGAGGTCGACCAGCACCTTGAGAATTGCCAGAATGTCGGCCTTCCTCAGGGTACGCACGGAATCGTTGGTGGTGAGCCCGAGCCGCGAATTCATTTTGACGCGGCCTACCGCTGACAGATCATACCTCTCCGGGTCGAAGAAAAGGCCGTTGAACAGCGCCTCTGCGGTTTCCAGCGTCGGCGGCTCGCCCGGCCGCATAACGCGATAAATATCGATCAGCGCGTCCTCGCGAGTGGCGTTCTTGTCGATCGCGAGCGTGCTGCGGATATAGGGACCGACCGTGACGTGATCGATGTCCAGCACCGCCAATTCGCTGATCCCGGACTCCGTCAGCTGAGCAAGGGCTGGCGCGGTGATCTCGTCACCGGCTTCGAAATAAACCTCACCGGTCTCTTCATTGATCAGATCGGATGCGAAATACCGGCTGATCAGTTCCTCTTCGGTGACGAGGACGTCGGTAAGCCCTTCCTCGCGCAGCCGTCTGGCATTGCGCGGCGTCAGACGCTCGCCCGCGGCAAGAACGATCTCGCCGGTGCGGGCATCGCGCAGATCGCTCGTCAGCTTACCTTTGAAATTCTCTTCCCTGAACGGCGCCATCCACCCCTGAGCGCCGCGGCGGAATGTGATTGTTCCATAAAAGCTGGAGAGAACCTCTTCCTTGGACATGCCGCCCGCCTCTCCAGGCTGCAGCGACCTGCCCTCGGCGTTGCGACGCACCCGCAATTCCTCGGTGGCGGCGTCGTCGAGGGCGAGAAGCAGCGTCGTCGCTGGCAGTTTGCGGCGCCGGTCAATCCGGACATAAACGTGGTCTTTGGCATCGAACTCGAAGTCGAGCCACGAGCCGCGATAAGGAATAACCCGCGCCGCAAATAAGTATTTCCCAGAGGAATGCGTCTTGCCCTTGTCATGATCAAAAAATACGCCCGGGCTGCGGTGCATCTGAGAGACGATGACGCGTTCGGTGCCATTGATGATGAAGGTCCCATTCTTCGTCATCAGCGGCATATCGCCCATATAGACGTCTTGCTCCTTGATGTCGCGGATCGAACGTGATCCAGTGTCCTCGTCGACATCCCAAACAACGAGCCGAAGCGTAACCTTCAGCGGTGCGGCAAAGGTTATGCCTCGCTGCTGGCATTCATCGACGTCGTATTTCGGCGGCTCCAACTCGTAGCGAACGAACTCCAGCTGGGCGCGCTCGGAGAAGTCGCGGATCGGAAAAACCGATTTGAAGACCTCCTGCAGTCCGATACTGGCGCGCTGCTCGGACACAACCCCCATCTGCAAGAAATGATCGTAAGAGCTCTTTTGAACCTCGATCAAATTCGGCATCGGCGCAACTTCAGCGACCCGCCCGAAGTTCTTGCGAATCCGCTTCTTGCCCGTAAAGGAAATGGCCATGCGTGCTCCTCGATGTCGCCGCCGGTGGGCGGCGGATATACGGCACCCTCACTCAAGCCGGTGACCGCTCACCTCTGGCCGACGTGATCGGTCCGGGGTATCCTCGTGATGCAGTGGATTTTGGCGCAGCCGCGCATTCTCCCAGTTCAAGACGACAGAACCCGGCGTGCGCGACCTTTCGCGCCCCGGCTCCTGCGTCTGAGTGTCGGGCGGCGACCGAGAGAGATCGGACGCCCGCCCGCGAGATAAATATCGTGGCAGACCTACTTTATTTCAACCGTGGCACCGGCGTCTTCAAGCTGTTTCTTGATTTTCGCAGCCTCTTCTTTGTTGACGCCCTCCTTGACCGGTTTGGGTGCCGCCTCCACGAGATCCTTGGCTTCCTTGAGGCCGAGACTGGTGATGGCCCGGACCTCCTTGATCACATTGATCTTCTTATCGCCCACCGCGGCGAGGATCACATCGAACTCGGTCTTCTCGACGGCCGCCTCGGCCATCGGAGCGGCGGCTCCGCCGCCAGCCGCTGCTACTGCCACTGGCGCCGCCGCTGATACCCCCCATTTTTCTTCGAGCATCTTTGAGAGTTGCGCAGCTTCGATGACACTCAAGGCGGAAAGGTCATCAACCAGTCTTGCCAGATCAACCATGTTTAACTCCTAATTTTACTCTGCTGACAACCATTATGCAGCCTCGCTAGCCCCTTCGCCCTGTTTTTCGGCGTAGGCCGCAAAGACGCGCGCGACTTGGCCGGCGGGAGCCTGCAACACCCTTGCGATCCGTCCCGCCGGGGCCTGCAACAACCCGATGAGCTTGCCGCGCAACTCATTGAGTGAGGGCAGGCTGGCTAATTCCCTGATGCCGGCGGCGTCCATTTGCCGGCCGGCTAGGCCGCCGCCGATAATGGTCAGCTTATCGTTGCGGTTAGCGTACTGGACCACTACCTTGGGGGCCGCGACCGGGTCACGCGAAAACGCTATCGCCGTGGGGCCTCTAAACAGCGGGATCAGCAACTCAAAGGGGGTGCCGCTGAGAGCGCGCTTCGCGAGGCGATTTTTGGTCACCCGAAAAATGGCCCCTGCGTTACGAACCTGCTGCCGCAATTGGGTAGCTTCCGCGACGTTCACGCCAACCTGATGGGTCACGACGACACAGGCCGCGCCGACCAGATCTTGCTGCAAGCTCTCGACTAGTTTCCGCTTTTGCGCTCGATCCACCGCGATCTCCGATCCGCCTTTTGAGCTTCTCCTCGGCGGTTACTCGGCCAGCCCAGATAATTCGACCTTCACCCCAGGACCCATCGTCGAACTGACGCTGACCTTTTTAATGTAAG
>Ga0306921_10004412_pt1 | contig 14462 bp, 15 predicted proteins | sample sta12Cox44000080_FD_203760 | JGI IMG/M metagenome (GOLD analysis project Ga0306921, IMG submission 203760) | Lab enrichment of tropical soil microbial communities from Luquillo Experimental Forest, Puerto Rico - statoxic.12C.oxic.44.000.080 (v2)... | ecosystem: Environmental > Terrestrial >...
GTGTGTCAGCGCATCATCTTGTCGTTGCCGTCGCCAATTTATAGGCGAACCATCAGAAGCGAAATGTTGTTCTCGACTAAGATCGATCCCCGCCTGATAGTGATACTCGACTGTTCTGCGGGTTAAGGGTCAAGTCTCGGCTGCCCAATTTCATATTTATCGGCATTTCGTCTATCGGCGGCAAGGATGAGTTTCAGGCGTTCCAGTAGTCAGAACGGCCACAGTTTCGCTGTTTGGTCACCGGTGCCAACTTGCTGCACCAAAGAAGCTAGCGAACCTGCTCTAGGTCATGCGCAACGAGAACTTCCTTGGCTCGAGCTTGCAGGCTTGGAACAGCCAGCGAAAGACAATCGTAGCAGCCAAACCACCGAGGAACTGAGCGAGTACAAACCACGGGGCGTCAATTGGTCGGATGCCTGCGAACGTATTACTAAGACACCTTGCAATTGTTACAGCGGGATTCGCAAATGCAGTAGACGCAGTGAACCAGTATGCTGCCGTGATATAGGCACCCACGGCAAAGGGAACCGCGTTGGACCGTAACCGGGAACAACCCCAAATCACCGAGACCAGACCAAATGTCGCTACAAACTCACTGAACCATTGGGCCGGGCCGCTTCTGGCGTGTTGAGAGACGGAAACAACTGGAAGCCCGAACATTAGATTAGCAACGATTGCTCCACTGATTCCCCCGATGATTTGAGCCACAACGTAGTGCGGAGCCTCCGCCCACCGAAGTCCGCTCTCGCAAGCATCAGCAAGCGTCACAACCGGATTGAAGTGGGCGCCCGAAATCGACCCGAAGGTCAAAATCAATGCGACCAGAGCAGCGCCAGTGGCGAGAGTGTTTACCAGAAGGGTGATGGCCATATTTCCTGCAGCTAAACGCTCTCCCATGATTCCTGAACCCACCACGGCCGTGACTAGGAACGCAGTTCCCAAAAACTCCGCGACGGCACGCCGTGAAAGGCGCATTTTCATTCTTGTCCGATTCGGTCGATTTCTTTTTTGATAGCGAGTTTGTCGAGAGTTGAGAGCGGCAGGCAAAGAAAGAGGCTGATTCTCCTGTCCAGAATCACGAAGGCTTCTCGAAACGCTTGCTCAATCTGCCCGGGCGTACCCACGACCGCAGCGGGGTCAGGCATTCCCCAATGCGCTGTCATGGGCTGTCCCGGCCAAACCGGGCAGAGCTCTTTTGCGGCGGTGTCGCAGACTGTGAAAACAAAGTCGAGTTGGGGAGCGCCGGCTTTAGCGAACTCGTTCCAGTCCTTGCTTCGCAGACCATTTATGGACAGCTTCGCAAGTTCGATTTGATGAAGGGTTTCAGGATGCACAGTGCCCTTTGGGTGGCTCCCCGCACTATAGGCGGTCAATATCGGAGATCCTTTTTTGTTCATTATGGCTTCGGCCATGATGGAACGAGCCGAATTGCCCGTACACAGGAACAAGACGTTGTAGCGTCCTTGCATTGGTCACCTCGTCGGTCCACAGCCACCGCGACCACCACAGCAGTTCTCAGTCAGAAAATTCGTCATCGCGTTTACGGTTTCGAGATTGGCCGAATAGGAGATAGAACGCCCGTTCTTGTGTGGCTGGACGAGTTCTGCGGCGGCCAAGACATTAAGGTGAAAGGAAAGAGTTGGTCCTGGCAGATGAAGACGGTGGGCAATCGTCCCTGCGGGGAGACCTTCTGGGACATGCCGAACGAGGAGCCGAAAGATGCTCAGGCGCGTCTCTTGCGCTAATGCCCCGAGAGCCGTGATGGCATCTGATACATTCATATTTCCAAAACAATGGAAATATATTCTGACGCTCACGTTAAGTCAACTACCGTGGGTGAGGAAAGCATGCCCGTGGAACTTGTTGGCAATCGGTATGGTTTTTAGGGGAGAAGAACCGGTCTAAGCGTTGTGGAAACCAGCGAAAGCTAGAACCACCTGCAGACCGATGCTCGACCAGCTGAACTGCGCTCAATGTTCAGGAAATAACAGCACACCGATCCGTTGGTGAACACCGACACACGTCGCTTGGAATACGTTCTTTCCTGTATTGCGCCACTATGCTCCAGAGCGGTCCAATAGCGGTTTGAGTGTCCCGCGTGGCCGAACGGCCGGGGGTGGTCCCGTGGAAAGTCCGAGTTATCGGCAGCGGTCAGCCTACCTCGACGCTGGGATGCTCGCAGCTTGCCTGCTCGGCGCCGTCGTTCTGCTGCGACTTGTTTACCACGCTATCTTCCGCTAGACAGCCGCTGGTTTTCTATCGAATGCGCTAGAGCTAGGGCCGTTGATTCTTCGGCTACGCCTTGCGAGGGAAGGGAATTGGCGCAACACTTTTCCGCCGAGGCGAAAGTTCCTTCAAGTGTGCGCGAGCCTGATCGGCCCACAGCCCATGGGGAGCATAGCGCAGGTAGGCCGCCCATTCGGTGCGAGCCAGTTCGCGTTCGCCTCGTTTTTCATACGCCAGCGCGAGATTAAAGTGGACGTCGGCGTGGCCCGGCATCGCCCGCGCGGCGCGGCGCAGATGCTCGATTGCCTCGTCAATATGCCCTTGCTCCTCGAGCACGCAGCCCAGATTGTAACGAGAAATTCCGCTCAGCGGGTCGAGCTTAACTGCTGTCAGGAATTCGTCGCGCGCGTCCTCGACGCACCCGAGCTGATAGAGCGCAACGCCGAGATTGATGTGCGCGTCAATCCAGTCCGGCGCAAGCGCAAGAACCTGCCGATAGCTCTCCACAGCCTCTGGGAGACGAGGGGGGTCGGCCTCGCAATCTAGCGCGTACTGAAAAAGTTCCTCAGCGGTTGGTCCAGCGAGCGCGTGAATTTTTGCGACTTCCGCTGGTCTATCAAAGGACAGCGCCCACTGCTGCTTCAGGGGATCGAATGGACGGCTCGTTCCCGGAGGCACTACAAGTACATCGCGCCCCTGTTCGACGAAACGGAGCTCCTGCAAGGAAACGCTTTCCGCACCGAACTGGTGTTCGATCAAGTCGACCGCTCTTCGCACGCGCCATGCAGGGATTTGATTGTCTGTAAGCCGTTGCAGCGTGCGCAGGGCGACTAGGTCGCCAAAGCTATAGAATCGTTCGCCAAACCTTGCCTGGGGACGAACCAACCGCAGCCTTTCCCAGTAACGCAGACGGTCCGGCTCCACTCCCAGAATTCGTCCAACTTCTTTCCGCGTGTATCGCTGCGCCAAAACGAAGACCGCCCCCTGGACCCTTGCGACGATTATGCACCTATTGTCAATGACATGTGCAAAACATTTGCACACCTGAAGGCCAGCGGAATAGATGAGAGCAATGAGCTATTTGTCTTCGCACCAGACGAGTACCCATTTCGCGGGGCAGGGCGCCGACCCTGTCGTTTCGCGACGTTCTCGAACGGATTCTAGGCTTTGGCCGCTAATTGATCCAGCACGGTCGAGGCTTTTGGCAGATTGTCAACGCCGAAGACCAGCACACCCTCCGTGGATCTCGGTTCCATTCCGCAGTAAGAGTAGTCGATGTTGATGTGATTCTCGCCTAAGAGTGCGGCTGCGCGGGCCAGCTCGCCGGGTCGATGCGCGACCTTGACCGTTGCGACATCGGTCACCTCGAAGATCATGCGCATGCCTCCCAGGACCTCTCTGGCGGTGTTCACGTCGTCTGCCAAGAAACGGGTCAGACTCTCGCCTTCCTCCACATACGATTGAAAAGCCAAGATGTTCACCCCGCGGTCTGCCAGCGCACGGAAACACCTCCCCAGAGCGCCCGGCTTGTCTTCAATTGTTACAGTAAATTCTTTGGCCTTCGACATCTGCGTGATCCCTTCCTTTCGAACCACCGATGATACCGGAAAAAGCGGCGCGCGCTCACCCCTTCGCGTCCTCTAGAGCAAATCTTCGCTCGTGCGACTTCCTCACGCGTTGTGGATACATCGTGCTCGCGTCATAATAAGCGCATGACCTCGACTATCCCATTTGCTAAAGGGCCCTTTACCGAGACACCCGAATTCGAGCGAAAGCTCGACCGTCTCGCCGAAGTTGCTGTTCGTTGTGGGCTGGGCCTCGCGCCCGGCCAAGAACTCGTGATGACGGCCACGCTCGATGCCGTTCCACTCGCGCGTTTGATCACTGAACACGCCTACAGAGCAGGGGCGTCGCTCGTCACGACGTTATTTTCTGACGAGCAGGCGGCGCTCATTCGTATGCGTCACGGCTCGGATGCGAGCTTCGATGCCGCTCCATCGTGGCTCTATGAAGGAATGGCTCAAGCATATCGAAATGGCGCTGCCCGACTCGCCATTGCCGGCAGCGATCCGTCCTTGCTTTCGAAAGAGGACCCCGAAAAGGTGAGCCGCGTGAATCGCGCGACCTCGAAAGCCTATCGTCCGGCACTAGAACTGATCGCGCGCCACGAAATCAATTGGACAATCGTGTCTAGCGCTACAGCGGCCTGGGCGGCGGCTGTATTTCCCGATCTGCCGCGCCACGAGGCACTGGCCAATCTTTGGAACGCGATCTTCGCCGCGTCGCGCGCGGACCGGCCCGACCCGGTGACTGCCTGGAAGGAACACGATCGGGCGTTGCACGGCCGGGCCGATGGGTTGAATGAAAAACGCTACTCGGCCTTACATTTTCGCGGACCGGGCACTGATCTTCGCGTGGGCCTGGCCGACGACCATCTATGGCTCGGTGGAGGTACGACGGCGCTCAACGGCCGCTACTGCATTCCCAACCTACCAACGGAGGAAGTGTTCACAACTCCGCACAAAGACCGCGTAGAAGGGCGGGTGACCAGCACGAAACCTCTGTCCTATCAGGGGACCCTGATAGAAGAGATTTCGGTGCGATTTGAAGCGGGCAAAATTGTCGAGGCGCATGCCGCTCATGGCCAACAAGTCTTGCAGCGAATGATCGAGACAGATGAGGGCGCGGGACGACTCGGTGAAGTGTCTCTCGTGCCACATTCCTCGCCCATTGCGTCGAGCGGTTTGCTTTTTATGAATACGCTTTTTGATGAAAACGCCGCCTGCCACATCGCGCTGGGGCAGGCGTACAGCTCATGCCTCAAGAATGGCAGTAGCCTCTCGCCCGAACAGCTAGCTGCACAGGGCGCTAATGCCAGCCTGATCCACGTGGACTGGATGATTGGATCGAATCGCGTCGATGTAGACGGTGTCGCTAGGTCAGGAGAATCGGAACCTGTGATGCGAGCTGGAGAGTGGGTCTAGGCTCTGCCTACTCGCGCGGCAAAACTGCAGGCATCTCGCCCCGGCGACCAATAAATGGCCAGGGCGAGCGTCGATAATCGTTAAGCGGCTACGGATCTAAACAGCGCTATCGATCCGACGCCGGCGGAGAAGCTGTACCGAGGCTAGTGCGAGCAGCGCAAGAGCAAGACTCGGCAGCGTGCCGGGCTCAGGAACGTTCGGTGCGGGCGGATCGTTGGCTGACGGGGCTGGTGGATCGTTATTTGCGGTTTGCGTTCCTGCCGATTGCGGAGGGCCTACCTCCAGTGTGATTCCAGTCATCGTGCCTGCAACCGGCGCTACGAAACCCGAGTTGGTTCCTTCTGGCCCACCGGAATTAAACGCCGAAGGAGCCAAATCAAAGTCACTGCTTCGGTCTGAGGGATCCGCATTGGAGGCCGAGTCGGGGGCGTCGGAAGCCAGGAAGGATCGGCTGTGATGAGATCGTTGGCTCGATGGCTCGTCCGCCTTCATGGATAGCAGATCCGCGGCTTCTTCGTGCTGAGCCCGCCGGTTCTGCTTGTTTGCGCGAAGCCCGGCTACGATAAGTTTGTGCCTGGCCTCGCGATTCTGCGAGTCAGAGGGTTGGCCCGTCCCGTCGAACGTTGTTGCTAGCGAGCTGAGCACTCCGACAGGAATCAAATCCGCTCGGCCAATACCGGACATGGTCAACAACATCACGGCGACTGCCGTATTCCTGAGAACGTTCATTTTCACGCCCATGCAGCCCCCACCTCCCCGTTTGTCCGCAACCTAACTTCTGCAGGCGCACATTTGCCCTAAACGCATTTAACACGCTACACCTTGAGGGAATTACTGCAATCCGGGGAAGACCCGCTATCTCACTACAGCAAAGGACTTAGACAAAATTTGGCCATGGCGGTTCTAAATGAAACACCCTAAAGCCCCTTCAAACCCCTGTTCGATTCTTCCGTCGGGCCAGATCACGATAGGCACGACACTGCCGTACATGCGCGCTTCGTTAAGTATCTCTTGGCTTAGGTCGGCCCGCCGCTCTTCGTAGGCGATGCCCTCGGCGTCCCATTTTGTGAGCAGCTTCACACAGGCATCGCAGCCGCGTATCGTATAGACGATCGGAACCCGTTTCTTCATGGGCGTTGGTCTATGGCTGGTCGCCAATACACAGTGCCCTTGCTAAGAGCGCCCGCATTTCTTTGATCGATTCCTTACGCCAATCATTAAAACGCGGCGTAATTCTCGCGATCATCTCGCCAAGGAAAGCTTGTTTGCTGGCTTGTGGAGCTGTCGCGAGAGTCGTTCCCACAGGCAAATTCATTTGTGACCGCACCTGGCTCATAATCGCGGCGAGTTCTGCATGAGCTCCTGCCGAGCGCTCCGTGAAATGGGTGAGATAGCGAGTCTCTTTTGTATAAAAGATGAACACGGGTATGGCGCGTGCTTTGCCATCATTGCTGAGAAACTCGTCCATGATGTCGGGATTTTCATCGCGCAGGAAAATTCGCAGATCCATTCCTGTTGCTTCAGCGATTCGGACCACTGTGGGCAGTTCCCGAAACACGTCGCCGCACCAAGCCTCGGCCAAGGCCAGTACCTTCGCTGGACCGTTCGGTAAGGCCACGCATTTCTTGAAAAAGGAGATGTCCTCGGCGGAAAGCGCAGGGTCGTTGTAATAGAGCTCGAATTTGTCGCGATTGACCTTTGCTTGGGCCATGAATTGATCGTAATGCAGTCCTTGCTCAAACCGAGCGGGCGTGACCACGGTCGTAGTTTGCAGCATTTGTGTCTCCCCTCGCGCCAGCACCTAAGGCAGAAGACGCCGCGCGTACGATACCGCAACCTTATTCGATGTAAAGCTTGAACCAGGGTTGCCGGGGGACTCGATCAAGCCTGCAACAGGCAGGGCCGCGATTACTAAAACAGGACAACCGGCGGAGGCAGCGTCCCCAGCCGTGCTTTGCGCTTGTTACACTTCTCTTTCCCCGCCCTATGTCGCTCGATAAGACCGAACGGCTCTATCTCGAACGGCAAGTCACGGTGGCGCGAGCCGTCATCGCCACGCTGTCGCTTGTGGCCCTAATCGAAATTCCCGGCGTGCACGTTCGCCGCATTTCGTTGATGTTTCTAACCGCGTACCTTGTTCTCGCGTTGACGGAAGCGCTCGTCGACCGTTTGACTTGGCGCACTCGATTCCGCATTCCGCTGTTGCTCGATTTGGCCGTCCTAGTCGCGTTCGTTTACCTCACACCGTCGGTGCCCGCCTTCTGGTTTCTGTTTCCGTTTACCGTGTTTGCTTTGGCAATGCGCGGCAATACGCGAGCGATGCTCGCGCTAATCGGGGTCGCCACCGCGGGAATCGTTTTGCGGGTCGCCATCGAATCACCCTTTCTGTGGACGAACGTCTGGCGGTGGGCAGCCATAGGTGCGGGCACGCTTGTCTCCGGTTTTGGCATGGGATTCCTGGGTGCCCGCGAATGCGAACATCTTGCGCGGCAGCAGTTTCTCGAACGCGTAACAAGCCAGTTGCAGTTCGACCGCGGCCTGACGGAATCGATTCGGCAGGCACTGGGAGAGATCGCGCTGGCATTCGGCTGTGATCAAGCGTGCCTGGCCTTTCGCGACGACGAATTGGAACGGCTGTTTGTCTGGAAAGTGAACCCGGCGGACCGCGGCTCGCAGGGGCACGAAACGCTCCCCTTATCGCGCAGCGACACGTTTTTATTGGACTGCTGCGAAGTGTCTATGGCATGGGAGTTTAAGAACGACAGCGGGGAAGGGTTTGGATGGGACCGCCGCTCAGGCCAGCGCCTCCGCGTCCCAGCTGCTCCCCAATCCACAGGCCACGAATTCCGAGCGCAGGCGCTCATGGCAGTGACAATCGAATCCGGGGGGCGTCCAACGGGGCGCGTGCTGGTGATCCATTCCGGACGCTTGCGGCGCAAATTCTCCGAGGGCGACTTGCGCTGGCTCGAACAGATCGTTCGTCATATTGGCCCTCCGCTCGAAAACATCTTTCTGCTGAGGAGCCTGCGGGCGCGCGCCATCGAGGCGGAACGCAGTCGCATCTCGCGCGATTTGCACGACGGTATTCTGCAGACCTTGCTCAGTCTGAAAATCCAGCTCAACGTGCTTGGCCAAAGGATGCGCCAGAAACCCGAGCAGGCCTCAGAGGATCTGGAATCTCTTCGAAAAACCGTGGCGCAGGAGAGCGAGGAACTGCGCCGCATGGTCACCGACCTTCGCCCCGTGCGACTGGAAAGCGCGGACATGCGCGAACTGATGATGGGATTTGCCGAGCGCTTTCGGACGGAGCATCATTTGGCCGTGGATTTGTTCATAAAAGACCGGGATTTGAGCATTCCGGACCGTGTTTGTCGCGAGCTCTTCCAGATATATCGGGAATCACTACACAACATAAAAAAACATGCGGATGCCACGCACGTCGTGGTAAAACTAGAGCAAGACGAGACAAAAGTCTCTCTCGTCGTGGACGACAACGGTCGGGGCTTCAGCTTCTCTGGGCGGTACGCAAGTGATGAGCTCGACCGGTTGCGTTTGGGGCCAATCTCGATCAAGGAACGGGCGCGGGGTGTGGGCGGTACGCTCACGGTGGAATCGAATCCTGGGCACGGCGCGCGTCTGACGGTCGAAATCCCATTGAATTAGGATGAGCAAAACAAAGCAGCCCATTCGTATCCTTGTGGCGGACGATCACGCTATCTTCCGTGACGGCCTTCGTAAACTTCTCGAAGGAGCAGATGACGTGCAGATCGTTGGCGAGGCTTCCAACGGCCTGGAGTGCACAAAAATGCTCGCCAAGATCAAGCCGGACATCCTCCTGTTGGATTTGCGAATGCCCGAGAAGGACGGTCTGGGCGTCCTCGAAGAGATCAATTTCGATAACTTGCCAACACGCGTGATCGTTCTCACCGCGGCCGAGGATGATCGGGACGTTGTTCGCGCGATGCGCCTGGGTGCGCGCGGCGTGGTTTTAAAGCAATCGGCAAGTGACTTACTGCATAAGAGCATACGCAAGGTCCACGAGGGTGAAATCTGGCTCGATAACCGGATGACCGCCGAGGTTATCGACGCCTTTAAGAAGTCCTCGGAATCGGGCCAACGTCGGGAAAAGCCACTGCTCAGCGATCGCGAGAAGGAGATCGTCCAGCTGGTCGCGCAGGGCTTCCGCAACCGTGAAATCGGCGAGAAATTGTTCATCAGCGAGCAGACTGTGAAAAACCATCTGCACAACATCTTCGATAAGCTCGGGGTGTCCGACCGACTCGAACTCGCCCTCTATGCCATCCATCACCGGCTCATCGACCAGGGCTGATTCGCCCTCGGTTTTCCATAAACTTCCAAGCCCTCTTTCGGCGATATTCCCTTTTTGGGCGGCGACGGCCTCTGCACAGGGAAGTTAGCCAAAGGCCGGTCTAGTACACCTGTACCAAAATGAGGCCCCTAAATTGGCCCTCTCGCGCTATTGGTTCCGCGCACGCCCGCCTCTACTCTAGGCAGGAAATATGGGAGGAAAGTTGACAGTGGCCCTGAAAGAGCGACGAGTTTCCAGGCGGTTCCTGATGCGCCTGCCACTGACTGTTCGCTGGACGGATGAAAACGTGGTGGGCGAAGCTGCCACGGAATCGCGTGAGGTAAGCTCGCGCGGGCTTTATTTTCATCTGCCCAAAGGACTTAAGAGTGGCTCGCCCGTCGAAATTGTGATGACCCTGCCGCACGAACTCACCCAAGCTGGCCCGGTGCGCGTCCGATGCCTCGGACGTGTACTGCGCACCAGTCCGGAAGGAGCCGGCGACATCGGAGTAGCGGCAGCCATTGAGCGGTATGAGTTTCTGCGCCAGGGCGACCACGTCGCCTGAAGCGTTAGCGAGTTCTTACCCAGACCCTGCGGAGATGGGTGAGAAGCCCCGGGCGGTTCGGGTCCCTCAGCCGGTACCGCCCGGTATTTTTCTGCGGCCTTATGACCTCTGCTAAGGGTGTCTCAGAGGCTGAGTTCGAAGATCAAACAAAGATCGCCCAAATTTCCCACCCTCGAACGATTACATTGCCCCTTCCGATTGAACTCATTGTTAATCGAGCCAGCCTTTTCCGGCTGCGCTGAGGCTTTGCGTTCAGTCCAGTTCGAATCTGGGCAGCCGCCTGAGCCGTGGCGTCAGCTGTGCAGTTCGGCCTGTTGAATTTCGTGCTGGCCGCTGGTGAAAATCGAAGCGGTAACGGCCTGGCAAGGGACATACCGGCAACCGCTCCGCTCGAAGTAAGGCCGCCCGCAGCCGCGTGCTATATACTTTCCTAAACCTGCGATGACCGGAAGTGTGCAATTCAAACCTGCAAGCGACCAATCGCTCCTGGTCTACTTCGCTGCTAAGATCACGCTAAAAGCCCATCAGCGCGTCAGAAAGCTCCTGCACCTACTAGAGGCCGAGCCGATAGCCGGCGTACGAAATCTTCATCCTGCCTATTGCTCGCTGCTTCTCGACTTCGACGCGCTGCAGCTCGGCCACGCGGAATTGGTCGGCATTTTGCGTGACTATCTCCGGCGTGCAGAAACACTCGATTGGAAAGAGCCTCGCGAACTGGAAATTCCGACGTGTTATGGGGGAGAGTTTGGTCCTGACTTAGATGTGCTGGCTCGCCTACACCGAATGACGCCTGCTGAGGTGGTAAAACTACACTCTTCGGTTCGATACGTGGTCTATTTTCTCGGCTTCGTTCCTGGGTTTGCATATCTGGGCGGTTTACCCGAAGAGCTGGCAACGCCCCGACTTCCGAATCCCCGACGAAGCACGCCGGCCGGCAGTGTGGGCATCGCAGGCCGCCAGACCGGAGTGTATCCATTCGCTACGCCGGGGGGGTGGCGGGTGATCGGCCGCACGCCTCTCACGATGTTCGATTTGAGTCGCGAGGGTATGAGTTTGCTAGCCGTCGGTGACCATGTGCGTTTCCTGCCGATATCCGTCGACAGATTCCGCGCGATCGAGAGTGCATGAGCTCCATTCATGTTCTGAAAGCGGGCCTGCTCACCACGGTGCAGGATCTGGGAAGACCGGGGTTTGCTGCGATCGGTGTTTCGGCATCGGGAGCCGCCGACCCGATTTCGCTGCGGCTCGGCAATCGTCTCGTCGGAAACGCCGAAGGTGCAGCTGCACTGGAGATGACGCTGCTCGGCGGAACCTTCGTTTTCAGCCAAGGGGCCGTGGTGGCACTCACTGGTGCCGATTTTGGTGCGAGCGTCGACGATGGTGGGGAGGTGTCGATCGGTGTCTCTTTCGAACTCCGCCCGGGTCAAACGCTTCGGCTGGGATCTACGCGCACCGGGGCGCGCTGCTATTTATGCGTTCATGGAGGAATTGTGGTACCGCCGTTTCTCGGAAGTGCCTCGACGCATGTCCTGAGCGGAACCGGCGGTTTCCAGGGCAGGCCCTTGCGCGCGGGAGACGCGCTGTCAACCGGGCCCGCTACCCAAGCCTTTCGAAAGCGGAGAATCGCTCCTGCTATGTCGGAATTTGTTGCCTCTCGAAAGGTCTTGCGCGCGACTCCGGGGCCACAGGCAGGTTGGTTCTCCAAGGCGTCACGGCGCTCGTTCTACTTAGCGACCTACCGGGTCCAAGAGCAATCCGATCGCCTGGGGCTTCGCCTGGAGGGACCAGCGGTTTCGCAAAATCGGCCAAGGGCGATGATCACGGAAGGCGTTTCGCTCGGTGCCGTTCAGGTGCCGCCGGGAGGTTCGCCCGTGATCCTGTTTGTAGAGCAGCAGACCAGCGGTGGATATCCTAAGATGGCGAACGTTATTTCTGCCGATCTAGCCCCTCTCGGACAGCTTCGGCCTCGCGATGAGATTCGATTCGAACTCGTTAGTTGGCGCTTGGCGCGCTCACTTTTGATCGAGCAGGAGAGGCTGATGGCATCTGCGGAGGCGATTCTCGAATGAAGCGGATTGACTTGAATTGCGATATGGGCGAAATCCCCAGGGCGATTTCTGATGGAACCCAGGAATCATTGATGCCCTTTCTCACTTCAGTCAACGTAGCTTGCGGAGGGCATGCCGGCGACCTGCACACCATGAAAGCAACCGTCGAGCAGGCTCTTCGCTGGCGGCTCACAGTCGGCGCGCATCCTGGATATCCAGACCGCGCCAATTTTGGCCGCATCGAGTTGAATCTGCCGGAGGAAGAAGTCGCGGATTCGGTGTTCGAGCAGGTATCCGCTCTGGCCAAAGTAGCCGCCCATTGTGGCGCCCAGGTAAGCCACGTCAAGCCGCATGGTGCGCTTTACAACCAAGCCGCGAAGAATCGCGCACTCGCTCAAGCGATTGTCAACGGTATCGCGCGATGGAGCCACGACGTCGTACTCGTGGGCCTGGCCGGATCAGCGATGCTGGGCGTGTTTCAGGAGGCTGGCTTTCGAGTTGCTGCAGAGGCGTTCGTTGATCGACGATATGAAGCCAATGGAACTTTGCGGCCGCGGGGATTTGCTGACGCGCTAATATGCGAGCCTGCGGACGCTGCCGAACAAGCGTTGCGTATCGCAACGCAAGGAACAGTCCTTGGCTGTGACGGGACTCAAATAGCCGTCAGCGCAAAGACGCTCTGCATCCATGGGGACACTCCGGGAGCCGTCAAAATTGTAGCGGCTGTAGCCCAAGCCCTGCGAAAGGCCGGAGTCGATATGAGGCCACTCTCCCCTGAGTGACGAAACTCTGTCGGTCGCGCGAAAGCCCCTGAGGCACGAAAAGGCTTACTTGCCAGGCACGTGAGTGGCGATTCTGGCTTTGCCTCCGATCGTCAGTGAGGTCCGGGGGAAGCGACATGCCCTTGCCTTCGTTGCCCGTCGTCACTCTCACCGGAGCGAACAAGGCTAATCACCACAACTTCTCTGAGCAAGCACAATCGAGGTTCTGAGCGAAGACTTCGCACGGGTGGATGCACCTCCCCTCAACAGTGCAGCTCGGGAGATTGAAGAGGAGGTGCGGGTATGTCGCGGGGAAACGCGACTTAGTGACCAAGCAGTATCAAAGGGTATGGCTTCGCTGCACCTGTCAGTTTTGGCAGATGGTAGGGTCGGCCTTTTCCGTGGCACTGCTTGCAGACTGAAGCTCGAAGCGCCCGGTTTGATTTCTTGGGCGACATCACGCACAGCGTAACCGCGCAGGAGAGCACCGTCCTACCTTCGGGTCAGGGCTTCTGGAGCTTCTTTCGGCGGCGAGGCCATCCTAGGATTGCGAGTTGGGAGGCATGGTGCCGGAGATTTCCCGAAGCCGATCGAGTAGGAAGTTCGTGTTGCAATCGCGCAAGCTCAATTTCGATTCCAGAGCTAACCTGCGACGCGCTTAATACTCCCCGACTTGCAAGGGATGAATGAGCTGGCGATTCAGTGACCAGCGCTAGCTGTTAACTCCGGAAAGTGTGCGTGTGAGCGGCTGGAGCCGAGAGTGAGATTTGAACTCGCGACCTGCCGATTGAGCATCGGAGAGCGCTAGTATTTTCACGCGGTTTTCTCTTGCCGTACGTCCTCTTTTCGGCCCGGTTGTGCCAAAGCCTCTTCCGAGTTCTTGTGGTTTACGCTGGCGTCGCCGTGCAGTTCATGCGCATGGGCCTGCGAAAAGCGAAATCCTCCGCCGAGTCAAATTTCAGCGCTGGTCCCTCTCTTCAAGCCGAAAGCGGACTCCAGCGAAGAGTGGAGTTTTCTAGGCCACTGCGGGGCTGAAGTCACTGTCAGAAGTGACAGTTGAGCCTGTCTCGCCATTATCGCAGGCTCTTCAGTGAAAACGGTTTAGGTGCAAGGGCGATTTTCAAGCAATCCTGGGCAAATGCGTCGCTCGGCGCAAAGTTATTGATTCGGCGGAATGCTCGCCGCATAACGAGACGAGAGGTGCCTAGCGAAGAGCTGGCTTTTCCGTGCCTTACAGAAGACCAACATCTAGGAGCCCAGCAAAAATGCGTGTTTGCATCCGAAGGGCATGTACGCAGGTGACGGCAACGCTCTGTTCTCTGCTGTTGGCATTGGCCATTCCGACGGGGGCGCAGGACCAGCAGCAGGGCGGAGCAGCCGGCGATCAAGTTGCAAAGATCCCGAATGACCAACTGGATTCCCTGGTTGCGCCGATCGCTCTCTATCCGGACCAGCTCTTAGCACAGGTCCTTGCCGCGTCAACTTACCCGCTGGAAATCATAGCGCTTCAGCAGTTTTTGAAAAAGAACCCGGATCTCAAAGACAAGGCGCTCGCGGATGCGGTGCAGA
>Ga0306921_10004413_pt1 | contig 14460 bp, 13 predicted proteins | sample sta12Cox44000080_FD_203760 | JGI IMG/M metagenome (GOLD analysis project Ga0306921, IMG submission 203760) | Lab enrichment of tropical soil microbial communities from Luquillo Experimental Forest, Puerto Rico - statoxic.12C.oxic.44.000.080 (v2)... | ecosystem: Environmental > Terrestrial >...
TAGCGATCGAGGTCGCGAAGAAATATCCCGACCGCTTCGCCATCATGGGCCAGTTCCCGCCCGAGGATCGCGGCAACGAACGGCTGATCACGGGCTGGCGCAACACGCCCGGCATGATGGGCCTGCGCTGGGCGATGCTCTATCGCAACCAGCCGACCGAGGTGAAGGACGGCACCTACGACTGGATCTGGCCGGCCGCCGAGAAAGCCGGCGTGCCGGTATCGCTGCAGGCCGGCGTGTTCCTGAAGAAGTTCCGCTGGATCGCCGAGACCCATCCGCGGCTCACGCTGATGATCGACCATTGCGGGCTGAAGGTGCTGACCAAGGATGCCGACGCGCTGGAGCATCTCGACGAGCTGCTGACGCTCGCGCGGCTGCCCAACGTCGCGATCAAGGCCACCGCGGCGCCGGCCTATTCCTCGCAGCCCTATCCGTTCAAGAACCTGCACGATCCGCTGCATCGCATCTTCGATGCCTTCGGGCCGGATCGCTTCTTCTGGGGCACCGATCTCACCCGCATGACCTGCAGCTACCGCCAGTGCGTCACCTTGTTCACCGAGGAACTGCCGTGGCTGAAAGGCCAGGACCTCGGGAAGGTCATGGGCCGCGGCTTGGCCAAATGGATCGGCTGGAATTACAAGTTCTAGCGCGACGTCCGCACCAACGGTCCGCGGATCTCGCCCGCCGGATATTTCTCGGTCTTGACGTTGACGTACCAGCGGCCGGCGATCACGTCGGCCGCCTGCTGGTCGGTCAGGGTCACCGCGCCGGGATGCGTGCCGCCCTCGAGCTCGAGGTTGATCGGCACCAGCTCGGCATTGTCGTTGCCCACGCCATCCGGCCCGCACAGGAAGGCCCAGGTCACCGGCCCGCTGAGACCGCGCAGGGTGAGCTGCCAGTGCAGGATCTTGGTCGACGGCAGGTAGTCGGCAACCATCGTGCCGAGTGCGGGGCTGGGCGCCGGCGGTACTTCGCTCTCGTCGTTCAGCGCCGCATTGAAGCGCGATCGCTGCGCGCCCCCTTCTTCGCCAGGGTAGAAGGTGTTGCAGCCGGCCAGCAACAGAAGGCCGAGCAGTAGAGGGGTGATGCGGTTCATCTGTTCTTACGTATAGTGCCGCGCGCCATACCATCCCCACAAGGTCCAGATGATTCGCCCGCGCGTCGCAGCGCTCACCCTGTTCGCCATGTTGGCATTTGCCGGCAATTCGCTGCTTTGCCGCGTGGCGCTGCGTGACACCGCGATCGACGCGGCGAGCTTCACGACCATCAGGCTGGCGTCCGGGGCTCTGGTGCTGGCGGCGATCATGTTGGCGCGCCAGTCGCGGCCGACCGCAGCGGGGAGCTGGCCGATGGCGGCCATGCTGTTCAGCTATGCCGCGTTCTTCTCCTTCGCCTATCGCCAGCTCACGGCGGCGACCGGCGCGCTGCTGCTGTTCGGCGCCGTGCAGACCTCGATGCTGGGCTACGGGCTCGCCAGCGGCGAGCGGCTGCGCCCGCTGCAGGTCGCGGGGCTGGCGGCCGCGGTTGGTGGGCTTATCTACATGCTGCTGCCCGGCCTTGCCGCGCCGCCGATCGTCAGTGCCGCTAGCATGCTGTTGGCCGGCGCTTCCTGGGCGGTTTATTCAGTGCTCGGCCGCTGCGTGAAAGATGCGGTCGGCGCCACCGCGGGCAATTTCGTGCGCAGCCTGCCCTTCACCGTGATCCTGAGCCTCGCTTCGATCGGCAGCTTCCAGATCGATCGAGCGGGTGTCGGCTACGCCGTGCTGTCGGGCGCCATCACCTCGGGCTTGGGCTACGTGCTGTGGTACGCCGCACTGCCGGCCCTCAAGGCGACCTCCGCCGCCACGGTGCAGCTCAGCGTGCCCGCCATCGCGGCATTGGGCGGCGTGGCGCTGCTCTCCGAGGCGATGAGCCCGCGACTGCTGGTCGCATCGGCGGCGATCCTGGGCGGCATTGCCCTCACGATCTCGCGTCGAAAATAGAATCGCCCGCCACTAATGGCGCCGACCAAAGTCGGGGGCCAACTGTCACAGTCGGCCCGGCCCCGCTCTTGCTCTATGGCCTTCACACAGGAACGCGCGGCAACGCCCGCTCGTTGGTCTTGGTCTGGAGGCGTCATCAAATGGAAAAACCGCGCATCACGGCGAAGATCGCCGGCCGTCCGCTGCACCCGCTGCTGCGGCCCTTCGTGATCGGCTATTTCTTCGCCGTCTGCGGCTGCGACCTGGTCTATTCGCAGGCCAGCATCTTCGCCCAGAACGACGCTGGCGACTTCGCCTCCATCACCGAATGGCTGCTCGGCGCGGGCCTCGTCGCCGCGGTGCTCACCGGTCTCGTCGCGCTGATCGATTTCCTGGGCGAGCAGCGCTTCCGCCGTCTGCCCGACGCCTGGATGTATGCCGCGAGCGGCGTGCTGGTGGCGGCGCTCGCGCTCTGCAATCTCGACATGCGCTTTCACCTGGGCAGCGAGGCGATCCTGCCGATGGGTCTCATCCTGTCGCTCTCGACCGTGGCCGTGCTGCTGGCGACGCCCAGCCGCGCCTGGGCGCGCATGTATCGCTGAGCGATGCCGTAAAAGGCTGGCGAGCCACGGTTTTCGGAGAGATGATCCGATCCGGAGGACCGCCATGAAATACGACGTCATCTCCGCTGACGGCCATGTCGATCTGATCTGGCTGCCGCCCGATCTCTTCACCAGGAACGCTTCGGCCCAGTTCAAGGACCGCATGCCGCACGTGGTCGAGGGGGCGAAGGGACCGGAATGGGTGTCGGCCAAAGGCGCCAAGTTCGGCCTGGTGAACGGCATGGGCTCGGCCGGCCGCGAATACGTGCCGGGCGTGATCCATCGCTCCGACCGGATGGCCTCGACGGGACTCTATGACGACGGCAAGAAGGGCATCCGCCGCCTGACCCAAGTCGACCTTCGCCTGAAGGACCAGGATCGTGACGGCGTGCAGGCCGAGATCCTGTACGGCGTGCTGGGCTCGAGTGGGCGCCTCAACGACCCCGAGGCGGCGCTGGAGATGCTGCGCATCTACAACGACTGGCTCCACGACTTCTGCAAGGACGCGCCCGACCGGCTGGTCGGCCTGGCCAACATCCCAAACTACAACATGGAAGAGTCGGTCGCCGAGGCGATGCGCAACGCCAAGCGCGGCTGCCGTGGCTTCGACGTCGCCAACCGGCCCGACATGGTGCCGCTGTGGGACGAACACTGGGAGCCCTTGTGGAAGTGCGCGCACGAGACCGGCATCCCGGTTCACTTCCACACCATCGGCGGCCGTTCGCCGGACTACACCAAGTTCCCGCAGCACATCGTGCGGCGCATCCAGGCCGTGCACATCACCGGCTTCCAGATGCACATGAGCACCATGCTGATGGGGCTGATCTTCTCCGGCGCGCCCGAGCGCTATCCCAACCTCAAGGTCGTGATCGGCGAGGCGGGCATCGGCTGGATCCCTTACGTGCTGCAGCACATGGACCTCGAGTGGGAGGACCAGTTCCAGGACCTCGACCTCAAGATGAAACCCAGCGAGTACTGGTACCGCCAGTTCTACGCGACCTACCAGACCGACCCGGTCGGCGTGGAGCTGCTCCACCACTTGGGCGAGGACAATGTCATGTGGGGCTCGGACTTCCCGCATCCCGACGGCATCTGGCCCGACAGCCAGGAGTTCCTCGGCCGCGAGCTCACAAGCATCTCGCCCGAGGCCCGGCGCAAGATCACACGCGACAACGCGATGAAGCTTTATCGCCTCGGCAACTGATCGGCATTGGAGCTGCGGCCGCTTCCCACAACTTCCCACCGCGGTGGGAAACCTCCGAGGCCGATGGCATAAGGCTTTTGGGCGATTCTTCCCAGAATTCGCGCCACCCCTCGGACCAAGCCATTGATTTCAAACGATTCACCGTGCGGTATTACGATACCGCACGGTAAGCTTTTGATAGGGAACAAGAATTACTAGTTGCGCGCCGCCAAGGTGAGCAAGCGGACCAGCGCCGCTTGGCGGTGCGTGTCGGTCTTGGCCATCAGCGCCCTGAGCTGGACCCGGATCGTGTGCTTGCTGAGGCCGAGGGTCTCGGCCACGGCTGCCGGGCTGTCGCCCGCGGCAAGCTTGGCCGCCAGCCGCGCCTCGGCCGGCGTCAGACCGAACAGCTGCGCAAAGCGTTCGGCGAGATCAAGCGGGCGCGCCTCCGGGTCGGCGATGAAAACCGCGACGGCCGGCTCAGCGCGCCAGAACTGGGCAGCGGATCGGGCGGGTAGCGGCACAACTGTCAACACCAGCGGACGCCTGCCGAGACGCCGCGGTACCAGCGCACTGCCGCCGCCACGGTGGGGATCGCCGCCGGCGGCGCACTGCGCCGCTTCCTGGGTCAACCGTTCCAGGCGTCGCGCCGCACCCTGATCGGCAATGACGAGCCGCTGCTTCAGCAGCGACAGGCCATCGCCGGCTCGCAGCAGCGACTCGGCGGCGCGATTGACATGCCGCACGCACGAGTTCGCATCGACGACGACAATGGCCGTGTCGACGAGGTCCAAGGCGGCCGACAGCTGCGATGACTGCGCCTGCGCACCGATCAACCGCTGTTGCAACTGCGCGACGCGCCTCAAATGCGGGATCAGCGAGCGCAGCACGCGCACTTCCTCGTTGTCGAAAGGATCGGCGCCGACTCGCTTCAGGAAGCCGATCACCGCATCGCAGTCGTGGCCGTGGTACAGCTGAACGCCCGCCATGTAGCGAAAGCCCGCGGGAATGCAGAAGTCGTTGTAGAATTCGCTGCGCCGCACGAAGTCGTTGTCGAATTCCCTGTGGCAGAGCAGGAACTCGCCGACGCCGAACTTCTGAATGCGATCGCGCCGGGGATCGATGGCGCCGTAGTGATCACGATAGAGCGTGTTCGTCTCATCGGAGATCTGCGCGCTCATCTGGCTCAGCAAGGGGAGGCCGTCGCTACTGCAGAACAGGAAATGCGCGCCGTCGATTCCCGCGGCGTCCGTCACACGCAACAGCGCATCCGGCCACAGCTGCGGCTCGATCACCGCGTCATAGAGATCGGGAATGAGCGCATCGAAGGGGCCAGAGTTGTCGCGTCGGCTGCGTCGCACCGCCATGTCTCACCTGCCCGCTCGATCAGGGACATAACCCATTTGCAGTATGACAGGCGCGAACCGCAGCAGCAAAGTTCAACCCAACAGGGGGAGAACAATGCGCGCCTGGGCGCCTTTCGTTGCAGCGGTACTGCTATCCCTTCATTCCAGTCCGGTTCTCGCGCAGGGCCAGCGGGCCTCCGACGACAACTTCGGGTTCATTGGCGTTCCCGAGTACACCTCGACCGAGACCGGCATCCCCTTCTTCTACAAGGCAGATGCTGACCTTGCGGACCAAGCCACTCAAAAGATGCGCGATGCGGCCGCCAAGTGCGACCGCGCTGCCTACGATCTGGCCCTGAACGGCCTGAACCAAGCGGCCAGCGACTATGAGAACGAGCACCCTGCGGTCCCTCTGACGCCCGATGTGAGAATGACCCTCGAAAAATCGAGGCGCGACGCCGCCGCCTTGAGGGCAACCGCCGAGAAGAGACCGCCGTTTCCCGCCAACTGCTCGCCGCCGTCGCTATTGCCGCCGATAAATCTCTGGCTGCTGGGCGGTGGCGTCATTGGACTCAACAACACAGGGTCCGTGACCGGCGTCGACAAGACGCTCGGCGCCGGCAACTTCCTCATCGACTCCACCAGCTCGAACAGCAGGGCGGCGGCCGTCGGTGTGGCGGGGCTGAGGGTCCAGCTGACCAAGCAGTGGAATTTTTTCGTGGAACGCCAAATGGAGACATCGGCGTCGCTCAAGGCCCCGTACCGCGGCTCGGTATTCTTGGAGACCGGCATTCAATCGGGCTTCGGCGCACAGTCGTTCAATCAGAGCTTCCAGGGCGTGAATACCATCCCGCAGGGCTTCGGCAGCAGCACCATCAACGAGAACCTGCAGATCCCAATCCTGGTCGGCGGCTCGGTTCCCCTCCTCTCGCAGATCCCAGGTGCAGCGACGGTGTACGTGAATGTCTATGGCGGTATCACGCTCGACAGCTGGACACAGACGCTCCAGGGACGCGAGGCGGGCGCTCCTGGCGGTGCAGGATTCTTCGGCCAGAACCAGCGCTTCACCGTCGATCCGACAGCCGGCCTCGGGTTCCACACGCAGATCGGGAACTTGCTGTTTGGACTCAATGCCGAACTGCAATTCCGGCCCGGCAGCGTCGTGACGGCGCAATCGTCCAGCTTCCCAGGCGAGACCTATTACGGCACGGTGAATCCCAGCACCAACCTGCTGGTGATGGGCCGGATCGGCTTCGCGTTCGGTGGCCGCTGACGGAGGCTAAAGCGCCTTGATCTCGGCCACTTGCTTGGCGAGGCCGAGCTTCTTGGAGCAAGCCGGCCAGTTGTAGAGGCCATCGCGCTCGAAGATGATCCACTTGGTGAGCGCCGCCGCTTGATTGTAGTCGTGCGCCAGCGCCGTCGCCTGGCCCCAGTTGAGCTCGCGGCCATCCATCTGCTGCACGTAGGTAATCACCGTGCGCGGCGTGAACTGAAAACGGCCGATATAGAGGCCGCGTCCCCCGATTACCGGCACCGGCGAATCGCCGTGCGCGCCGCTCTCGCACACCGCGAGCTGACGCAACATCTCGTCCTTGCGCTCGTCGATCAGACTCATGCGCTCATCGACAGCCGGAGCGGCAGCCTGTGGAGCGGGAACTGGATGTCGCGCGCACGCTGTGACAGCGAGCAGCGCGAGCAGGAGGGCTGAACGGGCGAACGTCACGCAAGCCTTGTTGGCACAATTGCCGGTTGCCTGTAAACCCCGGGGCTCGCATGTTGATTCACAACCCGCGAGAGATTGCACGCCATCGCTGGGCGATACTCGCCCTGCTATTCGCCGCGCGCGTCGGTCTCGGATTCACGTTCCAGACACTGGGCTCGGTCGCCGATCCGCTGGTGCGTGAGCTGCATCTCAGCTTCGCCGAGATCGGTACGCTGATCGGACTGTTCAACGTGCCGGGATTGGTGCTGTCGATTCCCGCCGGCCTCGCCGGCCGCTATGCGTCGGATCGGCTGCTGGTCGCGAGCGGTCTCGCCGCGATGGTGCTGTCCGGTGTCCTTGCTGTGATCGCCGACGGGTTCGGCATGCTCGTCCTGGCCCGCCTGCTCGCCGGCGCCGGCTTCGTCGTCAGCACGCTCTATTTCACCAAGATGGTCGCTGACTGGTTTGCCGGCCGCGAGCTTGCAACAGCGATGGCGATCCTGGTGATGAGCTGGCCGTTCGGCATCGCCATGGGCCAGGTCGGTCATGGCTGGCTGGCCGAATTGCAAGGCTGGCGCGCCCCGTTCGTCGCCGCCTCGGCCTACTGCCTCGCAGCCGCCGCCCTGGTGCTCGCCTTCTATCGCCCGCCGCCGCGGACCGCGGCCGCAACCGCGCCGCCATCGTACCGACTGACGCGACGCGAATGGTCGCTCACCCTGATCGCGTCGCTGGTGTGGGCGGCGTTCAATGCGGGCTACATCGTCTATCTGAGCTTCGCGCCGCGCGTGCTGACGGCCGGCGGGCTGGGGCCGCTCGAAGCGGCGTCGATCATCAGCCTGGCGAGCTGGGTGATGATCGTCTCGGGCGCCGCCTGCGGCCAGCTCGCCGACCGCACGGGACGGTCGGACCTGATCCTGACCGTGTGTCTGTGCACCGGCATGGCGAGCCTCGCCTTGCTGCCGCACGTCGGCTGGGCGGTTCCGCTCAGCCTCGCCTATGGCCTGATCGGCATGGCGCCGGCCGGCCTGATCATGGCGCTCACCGGCGCTGCCATGGCGCCCGAGAAGCGCGCCTTCGGCATGGGCGTGTTCCTCAGCGCCTACTACGTGATCACGGCGCCCGCCCCGGCGATCGCCGGCTGGATCTACGACCGGACCGGCGATCCCTACCTGCCGATCCTGTTCGCCATCGCGCTGTTTGCGCTGACGCTCGCCGCCAATTTCGTCTTCCGCCTCGCCCAGCGGCGCAGCCTTCAGCCCGCGGCGGGGTGAACCTTCATCCAGTGGCGCGCGATCTCCTCGCGCGTGGCGACCCAGACCTTGGGCTTCGACGCGACGTAGTCGAGGAAGCGTGCCAGCGTCGCGGCGCGACTCGGCCGGCCGGCCAGCCGGCAGTGGATGCCGATCGACATCATCTTCGGCGCACGCGCGCCCTCGGCGTAGAGATAGTCGAACGAGTCCTTCATCGACTGCAGCCAGCCATCGCCCGCGGTGAAGCCGGGCGGCACGGCGAACTTCATGTCGTTGACCTCGAGCGTGTAGGGAATGATCAGGTGCGGGGTGCCGTCGACCCGCACCCAGTACGGCAGGTCGTCGTTGTAGGCGTCGCTCGAATAGAGGAAGCCGCCGTGCTGAACCACGGCCTTGAGCGTGTTCATGCCGAACAGGCCGGTGTACCAGCCGAGCGGTGGCTTGCCCGCGGTCTCGGTGATCACCTTCACCGTCTTCTTGATGTGGTCGAGCTCCTGCTCGAGCGTGAAGTCGCGGTACTGGATCCAGCGCCAGCCGTGGCTCGCCACCTCGTGGCCGGCCGCTGCCATCGCCTTGCCGGCGGCGGGATTGAGCTCGAGCGCGCGGCCGACCGCCCACGAGGTGAAGCGCATGTTGCGCTCGCCGAACATGCGCAGGATGCGCCAGAAGCCGGCGCGGCTGCCGTATTCGAAGATCGTCTCGGTCGAGAGGTCGCGGCCGCCCACGACCGGCGTCAGGCCCGATACTTCGGTCAGCCGCACCTCCGAGCCCGCGTCGCCGTTCAGGACCGTGTTCTCGCCGCCCTCCTCGTAGTTCAGCACGAACGACACGGCGATGCGGGCCTCGCCCGGCCATTGCGGATCGGGCGTCTCGGGCCCGTAGCCGATCAGGTTGCGTTCGAGGTGATTGTGCATTTTTAGTCTCCCGACTATAGGTCGCCGCTGAAATGGAGGATGCATGAGCAGTGCCAGCGCGGTCAAAGAAGACCGCCTGTGGCAGCGGCACGCCGAGATGGCCAAGCTCGGCGGCACGCCCAAGGGCGGCGTCAATCGGCAGGCCCTGTCGCCCGAGGATGCCGCGGCGCGCAATCTGCTCGCGTCGTGGGCCAAGGCGCGCGGCTTCTCGGTGTCGACCGACGCCATCGGCAATCTGTTTGTGCGTCGCGAAGGCACGGATGCTCAGGCCAAGCCGGTGATGAGCGGCTCGCACATGGACAGCCAGCCGACCGGCGGGCGGTTCGACGGCATGTTCGGCGTGCTGGCGGCCTTCGAGGCTCTGGAGGCACTGGAAGATGCCGGCATCAAGACCAAGCGTCCGCTGGTGGCCGTTGCCTGGACCAACGAGGAAGGCTCGCGCTTCCAACCCGGTGCCATGGGCTCGGCGGTGTTCGCCGGCCACAACAAGCTCGAGGACATGCTCGTGGTGAAGGACTGGAAGGGCGTCGTGCTCAGGGACGCGCTGGCCGACACCTTGAAGGCCGCGCCCGCGCCGATGCGCAAGGGCAAGCCTGGCTTCGCCATCGACGGCTATGTCGAGGCCCATATCGAGCAGGGCCCGCGGCTCGAGAATGAGCACAAGACCATCGGCGTGGTGACGGCGATCCAGGGCAGCCGGCGTTACATCGTCGAGATCGACGGTGAGGAGGCGCATGCCGGCACGACGCCGCGTGCCGCGCGCAAGGACGCCTTCGCGGCCGCGACGCGCATCGCCGCGGCGATGTACGAGGCGACAGCCGACAAGGACGACACGCTGCGCTTCACCATCGGCCGGGTCGAGGTGATGCCGGGCTCGCCCAACACCGTACCCGGCAAGGCAAGCTTCACCATCGACATGCGCCACCCCCAGGATGCGGTGCTCGAAGCGCACGAGAAGAAGCTCGAGCAGATCGTGGCCAGCAGGGCAGCTCCCTGCCCCGCGACGATCACGCGGGTCACAAATGTCGCGCCGACCGACTTCGACCGCACGGTGATCGACCTGGTGCGCGCCAAGGCCAACGCGCTCAAGCTTAGCAACATGGACATGCCGTCGGGCGCCGGGCACGACGCCATGCACATCGCCAGGCTCTGTCCCGCCGGCATGATCTTCGTGCCGTGCGAGCGCGGCATTAGCCACAACGAGATCGAGAACGCCACGCCCTCCGACCTCGCCGCCGGCACGCGCGTTCTGGTCGAGGTCCTCGAGGCACTGGCCAATCGCTAAGGAACACGATGAAGAACGAGTTGGTTTCGATCCTGTCCGACCTGATCGCGCTGCCCAGCCCCTACCCGCCCGGCACCTCGGTCGAGATCTGCGCCTACGCCGCCAGGCGCCTCAGGAAGGCGGGTTACAAGGTCGAGATCGCGGCCAAGACCAAGGGCGTCGACAACGTCGTCGCGCGGCTGAAGGGCAAGGCCAAAGGCCCGGCCATCGCCTTCAACGCGCATGTCGACACCGTGGGCGTGGGCGAACGTGCCAACTGGAAGAGCGATCCCTACAAGGCGCTGGTCAAGGGCGGGCTGGTCCATGGGCTGGGCGCCGGCAACTGCAAAGGCTCGATGGCGGTCCAGCTGTGGCTCGCCGAAGAGATCGCGCGGCGCGGCGGTCCCAAGAAGGGCGAGTTGATCTTCACCTTCGTGGCCGACGAGGAGAATCTCGGACCCGACGGCATGGAATTCCTGCGCAAGTCGGGTCGGGTGCGGCCCGACGCGCTGATCCTGGGGGCGCAGACCGAGAACAATCTGATCGTGGCCGAGCGCGGCGTGATGTGGGCCAGGATCACCACCAAGGGCAAGGCGGCGCATGCCGGTAATCCCTCAGCCGGCGACAACGCCATCCTGCGCATGATGCGGCTGGTCGGCGCGCTGTCGTCCTACTACGACAAGGCGCTGGCCAAGCGCACGTCGGGCGCCATGAAGTCGACGGTCAACATCGGCATGTTCCATGGCGGGCATAACACCAACGTCGTGCCGTCGGCCTGCACGGTCGAGATCGACCGCCGGCTGCTGCCCGACGAGCAGGTCAAGGACGCCTTCACCGAGCTCAAGCGCGTGATCGATGGCGCGGGCGAGCCGAAGTCGATGTACGCCGTCGAGTTCCTCACTGGCACCAACGGCTTTTACGCGCCGGAGAACGGCCAGGCGGTCGCCGCCTTCGAGGCGGCGGTGAAGAAGCAGAGCGGCCGCAAGGTAAAATTCCTCAACGCGACCGGCGTGTCCGATGGCCGCTACTACGCCGACGACGGCATCGAGATCATCAACTTCGGCCCGGGGTCGGGCGGGCAGGGACACGCCGCGAACGAAAGCGTGCCGATTGCCGAGATGGTCGAGGCCGCCAAAATTCAGCTCGACGTGGTGCAGCGGCTGCTACTTTCTTAAGCCCGCCTGGCGTAGCAGTGGCATCACCGCGCTGCCGAAGTATTTGAGCTCCTCGTTGTAATCGAGGAAGCCTAACACCACGCCGTCGACGCCGGCCGCCGACATCTCAGCGAGCTGGGCCGTCACCTGCTCGGGCGTGCCGATGATCGGGTTGGTGCCCCAGCCGGCGACAATGCGCTCGCGGTACTTCTCGATCCGCTCGTTGAACGACTGACTCTCGATGCCCAGCACCCTCATGAGATTGTCAGCCGCCACCTTGTCGCCGTGGTCGATGATGCTGCGATAGACGGCGCGCGCTTCGACCTCAGTCTCGCGGCACACCATCAGCGCCGAGGTGCAGATCCCGATGTCGCGGCCGTACTCGTTACGCGCCTTGTCGCGCATGCGCTTGGCGACGGTCCTGAGCGAGTCGAGGCTGTCGTTGCCCACGAAGCTGAAGTCCACCTCGCGGGCGGAGAATTCGGTGGCGGCCGGCGAATGGCCGGCGTTGATCAGCACCGGCCAGGGCTTCTGGATCGGCTTGGGATGCGCCTCGGCTTGCCGGATGTGGAAGTCGGCCGATTCGAAGTCGAACGGCGCCTCCTCCGTCCACAGGCGCTTGACGATGGCGAGCCACTCGGCGCCGTAGCGATAGCGATCGTCGTGCGCCCGCTGCGTGCCGTCGAACATCGCCATCTCCGGCGTGAACCAGCCCATCACCAGGTTCAGCGCGAAGCGGCCGTTGGAAATATGGTCGATGGTCGTGGCCTGCTTGGCGGCGACGATGGGATGCATCGTCGGCACGTGGCTGGTCGCGGCCACCATGATGTTCTTGGTCGCCTGAGCCAGCCCCGCCGCCCAGGTGTAGGTCTCGAACGATTCGCCGTTGAAGTCGGTTGTGCCGCCGAAGCCGCGCCAGCGCGCCACCGGCAGCAGCAGCTCGAAGCCCAGGGCGTCGGCGCGGCGGGCGATCTCGAGCTGGTGCGCCCAGGTGATCCGGTGCGTGGTCGGCGCGTGGCTGATGTTGACGCCGTTGCTACAGTTGATGCTGAAGACGCCGAGCTTGAGCTTCTGGTCGTTGTAGAGCGGGACGTGCGCGCGGCGCCATTCCTCCCGTGCGGCTGTTTCGGCCTTGGTCATCCCGACGATACTGGCGATGCGCGGCCTCGTTCCGCAAGTGTCGCACCTCCCGCACGGTGGAATTCCCCAACATCCAGTTGGAAGCGGTGAGCCACCTGCTTATCTTCGACGCATGGACTACGACGCGATCATCATCGGCGCCGGCATCTCCGGCCTCTACCAGCTCCTGAAGCTGCGCGAGCTCGGCCTGAAAGTGCGCGTGCTCGAGGCCGGCACCGGCGTCGGCGGCACCTGGTACTGGAACCGCTATCCCGGCGCGCGTTTCGACTCGGAGAGCTACTCCTACGGCTACTCCTTCTCGCAGGAGCTGTTGGACGAATGGCACTGGACCGAGCATTTCTCGCCGCAGCCCGAGACGCTGAAGTATCTCAACTACGTCGCCGACAAGTTCGACCTGCGCCGCGATATCCAGTTCAGGAGCCGCGTGAAGACGGCGCACTACGACGATTCAACGCGCAGATGGCAGCTCACGCTCGAGAACGGCGACAAGCTCTGGGCGCGCTGGCTGATCACCGCCATCGGCATCCTGTCGGCGCCGACCATGCCGCAGATCCCGGGCGTCGAGACCTTCAAGGGCCAGTCCTGCCACACCGCGCGCTGGCCGCACGAGCCCGTGAGCTTCGAGGGTAAGCGCGTGGCGGTGATCGGCACCGGCGCCACCGGCGTGCAGACCATCCAGGAGGTCGCCAAGACCGCCAAGAGCCTGACGGTGTTCCAGCGCACGCCCAATTGGTGCGCCCCGCTGCACAACGCCAAGATCGACAAGCCGGAAATGGCCGAGATCAGGACGCGCTATCCCGAGATCTTCCAGCGCTGCCGCGAGACCTTCGCCTGCTTCCTGCACACGCCCCACCCACGCGCCACCAGCGAGGTGACGCCCGAGCAGCGCGAGGCCCATTGGGAGAAGCTCTACGCCAACCGCGGCTTCGGCATGTGGCAGGGCAACTTCCGCGACATCCTTGTCGACCGCCAGGCCAACGCCCTGGTGAGCGACTTCATGGCCCGCAAGATCCACGAGCGGGTGAAGGACCCCAGGACCGCCGAGAAGCTGATCCCCACGAACCACGGCTTCGGCACCCGCCGCGTGCCGCTCGAGACCAAGTACTACGAGGTCTATAACCAGCCCAACGTCACCCTGGTCGATATCAGGGAAACGCCGATCGAGCGCATCACGCCCGCCGGCATCAAGACCAGCGCGGCCGAGTACGCCTTCGACATGATCATCTACGCCACCGGCTTCGATGCCATCACCGGCGCGTTCGACCAGATCGACATCCGCGGCGCCAATGGCCTCAGGCTGAAGGACAAGTGGAAGGGCGGCCCGCAGACCTACCTCGGCGTTCTGGTCGAGGACTTTCCCAACATGATGATGCTGATGGGCCCGCACACCGCGCTCGGCAACATCCCGCGCTCGATCGAATACAACGTCGAATGGGTGACCGGGCTGATCCGCCACGCCCGCGACCATCAGCTCACGCGCATCGAGGCGACGGCCGCCGGCGTTGCCGACTGGACCGACCACGTCAAGGCGCTGGGCGAAGGCCTGCTGTCCAACGAGATCGATTCCTGGATGACCGGCATCAACCGCAACATCGCCGGCAAGGACACCCGCATCGTCGCGCGCTACAGCGGCAGCGCCCCGGCCTATCGCGAGCGCTGCGATGCCGTCGCCGCCAACGACTACCGCGAGCTGGCGCTGTCGTAGCGGAAGACCGACTGGAAGAACCGGGTGATCTCGGTGCCCGCGACCTTGACCGGCTCGAACGGATCGAACGAGCGCCGCTGGTTCGCGCCAGCCTGCCCGGACTGCGCTGGTCGCCCGTTCGACCCGTTGGGCCGCTGGACCGTCTGCGGCTGAGCAACCGGAGCCGCCGGATCCTGGCGCACTTGCTCGAGCATCTGCGGGTCGTTGGGCGGCATCTGGGGCTGGCCGCGTGTCTCCAG
>Ga0306921_10004416_pt1 | contig 14453 bp, 15 predicted proteins | sample sta12Cox44000080_FD_203760 | JGI IMG/M metagenome (GOLD analysis project Ga0306921, IMG submission 203760) | Lab enrichment of tropical soil microbial communities from Luquillo Experimental Forest, Puerto Rico - statoxic.12C.oxic.44.000.080 (v2)... | ecosystem: Environmental > Terrestrial >...
TACCGCCGGCTGGATCATCTCAGCCCTGTCATAGCCCGCCTCGAGCGGCACCATGCCGGTATTGGTGACCCCACCCGGCACTAATACGTTGACCGTGACGCCAGTACCGGCGAGATCCTTCGCCATGATCGACGAAAAGGCCTCCAATGCCGCCTTCGAGGGACCGTAGGCCGGCGAGCCGTCACGGATCATTGTCCCGAGGCTCGTCGTGACGTTGACGATGCGGCCCCATTTCTGGCTCATCATGTCGTGGACGACGGCGCGCGACAGCGCCATCGGCGCGTTGTTGTGGACGGCGACAAAGAGCTTCCACTGCTCGGGGGTCACCTCCCAGAACTTGATCGGGCGCTGCCGGTTGTCGCTGCGGATCGTGGCTTGGCCGACGCCGGCGTTGTTGACCAGGATGTCGATCACCCCGAAACGGGCGCGCGCTTTGGCGACGATCTCGTCGATCGCCTCGTCGCGGGAGAGATCGGCCTCGATCGTCAGCAAATTGGCGCCGTGCTGCCGCTCCTGCGCTGTCTGGGCGAGTTCGGCAAGACCCTGGGCGGTGCGGTCGACGGCCGCAACCTTGAGCCCCTTACCGAGCAATCCGATTACCAGCTCGCGGCCGATGCCGCCCGCGGCACCGGTCACGATTGCCGTGCGCCGTTGTTCGCTCATCGTCTCCTCCTATCACTACAGAGCTTTTACAGAAGGCTGCCGCCGTCGACCGGGATCACCGTGCCGTTGACAAAGGTCATCGTCGTCGCCAACCCGAGGATCACCGCCGCCACCTCCTCGGGCTGGCCGATCCGTTTGAGCGGGTTGCTGGCGATCCTCTGAGCGCGCTGCTGCGGCGTCCACATGTCTGTCATCGGCGTCTCCATCAAGCTCGGAGCGACGGCAACCACGCGGATCGTCGGCGCCAAAGCCCGCGCCAGGGACATTGTCATCACGTGGAGCCCGGCCTTGGCTGCGGCATAGGCGATGTTGCTACCGCCGCCGCGCACACCGGACACCGAGCCGACATTCACGACAAGGCCATGGCCGCTACCCTCGAGCAACGGCCGGCAGGCGCGCACCGTGGCGAACGGGCCGCGCAGATTGACCGCCAGCACAAAGTCGAAGAAATCGTCGTCGAGAGCCCGCAGATCGGCATGCGGGATCACCCGGGTGCTGCCGGCATTGTTCACCAGGATGTCGAGCCGGCCCTCGGTTTTGCCGATCGCGTCGGCGAGAACTTCGATCGCACGCGTATCCTGTGCCGGGGTGCGGCTGGCGCGGTGACCGGTACCGGGCAGGCTCTCGATCAGGCGGTCGGCGGCCTCGGCATCATTGCCGAAAGTGACGACGACACGCGCCCCGGCTTCCGCGAACAGGCGAGCAGTCGAAGCCCCCAGGCCTTTGCTGCCGCCCGTAACCAGCGCCACCTTTCCGTCGAGCATACCCATGCTGGATGGCGCCCGGTCAATCGGCTGCGGCCGCGAGCGGCGGGTCCAAAGTCTTCATGAACTCGATCAGATAGGGCTTCCACAGCTCGGCATAGAAATGGCTGAAATGCCCGTGGGTGTTGGGTCCGGCCGGGATCAGCACATAACGGCCGTGTTTGACCCGCTTCATCGCGCGTTCGACTGTGCCGAGCTCGGGCGGGTTCGCGTGATCCTCGGCGTCGTTGATCAGCATCACCTTGGCCGTGATCTTGTCGAGATCGGGCTCGGGGTTGTAGTCCTGGATCGCCTCGATCGCCCAGAGCTGGTTGTTGGCATCGCCCTTGGCCGCCTCGGCCAGCCGGCGCTCGTAGAGCGCATTGGCGGCGGCGAGAGTCGGAGCCATTTCCTGAATGCGGGTCGGGCTCTCGGTGCCGAAATTCCCCGCGGCAGCGTAGATGTAGTGGCGCGGGTTCGTTTCGTAAAAGCCGTTGTTCCAGTCCGGGTCGTGCCGGATCGCTTCGGCCTGGGCACGGCGGCCGAGCCAGTTGCGGCCGCTGATCTCAACCGGCTGGCAGGAGATCGGCACCACCCCGTCCATCAGGTCGGGATACGTCTCGGCCCACATCCAGGCGTGCATGCCACCCATCGAGCTGCCGATGACCAACCGCAAATGGGCGACACCGAGGCCTTCGGTGATCAGCCGATAGCCGGACTCGACCATGTCATAATAGCGGTAATGCGGAAATTTCCCCTTGAGCCCGTCGGAGGGCTTGCTCGATCCGCCGCGACCGATGGCGTCCGGCATGATCATAAGGTACTCCGCGGCATCGAGCGGCTGCCCCGGTCCAAAGAGCTCGTCGGCGAGGCTCGGGCGCAACCAATTGGCACCGGTGCCGGTGTTGCCCTGCAACAGCAGCACGCCGTTGACGATCTTGCCCGCTCGATTGCGTTTTGCCGTCCCGAGGGTGCGGTAGTGAAGCTTCAGCTCGGGTAATGTCTCGCCGCTCCGAAACACATAGTTCGCGATGACGAAGTCACCCTCCTGATAATTTGGCCATTGAGTTCGCTCGCCAGGCGCGGCGGCGTCAGCGGCATGAGCGGGCATTTGCGGCTCCTCCGGTTCGTTTCGGGGGATGATAGAGGCTACCGGTACCCGGAGAAAGCGGCAGCACGCGATCGATCGTCGGGTTGCAGGGCCTGGTGGCCGAGTAAGTCAGCCGGGATCGGCTTCCCTGGTCGCGGGAAGATACTGCGTAAAACCCGATTCCGGGCCGTCCAGCGACCACGCCTGTGCCGTCAAGCCATTGATATTTCAAGACGCTCGAGTGCAAATTCCCTACGCGGCCGAACAGGGAAATAAATCGGACGAACAGGGAGATTAAAACCAACGATCAGGGAATTAAATCGGCCGAGCACGGAAAGGCCCCGACAGGGGAGCTCGGGACGGCTGAGGCGGTAATTCGATGCATCAGCGCCAAGCGAACATCGGATAGGCGACGAGATCGATATCGACCTGGCGAAACAGCATCGACGCGCTGCCGACCCACTGGATCACTTTGCCGTCGGCTCGCCGGGAGATGTGCCGGCGAGATGGGCATCGAGAAATGTGCGCGTCTTTTTCTCTGCGTCGGTTGCCGCCGGCTCGTTGTATTCGAGCCAATGACCGAGAGCGCTCCGCCCGGGCTGCAACCAAGCAACATCAAAGGCGTGATGGGCACCCGGATACACGGTCAGCGCGATCGGCGCGCCGTCCGGGTGTGCTTTCGCAATCATCTCGCGACATCGATCAGCCGGCGTCCAATCGTCGGCCTCGCCGATCAGGATCATCGTCGGAGCCGTCATCATTCTGCCGGGTAAAGCGCAGACCGGGTAATAAGCGATCGCCGCGCGGAAGCGCTCGGTAAGGTATTGGGCAAACATGTCGTGGTCGACGGCGTTCAGCACCGAGGATCCGCCCATCGATTGGCCAAGCACGGCGATCCGCGCAGGATCGACCTCCTCCAGCCCCGCCAGGTACTGCAATGCTGCGTACGCGTCGAATGCCTGAACGGCCAATCCACGGCCGCAGGCGCTGGCGACGCCGCGCGGACCGAAGCTGTCGACAGTCAACGCGACATAACCCCAGGAGCCGAGCCGATCGGCGATCGCAGCGGAATGGCTGGAGAAGCCGCTGCAGCCATGCAGCACGCCACCGCCGGATGGCGTGATGAGTCGGCGGAGCCGCTGCCGAGGATCAGCGATAAACCGGTATCGGGCCGCGCCAGATAGCCGACCAGCTTTGCTGGCGTTTGCCCCGGCAGGTTAGGAAACTGGACCAGGGTGCCGGCCGCAGCGACTCCGGCACCGAGCAATGAGGCAAACCCGATCGCCAGCAGAAAGAACCCGGACCTCATCGGGCCACGCCCAGATCGTTTAACGCCAGTTTCCCGCGTCGTACTTTCTTGATGATAACGTCGCGATCGGTGGTCCAGGTGAAGGGCTTGGCGAATAGCGTTGTCGTGCCATGGCGTTAGTAGTGGTGGGTCATCATGCCGCAACGGCCCCTCTTCATCGGCAACCCGTCTGGGTACGGTCGAGCGCTTGGATTTGCGATTTCTCATCAACTGGCGGCACCAGCGCGTGCTCTGGCGGATCGATATGGAGGCCGACGGCATGCTGTAGCTTGGTAGCGAATTTCGGGGTCGGTCGACAACTTGAAGGTCTTGATCCGGTGCGGCTGCAAACCGTGCTTCTGCCCAGATCCGCTGCACGCTGCGATGGCTGATCCCGGCAGCCCTGGTCATCGCCCGGCAGCCGCCGCCCCGGCCGACGCAAGCGACACGAGCGCCGAAAGGACGGCGACAGCCTGTTCGGCGAGCGAGGTCAGCACGCGCAGGCTGCACCCTCTATGCAACGCCGAAGCTCGGTGAGGCCTGCGGTCAACGCCGCCGGGCCCGGTTGCAGAATCAAGGGCGATTTGATCTCGTGAACGGCGTTGCTCCGGACGGCCGGAATCTGAGCGAAGCCCGGTCTCGCCACGACCTTCTCCGGCCGGAACTTCTTACCGCACCAGGAGCCGATGATGACGTCGGGCATGCGCGCGATGATTTCCGCCTCGGTCACGATTCGGTCCTGCGCGGATTTTCCGCAGGCGCGGTCGAAGAAGATGTCGATGCCACCCGCAATCTCGATCAGCTCCGACACCCAGGCGATGCCCGAGATCATCGGCTCGTTCCATTCCTCGAAATACACGCGTGGCCGATACGGCAACCGGGCGGCCCGACGGCGTGCCTCGGCGAGACCGTCGGTGAGCTCAGCGGCGAGCCGGTCGGCACGGTCGGCCGCTCCAACCATGGCACCCAGCATGCGGATCATGTCGAAGATTTCGGCGATGCTGCGCTGGTTAAAGGCGTGAACCGCAACGCCCCGACGGATCAGCGCGGCGACGATATCGGCCTGAAGATCGGAAAAGCTCAGGACCAGATCGGGCTTCAGGTCGAGGATTTTCGGGATGTCGGCAGATGTAAAGGCCGAGACGCGCGGCTTGTCACGTCTAGCCTCGGGCGGCCGCACGCAATAACCCGAGATGCCAACGATGCGATCTTGCTCGCCGAGCAAATAGAGGGTCTCGACGGTCTCCTCGGTCAAACAGACGATGCGCTCGGCTGGAAACATCCCGTCGCCTTCCCGATCAGCTGGTCTGTCGAATGGTGCTCGGATTGTTCGTTGGTTGAAAAAGGGATCCGGCCCGGCCGATTATCGATCCGTTTCCTTAGCTATTCGAGCGAGTGTGGGCGGCAGCCGCATCCCGAATCTCGACGTGTGTAAGCAGATTGCACCGCTGCGCGCAAAATCGCTACGTCCTTCCTCAGGCTAAGGACTTCCTCGGAACTCGCATGCCGCTCAGCAGCCTCGATATCGGCGGCGACTTCGCGACGTTCTCGCTTGAGCCAATCTTCCCTGCCGGCGTGCAGATCATCGGCGGCTTTTGGGTGTAGGCCGCCACCCCTGGAATACCTTCAGCACTTCCCACCCGGCCGGCACCCGGCGATCGAGGATTTTCGCGGCGTTGGTACTCGGAGCGCTGTGCGGCGGGCTTGCTATCGCCCTCCTATGGCGGCGCTTGTTCGGCTAGCCGCTTTCACCGCCAATCTCGGGGAACACCCTTTCGATCCGGTCCCGATTCCGCTCGCGCTGCTGATCGGCAGGCGTCTCCGGCTCGGGGCCAGCTGGCGCGTCAAGGATGCGCAAACTCGCGAGCGTCAACCACACGCCAGAAGAGGCGTGTCAGCCCGTGACCCATGCAGTTGCCACTCAACCGCCTACGCGTTGCGCGCCGCGGAGGTTTCGCTGGTCCTCGTCGGGGCTCCCCAAGATGAGGACATGGCGCGTGTTGTCGATCGCCCATACCCCGAAACGGGAGAGAAAGCTCTGCCCGAGCAAAAGCACGCTCTTTTAGGTGGGCCAATGCTCGCGACGACATTCCGAACAATGTGGTTCCCAAGCCGCAGCTCTCGCAGCATTAGCTCGTCGCATCTCACCCTTGACCCATCGGCCAGCGTGCACGTTTGGGTCTCCCGAAGGTCGTTATCCGAGATCGTCCCGGCCCGGGCAAGGGTCATCACTACATCGACGGGGATCTGCACGTCCGAAGCGCCGCTATCCAAGATGAAGGGCAAACTGATCGCATCGTTTATGCGGGCGGGGACCACGAACAGCTTTCCTTCAGGCGTCAATGGTATCTCGTCTCGCGGGCCGCCCACCTTGGACGATGGAACCGGAACGGGCTCGGCTCCTCGCGTCACTTCCTGCCCCAATGCGCGGGCGTCGCTTTCTCCGAGAAGCCCTGTTGGCTCGCGGTCGTTATCGCGTTGCCACGCGGCGATGGCAGTCCGCAAGGTGGGGCTGTAAACGCCGTGAATAACCACGGTAGGAGACACGTAACCCAGCCTCTGGAGGCGTTGTGCTAGCGCTAGGTGTCGCTCGATTGGGCGTTGGGCTTCCTCTAGTGCGGGACCACTGAGGTGGGCCAACCAAGTAGACCGCTGAGCCTCAAACGCGTTCTTGACGCAATCGCGAGACGACAACCCATCGACTGGCAGTGGACCAAAATGAGGGATACCGCAGCGCTGCTGAACCCAGTCGAGAAAAGCCAGATCTTCTTTCTTAAGCTTCCCCTGTCCCGTGCTTCCAACTTGCTGAAACAGTGCCCAATAGGCTTGGTTAAAGAGTAAATCAGCTCGCGATAGCCCTGGGTCAGCGCAAATAATCAGTGAGAGCGGTTGCCGAGCCTCGGCGCAATCGAAACCTGGCCCGATCCGCGGAGATACCGATGCGGGCGCGCCGTAGGCCCGAATGAAGGCAATTCGCGCTTCGGCGGCACGCTTGAAACAGCTCCGGATTGACGCCGAAACCGGGATCGGCGGTGGCTGATCTTGGGGGATGCCGCAGGCCGGAGCGTAGGATCGTACCCAGGCTTGTTGGTTTTCCCACAGGAGCGGCCACGCCTCCTCCCCAATTCGCTCTCGGGCCTCATTGATCGCCTCTTGCCGCTCATCGGTAAGCCGCATCAGCTCGGGGTCGCTGCAAATGACGATGCTCGACGGCAAGGTCACGCCATCGCAATCGAATGCCTCCGCAGCCCCGTTGCCGAAGGTAGAGTTGAGAACAAACGTAAGGACAAGAGCCGCGCGTCGCATTCAGCCTCCCAGTTACGCAGGAGGTAAGCACAACCTTTGCTAACGTTCTCCGAACGGAGCCTTTTCTGCTCGCGGAGCACGCGCAGGCGGGTCCAATCGCCCCCGCCCGCTACATGCCGCCCCCGCCCCCGTCACCGCCCCTGTCGTTTGGCGGGTAGGGCGCATAAGGGACTTGGTCCTCTTGGGCGCACGCCGCCAGCGCCCGCGTAACGAGGAGCGTGACGAGCCATCTATGGGAGGTCATTTCTTCCTCCGGGCCGACCGATCCAGCGTGTCTACCCGCGCCAGCGACAGGCTCGATCAGGCTCGGGTCATTGTTCTTGACGTTGCCGACCCGCGGGCTGACCGGCCAGGCGACCATTGCGTCGACTCGATAGGATCGATCACTCGATGACCTTGTTGGCGCGGGCCAGAATCAACGGCGGGATCGTAAGGCCTCTAGGTCTTTCGCGGTTGTTACATTGACTAGCAATTCGAAGGTAGCGGCCTGTTGTACTGGTAGCTCGCCGGGCGATGCACCCCTCAGGATCTTGTCAACGTAGTCCGCGGCCTGCCGAAACAGATCGTCGTAATTCGTCGAATAAGAGATTAGACCCCCGCCCTCGACAAATTCACGGGTGCTGTAGATCTACTGGAAGACTCTCCGCTGGAGGGAGATGGATTCGAACTTGCCGGCAGGCGGTTCGCCGCCATAAACGCGATGATCGGTTGGGATATGCGGACAAAATTATAAAAGGCCGGAGCGGCGGCCACCAGAACACCATCGGGACGGGCTCGGAGGACTGCATCGAGACCGTTTTCAAGACCATTCACTGGATCAATTTTCACACCTTGAAACTTCACGCCAGCGGCTTCGACGAGTGGCTCCAAGCGCTTCATCGCTAGGTCGGCATAAAGATTGCCGATATTCCCCAACATGACGACGCGGGTCATGCCGGGCACGAGCTCATGCAGCAGCTCGAACCGTTTTTCCTCGATCAAGAAGGCCTGCGACACAAATCCGGTAACGTTCCCGCCTGGGTGAGCCAGATTGGAGACCACGCCAACGGTAACTGGGTCGCCGATGGAACCCATGACAATCGGGATCGTCGACGTCGCCTGCTTTGCCGCGAGCGTCGCCGGAGTTCCCCAGGTCAGGATCAGGTCGACCCGAAGTGTCACCAGTTCGGCCGCCAGCGCGGACTGGCGCGTGTCGTCTCCCCCCGTCGACCGATAGTCGAACCGGATGTTTCTACCCTCAATCCAGCCGAGCTGGGCTAGCCGTTCTCTAAAAATCTCAATCGCGCGCATCCCTTCCGGGGCGAGCACGCCGACGCGGTAGACTTGGTCCGCTGCTTGTGAGAATTCCGGCCTTCCAATGAAAACCAACACAGCGGGCGTCGAGAGTAGAAGAAGATCGCGACGCCTCATTCAATTACCCCGCCAGCGTCGGATGGTAGCCCCACCGTCTCGCGGTGGCGTCGTCTCATCTTGCTCTCCCTGGCGCGGCTCGTCGAGGTGCGTAACCGCTTATACGCGCAGCATAGCATCGGATCGGTCGCTTCCCAACTGCCCGCGTCCAGTCGGTCCGCCGAGGCGCATTCCACGGCCTACTACCGGACCGGCTTACCCCGGAGTGGCGAAGGGGGCGCAGGTGAGCGAGCTGGCCTACGGCCTCTGGACGAACGCAGCCCTTGCGGTTGCCATCGCGGTCGGGCCCCGGTGCAAACGTCCAGAGGACCAGAAAGATGTTCCAAGTGCGCGAGGGCGAGCCGGGCCCAGGGGTCGGGGCGGGGCTGCACAAGACACCGTGAGTGCCGGGCCGCCCGTCGGACGTCGAGCGGCAGGCCGTGGAGTTCGGGGTCGAGATCGGCGAGTACCGTGGCGTCGTCCGGGTCCCGCGGCGCGCATTCCAACGCCTACTGCCGGAGCGGCCCACACCGAAGCGTACTACCTCCAACGGCCCGCTTCGAGAGCATCGCGGAGGGGGAGCTGCGCCGGCGGCAGTTGACTGAGGATGGGAATGTGGAGATCAGTGGGCGGGACCTCCGTTAGGCCTTAGAAGGGCACGGCGGCGAGTGTCGTCAGCTCAGATCCTGGTAAGAACTCAGCTGATGGGGGGCGGGCAAAAAGAAAGGGTCGGGAAAACCTGGCCCGTCCAGTTCAGCAGGAAAGTCTTGCGCCAGCACAGCTCTAGCGGTGCCCGCCGCCTCCGAACCCGCCACCGCCGTGGAAACCCCCGAAGCCGCCGGCGTGAGCGAAACCTGCACCACGATTGAAGCCGCCACGCACGCCATGGCCGAGGCCGCGACCGGCGAACTGGGCGAACCCAAGACCGTGGTCGACGTTGCTGATGCCGCCGGCCATAGCATGGTTGAAACCGACACCGCCGAGGCGGGCTAAACCCTGCGATGGGGACCCCCGCAGAACGGTGACGCCCGCGCCATGATCGTCGTTGGTACCCATACCGTGGGCGAAGCCGTGGCCAAACTCGTGGCGCCCGTCACGCTCGTGACTATAATCGCCGTTCGGCAGATAGCCATAGTCGTAGTTCGGCAGGTAGCCATAATCATTGGCATCATCCGGCGAGGTACAGCCGTAGATCGTATTTTGTACGGACCCTACCGGGCAGGCGTATCCGTCGGTGTAGGATTGCGCGGCAGCCGGTTGCGATCCCGCGAACACAGCTGTGGACAACCCGATTGCGCCAACCAACAACACCGCTTTGGTCGATAGTTTGCTGCGGATCATCGCAGCCTCCTTTGGGGATTGACCCACAGTTTGAACTATTCGAAAGTGGGCGATCCCCAGCCCACGAGCAATGGGCGCGTAGGCGGCCTTAACACACGGTTTACACCTTTTAACCTTTGCCGACATCGCAAGTCCCCCCAGTGCGTGCCTCCGCCTCGAAATGAGAAAGGCCGGCCCTTTTCTTGATTATAAAGCGCCGCTTGCGGTCACCGGGCCGCCACCGAAGAAGAAGCCCCTCGAGCTGCTGGACATTGCTCGCGGCGCGGTCGCATTCAACCTGCCAGCGCGGGTGGATCAGCGCTTTGGGGTCAGCTTGTAGTGGTGGGTGCTCCAGCTCACCGGTTGGTCCTACAACCCCCGGCAAGTACAGTCGAGTGCGTGACCCGCTCGCGCCAATCGAGGACCGGTGTGTCCCCGCGCATCTTCGAATGGCTCTGTCTCTAGAGGCTACTCCAGAAAGGAAGAGGCAGTATCTGGGGCACCCAATTGGCAATGTCCGTCGGGAACAGGCGGGCGGCTGGACAGCATAGCCGTCGCCCTCGCGGAGCGAGGCCTTGCCTGGAGAGGCGCGTTTCATCCCGAGCCTGATGACAAGGTGCCTGCGTTCCCGACGGCGCGCCGGCTCTGACGGTATGTCTCTTGGGTTGGACCGGCGGCGAACAGTGGCCGGCATTCCCGCGCTTGCCGGAGGCGAGTGACGGTTTCCCCGGCCCGCTTGATCGTTGGTCGAAGCGGGCGATCGACAGCATTGCTGGTCCGCTGGATGCCGCGGCGCTCTATCCCTTCGGCGGACCGCCCTGGCACGACTTTCAGCGCTGGGCCGTGAAGGCCGAGGCGGTCTATCGCTTGCCGCTGGGTTTGCTCATTCACCCGAAGTGGGGACTCTGGCACTCGTATCGCGGGGCGCTTGCCCTGCGCCAGCGGTTCAAACTTGCGCCCCGCGAGAGCGCCGCAAATCCGTGCGACGTTTGCCGCGACCGGCCGTGCCTTTCGGCCTGCCCGGTCTCCGCTTTCGCGCCGGAGCGTCCCTAAGATCACCCCGCCTGCCGTCAGTATCTCGAAGCCGGCGAAGCGGACTGGCTGACCCGAGCCTGCTTCTCTTGACCTACATCTTGTGCCGCGCGGCTTCAAGTAGTATGTGGCGCTGGCAAGTATTCGTTGCGCCTGTTGGCCGCCTTAAAATGCTGTATAACCAGGTAAAGCGACAGCGCCCCGATTTCGACTTCATGCGTTGCAACGGATACTTGTTATAATGGACGATTATGCGACAGAGGCAGCGCCGTGCGCGGACGCGGCGCTAGCCCCGACTTGCTTCCTCAGTGCGGCGGGCAAAAGCGTCTTCCCAGTTACGCCCGTCGAAAAAGCGGCGCGGACGCATCTGGGCCGGATCGAAATCGTCGAGGCAGCGGGCGTTGACGCTGAAATTCTCGGGATCGGAGCGGGGAACGTAGAAGGCATGGATGCCGCAATGGCGGCAGAAGGTATGCTGCGCGATGCCGGTATTGAAGCGATAGGCGACCAGATCGTCACGGCCGCTCAGCAATTCGAACTGCCCGGGCGTGACGCCAATGTGAAGGATGCCCTTTTTGGTGCAGATCGAGCAGTTGCATTCGCCCACGGTCGATTGCTCCAGGTCGACGCAAATTCGAAACCGCACCCGGCCGCAATGGCAGCCGCCCTCGTATGTCTGCAGCATTTTCCTACTCCCTACTCCCGTGCCTACGACGCTCTTCCGGGCAGGTTATCATTTTGGGGAAGCCTGGCCCACAACCCCGCACCCCGCACACCGGCAAGCGAAGTGCGCTTAACCGGATGGTGCAGAATTTAAGATATCTGCATCATCGGCTCGCCCTTGATAAAATTGGGCTTTTTTGATGCAGATTTCAGATGCACAATCGAAGCGTGATTTACGGCTATGCGCGCGTCTCGACCGCCGCCCAAGACGAAACCGGACAGGTGCGCCAGTTGAAGGCGGCCGGATGCGAAAAGGTGTTCCGCGAGAAAATCACCGGCACCACGGCCGAACGGCCGCAGCTTCGCGCACTGATGAAGAAGCTCGCCCCCGGCGATTGTCATCACCCTGGCCGTTGACCGTCTCTCTCGCGACACAACCGACCTTCTGGTTATCGCCCGTGACATGCAGCGCGCCGGGGCCGGTATCCGCTCGCTAGCCGAACCGTTCCTCGATACTACATCCGACTTCCCCGAGATCATCTTCGCCATCCTTGGCGTTGCGGCGAAGCTCGAACGCCGCCGCATTCTCGAACGCACCGCGCGCGGCCGGGCCGACGCCAAGGAGAAGGGCGTCAAATTCGGCCGCAAGCCGACGCTGACACCCCACCAGCAGAAAGAGGCCCGCGCTCGCCTCGATGCCGGTGAGACGCAGCGCAGCGTCGCGCGCAGCTACAATGTCAGTCAGAGCACGATTTCTCGGCTCACCATCTAAAGGAAACACCGACATCATGAATACGGAAGTCGTGCAGAGCCTCGACGCGTTGTCACTGAACGCTCGACGCCTTTTGAAGGACGCCCAAACCGTCCTCACGCACGGTAGCCACCCTGTACGGTGTGGGCGTAAGCCGAGCCTACCGGGCTTCGTCAAAGACGACAAATTGCTAAGAGCTAATTTTCCGGAAGGCATCTACGACCGAAGCCGTGTAGCCTACTCAACCGGGCGATGCCGCCCTTTAGAACCGGAAATGGAGAGTTAAGATGCGCCGACACACAAAGCTTGCTCTTACGCTTCTCGTCGCGCTTCTCTTCGGTGCTGCTGCTCACGCGACGTGCAATCCGGGTCAAATAGGCACATCGGCGGACTGCCCGGACTATACGGCGCCGTCCACCACGGCCGTTCCGGGCCCATCAATGGACGGAAGCACTGTCATCCCGGGGGGCGCTATATCGGTAACGCTATTCAACGGGGTCGTGCCGCCCAATGGATTCATGGTTCAAATTGCTCAGCCTAGTTCCCTCGGGAACATTTGTCTTATCAACGACAATGGGCCAGCTAGTGTTGAACCGCCAATGGCAGGATTTCTCATAGGTGGCATCTGGGTCAACACTCCATTACCCAACACATTCGTCACACCTCCAGGATATAAGCCGATGGGACCGGTTAGCATCTCGTGTACTGGTGGAATCCCGCTTATCGAAGCCAGGGGCTGGTGAAACACCGGCTTCTTAGTACACAAAAAATAACGCGATGCGATGTTGCAACGGATGGTGTCCCAGATTCGAGGCCGACCACTCATTGGCGTGAAGCGTAATTCCAATCGCTGCAAACTATCCCCCTCCGGGGCCGAGCGCGCTAGGCGCACAGCGCCCCGAGCCGCACAGCGTCTCGGCCAATCCGGTGACGCTCCCTCATGTCGGCAAGGGCACGATTTCCCGATTGATGCTATGTACCGACCCGCACCGCACACATGGGTTTAGAAGCTCATGCCGTCTCTCGACGCCAGAATTGAACAGTTTCGCTTCTATCAGACGCGATGCAATATTTGTGGAACAAAGCGCACCGAACCGGGATACGTACATTTTTTTGCTTATGGGAATCAAGAATTACAGTGCTGTGAGTCTTGTAGGCCGCAAGCATTGGCCCCGATCCTCAGAAAGGAATATTGGGCCCGCGCATACGGTATATACGATGAACCGGACGCAGGTCAGCCGCTCTGGAGGTACGTCGATCTTCCGAAGTTTTTAGACGTGATTTTGTTAAAGAGACTCTGGTTGCCCAGAGTGGCAACTTTAGATGATGCATTTGAGGGAGCACTAGGAACAAAAAACACGGCACCCAGAGTGGCAGAAATGGTTGTATGACTTTTTCGTGGAAGCCGTGAAGAACCCTCCGTCAGAGTATAAAGCTGATGTTTCGGATCAATATGCTCATGAAGAGGCAACTCGATTATTATCTGAAGCGGAGACTACGCTCGCCAAGCAGAAGAGAGAAACCTATGTGAGCTGTTGGCACATCGCCAACCACGAATCTTTTTTAATGTGGAAAGTGTACGCCAATAACCGGCCCGACAGCGTGTGTATAAAGACAAATCTAATCAGAGTGAGAAATTGTTTAGGAAAGCAGTACCGAATCGGGATTGTTCGGTATATCGATTTTAAAAACACATTTCCTGATGTGAATTTCCCATTCCTTTACAAGCGCGCAGCGTTTCTACAGGAGAATGAGGCGCGCATATTCGTGCGCAGCCACGATGTCGGGCCGGGTTTCGATACCGGGCCGGGTTTCTATGTTGATATTGACCCCGAGGCCCTCGTCGACGAAGTGCTCGTTTCTCCCGAAGCGCCCCAGTGGCTGGTGGACAATATCAAGCGCGTTATTGAGTTGTCCGACGTAGCAATTCGATTTCGTGTGTCCGACCTGAACGAAGAACCGTTTTAAACCTTCTGCCGATTTTCCAGAGGGTCACTTCTGCGCCATTTTTGTGTAACAGCAATATAGAGATGGCACCCCTTGCAAGATAGAGGTGACCCTCCCGCGGGTTCTCGGGTCGCGGGGGTGGCGCCGTGGCGGTGTGGTCGATGAGCAAGCAGGAGTTCAGCCGTCTTGATGTGCTGTTGCGGGTTCAGTCGGGTCGGCTGCGTGTCAGTGACGCGCGCGCTGGTTGGCCTATAGCGGCGT
>Ga0306921_10004422_pt1 | contig 14446 bp, 13 predicted proteins | sample sta12Cox44000080_FD_203760 | JGI IMG/M metagenome (GOLD analysis project Ga0306921, IMG submission 203760) | Lab enrichment of tropical soil microbial communities from Luquillo Experimental Forest, Puerto Rico - statoxic.12C.oxic.44.000.080 (v2)... | ecosystem: Environmental > Terrestrial >...
TCTCACGCCCTAACCGTATTGGCTCATAGATACATATGGAAAGTCTACTTTGGGGATATTCCAGACAAATTTTATATCTGCCACAAGTGCGATAACATGGCCTGTGTTAATCCAGATCATTTATTTTTAGGAACGCCGCAAGACAATAGCGACGACATGGTTGCGAAAAACAGGCAGGCAAAAGGCGAAAAAATTCGTCCTTTAAAGTTAACAGAAGATCAAGTCAGAACAATCAAGTCAGAAATTAGCACTCCAATAAAAGAATTTGTACAAAGGTACGGAGCATCCCACGCCGTAATTTGGCATGTTCGTATGGGAAGAAGCTACAAGTGGGTAAAATGACCCGGCCGGTCAAGGAATGGATTGGCAAGCATGATGGACAAGCTGTTCCGCCACACGTTCGTGCTCGTATATTTGATGCTTGTGGCGGCCGGTGTCACCTTAGTGGTCGGCTCATTAGGGCTGGCGAACGATGGGACCTCGATCACATTGTTGCTCTTGTCAATGGGGGTGAACATCGCGAACTTAATCTGGCTCCTGTTTTATGTGAACCACATCGGAAAAAAACACGAGAAGACGTTAGAATAAAGTCCAAGAACTACCGAAAGAGGGCCTATCATCTTGGCATTAAGCGCAAGAAAGGACGGCCTATCATGGGAAATAAAAACTCCGGATGGAAGAAATGCCTCGACGGCACAGTGGTCAAAAGATGAAGACACTCTCTCAATCCAAGACTGAAAAACTTCCGGGCGAAGTGATCGAGGAACTTTGTGTCAACTGGTATTACCTTGACCCAGTAACCCACGAGGTTATCCCGTGGGCTGAACATTTTTCAAATCACGTAGACTATCTGGAATGGGTTAACGCCAGTGAATGCCAATTATTTTCCACGACCATAGGTCTGGCCAGAGTTTCCACGGTGTTCCTTGGGCTTGACCATGGCTGGGATGGAAGGTTGGCGGTCTTCGAAACCTTGGTGTTCGGCGGCAAGAACGATGGTGATATGCGGCGCTATTCTACCTATGATGAAGCCAAAGTGGGTCACGAGGACATGGTCAAACGGCAACCGAGTGGTTTGACCAGAAAGCAGTTGGAAGATGGTGCTGATCTTATCAGGAAACTCATGGAGTGACAGAGTGAGCGAATCTACGGCCTATGAGCTTGCTGCTAAGCACGTAGATAGCTATGTTGAATATGTTGAATCAGCATAACTCCACCCATAATGGGTCTTGTGGATTTTTTGGTACACCCCCCCCTACCCCCTTACTCCATAGTGTTCCCTAGGGGCTTATAGGGGTCAGGCAGCTCAAATGGATATTCGACCGTGACTTGGTCGTCCGTCATAAGACCTAGTCTTTCCAGCAATCCAGGAGATATGTCCGCGACCCGATCAGTTCCCGAATCAGGCCCCCAGTCTCCTGGCCATGCATAGAACGTCTTCCCGCCACCGCTGACCTTTGCCACAAGCCGGGGGTTCTGCAACATGGACTTCGGAGTCACCCCGTATTCCCAACGAATGGCAACATAGGGAGCGTTTGGGTCCAGTCGGCGGGCCAATCCTGTTGTGCCGGGAGGTTGCTCGTCCAGAAGTATCTGTGGGGCCATGCTGTAGTCGTAGATGAATGCCAACCCCTCATCGGGATCGACACCAGTATCTTCTGGTCCGCCGAACCAGCTGACCTTTCCGGATACCTTGATGTGCGCAACGGGAGTGTCGCCAGTTCCGACGCTGCCAATGGCCTCACATATTTCATCGAAATTCGCCTTGTACAAATCTGTATCTTCTTTTGAATCAACAAACATAACTTCAATTAAAATGGCCGGCGCGTAGCAGCCATTGAGAAATGCCAAGTCCGTTCTTTTTTTGATACCCCTATTTGTAAAGTTACCAGCTTCTGCAATGGCGTCTACTACCACCTGCGCCAAAGATTCCTGAGTCAGATACAAGACTTCGGTACCCATCGGGCCGTCAGTTGGAATATAGGCATTCATGTGGCAGCTGACGTCGAGATCATGCGGGCCCTGCATGTTGTGAAATTCAATGATGGTATCGAGATTTTCACTCTGAGTTGTGCTAGTATCGTCATGAAATGTAATTACTTCATGACCATTCTCTCGTAGATACACAGCGGTAGCCTCTACTACCTTTCTACACTCTGTCACTTCATCAACGTAATGACTCGCGCCCGGCACGAATTTTCCGTGGCCGCTCGACATGACAATACGCATTTGTCATACTCCCTGGCGCAGGATAGAAGGTTTATTTCATCCCTTCAATTTCCATCCGAATGAGTTCACAGTCCTCTGTGACAAACACGAGTTTTGAATTGGTCATGCTTATGATACATTTGGTTCCATTGGGGAAATGGCCTTCGGACCCTTCGCGTGGCTCCCTTAACGAGGATACCTCATTGGGATTGACGTCAATGATTTGTCCGTCTGGTCCATGCAACTGAATCAGATGCAGCAGCACCAATATGGAAACCGACAGGATCATCAGCTTGACACATGGGTCAGGTGAATTGTGACAACCGTGGTTCCGGATGACGTATAAGTCGTGGCAACAGCATTCAAAGTCTTGTTCAGATTGTTGAGCGCAACCACCCCGTTCTGAAGACCGCTGAGAATATCCGTCAAGCTGCCAGATGCTGGTGTTGGGGATGGCATAGCTATGCAATCCTATATGCTGTGATCGTGCTGTCATGTGCGTTGGCAGAAATATTGTATTTGATAAGACCAGACACGCTTGTAACATCCTGAACAGAAATTTTCAGGTTTCCCGTTGGTGATACTATGTAACCAGACAGTGCAACAACGGCATTTGCACCCGCAACAGGCGCATAAACGGCACCCGAAGCTATCACATTCGTGCCATCCCAAAGCACGCAATTGAAATTAGCCGCTCCTGCGGTATCCCGCAGTGTCACGGTTCCGGACACAAACCATGTTCCGCTTGAGCCCTGCGTCACAACGGGACCATGGAAATATTGGGCGGTGTTATTGAGAGGAATGTCAGCCGCAAGCGAGTTTGTGATTGGGCTGGTGGGAAAGACCAGCGAAGAACTGAATGTAACCCGCAATGAACTGCTATTGAGTGTGGCATTTGTAAGAAGTGCATTCAAATTGTTGGCAGCCGTCACACCGTTCTGGATTGCAGTCACAAGATCGGTGATGCTTGCTGGCATTATCCTGCCCTGATCAAGGTGATGCCACAAACCGTAGTCGGCTGAAGGTTGGAATGGAACGCGCCGCTACCGGCCGCAGCATTGTTAATGCTCATACTTGTATATCCGGTTCCAGTATTTCCGGCGGAGACTGCACCAGAAAATCCACCACCGCCGGTTTGTGCTGATACTGGTGTGCTGAAGACGGCCGTAAGCGGATGGGTATGGCCGGGATCGGACAGAGTATTTGCGTGCGTGTGCGACGCCAATTGGGCCGCCGTCAATGTCACAGTATCGGTGCCACCAATGGCCAGATTGGTATTGCCGTTGATGACATTGACTAGCCTGCCCGTACCTTGATTAAGGGTAGCTTTCACGTTGCCACGCAAGTCAGGCAATGTAGTGCCACCAAGGAAACTGTTCAGCATGGGATACAAAGTTGGACTGAAGTTCGAGCCATCGCAATTCAGATATGGCATTGGGGAACTCAGGCTGACCCATGCAGGAACTGATGATCCGCCATGGTCCCATAAAGACCCGACCAAGCGATTCTTCAGATGGAACCCTGAATAATTGCTGCTTGACCACGTCGCATTGTAGAAAACATCCGTCACGTCGAATGGCGGCGCACAAAGTGTTCGCCCGGTACCCGTTGATTTCAGGACGATCTGATAGACGCCGGGATTGTTGGTTAGATTGTAAATCTCATAGGATTTCGAGATCGAGGATGGAAAGATCACCTGTGTGTTATTGGTCAGGGTGCCACTGAAGGCGATTGTCTTGCAAAGATATTGCGACGATGTCAGCGTGACCGTCGTTGAACCAATCACAATACTGGCAATACCGCCAAGCATCAGGTCGAGATTGGTCGTATTGCTGTTGATAGGAAGGTCCCAAGTCCCGACGTAATCCATGCGGGCGGGCTCTTCCAATTGAACATTTGATGTAAAGGTCGAGACCATGTCAGTGCATCCTTGCCATCCTTAGACCACGCGCAATACGCCCGCCTGTAGATTGGTTAGGAGGGTAATCACTTGTCCTTAACGTGGGAGTCCATGGCTCCGAAGGCCCCGGCGTGAAACCCTGACGCCCCGCTTGCTGTAAACCACGCTGCAGGAGTCCTGGAGTTTCCTGTCTTGGCAGCGCTGCGTTCCGCGCGGCGACCCTTGCGCCCGTTGGCGACCTCGATTGCACAGCCTTCACGACATCCTGCGCCCGGCTGATCGTTCTGGCATCCGAGATTTTTTTGGCGGCGTAACCAGCCAGTGGGAGCATGCCAAGCCCGGTCTTTCCAGCAAGCATGTAGCCTAAGTCTGCGGCCAAGCTGGTGGATATCACCCCAGATGGCGCGAACTTGCCGAAGTATCTGGCCACATCGCTCTTGGGCTTGATGATCTCCTGCATCATCTGCCGTTCCTCGGCAGAAAATCCTCTGACTTTCTTCGGGTTGGTCAGGATGCCGGTGAACGCCTGACGTATCTTGTTGTCAATATTCGCTCCGGACCCGGTTGCGGCAGTGCCAAGCCCGGCCTTCTTAAGGGCATCCTCGATTGTCTTGGCCCTCATGGAGGCGCCCCAGTCACCACGTGCTTCAACAGCCAATCGATTGACGGCCGGTGCCAGCCGTGGATTGGTCATAATATCGGTAGGATGTACGTTCTTCAGAAAGCCATCAAGATGGCTCTGTGCAATCCTGACGGCATCACGTTCGCGCGGGTCCTTTCCCGTCCGATTTAGCAGCTGCCTGACGGCCTCAATATCTGACATGTTCGGGCTGATGCCATTGGCAGGATTGCGAAGCTCGTCAATGTTCTTGAACACGTTTGTATTGTAGTCCCGATAACCGGATTTCCGCAAAGCTGCATCGACGTTGTCGGCCACGCGGTCGGTCGCATGCTTCCAGAATTCAACCGGAATCGACCGCATTTGATCGTATTTGGTGTCCGCAATGTTCTTCAATTCTTGGGTGGTCGGCCCCGGAATTTCCTTACCGAGAGCCTTGCCCGCAGGACCCATGATGGCGTTCAATGGACCACCAAGAAGACCACTGACAAGCCCAGACTTGGCAGCCTGTTCAGGAATGTCAGACATTTCCGGAGCATCACCTGCCCCGCGCACGGCACCTTGCGCTGCCCCAGATAGCATGCCCCTGATGCCCCTTTCTGCCCAGCCCGCCGCCTTCAGCTTGCCGGTTGGCATGATCATGGATGCGCCGATGTCGGATACATTTGCGGTGATGGGGTTCTCGGCCGCTGATTCCTCCAGCATCTGGCGTGCTGTGTCTCTATGCTTTGTGTAAGCAGTGCCAAAGTCTTCGTCGCCGCCAGATAGCTTATCGTATCCCGCCCTCGCCAGCCCATAGAGTTCGTCACCGAAGCCGCCCAGTGCACCTTGCCCACCGTGCATCAATGCAGTTTCCAGATACCCCAATGCCCCACCATACTCAGGCTGCTTGACCTCTGGCTCATTTTCGATATCGGATTGGGTGTAAGGCTTGGGCGCAGCCTTCGGAGGACCGGGCTGGGTACCGGGGGCTGCCGGTGGCTCGTCTTCTATGTCGCTGACATAGGCCATCACATTGCTCCGAATGCGAAGTAGTCTGCGGTGCCCCCATACTTGCGGTTAAACCCATTTCTGGCCCGGGTGTAATTATCACGCGCCTTGGAAGTTTCTGCATCGTTGCCCGCTTTTTCTGCCTTCATATACTCATCGCGGCGCAGACGCAGTTGCTTTGTGTCAACGCCAAGCTTGGCGCGCTCTTCCGGCGGCAGAGCGGAGACAACTGCCCTTGCTATATAGCTGCCGATCGGGTGCTTCTGCTCGAACTGATCTTCCCACCCTGCCCCAAATTGATGGTTCTTGCCCATGTAAGAATTCATGAATGTCTGCTTATCCTTTGCCCTTTGTGCCAATTGTTCACCGCTGGCAATGAGGGCTCGGCTTGAAGACTCCGGTAAATTCATGCTGGCAACCGCGCCCATCGAAGCTTGGATGATCGGTTGGGCTTCCTTTGCACTCAGACCTTCGCCAACGACACCCCTAAAGCCGGCAAGCGTCGAGTTCTTGGCCCATGTTTGAGCAGCTGCAAGCACGTCAGGCGGCACGCCAGTACCAAACCGGCTGAGCCAGTTAGCCATCTGAACCGCATTCCCTGCGCCGGGTCCGGGTCTCATGGCAAACTGTAGGGCTCTTTCTGCGGGCCCGCTTGGTGTCTTGTTGACATAAGCCATGATCGTATTGAGGTCGCGTTTCATTTCTTTCAGGCGAAACTGCGATGTATCTGCGCCGATAGCGGCTTTATTAATTTCCTTCTGTTCCGGAGCAAATGCAGCACGAGCGGCAGCAGCAGCTCCCTTCGTGGTAATTCCGGACGTTGCTTGTGGATTTTCTTCAGCGTCGTTAACTGCGCCTGGAGCAACCATCTTATCAGGGTCAGTGTCAGTCACGGTTCCACCGGTTGGACTGATCGCTGTCTGGGCTGGCGGTGATGGTGTGTTGGCTGGTGGCGCTGGTATTGGCGGCGGCGTCACTGTGCCGGCCGTACCCGCCCCAGCTATCCCTGCTCCATCCCCGCCACCTTTCTTGATGCCATTAGGTCCCACCGTATAGGATTCGTTGGTATATGGATTGAAGAAGGTCTGCTCGCCCGTGACAGGATTGACCTCGCCATGGAGCCATTTGCCTTCCTCCATTCTGGCTTGTTCGAGGCCAAGCCTCGCAGCTTCGGCGGGTGTCATGTTGGTGTATTTCAAGGCTTCCATCTGAAGCTGGCGGGCGCGCTGGTTCAGGCTTTCCTCTTGCTGTGCATCCTGCCGTTGCTTTTCGAGTGTCTGCCCGGCCGCACCGAAGCCTGCCCCTAGCGACACGCCAGGAGGTCCGTAGGTCGAAGCCATCTTGGCGCCCCCCATCATCAGGGCCAGCCATGGGCTGCGAGCTATGTCCGTGCTGGTGTCGTGCGTGGACATCGGATAGGGCACCTGCCAGTTTTGGAGTTCTTTCTGGTTTGCGGCTTGAACTTCACGCCAAGATGGGAGCGCAGTAGGGTCAGCGGATGCAATCTGCGGATTGCCTCGTACCTGAGGCTGGTTAGGAATACGAATCCTTTCACCCGGTGCATTAGGGCCTGTGTGTTCGGTGGGGCTGGGCAATGGTATGTCTACGAGAGCCCGTTTGGCATTTGCATCGGGCTGCCTATAGGGATTGCTTGTGCTGCCCGATTGTCCCTCCGGAATTGTGGGCTGATTTGGATCGTCAGGCTTGGGCGGTAGCGGAGTTCCACGGCTTCCAGCCGGCATCCATACGCTGCCAGGATCGTCACCGCCCCACGAAGTTCCTTGACCCCGCCGTATTTTTTCCTTGCCGATCTCAAAATCTACGTTAGCCGCCTGATCGCGGTCCATTATTCCCCGACTAAGGCGCTGCTTTGCTTCAAACTCCGGGTCTCTTGCGCCCGGATATGCAGCCATGCTGCGCTCATTGAATGTTGTCGCTGGGTCATCTGGCCAGCGCGCGTCAAGGGAACCTACAGCTCCAAAACGATCAGCAAAATTAACATCACCGCCGTCTTGAAACGCAGGCGGATAAGGACTACGGCCACCGCGCGCCAAGGCGGCGAATAGGGGCGCAATCTTGGCCACGTCACCCAAAATCTCACCAAAGCCGCCACTGCTGCCACTGCTCTGCTGTGGCATCTGCATGGGCGCAATCTGTGGCGCATTCAGGGCTTGCTGTGCAGACAGAACGCGCTGGGTCTGGCCACTCGGAACGGCAGAGTCCGAACTCATCCAATCGGTCTTGCCCTTTCCAGCCAGGGCAACGTCTTTGGCAGTAATGTCCTTGGCAGGCGGCTGGATATCGCTGTAATAGCTGTCTGTATTATCGTCGGTTCCTCCACCGTCAGCAAAGAACCGGCCGCCCCGCGCACCATAGTCCGACGCCGAAAGTCCCGACAATGGACTGCCTGCGCTGCCACCAAAGGCATCCCCGGCAAGCATGCTACCACCGCCATAGGATGGATTTGAGCCAACCACGCCTGCTTGGTTCAATGCGCCATAGGCACCAGCACCGGCCAATCCAAGACCTGCAACTTGTGAAAAGGTTGAAGGTTGTGGTGGTTGATAGGTACCCATGCCGTACTGACCGGTGGTTGCGCCCATGGCCCCAGCCAATCCGCCTGTGATGTTGGCAAGGTATTGGGGTGCTTGGAATTGATAGGCTTGCCGCATCAAATCGTTTTGGTACTGCGCATTCAGCTGGGCTTGGTTCAGTTGCTGTTGGTAGGCCCCTGACCCGTACAGAGCCCCAGTTGCCGCCAAGGCCGACTGCAGATTGGCCCCGCCCAACTGGCCCATACCGTAACCAGCGGCCTGTTCCAACTGCTGCTGTTGCTGCGCAGCGCCCAGGGCAGACCCGTAGATGCCCGCCAAGGTCTGCCCTGACGCCAGTCCCTGCTGTCTGGCAAGCTCACCCTGCGCCACGCCAATGCGATCTGCGCCCACCCCGCCAGCCGTCTGGGTTGACTGCCCGGTCAGCTGCTGCATCTGCTGACCTTGCTGTTCCCCAAGGTTCGCCATGACGTAGTGGGCGTAGGGATTCATGAACTGGTTGACGTGCGGGCCCTGCGCGGACTGCTGCATCAGGTTCGAAGCAGTATTATAATAGGGCTGATAGAGACCCTGCAGCTGGCCGTATTGCTGGAAGGCTTGTTGTTGCTGCGGACTGAAGCCCGCAATGGGCTGGACCCCAATACCAAAGGGGGTGGCCGCTGCCGACTGCGCCCCGTGGATTGCCTGATTGCCTGCCGCCACGATCGATGGGTTTGGCGTGTAGGTGGCCTGTTGCTGGGTCGTCTGTTGGGCGGGCGATCCGCTTCCAAAGCACATTACGCAACCCTCCTTAATTTACGGGGGTCTCGCGGACTATTCATAACATCTTTCGGCTTGGTCAGCTCAAGCGTCGTAGCCGAGAGAGGATAGAAAAATAGGGCCCCGACGCGCGGAAACCTGCGGTCATAAAGCCTGATCTTGGCAGCCGTCTTGGTGGTCGATGTGACACCCGCCACCAGCGGAATACCCAAGTTATCTGCCAAACCCTTAAGCCATTCCATACAGGCAATGGCATGCCGTGACACCCGGCATTCCGGATCGACGTAGAACATTAATTCATTCAGATGAAGGTCATCGCTGTACCATGCGCTCTGGATTGCAACAAAGACCATGGCTTCCAAGCATCCTTGCGGTCCTATCACCCCTATTTGCGTTCTCGGGCCGGTGTCATGAGGACTTATTTCCTCCGGATGCAGCGCCCTTGACATCAAGTTGGTTACCTTCATCGGGGACAAACTGAATATTCCAGTCTCCCGGTGCATTTGCAGACACAGCCGCCAGATTTCCGGGGCATCAAAGGGCTTGGCAATGCGAACAATCGAAGGCGTCATGACATAATGCCCGGCAAAAAGCAGCGGATGGCAGGGTGGCTTCCGGTGTTGTAGAGTGGCCACACCACCGTTGGGCCTAGCCGGTTTGGTTCCTTGATGACGGCATCGTCAGGTACATCGACCCAAATCATGTCATCCCCACTGACGATGCTCGGCTTGTAACGCGGGATGCGCACGCGGTAGTGGCCGTCCACGCTTTCCCAGTCGGCATCAGTGATGGTGTAGCCGTCAGCGAATGAACAGCATGGTCCTTTATCGCTGCGTAACTCGTTAAACCATTGCTTGAGCGCGCCATGGTTGCCATGGTTATCGCCCTCCATGGCCATCAATGGACTTAACAGAAAGCAGAACGCGAGAAATAACGCATAGTTCATTTTTTGCCCATAGCTTCGTCCGATCCCTTCGGAGGCTTCAATCCCTTGAGGTCCTTGATGTGCTTCTGGCGTTGCAGCTTGACAAAGCGATCAAGAATGTCGTGGCCGGTATCAATGTCGCCGCCGCCAATACGACGCACATGATCGGGGTGTACGACGTATTCGCCGCCTGCCGCCACGATCGGGGCAGTCCTACCGGTGGGCGGTACGCCGCCCGGGGCCATTCCGGTCTCGACCGGCGCCTTGGGTGGATATTCATATACAGGCATCCTGTCCCGAGTCTGATAATCGGACGCCCAAGTTTCGGGATCAGGGGTGGGGCGATAGGGGTCTATAATGTTCTGGTCGCGGCTGTTCAGCCCTTGGGCTTCTCCCCTGACCCTGGACAGCGCGCTGCCACCGAAGGCAAACCCGCCCATGTTCTTGCTGCCAAGCCCACCCATGCCAGCGCTTTGCCCAAACTTACCAGCGCCGCCCGGCATCGACATCTTCGACATGGAGGACATCCGCATGCCACCCACCCTCGGGCTGCCAGCATGCATGCGCTGGATGTTCATCCCATAGGGGCCCTTGTTGAACATATTGTCCAGGATTTTGGCGCCTGCCATCGAGTTCCCTTGCCCCATACCTGAGGTTACGTCGGCTGGGATGATATAGCTGCCGCTGGGGACATTGAGATTGAGCTTGTCGGTGCGGCCCGGGACGCTGGAGTGCAGCATGCCGGACTGTTTGGATAGCCCAAAGGCCGCCGCGCGCTCGGGATTAAAGTTACTTTTAAACTTATAGCCACCGCCGAACTGGTAGTGTCGGCCACCTCTTTGGCGTTCTTTCAAACCCCAATGTTTCAACGGAGGCACAATTTTTCCTTGCCCCGCACTTACGTTGTACCACTCAAAAGGAGAGAGCGGAGCGATTGGTGCTGGTGGAGGAATAGTAATCACCTTAGGAGGATCATCATCATCCCTGCCGCCATCGGCAAAGCCGCCGCCCCTTAGACCGCGCAATTCATTCAATACGCCACTCCAATAGGGAGTTTCTGACCTGTAGGCTTGCTGCAGCTTTTGGATGCCGCCTTGGATGGCTGCTTCTGGTGACCCATGCTGATCAAGCAAAGACTGTGCGCCCGGAGACAACTGGCGAACTTCGCCGCCATCCTGCATTCCCGGCTGCATGTTCTTCTTAATTTGCTGTTGGTTATATCTGTTAAGCATAGGACCTACAGCATCAAACCGATCTCCAAACGACGCCGGGGACCGGTCCTGGGTCAGGCCTCGTCGGAGCGCAGGATTGGGAATGACGCCTGCGGCTTGCGCCGGGAGGGTACGATCATTCCATCTCTGACTGAAGCTTGGGCTACCAAAACGGTCATCGAACGATGCCTGTACCGGAAGATCACGGTCTGGCCATCTTTGGTTAAAGCTGGTACCGGGACGCAACATCCTCGGCACACTGGGATCATCCATATCAGGTGATGGCGTGCCGCCGCCAATGTCATAACCTTGGCGCCGTAAAAGAGCCTCAAACTCAGCCTTCGTCGGAATATTAAATTCCTTACCTTTCGGCGGCGGGGTGTATTGAGGATACTGGGTTGCTCGGTTGGCAAGCGTGGCATCTAAGATTGGCTTGTATTGCCTGTCGCCATATTGCTGGGGCATCAGCTGCCAGTTTTCGTCCTGCCACCGTGTGTCGAAGTCATCATCCGCCCCACCGCCATCCTGAAAGCCTCTGCGGCGCATGCCCTCCTGCATAAGCTGTTGGCGAAGGTCATCTGAGTCATCCGACTGGGGCGCCAACGCCATTGGCAGAGTGACGCGCCTGCGCCATGCCGAATCGAAATCGGGATCAGGAGGACGGGATTGGGATCGACCACGCGTAATCTCCGGGGGAAGATCATAGCCAGTGGGCGAAACATAGTCGCCATCGCCACCGCCATCGGCGTACCGCCTGCGGGGACTGTACTTTCTGGCAATCGCAATAGCCCCGCCGTACTCGTAATTATGCTTGGGATAGGGCCTGCCCTTGCCGCCATGCATGCCAGCGCCGTATTTGTGCCCGGCGTCGGCTGCGTGAAACTTTTTAGCTACAGAAACCGGAAGACCAGCAGCGCTACCTGTCGGTTTCCATCCATGGGCCACAGCTGACATCAGATGAGCTTGCTTAGTAGAAACCGACGGCATTACTGCCTCCCATCAGGTGCGTAGCGATAACGAATGCGACCCAGCCTCCAGAACCCATTCATGTCGCCAACCTCAGACAGCTGTACTTTCAGGTATCTGCCACGAATGCGGCAGTTGATGAAGGTGGACGGCTGACTGAACGGGAACGGCCCGTAGACAACGGGCGTGTCGTTGCCATACATGCAGGAATAGAACGTCAGTTGCAGATTGGACGTGGAAGCAAGTTGGCTGGTTTGATAAGTCATGTCCGGGAAAATCCAGTCCACAATCGAAACCTGATCGCCTTCCGCAATCGACCACCAGCCAGACGTAAAGCTATTGTCGAGTGACACTGACCCTGCGTTCCAGCCGACCTCATGCTGCCAGATCGCGCCATTCAGATCGGCCCCAATCGGGTTGCCCAGCACGGTCACATCAATCCATGCGGATCGGCCGAGGACGCCGTAGTCCCATTCCTGTTCTGCAATATTGAGCTTGGCATAAAGCGTATTTTCACCACCGCCACCGATCTGTGGGAAAAACCAAGCGACTTCGCCGTAAAGGGCATTGGTGGCGCATCTGGCCTTCCATTGATTAGATGTATCAAGCTGGCTGAAGACGTAATTCCAGACCGAGCATGGAATGCTCTGAACGCCATTGGCACCAAGGATGAAGAAGTTATCCGGTCCCATCCAGTAGATGTTCCCGTTCAACACGCCAGTGGCATGCTTGCCGACAAGTCCGCAGCCTGACCCGACACGATTAAAGCCAAATACAATCGGCTGGCCGACATTCTGCATGACCCAGCATTCGATATCGGTCCAGATAATGCCTTGCTGCGCAGACTGCATACCGCCGATGATGATCGATCCGGTCGGGATATGGAACGCTCCAGCCCATGTCTGCGAGTTTACGTTGTAATTGGTGTAATCCAACGAATCAGACCACCGAACGATCAGCGGGTCTTGTGTTCCTGTCAGCTGCACGCTGCGCCAGAGCACCAGAATTTGCTGCGGCTGAGATACAAAACAACCGCCATTAAAGAATGGTGCGGTCGGCACCACCGAGGCCGTCGTATACCCTGAATTGGCACTCCACTGATACAGCGGGCCATTCTCAGGCACTGCCAGCAAGGTCTCACCCCAGTTACACAAGGTCCAATCGGTTGCGGTAATGGGGGTTCCAGTTGCTGGTAGAGCAGTTCCGCCCACCCCAAACGACCCTTGCGCGCCGAAACCAGACGCGCCTTGCCCAAAACCAAGACCGGCTGGCGCACCCACCGTATAGTAATAGACAATCTGCGCGTTGCCACCATTCATGGCTACGCTTGACGCACTTGTCACAGGCGGGATTGGCGCATTGATGCTGACAAAATTAGTTGGATTGCAGGATGAGATTGTCGTCTGGTACGGACCCTGAACAGTGATACCGCCGACATTCGTTGGCGCGATGAACTGCTGATACTCACCAACAATATTCGGAAAGTTGTTGTTTGGAAGATCGACCCAAACGGTGGCGGTCCCGGCAGTTGCCGTAAACAATGGCAGCTGACCACTGCTGGCAACCGTTGCACTTGCTGCGTAAGGCAGTGAAATCGTATAGTCACTGGAACCTAGCCCCTGCGTAACCTGATAGGCGCCATTGAGTATTTGTCCGGCAATAGAAATCGGCGTATTGAAATAGATCGTCGTTTGTGCATTGGCACTGGAATTTGGGTCCATGATCGTAACAACAGTGGAACCCAATGTGGTTGAAATCTTAGGAGGATTGTTGGTCGTCAACGTTTGCGGTGTAATATCCTGATTGTTGTTGGATGTGACCACGCTGAGTGACTGCGTTCCACCGATCCCAAGATGCTTGACGCCAGTCAAGCCCTGCCAGCCCCAGAGGTCACGGACAATGGGCGTGGCCGTGATATTGTTATAGCTGGCCCAGCCGCCGTATTTCTCAATCATGCCTTGCTGATATCTGACAAGCTGAGACTGCGAGACACCGGCCTCGTTCTGTAGGGGGGTAAGCATTGTATTAATGCCTGGACGGAGCTTTATAGATGTCAAAGGCATCAGCGCAGCCTCGTAAACTCGCCATGGAGTGCAGCAGCGGCAATTGCGTAAGCGCTATGTGCTTCCTCTTTGGTAGCAAAAGCTCCTAAATATATTAGTTTTCTATTTTTTACGATGGTGGAAGTCCACTTGTTACGACCCTTTCGCTTAGGTCGATAGTGGGCTCCCTTTAATCCAGAAAAGCTTCCTTTGTGTATTGAGTTTGCGCAATTTTGGCTAGGCGTGGCTTCTCTCAAATTTAGCCAGTGGTCAT
>Ga0306921_10004423_pt1 | contig 14446 bp, 12 predicted proteins | sample sta12Cox44000080_FD_203760 | JGI IMG/M metagenome (GOLD analysis project Ga0306921, IMG submission 203760) | Lab enrichment of tropical soil microbial communities from Luquillo Experimental Forest, Puerto Rico - statoxic.12C.oxic.44.000.080 (v2)... | ecosystem: Environmental > Terrestrial >...
TGTCACGCGCAACCCCGACGGCAGCGTCGCCGCCGTTCAAGACTTCCTGCGGATCTTCGCCGCCCGCCCGAACCCCAACCGGCCGGGCAGCGTGTTTCCGGCCGAACTTGCCGCGATCGTGAGCCCAGCGGTCGACATCTCGATAACGGCGCAAGGTTGAGGGCGTCATGAGCGTAACCGGCGACGGACTTTACCGCCTTCTTCCGGCGATCTATCGCGAGCGCGACGCCGAGCGCGGCTATCAGCTGCAGGCGCTGTTGTCGATCCTGGCCGAACAGGGTTCGGCGGTCGATGCCGATATCGCCCAGCTCTACGAGAACCTGTTCATCGAGACCTGTCAGGACTGGGTGGTCCCCTATATCGGCGACCTCGTCAGCAATCGCGCACTCTACGACGCGGGCCGCATCACCCAGCCGGATACCGCCAGGGCCCTATTTTCCGACCTCGCCGGACCCAACCTGCTGCCGCCGCTTTCGATCCGCGCCCGCGCCGATGTGGCGAATACGATCTATTACCGCCAGCGCAAGGCGACGCCGGCGATGTTGGAGGAGCTGGCGCGCGATGTCACCGGCTGGGCGGCGCACGTCGTCGAGTTCTTCCAGCTCCTCGGCTGGACTCAATTCCTCGAGCACCAGCGCCCGCAATGCCAATGGGTCGACGTCCGCTCGATCGACCGAATGCAGCGGATCGACGGCGCCTTCGACGTCACCAGCCATACCGTCGATGTGCGCCGCCCCGCCCAACAAGAGGGCTGGCACAATATCCGCAATCTCGGATTCTTTTTCTGGCGCCTGCAGAGCTACGAGTTAGCGGTCGTGCCGGCGCGCCAGGCAACGCTTCCCTGGCAGTATCATTTCAGTCCGCTCGGCAACAATGCACCGCTGTTCACGCGCTTGCGTGCGGAGTCCTTGGGGACGGGCCTGGTCACCGAAATCGACATTGCCGCGCCAATCCGTCCAATCCTGTTCTACGACGATCTTCGCCAGTCGGGGCAGCCCGGCTATGCCGGGCTCTACGGGCCGTTCGACAGCACCCTGGCCAGCTTTTTTTTGAGCCTAGACGGACAGCCTGTCGCCGTCGCCGATATCACTTGCATGCGGCTCGATCCATGGCCGGCAGCGCCGCCCTCCGGACGGATCGTCGGCGTCGATGTCACGACCGGGCGCTTCGCGATCGGCGACGGCTGGGCTGCCACCGGCCCGGTCGACGCCAGCTATTTCTACGGCTTCAGTTCGGGTCTCGGCGGCGGGACCTACGACCGGCGGAAATGGCTGGAGGACCGCAGCGCCGCCAACGGCTCACCGGCCGTCTATACCGTGCTGCAGAATGGCAGCACCGGTCATTTTGCCAAGAATAGCGTCCTCGATGCGGTTACCCAATGGCAAGCCGACGGCCAACCGCGCGCGATCATCTCGATCCTCGACAACCGCACGTATGCCCTGCCCGATACGATCAAACTGGCCAATGACGGCTGGCTCGCGATCGAGGCAGACAACGAGATCCGCCCATTGCTGCAGTCGGGCGCAAACGGGCTTCAGGTGGACGTCGCCCCACCCGGCGACCCGGCCGATGTCGACCGGACTGCGTGTCTGACCCTGAACGGGATCGTGCTGGAGGGATATGTCGATGTGATCGGCGACCTCGGCCAGCTGCGGGTATTGCATTCCACATTGATTCCGGGGCGCCAGCTCGACGGCGAGGGCGACCCGGTCGGCAACGGCGCGAGCCTGATCGTCGCCGCACAAAACTCCGGCGGGCAGCAGATCAATCTTCAGCTCAGCGCCCAGGCGGCATTCTCGATCATCGGGCAGATCCAGATGCCGCAGCAGGCCACTGGGATCTGGCTGCTCGACTGCATCGTCCAAGGCGTCGGAGGCGTCGCGGTCAGCGACGCGGCCGGGAGCTACGCGCCGCCGTTGACTATCGAGCGGTCGACGGTGATCGGCACGGTTCAGGCAAAGTCCCTGCTTGCGAGTGAAACGATCTTCACCGCGGCGATCGGGGTTCAGCGCACGCAGTCCGGGTGTGTCCGGTTCAGCTATGTGACGCCGGACTCGAAGACGTCGCGGCGTTATCGCTGCCAGCCCGATCTCGGCATCGCCGAGGCGATCGCGGCCGCGCAAGTCACCAACCCCAATCTCCCCGCCGCGGCCCAGCACCAAATCGCCCTCGACATCGAGGCGCGGCTGGTCCCGGCCTTAGTGACGACGCGCTACGGCCAGCCGGCCTACGCGCAACTCGACCTCAGCTGCCCGCGAGAGATCCGAACCGGCGCCGAGGACGGCTCGGAGATGGGCGCCTTCTGCCATCTGAAACAGCCGCAGCGGGCGAGCAATCTGCAGCTGCGGCTCGGCGAATACCTGCCGTTCGGCCTCGAAGCGGCAATCGTTTATGTGACCTGAAAGGAGCCGCCACCATGGCCGGCGACTACACCAGACTGCGCTTCGACCCGCGCAACGACGGCGCCGGAATCCTGCAGCAGCAGGGCCGCGTCATGCTCGACCAGGACTGGAACGAGCAGGTCGAACTGGTCCGCAGGCGGATCCGCGCCGGCACGCTCGACACGATCGGCGCGGGTGTGGTGCCGTTGCAGACCCCGGAGGGGTTCCACATCCAGCTCACCGCGACCAACGATCTCACGATCGGCGTGGGGCGCATCTATGTGGACGGGCTGCTCGCCGAAAATCATGGGACCGGCGCGCCGATATACGATGCCAAGCTCGATGAGCAGGTCGGGTCGCAACCGGTTCCATACGAGCAGCAGCCTTATCTGCCGACACCGTGGACCCTGCCGGGGCCGAACCCTTTCCAGCTGCCGCAGCCGCCCGACAACGGGCCGCACCTGGTTTATCTCGACGTATGGACGCGCGAGGTGACTTGGCTCCAGGACCCGCTGCTGGTCGAGAAGGCGGTGGGTGTCGACACCGTCACCCGATTGCAAACGGCCTGGCAGGTGCGGGTGCTCAAGGATGTCGGCGCCGGCGTTACCTGTGCGACGCCGGACGATCAGATCCCGGGCTGGGCCGCGGCTACCGCGCGCTCCGCCGGGCTGCTCACCACCGCCGCGGCGGGGGTGCCGCAGAGCACCGATCCGTGCACCATCCCGGCGGAGGGCGGATATCGCGGCACCGAAAACCGGACCTACCGGGTCGAAATCCATACGCCCGGCGGCTTTGGCACGGCGCAGTTCAAATGGTCGCGCAACAATGCCTCGCTCGCCACCCAGGTTACCGCACTCAACGCCACCGGCACCGTCCTGACGGTGGTGATGACCAAGCGCGATTCGGTGGTGCGCTTCGCCGCCGGCTCCTGGGTCGAGGTCACCGACGACATCCACGAATTTGCCGGCGTCGCCGGCGAGATGCACCAGGTCCAAGCAGTCGACGACGTCAATCAGACGATCACGCTCGCGACCGCGCTGACCGCCGGCGCGTTCGATCCGACCCATCCCGAGCGGCACACCCGCGTCACCCTGTGGGATCAATCCGGCACCGTGCGCGATCCGAACAACAACATCATCGTGGATGTGGACACCAATGGCGGGCTGATCCCGGTGCTGCAGAACACCACGGTAGTCCTGGAGGACGGCATCCAGGTCAGCTTTGGTCTCGACCCCGCGATCACCGGGGGCGCGTTCCAGGCGCGCGACTTCTGGGTGTTCACCGCCCGTGCGGTCGACGCCTCGGTCGAAATCCTGACAAACGCCCCGCCGCGCGGCATCCACCACCACTATTGCCGGCTAGCTGTGGTCACGTTCCCCAACAGCCCGGCCGATTGCCGCTCGTTCTGGCCTCCCAGCCTCGGTGGCGACTGCGGCTGCGACGCCTGCGTGACCGCCCAGAGCCACAACCAGGGCATTTTCACGATCCAAACCGCTATCGAACAGGTCAAATCCGGCGGACGCGTCTGCATCGGTCCGGGCGTCTATGTGCTGACCCAGACGATCACGCTTAGCGGGGTGCAGTCGGTCGAGCTCGCCGGTCACGGCAGCCCGGTCCTGCTCGCCCCGTCAGCGGCGGCCCAGGGGACGCAGCCGGTCATTCTGGTCGACAGTTGCGTCGGGGTGACCGTGCAGGATCTGACGATTGGCATGGCGCCTTCTATCGCTTTCGATCCGCAGCAGAACGCGATCCTCACCCCCGGGATCATGCTGCAGAACAGCGCTTTCGTCACCGTCACGCGCTGCGGCTTTATCTCGATCGGCAACACTCTGGGGAGCAATCCGGCGATCGCGCTCGGCGGGTTTCTGTCGGAAGCGACGATCGCGGGCAACGCCGTCTCTTTTCTCGCCGCCGATCTGCAGGGCAACCTATCGCCCGGCCCCGGCACTGGATTGGCGCGCCTGCCGACCCTGGGCGGTGACAACAGCATCGATTTTCTGCTGAGCCTCGACCTCTATGTCCGCGACAATTTTCTGCAATGCGGTTCGAGTGGCGTCAACCTCGATGCCCTGTGCTGGCATGTCTGGCAGGTCGAGGTTAGCGGAAACTTCATCGGGCCGACCGCGGTAAGCGGGATCAACCTCGCCGGGATCGGCCTCCCGGCGCCCAGTTCGCGGGTGGAGATCAGCCGCAACGAAGTGATCGGCTCCGGCGATGGCATAGTATGCGGGGTCTCCGCGGCGCGCGTCGTCGACAACGACATCCTGTCCAGCACCGCCGCCGGCGCCGCGGGAGGCGGCGGCGTCATCCTCGACGCCACCTTGATCCCGATGACGCTCGATGGCTGCGAGATCACCGGCAACCGCATTGTCGGGGTCGGCGGCGTCGGGATCGAGCTGCGTCCGAATCTTGGGACGGCGGTGATCACCCGGAATCTGGTGGAAACGGCCGGGGGCGGCGGGATCGTGATGAGCCGCGGCAACTCCGCGCAGCATCTGCGCATCGCGGGCAATCAGCTGCTTGGGTTGATACCGAGCGTCGCAAACCCCGACGTCGTCCTGCTCAATGTGGCGGTCGGCGTGCTGCTGACGGCGGTCGGACTGGTCGAGATCGAAGGAAACGTCATAAAAGATTTTGGCCTCGACACCACCGGGAACATCTCGCGCACTGGTATCGGGCTGATTGCCTGCAACTCGGTGCGAGTCGCCGGCAACCAGCTGATCAACATTGGCCCGGCCAGCGTCACATTCGGCCCTTCGGCCGGCATCGCCGTCACCGGACCGCCCTTCGACCGCGCCGAGGTGGTCGACAACATTATTCGGCGCAGCGATTCTGTGACCCAGGCGACCGACAGCACGATCTGGCGCGCGCTGTACATCGGGCCGCTCGCGACGTTCGGCGAGAGCACCGGGTTCTCCGCGGTTCCACTAGCCAACAACCAGTTTGTGCTGGTCTCGAGTGCGGCGGTGCTGTTCGTGAACGAGGGCCAGCAACTGGCTACGGCACACGGGAATTTCATGGAGGCGCTGTCGATCGCGCCGGCCGCGGAGGTCAGCACGACCGGCAGCTGCATTTTCACCAACAACCAGGTTGCGCTGCATGCGCCGAGCTTCTTCGAGCCGTCTCAGCTGGGCAATGCGAGGGAGGGGTCGGTCTTCTTTCCCGGCCGCACCGCGGTCCTGCTCGCTTCCCAATCGGTCATCGCCAGCAACAACATCGTGACCGGCGGTTTCATGGACCTCGACATCGCCCAGTCGTCACCGTTCACCGTGCTAGGCAACATTACCGGAAACCAGATCCGCGTGGGCGGGGTCGCCTTGACGACTCCCTGGAGCCCGCTCAATACTTGAAGGCAAAAGGAACACCGACATGGCCGCTACATCGGCTCCTCCCTCGCAGGAGGACCTGCGCGCAAAGCCGGCTCAGGCGATCGCCAGCACGGCAAACTCGCTTGCCAACATGTTTGGCGCCCAGCTCGAGGCCGCAGTGACGGCGGCGCAGGCGACGCTTGCGCTCGTGGCAAAACCGGAATTGCAGACAGCCGCAGCAAAAGACCCGCTGCTGGCGCAGCGGCTGACCGCCGTGAAAGAACAGGCGGACGCCCGGCTGGCCGATCTTGATAAGAAAAAGGCCCAGCTGCAGCAGGCGTTCGCCCAGCTCAACAAAGGTGTGGCGCGGTTTCGCCAATTGTAGGCGGCGGCAGCCGGCAAGCGCTGGACAAGCTGTGGTGGTGCGGGTGACCAGCGCGCCCGATGCGCCGTCGCCCGCGCCACGTCAGCTCGATGGAGATGGGCCTACGCTGTAGCGGCGGCGCGTATCCATTCCTGAGGGACCGGCTGAGCCCGCTGGTCTGAGACCAACTGCCTGCGGCGTAGTTGCTCCTCAGGGCTGATCGAGGCCGGGTCCTCGCGGAACTCCGGCCCCAGCGCCATCGCTTTTTTGACCGCCGGACGCTCCCCGATCTCTTCGAGCCAGCGCTTTACGTTGGGGAATTCGTCGATCTCGATCTTGCGGGTCGCCCAGCTCGAAGCCCAAGGATAGCAGATCATATCGGCGATCGTGTATTGGCCGGCCGCGAGGTATTGCTTGTTGAACAAGCCGAGATTCATGACCCCGTAGATGCGGTGCGTTTCATTGTCGAAGCGGCGAATGGCGTAGGAAAGGTCGCCGTTGTTGCCGCTCTCCAGCGCCCTCCGAAAATGGCCTTGCTCGCCGAGCTTGGGGCCCTGATTGCCCAGCTGCCAGGCGACCCATTGCGCCACGTCGTATCTGCCGCGCGGGTCCGACGGCAGGAACCGTCCTTCCTTCTCGGCGATGTAGGTCATGATCGCGCCGGATTCGAAGATCGAAATCGGTTCGCCGCCGCCCATCGGCTCATCATCGACCAGCGCCGGCATCCGGCCGTTCGGAGAAATCTTCAGAAACTCGGGTGTGAGCTGGTCGCCGCGGCCGATATTGATCGGCTTCAGCGTGTAGGGGATCCCCAATTCCTCGAGAAGGATGACAGTCTTTTTGCCGTTTCCGGTCGGCCAGAAATACAGATCGAGCATCGGGTTATTCTCCTGTCCAAGGTGGCATCGGCACGACGCGCCGGGCTGCGGCGCCCCCTGTCGCTCCCATTCTAAACCATAATTTGACAAGTGATACCGGTCGCCAGCCTCGACCGCCTGCGTATCGACACCTGCGTCGACGTTGATCCGACCTTGCGCGTCTCGCCGCTTGGTCGGGATTCGAACTCCCGGCTCGCTTCGCCCGCGGCAGGTCTAACCGCCCATTTTACATTTTGATGACGGTTGCTGGGGCATCGCGGTGACCGAGAACGGACACAAATTCGACAAAAAACTGAAACTAATCCTGACTAGGTTCAACTCTACCGCGCCTTTCAGCCGCCGTAACCAGCGATGAACGACGCTATCCAAGCGGCGGGGGACGCAACAAGGCTTCTATCCAGAACCCGCAATGCCACAACATTTGTGAGCGAATTATCATGCGAGCCGAATTTACGCGGTGTTGGAAAGTAAAACTTGCTTCCCTGGCTGTGAGCTCCATTCTGACAACTTATGCGGCGGTGCCATCCTTTGCCTGGTCTTCTTCGTCGACCCAGACGCCGATCAAGCACGTCGTCGTCATCTTTGGAGAGAACATCAGCTTCGACCATTATTTCGGAACTTATCCATTCGCGAAAAACTCTAAGGGCGAGCCGAGATTTGCGGCCAGCGACGGCACGCCGTCGGCCAATACGCTGCTCGCAGCCGGGCTATTGATGAATAATCCAAACCTTCTACAGCCCTATCGGCTCATGCGATCCGAGGCCTATACCTGCGACCTGGATCATGATTACACCGACGAACAAAAGGCGTTCGATGGCGGGCTAATGGACAAGTTCGTCCAGGCAACCAGCGACCTTGGCGTCGGCTGCCGGAGCGATGGGTCGACGGTAATGGCGTATTTCGACGGCAACACTGTCACCGGGTTGTGGAATTACGCCCAGCGCTTTGCGATGAACGACAACTCCTATGGCACCACGTTCGGCCCGTCGACGCCCGGAGCGATAAATCTGGTCTCCGGGCAGACCGCCAATGCTGTCATCGCGCTGACCTTTTCGAACGGAGCCATCACCTCGACGAGCCAGCGCGTCACCATCACCAGCGACCCCGACCCGGCGCTCGACGATTGCGGGGCGGACAAGGGTGGCACCGTTACCGGTAAGGGTACGGTCGAGGTGGCATCCGGCAAGAATATCGGCGACTTATTGAACGCGAGAGGCGTCACCTGGGGCTGGTTCCAAGGCGGATTTAGGCCGACCGTCGCGGCGACCGCAACCACCCCGGCAGTCTGCGGTTCGATGCATGTCCAGCACGAATACACACCGCCGGGTGCGTCGCTGCCGGTGCTGATCGTTCCGAACCCGACCCCGATAAATGGCGGCACCCCCACGACCAATATTCACACGCCCGGAGCGGACTACTCCGCGCATCACGAGTCGTTCCAATATTACCCTTCGACCCGCAACCCGCACCATCTGCGGCCTTTGCCCGATACGCCGTGGCAGATCGGCAAGAGCGACCAGGCAAACCATCAATACGACATCGCCGATTTCTTCGCCGCGCTGCAAGTCGGCAATTTACCGGCGGTTTCCTATCTGAAAGCGGCGAGGTACCAGGATGCACACCCCGGCAATTCCGACCCGCTGCTGGAGCAGGTCTTTCTCGTCAATGTGCTCAACGCGCTACAGAAATCGCCGTTCTGGCGCGACACGGCGGTGATCCTCAGCTGGGACGATTCGGACGGCTGGTACGACCATGCGCTCGGACCGATCGTCAGTAGCTCGGCGAATAATGGCGCACCGGACCCGACGATCCCCGGACTAGGCGGCGACAACGCCAACGCCAACGCCAACGACTCGTTCATCCCTTCCTTGCCGCTGTCAACCTCGACGACCCCGGCAGACCCTGGTGCCATCATGACTTCGGGCGTTTGCGGACCAACGCCCCCGGCCAGTGCTCCTCCCGGAGCCGGCCGCTGCGGTTATGGCCCGCGGCTTCCGCTCATGGTGATCTCGCCTTGGGCCAGATCCAACTTCATCGACCACACCGTGACCGACCAGACCTCCAGCCTGCGGTTCATCGAAGTGAATTGGGGCCTCGGTTTCATCGACGGCACGACCCTGCCTGCGGGCCAGCCCTTGGGATCATTTTCGTTCGATCAGCTCGCCGGGTCGATCTTCAGCATGTTCGACTTTGACAACCAGCCGAACACGAAGCCGCTAATCCTCGATCCGCTGACCGGCAACGCCGCCAAATACTGATTGCGTGAAGAAATCGGGTCTCGGGGCGTGATATCGGTCTCGCCCCGAAACTCGCTTCATTGACGGCTAAATTGTTCGGCTTCCGAGTGCATCGAGCCTCCGGATACTGGAGATCCAGTCCTATTGCACAGGCCTTAGCAGGTCTGCGTCGTCATTCTTGATGTTGGTCACCCGATCGCCAATCCGGGCAATCGTCATGCCGCCGGTGTAGGGCGCGAGAAGCCTTCGCGCCGTATCGGCGGAGGCGGTGAGCCAACGCTGATGATCGACGGGCCCGATGATCGCCGGCATGCGCTCGTGGATCTCGCTGACCAGTTTGCTGGCCTGCGTCGTGATGATCGCGAACGTCTCCACGGTTTCGCCGCCTTCCGGCGTCCACTTCTCCCACAAGCCCGCGAAGGTCAGCAGTGCTCCGTTACGGAGCGCTATTTTGTAGGGCTGCTTGGTGGCGCCTCGCGTCTGCCATTCGTAAAAGCCATTTGCCAGGACGAGGCATCGTTGCGTCCGAAAGGCTGTCCGATACGCGGGCTTTTCCTCGAGCGTCTCGGCCGGCGCCTCGATCATTCCGGCGCCGAGCGACAGGTCGCGCGACCAGGGCGGCACCAGGCCCCAACGGGCCATGTGAACGGTTCTTTCCCTGTCTGAGGCGATTACGATCGGAGACCGCTGCGCCGGCGCAATGTTGTAGCGGGGACCCAGCTCGGGCACGGAATCCACCCTGAGCATTTTCTTGATCTCGGCCGCTGTGGCCGTCAGATAGAAGCGCCCGGACATATGGCGGATTATACCCACTCCTGGCCAGTCTACAGGGTATTTCCGCACCGATGCGGTAAGTGGAACAGAACCAAAGGTTCTTTGCGAACCGTCCCGGTCCGTGGAAGCCCGCTTGCGCACAACGAGCGGCCGGCCAGGACCCCGCTCAGATCAGTGCCAGCGATAGACCACAATAGGCGCCCGCGCCGAGCCGGTCAGCCGAATGACCGCGCGCTTGGCGACACGCAGCCCGCCATCGTCGATCCAGGCGTTGATCGCGAACGCGTGGCCGAACATTACCGCGCCGTGCGTGCCGGCGGCGCGCGCGTTCAGGATTCCGGCTGCCGGCAGCCCGCCCAACCCCGCGAGCGCGGTCAACACCTCTCTCGCCGCAAATGCCGGATCGACCCAAGGGGATTGGGAGTAGACGGTCAGCGACGGGGCGATGCGCTCGAACAGCGGCGCGTTCATGCCCATCACCAGCTGCAGTTCTTCCACCGACTCGAAAGGGCCGTTCCTCGGTCCATAAGTAAAGCCGGCATCACGGTAATCCTCCGCCTGGGCGCCGTTGAGCCGCCTTCCGATGGAAGCCTCGCGCCAATCGAGGATCTTGTCGACGAGGGCCTGCGCCGCCAAAGGGTCGACTCCCACAGTGACCAGCAGCCTTCGCAGCAGTCCTTCCTGCGCCATGTTGATATCGATCTTGCCGGACTCGTCCTGGGCATCCATGACCGCGGCATGGCCGGCGAACTCGATCGTGAACGGAGTGGCGTCGACCGGGGGGCGTGCCGCCGGGGAAGGGTCCAGCAGACGCAATATCGCGATGTTGATGGCTCCGTCGGCAACGGCGTCGAGTTGCGCCGCCGTATAGCGGGTATGAGCGAGGCGGGCCTCGGTTCGGCCAGTGGCGATGATGCTCGCTGCTATCAAAGCGAGGATCATCGCCGCCCACAGCACTGTAACCAAAGCAAATCCGCGCTGCCCCGCAGGCTCAAGCCGATACCCTTTCACGGGTGCGGCCATCGCGGGCTTGCAAAACGCAGATCGAAGCTCGTGACGCCATTCTCGAAACGCAGCCGGTCCGGCCTGATCTCACGCACGGTCCAACCTTCGACGGCCTGTCCTTCGGTGGCAAAAACCGTCTTGCCGCCCGCGTTCGGCCTGAGCAGCGCGATCCGGATGCCCTTACTGACAATTATGCCGATCAATGCGTAATCACGGAGAGGTGTAATCCTCGGCACGGCCGCTGCGGCCGGTTCGGGGGTCTTGGGGCCGACAAACGGCAGCCGCGTCGGGTAGAACAACGGATGCTCGGCAATCTCCGGATAGACCGTGTTCGGCCGCGGCTGGTCGGCTGGCTGCGGGGAGAGGAGGGCGGGCGATGCCGGAGCCGGCCGGTAAATCGGTATAGTGCTCGGCAGCACCAGTTGCGCGGCTGCGGCGATTCCTGCCGCCGCCAGCAAAAGACCGCGCCAGGCCAACGGCGCCGCCGCCAACGAGGTGATGCGGTGCAGCATCATGACCCCGGCGCCGCCGAATAGCCGCTGACATCCAAATCGAGATCGAGAGTCGGCGGGCCTTTGTGTTCGGTCGCATTCTCCTGCGTCGCGACCGTGAAGTTGTCGGCGAACAATGCCGGCCGGGCGGTCTCGATCGCCGCCAATGTCTTGACCATCGTGTCCAGCGTGCCCTCGATGGTGAAATGGACGGTAATCTTGCGAAAGCCGTGTTCGGCGGCCTCGTGCGCCTCCGAGGTGCTGGTAACCTGGCCGCCGCCGGCGATAACCGCTTCACGCAGCCGGTCCTGTATGGCTGCGGCGATCGCCGGAGCGCTGGCTCCGTTCCAGAACCCGCCGACCGCGGTGAGCTGCGCCCGGCCGCTGAGCTCGCGTTGCCGGAGTCCCGGCTGACGCGCCATGAGGCCTTCGAGCTGGGCAATTTGTTCGGACAACTCGGCGATGTCGCCGCGGCGGCCCGAGGCGAGCCCGATCAGCGGTTGCATCGCCGCCAGCCAGAACAGCGCGATCAAAGCGGAAAATATCGCCAGCGCGGCGGCGCGACGCATCGCGGGCGACCATGGGATGTTCATGGCGCCGGTCCCGGCCTGATCTCGAATGTGAGGTCGAAACGCTCGCTCTTGCCATCGGGCGCAAGGGTGATCGGCGAGCGGAATTGGGGTTTCTCGAACAGCGCCGAGCTTTCCACGCGAGACACGAGATCGCTGGCGCGTGGCGAGTAGCCCGTGATTTCGACGGCGCGTCCGCGCACTTCGAGACGGGTGACCCAGCTGTCGGTCGGCACCAGCTTCGTCAACGCGTCGACCACGCGCAGCGGGGCGGCTTCCTTGCGGCGGCGCTCGAAGAATGCGGCCGCGGCGTCGATCCGCCCGATTTCCTCTCCCAGCGATCGGATCGCGGCAGCGGCCGGCGTCGCGGTGGCGAGCCGGGCCTCCAATCCATCCCGGATCTGATCCAGCCGATGAACGTAGAGGCCATAAGCCACGGCGGCCAGGACAAGGGCGCCGATTTCCAGGGAGCGCCGCAAAGATCGTCTCGTGTCGGCCGGCCCGCCGGCTTGCCAAAGCACCGGCGGCGCACCCTCGCCCTGCCAATCGCCGACGACGATGAGCCTCGGGGTCAGCCCGGCATCGCGCGCTACGCGCAGCGCCCGTTCGATCGTCGCGAGCTTGGCGATGAAGAGGCGCACCGTCATCGTCTTACCGTCGGCGGCGCGGTGCTCGACCCGGTATTCGAAACGAGTCTCCGCCGCATCGAGAGGGACCAGCCGCTCGATCTGATGCTGCAGGATCTGCCGCAGCGACCGCTCGGCAGAGAGAGGCAGATCGATGCCGGTCTCGAAGATCAGGGTGCGGTCGAGCCCGATCGTGACCGCGTCGCCGCGGCGCCCGGATCTGATCGCCGATTGCAGCGCAGCCTCCGACGACCACAGGATCGCGTCGCCGGCGCCGATCTTCAGCACCGCATCGGGTGTTTCGTTTCCGCCGAGAAGACCTACCCACCGGCGCGGCAGCATCTGCGTCAGTTCGGCAAGCCACCATGCCACGGCGTGACGGAGGAGCCGGCCGAGACCGGCCGCCGGCGGGGACAGCGATGCGATCGTCATCGGATCCTGCGGCAGGCGAGGGTGGCGGGATCAAAGAGGCAGGCGCTGTTCATCGCAGCCCTGGGCTCGACCAGCAGGTCGGGCCAATCCGGCGCGGACGGGCTGTCCCGCTCGAGATGGACCCGGACGAGGTCTGGCAGCCTTCCGCGGCCAGACCACTGGGATTGCCACATTGGCGCGCCTCCCCCCGCGGCGGGGCCGAAATACTCGAAATTGATCGAACGCACATGATCGAGAAGCTTGACCTGGCTTTCGGGCAACGGCGCTCCCGTCGCTGCAGAGGGCAGATCCAGCCGCCAACCCAGGACGAGCATCCGGGGGCGCTCGCCGCCCGCAAGAAAAAACCGCATCTGCGCCGTGATACCGGCGCCAATGGCCTGCGGCAACGGCGCCAGCAGTGCCAGCCTCTCGGCAGCCCCGTCAAAAGCAATGGTTCGGTCGCTCGGATCCGCCGACGCAAATGCCGGATAGGCCGCGGAGATCGCGTGGCGCAGAACATCTTCGACCGCCCATTGATCGGCGGCCTCGATGGCCCGGTCGTCGACCTTCGCCCAAGCCCGCGCCGCCAGCCTCAACCCCCCAAAGATCAGCGTCGTCAGAAGGCCGAGCAGTGTCAAGGCGATCAGCAGCTCGACGAGCGTAAAACCCGCCGCGCGCTCGCGCGCCCGGCCGGTCATCGATTGCCGTCGGCGAGGCCGAGCCGGATCGTCTGCAACTGAATCCGCCGCTCCTCTCGTCCCTCGCGCCAACCGACCTCGACCGCGACCTGATGGCCAAGAAGCCCGCCGGCCGCGGATCCAAAGGGAGTTATCGTGACCTTCCAGGCAAAGCCGCCCGCCGACCGGCCGTCGGTTTCGCCGTCTTGCAGCGGGATATCGTGGCCGATCCGCGCCAACTCCGAGCGCGCGCGGAGGACCGCTCGCTCCTCGTATCCGTCGCGGTCGAGCAAATAAGCGCCGCCCGAGAATGCCCGGAATGCAAAGCCGAAGGTAATTGCGAGTATAGCGAGCGCTACCAGGACTTCGATCAAAGTGAAGCCGGCGCAGCGGCGCTCAGTCATGCCGTTCCACCCGTCCGGTCAGCCAGTCGACCACGATCGAAGCCGACAGATTTCCGTGGCGTAAACGGATCGTGCCCCCGCTGGCGCTGCCGTCGGCAAAAAATCGGATGCGAAAAGGTGGATCGGCGGGACCGATCGCGATCGTTGTGAAACCGACCGCGCTTACCACCTGCGGAAGCGCGTGTGTCTCGCTGCCGGCCGAGGTGCGATAGACCCTGGCCACCGGGTCGAGGATCAGTTCGGTCGTGTCCTGGCGTCGGATCGCCTGTTCGTGGAGCCCGCGAAGTGCCGCCACCATGTCGTCCGCCGCGGCGTGCAGCC